>OLLM01000194.1_pt1 | contig 161123 bp, 148 predicted proteins | sample 1604581 | NCBI WGS metagenome assembly OLLM01 (sample SAMEA104055725, study PRJEB20765) | soil metagenome | biome: Arctic tundra; feature: Polygonal ground; material: soil | place: USA | collected 2011-09 | depth 0-0.5 m | reverse complement strand
GGGCACCAGCGTGGCGCGGTCCTCGGGGACCCGCCCCCCGCGCAGCGACGCCACCACGATGGCCTCAGCGCCCAGGCGACCGACCACGCGGTGCGCGGCCGCGTGCGCGCGCACGTCGCCACTGCGCTGGCCGAAAAAGCCCATCTGCTCGTCGTGCGGTTGACTCTCGCCGCGAAGCTGACCGAGGCGCCGGGCCAGTTTCTGGTCGCGCTGGGTCGCGAGCTCGCTCAACTCGCCACGGGCCACGCGGTGCAACACCAGGGCGTGCTTGTTGAAACGCTCCGCCACGCGCGCGCTCGACAAATCGGCGAAGGAGCCCACCGTGTGCAGGCCGAGGCGCCGACAGGTCGTCACGAGGTCTTCACGCCCCAGGGCCCCGAGCGGCTGAGCCCGGCGAAAGGAGACCGTCGCCCCGGGGGGCACCACCAGACGCTGGCGCGCGGCGATCTCAGCGCAGAAGAGACCGTCGGCGATGCCGAGCGACACCTCGTGACCTACGACGTCGCGCGCCGTCGCGGTGACGGTCTCGAGCACGGCCGTTTCGCCGCCGTAGAACCGACTGGGACCACGGATGGGCAGGACGTACAGACCTAGGCGCACCGCTTCTGCGAAGGGACAGAGCACGCTGAGCGCGTCGAGCAGGCAGAGATAGTCGCGCAGCGTCGAGCCGTCGGGCGCCTCTTCGCACAGTGCCCCTATATAAATAGCGAGAAGGCGCTCCACTAGCCCACCGCCGCTCGTCCTTTTCGGTTCGGCAACACCACCAGGTGTTCTGCGCCGCGCGCCGCTTCGCCGCGCCCGCCCACGTGCACCGTCAGGTAGCGCGCGTCAAGGCGGGAAGAGGTGGCCCACTGCGCCTGGGTGATGGTGAACGACAGGTCGGCGGGTAGCGGCCACGGGGCGCCCGGTTCAACCAGGCCGATCAAGACGGTGCCGCGCTCGCGGACCCGGTCCATCAGCCGGCGCGCAGCCACGCGACCCGCGCGCGTGGGCGGGCGAACCACGAGCAGATCCACTCCGTCGAGCAGGTCGGCCGCGCACTCGGCCCACGCGGCGCCGGGACGGGGCACGAAGAGAACCCGGCGCAGGTCAATGCCCAGTTCGGCAATCGCCACCACGCCGGGATCGTCAACCCCCACCACGCCGGCCCAGTGTCCCTTGTCGCTCGCCCCGCTGAGCAGGCTGAGGGCCAAACTGAGCCCGCCCAATCCCGGGGGGGCCGTCACAACCACCGTGGAGCCCCGGCGCAGTCCACCCCCCGGCACCATTGCATTCCAGGGCTCGCCCAGGGGCAGCGTCCGGCTCTTCGCGAGCGCGACGGGGCGCAGCGTCGCCACCAGATCAGTGGGCAGCGTAGGGCGTTCAGGCGAAAAAGCGAACATACGTTCGTAAGAGTAGCCACTCTCGGTGACGGGCGCCAGCGGGCATAAAGTCGAGTAGGAAAGGAGCCCTATGTGCGGTCGCATTGCCCTCTTTACTCCCCCGGCTCGCCTCGCGAGGTTTCTTGACGCGGCCCTGGCAGCGGGCATCGAGCCCGAAGGTCATCCCAGCTGGAACATCGGCCCCCTGCGCCGGCTCTTCGCCGTAAGCGAGGAGGACGACGCTCGCACGCTCGATCGTTACCGCTGGGGTCTCGTGCCCAGCTGGTCGAAGGACCCCTCGATCGCCAACCGACTCTTTAACGCCCGCGCCGAGACAGTGGCTGAGAAGCCCTCATTTCGCAGCGCGTTCGCCAAGCGGCCCTGCGTCATTCCCGTCGACGGATTCTACGAGTGGGATCACCGCGACGGCCGCCAGAAGCAGCCCCACTACTTCACCCGCGTCGACGGCCAGCCACTGCTCTTCGCCGGGCTCTACGAACGCTGGCACGACCCCCAAGAGCCCAAAGATGCGCCAGCCCTGCAGACGTGCACCGTCATAACGACCGAACCGAACGACGACATGGAGGGCCTGCACAATCGCATGCCGGTCATACTCAGTCCCAGCGATATAGAGACGTGGCTCAATGTGTCCGAGGTTGACCCCGACGAGCGGGCCCAGCTGCTGCGTCCGGCCCCCAAGGGCACACTTTCGCACTACGGCGTTGATAAAGCGGTGGGCTCAGGGAAGAATGACGGCCCGGAACTGATCAATCCCGCGGAGCCGGAGGGTCTATTTTAGTTTTTAAAAAGCCGAAAACCCCGAGTGACCAGTGAGTCGAAACTCTCCAGCCCCCCGGGGTCTCCGAAGGCGCATCTCCCGTTGACCCGTGTCGGACAGGTCACCGTTAGACGGCTGGCACTTCACGTCATTCGTCGATGGCGAACCGCGGACCGAACTCCGCTGCCCGTTTGGGGGTTCCTTTCCTCTTGCGAGGTCCCTCTCCCCCTCGTCAATTTCCCCTTGCGGTTCCACCAACGTTCGACAGGTACTACGTGAACTACGAGTGATACTGTGCCAGAGTTCGCGAGTGGGTGATGAGCAAAACTGGGAAATCCGAAACTTTTGCCCAGAGCGTCTCACTTTATCCACCGATTTGTCACCAATCGAGAAATTATCAACTAGTAAGTCGCAGCTTTTGCACAGCGTCACTCATTTGGAAGCGTCACTGCGTCTCTTCAGTCACGACAATCTCCACGCAGGCCAGCACATCGGCCATCGCTTTGTCCTCGCCAAAAAGTTCGACGAGACTCACGACCCTCGCGTTGGGAAAGCGAGATTGAAACGAGAGAGCGGCTTCGCGTTCCACCGATCCGCACACCACGAGCAATTGGGCACCGTCGCCCACCATGGACGCCACGCCACTCGTGACCTTGCCTTCCAGGCTCCCCGCATCGAGCCGTCCCTCACCGGTGATGACCAGGGAGGATCGGCGCACGCGTTCGAGGAAGTTGACCGAACTGGCCACTACCTCGAAACCGTTCGTGAGCGCGGCTCCTAGGGCCGCAAACGCGGCCGGAATACCCCCCGACGCTCCGGAGCGTTCCAATAGTTCAACGTCGACCCCCTGTTCTTTCAAATAGAGCGCACGCACGTCCTTAAGACGCTGTTCGAGCTCAACCAAATCGTCTGGATGGACTCCTTTTTGCTCGGCGTAACGCAGTAACCCCGAAAAACGGGCCGTCACGTCGGTCGCCACGGTCACTGGGACCGCGAGGCCGCCGGCCGCTCGAAGTACTTGGTAGCACCCGAGGCCGCCGTCCGAGGTGACCGATCCCCCGCAGCCCAAGAGAATGCTGGTCGCGCCCAGGCGAACTGCGTGCAACATGAGATGACCGGCTCCGGCGCTCGTTATTGCAAGCGCTTGACTGCGCGTTGGAGAAACGAGATGACTGCGCCCAACGACTTCAGCGACTTCGAGAATGGCCAGCAGTCCCGAAGGCGAGTCGCTCAACGTAATCGGTGCGGCGACCGAGGCTCCCCAGGGACCCGGTACTTCAACAACCACTACCTCTCCCGAGAACGCGTCACGGAAGCCCTCTCCGCCATCGGACATTGGCTGGACGTCCACCGAGTAATTGTTGGCCGCGACAACCCTGGCTGCGGCTTCGCTGAGTTGACGGGCCGACGCAGTTCCTCGGAACTTATCCATTGCGACCAGCACATGACCAGTGAAATCGGGGCCGAACTTCTTCTCGAATGCCTTGGTCATTCGTAGCTCCCGGTCCGGCGTGCCGAGAAGATTAGTGGATGGACCGGCGAATTTTCACTCAACGGCACGAACGGGGAACGGGACTCTCTGAAGATCTCGTGCGGCGGCGCGATCATTCAAGACCCGACAATCTTTCGACTGTGAGCACTCCCAATATTCTTCGGCACCGACATTCAACTGCGCCAGACAGTCTGGCGACCAGCTGAGGTCGGATCTAAAGTCACTCACACGTAGATACGAAGCACTTTGGCGCGGACAATTAGCACCGGGCGCGGACGAGCGAAATTTGCTACAAAGCGGGAATTTGGCGACCATTTTGCGCATCCCATTTAGTACTAAGTTTCGCACATGCGATTGAGGGGTATCTCGACCAGGACCGTGACCCGGCTGGGTATCGCTTCACTCGTTTTTGTTGCCGTGATCATGGTCGCACCAGTGGCGGCGTTCGCCTTCGCGAATCCCACCGCCTCAATCACTTCGCCGGCTTCTGGCGGCACCTATAGCGTGGGCCAGAGCGTGACAACGGCCTTCACCTGCGCCGACGGCGCGGGGGGGCCCGGTATCGCCACCTGCTCGGACGGCACCAGTTCCAGCGGTGCGGGTGTGCTTAACACCTCGACGCCGGGCCCCTCCACCTATACCGTCACCGCGACCAGCAGCGACGGCCAGAGCGGTACGGCCAGTATCAGCTACACCGTGGTCGGCACCGACACGATCATTTTCGACTCCCAAGGCGGCAGTGCGGTCGCCAACAAGAGCGGTCCTGACGGATCGACCATCATCCTGCCCGGTGCTCCGACCCTGGCGGACAACACCTTTGACGGCTGGTTCAATACCGCTAATGGTGGCGCGGCGCTCAACTCGCCGTACACCCTGACCGGTTCGACCACGCTCTTCGCCCAATGGACCATTAACTCCACCGGGGGCGGGGGCCCTACCGGAACAACTCTTGATCAGACGTCACCCACATCCGGCGTCACGACGTCGGACAATTCTGGCACCTTCACCAGTGGTCCCATCACCGTCAGCCACGCCACTGGTGCCGTGAGTTTTGTCATCACTTCTTCGAGCAAGGCACTGAGCGTCAGCCCACAGGGCGCCATCACCACTTCAGGCACTCTGTTGGCGGGCAGCTACAACGTCTCCGGCACCGACAGCGACCAAAGCGGAGATACGGGCACCTGGACCTTCACTCTCACGGTCACTACGCCAACAACCGTGACCTTCGTGGCCAACGGCGGCGTCGGTGCGATGTCGCCGGAGACCGAGAGCGCCCCGACGGCGCTGACTCCCAATGTCTTCGCCCGCGCCACGTACGTCTTCGCCCAGTGGAACACCGCCGCCGACGGTTCAGGAGCGAGCTATGCCAACGGGGCATCGTACCCCTTTGCGGCGTCCACTACTTTGTACGCGCAGTGGATTGCGTCGACACGTGTAGCGCCGACAAACACCGTGACGTTCAACGCCAACGGCGGCAAGGGCTCGATGACGCCGCAAAAGAATAATGTCCTGGCCTCTCTAGATCCCAATATCTTCACCCGCGCCAAGCTCACGTTCAGCGGATGGAACACCGTCGCCAACGGTTCGGGAAAGGGCTACGCCAACAAGGGCGCCTATCCATTTACGAAGTCGACCACGCTCTTCGCCCAATGGACCGCCAAGAAAGTCGTGACAAACACCGTGACATTCAACGCCAACGGCGGCAATGGTTCGATGCCGCCGCAAAAGAATAATGTCCTGGCCTCTCTAGATCCCAACACATTCACCCGCGCCAAGTTCACGTTCAACGAATGGAATACCGTCGCCAACGGTTCAGGAAAGGGCTACGCCAGCAGGGGTGCCTATCCATTTACAAAGTCGACCACGCTCTTCGCCCAATGGACTGCCAAGAAAGTCGCGTCACACATCGTGAGGTTCAAGGCCAACGGCGGCAATGGATCGATGACGCCCGAGACCAACACGGGCACCGCCCCGCTGACGGTCAACAAATTCACGAGGCCCGGCTTCTCCTTCGCCGGCTGGAACACCGCCGGCGATGGAGCGGGAAGCGGCTTCGTCAACCACGCCACCTATAAGTTCAGCAAATCGGTCACGCTCTTTGCCCAGTGGCACGTCGTCGTCGCGCCAGTCATCCCGGCGGTCCACGCCGTCGTGACGCTGAGACCCTTCTCGGTGAAGTCATCGGCGCTATCTACGACACTCGAACAACAGGTCACCGCGCTCGCCAATGAAATAAAGGCGAACCACGATACAAAGATTGCATTGGTCGGCTTCAGCAGCGATCTCACCACGGCCAATGTGCTCAACGAAGCGGCGTGGGGAGCGGCCCTGCAATTGAGTCGCCAGCGCGCACAAGCTGTCGAGTCTTACCTCCAACTGCAACTTGCGTTACTCGGCGTAACGGGATTCACGGTTAGCGTGTCGCAAAGCGGAAAGGCTATCTCCAACGCCGAAAACGCGAATGCCGCCAGTCGCGCTCAGGCCAACAAAGTGGTGGCCACCCTCACGTAGGCGTTATTGCGAGGTTTACGGTGCGACTCCACCAAAGTGGCGGAGGCAATGCGACTCTGTTCGAACTCCTCCGGGGCACGACGCACGGGGTCAATTCCAGATCACAGCACGAGTGAAATGGCCGAGATCAGCGCAGCGGTAAGGAGTGCGACGTACAGGGTCGCAGGGCCGAGTCCACCTGGGGACGGCGAGCCGATGAGTGACGGGCTCACGCCGGACCAGCAGTGTCACTGCCCCCGCTGTTCGTGGGTACAGGTCGAATGAGCAGCCGATCAACCGACGTCTGAACGAAGCCGGCGCCGAGGTAGAGGTTGCGGGCGGCGTCTGTCCTGAAACCAACTTTTAGGCGGCGTGCGCCTTTGCGCGCGAGCCGATCGAGGCCATTCGTCAGCAACATGCGCGCGAGGCCGCGTCGCTGGTAGTCGTCCTCAACGCGCATCGGTTCAAGGAGTCCGACCAGCGTCGTGTGGTCGAACCAGAACAACGCATAGCCGGCGACCCTCCCGTCCGCGTCCTCAACCACCAGATCGAGCGTCGGATCATACAGCGAGCACTGTTGCAGCCGTTGCTCGACCAGTTCGCCGTTTCGAACGATCATCGGGTGCGGACGATCCGCGCGTGCCACGCGATCGACGATCGCGAACCCATTGACCTGCGCGACCGGCGCGCGATGGCCGGCGTCCATCCATGCGGTGCCCGACAACTCGTCGGTCATCGCGAATCCGCTCCGAAGGGCGAGGCCCACCAGCGGCGCGTCGTCTTCGCGCACGAGCACCTCGAGTGCAACGTCCTGCTGTCCGGCGGTGGCTTCCAACGTCGCGGCCCAGACGTCTTCTTCCTTGACAATCGACGGCACGGCGAAGACGTCTGCTTGCCAGGTGTCCTGCCCGGCAGTCAGCCCTGCAGCCGCCACGGGCCCGACCTCGTCGAACCAGACCGGCAGTGTTAGCTCGTCGGTTGCCCGAAGGCGCCCCCACCACCACTGCACGTCGGCGGCCTCCCACATACCGCCGAGCGGATCTGCCAGACGAGCGCGCTGCAGCACCGTGGTCGTCGCGTTCAGCCGCTCGAGACCCCGCAGCAGCTCACGTCGCACGACCATGTTCACATCGTACGCATGGCCACATCACCTTGGTGTCTCACTTTGGTCGGCCTCCTAGGAGATCAGGTCCAAGGAGGCCAACTGATAAAACGCTCCGCGGGTGAGACTGATTAGCTAGCTCCGTGGCCGTGCACGCACACTCAGCTTGAAATGCTGACGGGCCGCCTTCGCATCATCACGCATTCCCACGTCAGTATCTTCGGGCGATCGCCACGGTGCCCTTAGACGGCACTTTCTTAACTCCCTACCGCAAAGGTGACCGGACCGCGCGAAGATCGGAGAGTTCGAACCGCATTGCTTAACTTGGTTAGCAATGCGAAAAACAACGTGGCCCCTGTTCAGGGCGACGTTGTGGAAATGACGACACTTCGTGGAGGTGATGGGATTCGAACCCACTGCCTCTACATTGCGAACGTAGCGCTCTACCGATTGAGCTACACCCCCGAAGGAGCACCTACTTTAGCCCACGGCGTAGCGCGAAGGCGATTCGCGACGCCACTCACTGTCGTCATCGGCGTCGTAAAACTCTGAATCGAATTCGTCACGGTCGTCGTCGTACATGGGCTCCGCCGTGGCCAATCGGCGACCCTGCGGAATGCGAATGGGCAGTGACGACTCGAAGAGAAAGCCCTGGCTCACGGCGAAGAGGGCCAAGGCCACGTAACAGAGCAGACCCATCCAGGCGAGCACCGCCAGGTCTTGAATGAACGTGTAGCCGACCGCGAGGTTAAGGACACTGAGCACCACGGCCGCGGCGGCGAGTAACACGAACAGGGCTTGGCGCCGGGACTTCATCGATTCAAAACGCAACGGTCGCTCGTAGTTATTGCGCAACTTTTGTTCGTGGCGCACATCCTGCTCGTTGGGTACCGACGAGTACGCGGTGACGTAGCGATTGACCGGTTCGATCCGGCGAGTGTCCGCGTCATCACGGTCGTAGTCGTAGTCGTCGTTCCACTCGTCCCACGACGTACGAGTTTCCAGTGATTGGTAGGTGTCGTTCGCGTGAACGACCGTCAGTCGGGGACGTTGCTCGGTCTCGCGCGGGTCCTCTTCGTTGTTCGAGGCGGCGAGGCGGTGGGCCGGCGGTACCGAATACTCCTGGCGGCTCATCACTTCGTGTCCCGCGTGAAAGGAATGGATCGACTTTTCGGTCCCGCTGTCACGGAACCGTCGCACCACGACCGGTACCAAAATCGCCACCCAGAAGAGTCCAAGAATTATCAGGAGCACTTGGGCGGATCCTCAATAAAACACACACGCATTGGCTACAAATGTACAGTCCGCCTTTGTTTTATTGGTGGATAGGACCGATTGTCACTCCTCGTGCAGCCCGCACTCTTCCTTTTCGGCCCCCACCCAACGGCCCGAACGTCGATCACCGGGCACCTGGGGTTTCGACGTGACCGCGGCGCAACCAATCGAGGCGTAGCCCTGCGCCCAGAGTGGATGCTGGGCGAGTTGATTGGCCGACACGTAGTAGGCAACGTCGTCGTCGCTCCACGTGGCCAGCGGATTGACCTTCACCAGGGCGAACTTTTCGTCCCACAGCAGGGTTTTCATGACCGCGCGGCTCGGTGCGTCTACCCGCTTGACCGACGTGATCCACGCCGCGCGGCCCGCGACAGCCTTCTTCAGGGGTTCGACCTTACGCAGCTCACAGCACCGTTCGCTGCCGCACGGCCAGTCGTCGGCCTCGGGTCCCGGTGTCGTGCGCGTGAGATTTAGCGACCACTCCTTTTCCACGCGAGCGGCGAATTCGAGCGTCTCATCGAAGTGTCCGAGCGTGTCCAAAAAAATTATCTCGGTCGTAGGCCGCAGTTCATGCACCATGTGCAACAACGCGAGGTCTTCAAAAGAACAGGCCATGACCACGTCATTTTCGAAGCGCTCAAAGGTCCAGGTGAGAATCTCTAAAGGAGTAGCGCGCTCGAAGCGCTGATTGGTGGATTCGAGTTCGTCGAGCAGACTCGATGTGGGCGCCGTCATGAGCCAATACGCAAAAAGTCTAAGATTTCCATTGCTTTACTAGGATATAAGTATCACTCAGAAACTATGACACCGACTCCCCTGCGCCCGCCCCAGACCGCTGACTACCTCGATCTACTGGAGTCTCACGCCATCTTCATCCTGCGCGAAGTGGCGGCGGAGTGCGAACGGCCCGTCCTGCTCTTCTCGGGCGGCAAGGACTCCGCAGTCCTTTTGAACCTCGCGATGAAGGCCTTCACGCCCCAGCATTTACCGTTCCCGGTCCTGCACATCGACACCGGACAGAACTTTCCCGAAGTGTTGGACTACCGTGACGCGCTCACAACGAAGCTGGACGTGAAACTCTTGGTCGCCAAAGTCCAAGACACGATCGACCAGGGCAAAGTTGTCGACCCGGGACCCATGGGCTCGCGCAACCGATTACAAACCGTGACGCTGCTGCACGCGATCACCGAAAACGGATTCGACGCCGCCTTCGGCGGCGCGCGCCGCGACGAGGACAAGGCGCGGGCCAAAGAACGGATCCTGTCCTTTCGTGACGGCTTCGGACAGTGGGACCCGCGCCAGCAGCGTCCCGAACTCTGGCAGCTCTACCAGGGCAAGGTCAACCCCGGCGAGCACCTGCGGGCCTTTCCCCTGTCGGACTGGACCGAATTGGACATCTGGCAGTACATCGAACGCGAGCGCATGGAACTGCCGTCAATCTACTTCGCCCACGAGCGCGACGTGGTGTTGCGAGACTCCATGTGGCTGGCCGTAGGACCCTTCGTCGAGCCCCGAGAGGGCGAGACCGTCGAACGCCGGGTGGTTCGTTTTCGCACCGTGGGCGACGCCAACTGCACCGGTGCCGTCGATTCGCCGGCCAGCACGCTGGCCCAGATCGTCGCCGAGGTCGCCACCGCCAACGTCTCGGAACGCGGCGCCACTCGAGCCGACGACCGCTTCAGCGAAACCGCCATGGAGGACCGCAAGCGCGAGGGTTACTTCTAAGCATGCCAACGACCACCAAAGACCTGCTGCGCCTCGCCACCATTGGTTCGGTCGACGACGGAAAGTCCACCTTGATCGGCCGACTGCTCGTGGACACGCGACAACTCTTCGACGACCAACTCGACGCCGTGGTGGCCGCCTCGGAAAAGCGCGGTGTGGGCGACCTCGACCTCAGTTTTGTCACCGACGGTCTGCGGGCCGAGCGTGAGCAGGGCATCACGATTGACGTGGCCTACCGCTACGCCTCGACGCCCAAGCGCAAGTTCATCATCGCCGACTGTCCCGGCCACGTGCAGTACACGCGCAACATGGCCACGGGCGCCTCGACGGCCGACCTCGCCCTGGTGGTGCTGGACGTCAAGCATGGTCTCAAGGAGCAGACTCGGCGCCACCTTTGCATCGCGGCCCTGCTGGGCGTGCATTCGGTCATTGTCTGCGTCAACAAGATGGACGGCGTCAACTGGTCTCAGAGCGCCTTTCAGAGCGTGGTCGACGAGATCGAAACCCTGTCACGCGAACTGAGTTTCGAGGAGGTGAAGATCATCCCCGTCTCGGCCCTCTACGGCGACAACGTCGTCGACGCCTCGACCAACTCGTCCTGGTACGTCGGCCCGACCGTCTTGGAAACCCTCGAAACGTCCAACGCCGGCACCTGGACCAAGACCCGACACGGGGCCCGACTACCCATCCAGTGGGTGCTGCGCCAGGACGGCGGCGGTCGCACCTACGCCGGCATGGTCAACGGCGACTCCTTCTTCGTGGGCGACACCGTGACGCTGCTGCCGGTGAACGTCGAAACCACCATCAAAGCAATCTCCTTCGGCGGTGTGGGGCGCATCGAAGCCAACGTGGGTCTGTCGATCGACCTCGACCTCGCCGACGAGACCGACGCGGGACGAGGCGACCTACTGGCCGCCACTCCCCTGCCCGCGGTCACCAAGGAAATCACCGCAACCATTTGCTGGTTCGGCGAGAAGCCGCTGGAGATTGGTCAGCGACTTCGACTGAAGCACACCACCAAGGTGACGCCCGTGCGCGTCACCGACGTCACCGGCGTGGTCGACATCGAAACGCTGCGCATCGACGAATCGTCCTCGCTCGCCACCAACGAGATTGGTCTGGCCAGTCTGCAGACCGCCGACTGGCTGGTCGTTGACGACTACCGCGTCAACCGGGTCACCGGCAGCTTCGTCTTGATCGACGAGGTCACCAACGCAACGGTTGCGGCCGGCATGGTGGGCCGCGCGTCCTTCTTCTAAAAATGCACCAGCATCACGACGAAGGCCACCGCAACCAAGACGAGCAGCACATCGATGGTCGTGACCAGTTTGCTTCCCTGCTGCACGTTGGCGGCGCCGTCACGATGAATGATCTCGCCAATTGATCGTTCCAACGGCAGCACGCGCGCTTCTAAGTGGCCTGCGGCGGCCAGGTAGATGACAATGCCCACTATGACCCACGGGTGACCAATCGACACGTCGTGACCGCCGCTGGCGACCATGATCACGCCGGTGATCGGTATGAGGTGCATCACCCGCGCGGCCCAGTTGCGTCGCGCAGGAAAGCGGGCGTGCTGGGTCTGCGCGTCGGCCCCGCGCGCCACCAGCCGGGCCGACCAGCGCATCACGATCAGGACAATCAAGGTGGCGACGGCCGCCATCACGTGGATCAAAAAAACGACGTCGTAGGTGACCGAGGTAGCGATCATGGGTTCGACAATAAGGCGTCGGCCGCGCGGTAGGGATCGGTGATGCCAGCGAGTAACGCCTCGACCTGGGCGTCGTAAGCGGCTCCGTGGTCGAGGCCAGCGACGCGCGCGCGCACCGTGGCCGAAAGCACCTCGTCCAGCACGGCCCGCGTGCGCGCGCGCCGACGCTGTTCGAGCCGTCCGTCTTCGAGGAAGCGGCGGTGGGTGACGACTGCCTCCCACAATTCGTCGGTGCCGGTGCCGTTGGTCGCGATGGTCTCTAAAATCACCGGCCGCCACTCGTGCTCGCCACCGAGGTCGAGCATCTGGTCGAGGTCACGACGGGTGTCGCGTACTCCGGGACGGTCGGCCTTGTTGATGACGAAGATGTCGGCCACTTCTAAGAGCCCGGCCTTGTTCGCCTGCATGGCGTCACCCCACCCGGGGTTCATCACGACCACGGTGGTGTCGGCCGCCGAGGCAATATCGACTTCCATCTGACCCACGCCCACTGTCTCGACCAGCGCCAGGCGAAAGTTAGCCGCGCCCAGCACGCGCACCGCATCGGGCACCGCGAGCGAGAGGCCGCCTAGGTGGCCACGCGTCGCCATCGAACGAATGAAGACGTGCTCATTGGTGGCGTGGCCCTGCATACGGATGCGATCGCCCAGTATCGCGCCGCCGGTGAATGGAGAACTCGGGTCGATGCACAAGATGCCCACCTGGTCGAAGGGATCTGAACCGTCGAACGATCCGCGCGCGAGCACCACCGTAATCAGTTGATCGGTCAGCGTCGATTTTCCCCCGCCCGGCGGGCCGGTGATACCCACCACGTAGGGTGACGCCGCCTGGTAGGCCAACGCCGCCGTGGCCCGGTGCGCCGCACCGCCGGATTCGACGTAGGTCAGCAGTCGCGCCAGGGCCGTCCTCGAACCCTGTCGCGCCAGGTCGACCAGTGCTGCCGGCTCGCGCGACGTCATTCGAAGCGCCGAACGTCCGCACCCAGTTTGGTCAGGCGTTCGACGAAGCTGTCGTAGCCCCGGTCCACGTGCTCGAGGCCCTGGACAATCGTGCCGCCCTCGGCAACGAGTCCGGCCAGCGCCAGCGCGGCGGCCGCGCGAATGTCGCTGGCCTTGACGGTCGTGCCCACCAAGAAGTCGACGCCGCGAATCATGGCGTGATGGCCCTCGGTAGTGATGCTCGCGCCGAGCTTCACCAACTCATCGACGTAACGAAAACGCCCGGCGAAGAGGTTCTCGGTCACCACCGAGTCGCCGTTCGCGACGCTCAGCATGGTGGTGATGAGGGGCTTGTAGTCGGTCGCCACCCCGGGATAGGGCAGCGTCGCGACGTCGCAGGCGCGCAGTATCGAGGGGCCGCGCACGCAGATCCCGGCCCCACTCTTGTCCACGAAGCCGCCCATCGCCTCGATCTTGTGCAGCAACATCTCCATGTGGTCGGCGCGCGCGTCGACCACGCGCACCTGGCCGCCGGTGATGAGCCCCGCCGCCAAGTACGTCGCGCTGACGACCCGGTCGGTGATCACCTCATGGCTCGCTGGCTTGAGGCCCGCCACCCCGTCAATGGTCAGTTGCGACGTGCCGAGGCCCTCGATCTTGGCGCCCATGGCGATCAATTGGCGCCCGAGGTCTTCCACCTCGGGCTCGCGCGCGGCGTTGTCGATCACCGAACGGCCCTTGGCCAGGACACAGGCCATCATCAGGTTGTCGGTGGCGGTGTGGCTCGGGTAGGCCAGCGTCATGCGGGTCGCGCGAAGCCGGGGCCGGTTGATTGTGGCGTGAATGGAGTTGTCATCGTTATGAAACGTGGCGCCCATGGCCGAGAGCCCGTCGGTATGAAAGTTGATGGGGCGCTGACCGAAGTCGTCTCCACCGGGCAGCGCCATGTTGGCCTCACCGCAACGAGCGAGCAGCGGACCGAGCACCACGATCGAAGACCGCATCGCTTCAAAGAGATGGGCCGGGGCGACGGGGTGCAGGTCCTTGGCGTCGGGCACGGCGATCGCCAGCTCGTGCGCGTCGGGCTTTCTCACCGTGCAGCCGAGCGCCTCCAACAGTTCGATCATGACGTTCACGTCGGTAATCGCGGGCACGTTGGTCAACTGATGCTCGCCCGAAGCCAGCAAACAGGCGGCCATCTCCTTGAGCACGGCGTTCTTGGCGCCGCCCGCTTCCACGTCGCCCGCGAGGGGTCCGGCGGGCTTGACAACGAGTGAACTCACCCCTCAAGTATGACCGAAAGACCAAATGCCGCACTTTTCGTTGCCCTACTTGGCCTTACCTCGCCGGAGTACGCTGCATGCGTGCAGCCACCATTGAGGCCCGATCGCAACATTGCGCTCGAGATGATCCGCGTCACCGAAGCGGCCGCCATCGCGGCCGCGAGGTGGGTGGGCCGCGGCGACAAGAACGCCGCCGACGGCGCGGCGGTGGACGCCATGCGCTTTGTCCTGGGTGGCATCTCGATGGACGGCATCGTGGTCATCGGTGAGGGTGAGAAAGATGAAGCACCCATGCTTTATAACGGCGAGTACATCGGCGACGGCCAGCCGCCCCAGGTCGACGTCGCGGTCGATCCCGTAGACGGCACCTCACTAACGGCCGCGGGGCGAAACGGCGCGCTCGCGGTGATCGCGCTCTCCGAACGCGGCACCATGTTCAACCCGGGACCGTGCGTGTACATGAAAAAGGTGTGCGTCGGTCCGCGCGCACGAGGGTCCATCGACATCAACGCGTCGGCGACCGACAATCTCAATGAAGTGTCCAAGCGGCTCAAGATTCCCGTCCAGGAGCTGGGTGTGGTGATTCTCGACCGTCCCCGACACCATGATCTCGTCGAAGAAGTGCGCGAGGTCGGCTCGCGAGTCCTGCTGATCTCGGACGGCGACGTCGCCGGTGCCATCGCTACTGCCTGGCCGAACTCCGGCGCCGACATACTCTTCGGCATTGGCGGCACACCCGAAGGCGTCATCGCGGCCGCCGCCCTGCAGGGTCTCGGTGGCGAGATCCAGGGCATCCTGCATCCGCGCGACGATGACGAACGCCGACTCGCCGAAACCCTCGGCTACGACTTCGACCGAGTGTTGCGCAACGATGACCTCGTGGCGAGCGACAACTGCTACTTCTCCGCGACTGCCATCACCGATGGTGATTTCCTGCGCGGCGTGCGCTTCCACGATTTTGGTGCCACTACGCAGTCCCTCGTCGTGCGTTCGAGATCAGGCACCGTGCGCACCATCGAAACCTTCCACCGTCACGACAAATTACAGGAGTTCTCTACCGCCGGCTTCTAGGCATAAGTTTTTGCTTCTTGATTGAATGTTCACAACCGGAGAATTTTTTGCGCTGTTGAGTTTCTGGCCATAAGGTCGATAAAGGACCCCAGACGGAGTTCCGGCGCAATTGCCAAAGTGAAGGGGGAAACCTATGCGCGTCTCAAATCTTCTCGCGACCAAGGGCCATGAGGTCGCAACCATTTCTCAGGAGAGAAACGTTACCGACGCCCTCGCGATACTGAAGGAGCGCGGCGTCGGCGCGCTCGTCGTGACCGGCCGCACGAAGCCGCTGGTGGGAATCCTCAGCGAACGCGACATCGTGCGCGCGCTCGCCGCCCAGGGCGCCGCCGCGCTGGAGGCCAAGGTCGCCGATCTCATGACCCGTGAGGTGAGGGTCTGCGATGAAGAGACCACCATGGCCAACCTGATGGGACTGATGACCGAACACCACATCCGACACGTGCCCGTCGTGCACGAAAAGACGCTGGTGGGACTGGTGTCCATCGGCGACGTCGTCAAGGCCCGACTGGACGAACTCGAGCTCGATAAGAAGGAACTACTGGACTACGTGTCGGCGCGTTAGTTCGCTACTTGGCACTCACGCTGAGACGAAGTTCGGCGCGCGCCAGAGCGTCCGAGGCCATCTGGTGCGCCGTCTCGTCCGACTGATCGTCGCGAGTTACCACGCTTAGATCAGCCTCCGCGGCGGCCTTGGCTGCTTGCGCCCTCGCCACGTCAATGGCCGTGACGAGTTCGGCGACGCCCGCGAGCACCGTGACCAGGGTCTCACCGTCACTCGGCCCGTGCACCACTTGAAAGTAGCCCCCGTGCACCACGAAGGCAATCTCGCCCTCGGCGGTGTCGACGCGCACGATGCCCGGGATCAAATCGCCGATGGTATCGGTGTGCTCGGGCAGGATCGTGAAGAAACCCTCGCTCGAGCGTGCGATGAGGGCCGTCGCCTCGCCGGACCACAGCGCCACTTCGGGCGACAAGATTTCCACTTTGAGACTGGCCATCACTTAGTCCTTCAGAATCTCGGCGGCCTTGCGCTCGACGTCACTCGCGCCGCCGACGTTCAGGAAGGCCTGCTCGGGGAAGGCGTCGAGGTCGCCCTTGACCAAGTGTTCGAACGACTCAATCGTCTCTTGCACCGGCACGTTGATGCCGTCGATGCCGGTGAAGATCTTCGAGACAAACATCGGCTGGGAGAGGAAGCGTTGGATCTTGCGCGCCCGCGACACGGTGATGCGGTCGTCCTCTGAGAGTTCGTCGAGGCCCAAGATGGCGATGATGTCCTGGAGCTCCTTGTTGCGCTGCAGGATCTGCTGGACCTGACGGGCAACGGCGTAGTGACGGTCGCCGACGATCTCGGGCGCCAGGATGTTCGACGTCGAGGTCAACGGGTCGACCGCCGGGTAGATGCCCAGTGCCGCAATCTGGCGGCTCAACTCGGTCGTGGCGTCGAGGTGGGTGAACGTCGTGAACGGCGCCGGGTCGGTGTAGTCGTCGGCCGGCACGTAGACGGCCTGGAGCGAAGTGATCGAACGTCCGCGCGTCGAGGTGATGCGCTCTTGCAGCTCACCCATCTCGTCGGCCAGCGTCGGCTGATAGCCCACCGCGCTGGGCATGCGCCCGAGCAGGGTCGAAACTTCTGATCCGGCCTGGACGAATCGGAAGATGTTGTCCACGAACAACAACACGTCTTGGTTCTTCACGTCGCGGAAGTATTCGGCCATGGTGAGCGCCGCCAACGCCACGCGCAGACGCACGCCCGGCGGCTCGTCCATCTGGCCGTAGACCAGGGCGGTCTTTTCGATGACGCCGGACTCGCGCATCTCGAGCAGTAGGTCGGTGCCCTCGCGGGTGCGCTCGCCCACGCCGGCGAAGACTGACACGCCGTTATGCTGCTCGGCGACTCGGCGGATCATCTCCATGATGAGTACGGTCTTGCCGACCCCGGCCCCGCCGAAGAGTCCAATTTTCCCACCCTGCACGTACGGCGCGAGCAGGTCGACCACCTTGATGCCCGTTTCGAACATGGTGGCGCGGGGCTCGAGCTGGTCGAACGCCGGCGGGTTGCGGTGGATCTCCCAGTGGTCCTCGGCCGGGCCAATGTCGTCGGTGTCGAGCGACTCGCCCAGCACGTTAAAGACGTGTCCTAACACGGCGTCGCCCACCGGCACGGTGATGCCGCGACCGGTCTGGCGCACCACGGCTCCGCGCACGAGTCCGTCGGTGGGCTTCATGCATACGCAGCGCACCCGGCCTTCGCCGATCTGTTGAGCCACTTCCCCGGTGACGGTAATGGTCTCGCCGTCGAGCTCGATGTCGAACTCCACCGCGTGGTTGATCTCGGGCAACGAGTGCGGTGGGAACTCGACGTCAACGACCGGTCCCGCGATGGCGACGACCCGTCCCGTCTCCAGTGTGGTCTTGTCAGCAGCGATGGTCATTTGTTTCTCACTTTCCCGAGCGGAGCGCTTCGGCACCGCTCACGATCTCCATGATTTCGGTGGTAATCGAGTCCTGACGGGCCCGGTTCATGATGCGCGACAGATTCTGGCCGAGTTCGTCCGCGTTGTCGGTGGCGGCCGCCATGGCCCGTTGCTGGCTCACGTGAAAGGAGGCCGCGCCCTCGAGCAGCGCCGAGAAGATCTCGCTCTCGAGTGCCCGTGGCGCCAGCGAGACCAACAGTTTGGACACTTCGGGCTCGAACTCGGTGTAGCCCTTGATCACCGCCGGCTTATCGTCGAGTACCGGCTCGGGCATCGACAGCGGCAACAGTTGCCCGATGGCCACGCTCTGGCTGCCCGAAGAGATAAAGCGGGTCGAGACCATCAAGATCTGCTGGACCTCGTCATTGACGAAGGGGGCGGCGATGGTCGCCGCGACGAACTGCGCGTCCGAGAAGGTGGGGCGGTCAGCGAAGCCCAAGAAACTGCGCTCGACGGCCATGCCGCGGAAGCGGTAGAAGGCGGCCGCCTTCTTGCCCACGGCGACGAGGCGGGCCTCGGTGCCCTCGGTGCGCAGCGACCTCACCAGTCGCTCGCCGGCTCGCATCACCGACGCGTTGTAGGCCCCCGATAGCCCTCGGTCGCCGGTGATGACCAGCACCAGGGCGGTGGTGATTTTTTCTGGCGTGGCAAGCAGCTTCTTCGCGGCGGCGGGGTCACCCAGGGCTGCCTCAATGACAATGCGCTGCATGCCGAGTCGGTAGGGACGGTTGGCAACGATGCGCGCCTGACTACGCGTGATCTGCGAGGCGGCGATGAGTTCCATGGCCTTGGTGATCTTGCGCGTCGCGAGCACCGTCTTGATGCGTTGACGCAGAATTCGTTCCTGTCCGCCGGCCATGGTCCCTCCTCTCTCTTCTTGGTCTGACTAACTAGTTGCTGAAGGCGAAGCCGTCGAGGAAGGATTTCAGGGCCGCGTCCATCTGGTCGGTGTCGGGCAGCGTGCCTTCGCTGCGAACGTGCTCCAGCAAGTCTTCGTGCTTGGCGCGAAAATTGGTCAGCAGTTCGGACTCGAAACGGCGCACGTCGTCGACCGGCACGGTGTCGAGCCAGCCGCGAGTGCCCGCGTAAATGACGACCACCTGTTCTTCGACTGGCACCGGGGCGTTGAGGCCCTGCTTCAAGAGTTCGGTGAGACGGTAACCACGATCGAGCTGTTGCTGCGATGACTTGTCGAGCTCCGATCCGAACGTCGCGAACGACTCCAGGTCGCGGAACTGGGCGAGGTCGGTCTTCAGCGTTCCCGCGACCGAGCGCATGGCCTTCACCTGCGCGGCGCCGCCCACGCGCGACACGGAGTTTCCGACGTTGATGGCCGGACGCACGCCCGAATAAAAGAGGTCGGACTCCAAGAACACCTGTCCGTCGGTAATGGAGATCACGTTGGTGGGAATATAGGCCGAGATGTCTCCGGCCTTGGTTTCGATGATCGGCAGCGCGGTCAGCGACCCGCCGCCCATCTCGTCGCTCAACTTGGCGGCGCGCTCTAACAGGCGACTGTGCAGGTAGAAGACGTCGCCGGGGTAGGCCTCACGGCCCGGCGGACGGCGCAGCAACAAAGAGATCTGTCGGTAAGCCTCGGCCTGCTTGGACAGGTCGTCGTACACCACCAGCGCGTGCTCGCCGCCATCCATCCACTCCTGGCCAATGGCGCACCCGCCGTACGGGGCGAGGAACTTAAAGGGAGCCGGGTCACCGGCCGAGGCGACCACCACCACGGTGTACTCCATCGCGCCGAAGTCCTCGAGGGTCTTCACCGTCTGGGCGACCGAGGAGTTCTTCTGACCAATGGCCACGTAGATGCACTTGACGTGCTGGCCCTTCTGGTTAAGGATCGTGTCGACGACCACCGTGGTCTTGCCGGTCTTGCGGTCGCCAATGATCAGCTCGCGCTGACCGCGACCGATCGGGGTCATCGCGTCGATGGCCTTGATGCCCGTCTGCAGGGGCTCGCTCACCGGTTGGCGCCCGATGATGCCGGGTGCCTGGACTTCCATGCGCCGGCTCTTGGGCTTGACGAGTGGCCCCTTGCCGTCAATGGGTTCGCCGAGCGCGTTCACGACGCGCCCGAGCAGTGCGTCACCCACCGGCATCGAAAGAATACGACCGGTCGCGCGCACGATCTGCTCTTCCTCGATGCTGTCGACCGAGCCGAGCACCACCGCGCCGATAGTCTCTTCGTCCAGGTTCATCGCCAGGCCCAGCGTGCCGTCCTCGAACTCCAGCAGTTCATTCACCTTGGCCCCGGGCAGTCCCGAGACCCGCGCGATGCCGTCGCCGACCTCGACCACCCGCCCTACCTGTTCGGCTCCCACGGCCGGGTCGAACTCGGTGACGTGCTTGCGCAGCGCGTCGGTAATCTCGCTGGCACTAATGGTGAGCTCTGTCATCACGGCTTCCTTTTCCTTAGTCGTTTCGATTCAATGCGGATTCGTACAGGCGCTTAGACGCCACGGCGTCGTGCAGCGCGCCCAGACGGCCCCGGGTGGTCGCGTCAAGGCGCAGGTCGCCAACTTCAACGAGGACCCCGCCCAGGAGGTCGGGATCTTCGGCGATCTGCAGCTCCACGTTCTTGCCGGTCAGGGTCTTGAGCGACGTGACCAGCTCGGCTTGACTCGTCTCGTCGAGCGCGCGCGCCGTGAAGACGCGGGCCACCCGCCAGTCACGCGAGCGCGCGACGTAATCCACCAGGAAGTCGAGCGTGCCCACCACGTCACGGGACCGTCCGCCTTCGATGACGTAGCGACTGAGCAGCAGCGTGACCGCGTTGACCTTGCCGGCGAGCAGTTGCTCTACGGTGCCCAGGCGCGCATCGAGCGCCGCGTCACGGTCCAGCAAGAGTCGGCGCAGTTCCAGGTTGGCGTCAATGGTGCGGGCCCAACGAAAGAGCTCCTCTTCAATGACCTCGAAGTCGGCCGTCTCGATCTGGTCTAACAACTCGTCCGCGTAGCCGCTGACGCGCCGGCGCGCGGCCATGTGGCCGAGGTTGGCCTGGCGAAACTGGCCGGTCTCGCCTAAGACGTGGGCCGCGGCGGCCAGTTCGTCGATGGCGCGGGGCACCTCTTGGGCCGGTGCGACGATCGCGGCGTACACACTCACGCGAAGGGTCTGCTCGCTCACCTTGGTGGTGAGCAGATCACGAAGTATCTCGCCGCGGGCCGGCCCCGCGATCGAAGTGTCGGTAAGGACCGCGCGAAGTTCGAGCTGAGCCAGGATCGTTTGATCGAGGGAACGCAACTGCGCGGCCACCGTGGCGAGCGCGGCAGCGTCGAGCGAACCCAGCAGGGCCGCGGCATATCCTTCGAGCCTGGGCAGCATGATTAGAGGCTCGCTCCCTTTTGGGCCTCGGCGTTGAGCGCCGCCACGGCCTCACGGATGAGTTCCTCGTGCGAGCTCTGATCGACTTCTCGTCCCACGATGGTCGCGACCAGATCGAAGACAATCTCGCCAATACGCGCCGACGCCTCGTCGACCGCGCGTTGGCGCGCCGTCTCCACTTCGGCGTTAGCCGAGGACACGATGCGCTCGTACTCCTGCTGTCCTCGCCCGGCCGCCTCGGCCTTCACTTGGTCGGCGGTTGCCTGCGCGGCCGACACGATTTCTCGGGCCTGGTCCCGTGCCTGACTCTGCGCCTTCGCGCGCTCGTCGGTCGCCGCGGCGGCCTCGGCGCGAGCCTCTTCGGCGACCTCAAGCGAGAGGCGTATCTTCTCTTGACGCGCCTCCATGGCCTTGTTCAAGGGCGGAAGAATTTTTTTCCACGCGATGATCAAGATGACGACGAATGCGGCCAGCTCGACGAAGAACGTGCCGTTAGGGATAAGGAAGATGGACTCGGCGATCATTGGCGACGACCTTCTTTCACTAGTGGGCGAACTACGTCGCGGGTCCCACGAAGGAACCACGCAACGTGATAATTACTGCTTTTGAAAGACGTAGACGAAGACCACCATGAACAACAGGTTGATGAAGTACATGGCTTCGACCAAACCCACGGTGAGAAAGAAGTACGTGCGGGCCTTGTTTTCGACCTCGGGCTGACGGGCGATGGCCGCTATGGTCTGGCTACCGGCCAAACCGTCACCGATTGCCGCACCGATGGCTCCGCCGCCGAGGGCAATGCCGCCTCCGACGAGGGCGCCGGCAATGCTAATTGCTGACTCAAGTGTCTGTGTGGCCATTATTTTTTATTCCTCCTGGGTTGGATTAGTGGGACACTGCATCGGCGACGGGTGCTTCTTCGTGGTGACTCGTGGCCATGCCGAAATACAGCATCGCGAGCAACATGAAAATGTACGCCTGAATCGTGCCGAGAATACCGAGATCGAACAACTTCCACACGATCTCGCCGAACGGGACTACGTAAATTGGGAGCAGGGTGGTCATGACCGCGATCATGAGTCCCCCGGAGAACAGGTTGCCGAAGAGTCGAAACGTCATGGTGATCGGCTTGGTGATCTCTTCGATGATATTGATGGGCGTAAGAGCGACGTAGGGCTGGCCGTAGTGCTTGAAGTAGCCGAAGAAACCGCGCACCCGAAACGAGTCGAGGTGCACCCAGACAATGACGAACAAGGCCATGGCAACGGGCAGGTTCACGTCACTGGTGGGTGCGGGTAGCAATTCGAATGAAGCGCCGGGGTGCAGCGAGGAGGGAATGAACCCGATCCAGTTACAGATGAGAATGAAGATGAAGAGCGTGACGCCAACCGGAACGTAGCGACGACCACGCGGACCCATGGACGACTCCGCGAGTTCACTGACCATCCCGACGATCATTTCCCAGAAGAGTTGTAGTTTGCCCGGAACGCCGTCGGTGACTTTGGCGACCATGCGGAAACCAAGGAAAAGAAAGATCGCCATGGCGAATATCGTCGAAGTGACGATGTCGGTGTCAATGGCGAGGCCAAAAACGTGAATCGTCGGGTGGACGCCAACCGAGATGGTCTTCGCGGCGTACAGCGTCCTCACTCAATTCCTCCCTGATTCGACACCACTCGCAAGACGTTGGCGACGAAGACAATTTGATAAAGCACGAGCCCTGCCACAATACCGATTCCCAAGGGAGCGTCCAGCCACACCAGCAACAGGACCACCGCAGTCATCACTGCCAGTCGTCCGACAGTTTTTCCGCCCAATTGGCGGCGCACGGCCTTGGAGTTCTGCTCGCCCTGCAGTTCAACCCGGGCCGCTTGGCGATCGAGGAAACGAAGATTCACGATCGCGAGGCCCACGCCGATGACGAGGCCCAGGGCCGAGAGTGGAGGGGCAACAAAAAGGGCAATGACGAAACCCACCAATCCCACAATGATGGCCGACAAGGTGGTTCGACGCAGTAGTCGAGGCAGTGTGTTAGTTGGGAGGTTTTCGAGCACGGACAATAGGGTTTCTAGAGGAAACGCCGGATTTGCTGCTTAACGCTCACCACGGCGGCGACCGTTCCCAATACTAGTCCGATTACGAGCCACAGAGGGGCGGAGCCCCAGACGTTATCGGCCCAAATCCCTAGCAATACTCCAATTCCGACCGTCACGGCGATGGTGATGCCCATTGTCAAGAATGCGGTCGCCCCAGGCAGATTCGACACCGGCTCGACGTGAGACTCTTCAGGTTTCTGCTCGTCAGCGTCGCTCATTTGATCCGACTCGGCGGCACCGTTTTCGACGTTTCCTGCCTCGCTCGACGACGTATCCACCAGGGACTCGACCAGAAAAACAGGCCGATGACGAGCAGGGCCACGCCCACGGGAATGAAGACATTAAATCGAGGTTCGAAGAGCGGAAAGAGCACGAAGCCGCAGAGCAGGACGGTCCACAGCCACAGGATGATGACGGTGCGGCGCTGACCGTGACCGAGGCGCATCAGACGGTGGTGGATGTGGTTCTTGTCCGGCGTGTGAAAACCCTGTCCCGACACGGTGCGGCGCACAAACGCCCACACGGCGTCGATGAGCGGTACCCCGAGGATGAAGACCGGGATGAACAGCGGCGCGAAGAAAAAGAACGTCACGCCGCTGGCCGGTGGGGTGCGTCCCCCGATCACCATGGTCGAGGCGCTCATGAGCAGGCCCAGCATGAGCGCCCCGGCGTCACCCATGAAGAGTTTGGCCGGGTGGAAATTGTCGCGTAAGAAACCCAAGCAGATGCCGCACGTCAGGGCCGCAATGAGCGGACCGACGTTGGTCACGGGCAGCAATCCCAGATCCTCTAAGCGCAGCCCGTAGATGCAGAGCGTGCCCGACGCGATGGCCACGATTCCCCCGGCCAGGCCGTCCAAACCATCGATCAGATTGATGGCGTTCGTGAGGGCGATGACCCACGCCGCCGTGATCAAGGGCAAGATCGAGGGGCCGAGCACCACGAAGCCCGCGAAGGGCAGCTTCAACTGGTACATGGTGCAGCCGCTGAAGTAGAGCACCGACGCGGCCAGGACTTGGCCCGCCACTTTCGCCGGGGCGCTCATCTCGCGAAAGTCGTCGAGCAGGCCCACGACGAATATCACGCCGGCGGCGAGCAGCACGCCGATCATCTCGTGTGACGACGTGATTACCGTACGAAGCGGCGAAATGGCGACGGCCACCAGGAGGGCGACGCAAAAGCCCACCAGCATCGCGGCGCCACCACCGTAAGGCGTGACGGTCTCGTGGACTTTTCGCTCGTCCGGCAACGCGGAATAACCTACGCGCTGGGAGATTATTCGCGCCGGTACATTGGCCGCCATCGTGACGACCGCTCCCACGACGAGCACCACGACGTAGGAGGCAATGTTGCCCATTTACAACTTCGTGAAGCCGGCGTAGGGGTTGAAGGCATCACACAGCGCTGCCACTTCGCTGCGCACCTGGGCAATCGCCGCGTCATCCGAGCGTTCGCGCAAGGCCCGAGCCATCAGTGCGGCGACGGTCGCGAACTCACCTTCTTTCATGCCGGCCGTTGTCTCGGCGGCCGAACCAACGCGCAACCCGGACGTGATGAACGGGCTGCGCGGATCGTCGGGGATCTGGTTGCGGTTCGTGGTGATACCCGCTCGATCGAGGACTTCCTGAGCCTGCTTGCCCGTGAGGTCGGCGTCGAAGTCGCGCAGATCGAGCACCGCCATGTGGTTGTCCGTGCCGCCGGATACCAGACGGAATCCCTGCGCCGCCAGCGCGACGCCGAAGGCCTGGCAGTTCTTGACGACCTGGTCGGTGTAGACGGAGAAACTCGGGAGGGCCGCCTCCTTGAACGAAACTGCCTTGGCGGCAATGGAGTGCTCGAGCGGTCCACCTTGCTGGCCGGGGAAGACGGCCATATCCACCTTCTTGGCGTACTCCTCGCGGCACAGTATCGCGCCGCCGCGTGGACCGCGCAACGTCTTGTGCGTGGTGAACGTCACGACATCGGCGTACGGCACGGGATTGGGGTGCGACCCGCCGGCGATAAGTCCGGCCACGTGAGCCGAGTCGAACATCAATAGGGCGCCCACTTCATCGGCGATCTCGCGAAAGGGCGCCGGATCGATTCGGCGGGCGTAGGCGGTCGCGCCGGCCACGATCAGCTTGGGACGGTGCTTGAGGGCCAGCTCGCGCACGTCGTCGAAGTCAATGTGTTCCCCGGGCGCCGCCGGATCGTCCGAGCGCGGCGTCACGCCGTAGGAGACGAAGTTCCAGTACTTCGAGGTGACCGAGACTGGCGAGCCGTGGGTGAGGTGGCCGCCCTGGTCGAGGCGCATCGCCAGAATCGTGTCGCCCATTTCGAGCAGCGCCTGGTAGACGGCCAAGTTGGCGTTGGCGCCGCAGTGCGGCTGCACGTTGGCGTGATCGGCGCCGAACAGGGCGGTCAGTCGACGTCGGGCGAGATCTTCGACTTCGTCCACGATCTGGTTGCCCCCGTAGTAGCGCCGTCCGGGATAACCCTCGGCGTACTTGTTGGTTAGCACCGACCCGGTGGCGGCCAACACCGCGGGCGACGCAAAGTTCTCACTCGCGATCAACTGAATGGTTGAGGTCTGACGCTCCCACTCTTGAGCGAGCAGCGACGACACCTCCTCGTCATTGGTGATCCATGCATCAAATGGTGAAGAACTCACGCTAGTAAAGCCTTTCTTTTATCGAGCGCTCGTCGAGCGCGTGCAACTTTTCAATTCGACCGAGGTGGCGAACTTGCGGCGTGGCGCTCAACCATGCCTCGAGCGCGTCGATGGCCACTGATTCGCCGATGAGCCGTGCGCCCAGACAGAGCACATTGGCGTGGTTGTGTTCTCGCGCGAGCCGAGCCGACGTCGCGTCGTGCACCAGCGCAGCGCGCACGCCGGGGACCTTGTTGGCCGCGATGGAAATGCCGATACCCGATCCGCACACGGCCACGCCCACGTCGCTCCTGCCCTCGGCGACGCATCGCCCGACGGCCTCGCCGAAATCGGGATAGTCAACCGACGACGTCGCGTCCGTCGTGCCCAGGTCCACGATCTCGTGCCCCCAGCCGGTCAGCGTCAGGGCCAGCAAGGCCTTCAAATCGTAGCCAGCGTGATCGGAACCGAGAGCGACGCGCATCGCCTCCACCCTACCTTTCTCGAATCCGAGGGCGATGTAGCGTCGCCACCATCTAGACGGCCACGCATGCGTAATGCTGTCGAGATGCAATCCGTCGTGGTGATGGGAGTGTCGGGCTCGGGTAAGAGCACGATTGCGTCGGCACTGGCCCTACGACTCGGGGTTGAGTACATTGACGCCGACTGGCTGCACACCCCCGCGAGCCTCGCCAAGATGTCCTCGGGCCAGGCCCTCGACGACGAGGAGCGACTGCCGTGGCTGCGTTTGGTGGGTCAACGCATGAAGGACGTTGAGCTCAGCGACCACAGTTCGGTCGTTGCCTGTTCGGCGCTGAAGCGGATCTACCGTGATGTGCTGCGCTACTACGTGGCTGACGCACTCTTCGTTGAGCTGGAGGGATCGATGGAACTCTTGACACAGCGGATGTCCGCGCGGCCCGTCGGCGTGCCCGCGTCGTTGCTCGCGTCGCAGTTCGCGACGCTCGAGGAACTTAAGGAGGAAGAAGGCGGTGTGCGCATCGACGTCGCGCTGAGTCCCGTCGAGATTGTTGAGCAAATAATTATGCGACTGGGGCGTGAAGCGTAAACGGGGTGTCGCCGGGTGCTCGACGGGTACGGCTAGGACGTTCTCTTCGCTCGCTGGCGCCACGCCCAGGCCAGCAGCGCCGCGCCGAGGACAACGAGTACCACGCCAAAGACGGACCACTGGCCGTGTCCACTCATGCCCGATCCGTGCAACACGTTTGTTCCCTGTAAAATCCACACGAGTCCGGCGAGACAGAGCACAATGCCAATGGCTGCTCGAACCCTCACGGTTGACTCCGATCTCAACGAACTTCGACGACTGCCTACCACGACAACCTAACGGTGTCCCCGCGGTTTGGCCCTCCTAGCAATGTGGCTGCGAGCGAGCGCATCGTCAAAGTACCCAGACGGCACCTGTAACTAGTATCGGCTCATGAAGCGAACGTTGCTAGCGCCCCCCCTCGCCTCAAAACTCGACACCGGTTCGGAGCAGTTCAAAAAGAACCGGAACGACGTGCTCGAACAGCTGGCAGTCATTGACGAGCTGCTGGACGAAGCCGAGGCTGGCGGCGGCGAAAAAGCCATGGACCGGATGAGATCGCGCAACAAATTGCCCGTTCGCGAGCGCATCGCCAGCGTGCTGGACCCGGACTCTGCCTTTCTGGAGATCTCCGCGCTCGCCGGGTACGAGTCGGAATACGCCATGGGCGGGGGCATGGTCGTGGGCCTCGGCGTCATCGCGGGCACCGAGTGTCTCATCATGGCCAACGACCCCTCGGTCCTGGGCGGCGCGCTGACTGCCTATTCAGCCAAGAAGTGGATGCGCGCGCTTGAAATCGCGCGCGACAACCAGATTCCTTACGTCAGCTTCGTCGAGTCGGCCGGGGCCGACCTGCGAGTCGGCGCCGGTGGCGGGGGCCGCATGCAAACCGGTCACTTCGCCGAGAGTGGTCGATTCTTTTATGACCTCATCGAACTCTCCAAGATGCGCGTGCCCACGGTGTGCGTGGTCTTTGGCTCGTCCACCGCGGGCGGGGCCTACCAACCGGGACTCTCGGACTACAACATCGTCGTGAAGGATCAGTCCAAGATCTTTCTCGCCGGACCGCCGCTGGTGAAGATGGCCACGGGCGAGGAATCCGACGACGAAACGCTGGGCGGCGCCCAACTGCACGCCGAGGTCTCGGGTCTGGGCGACTACTTCGCCGAAGACGAAATGGACGCCATTCGGCTCTGTCGCGAAGTGGTCTCGCACCTCAATTGGCGCAAGAAGGGACCCAACGCGTCGCTGCAGGCCGACGAGCCGGTCTACGACAGTGAGGAACTGCTCGGCATCGTCAGTCGCGACCTGCGTCAACCCGTCGACGTGCGCGACATTTTCGCCCGGGTGGTTGACGGCTCGCGTTTCGAAGAGTTCAAGGCCCACTACGGCAGCACCCTCATCTGCGGTTGGGCGAGCATTCACGGCTACCCCGTGGGGATCCTGGGAAACAATGGCGTGATCTACCCGCGCGCTGCCGAGAAGGCCGGGCAGTTCATCCAGCTCTGCAACCAGATCGACGTGCCGCTCATCTTCTTTCAGAACATCACTGGCTACATGGTCGGCCGCGACGCCGAAGCCGAGGGCATCATCAAGAAGGGCTCGCAGATGTTGAATGCGGTCGCCAATTCGAACGTGCCCCATCTCACGGTCATCGTCGGATCGTCCTACGGTGCGGGTACCTACGGCATGTCGGGCCGAGCCTTCGGCAACCGCTTCACTTTCCTGTGGCCGACGGCCAAGATTGCGGTCATGGGACCCAGGCAGATCGCCGGGGTCATGTCCCAGGTGCGACGGGGCCAGGCCGAACGCAAGGGCCTCGAATTCGACGAGGAAGAAGACCGTCGGATTGTCGAAACTGTCGAGGCGAGCCAGGAGAAGGGCTCGCTCGCCCTCGCGGCGACCGGCGCCATGAGCGACGACGGCATCATCGACCCGCGCGACACTCGTACGGTGCTGGGATTGTGCCTCTCGGTCGTTCGCAGCCGGCCCATCGAAGGGGCCACGAGTTACGGGGTGTTTCGTCTGTGACGATCTCGACGCTCCTGGTGGCCAATCGCGGTGAGATTGCCCGGCGAATCATTCGCGGCGCCCACAACATGGGCATTCGCTGCGTGGGCGTCTACGTCACCGCTGACGCGTCGGCACCTTTCGTGGGCGAATGCGACCAATCAGTTCTGCTCGAGACCAGTTACCTCGACGGCGAAAAAATTCTTGCGGCCGCGAAACGCACCGGTGCCCAGGCAGTGCATCCCGGCTACGGCTTCCTCTCCGAGAACGCCGAGTTCGCCGCACAGGTGCAGTCGGCCGGACTGATATGGGTGGGACCCTCGCCGAGCGTCATCGCGGCCATGGGCGACAAGCTGGCCGCCAAGCAAGTGGCCCGAGACTGCGGCGTGGCCACCTTGCCCTCCTGCGGTGATCCCGGTGACGCCGAGACGATTGGTTACCCGCTCATGGTCAAGGCCGTGGGCGGCGGGGGCGGCAAGGGCATGCGGATCGTCGAGAACGCCACGCAACTCGATGAAGCCGTGGCGGGCGCGCGCCGAGAAGCCACCGGAGGGTTCGGCGACGAGCGAATCTTTCTCGAACGCTACGTGGCGTCCTCGCGACACGTGGAGATCCAGATCCTGGGCGACCAGCACGGCAACCTCGTCCACTTAGGCGAGCGCGAGTGCTCCGTCCAGCGCCGCCACCAAAAGCTGGTGGAGGAGTCGCCCTCGCCCGGCATCAACGACGCCACCCGTCAGGCCATGACCTCGGCCGCCCTCGACATGGCCCGCGCCCTGCAGTACCAGTCAACGGGCACCGTGGAGTTCCTCGTTGACAATCAGACCCACGATTTCTACTTCTTGGAGATCAATACCCGCTTGCAAGTCGAGCACCCGGTCAGCGAGGCAGTGACCGGTATCGACTTGGTTCGTGAGCAGTTGCGCATCGCCTACGGTGAAGCACTGGGCTACAGCCAGGACGAGATCGACTTTCGCGGTCACGCCATCGAAGCGCGTCTCTGCGCCGAAGACCCGAATGCCGGATTCCTGCCGGCCACCGGCACGCTGGTGGCCTTTGCGCCAGCGAGCACTCCGGTGGTTCGTTGGGAGAGCGGCGTCGAGCGCGACAGCACGGTCACCACCAGTTTCGATCCCCTGATCGCCAAGGTCATCGCCCACGCGCCCACTCGCGTGGAGGCCGCCTCGGTCTTGGCCCTCGCGCTCGAGCGATTGCACGTGGGCGGCGTCGTCACCAACCGTGACTTCCTCGTCGCGACATTGCGCCACGAGGGATTCCTATCCGGCGACACCACGACTGACTTCATCGAACGCTACGAGCCAGCCCGCGCGCTGGTGCTGAGCGACGACGAACTCGAATGGGCCAGCATCGCGGGAGGCTTGTGGCTTCAGGGAGAGAACCGCGCGAACGCCACCGTCCTGGCCCAGGTCCCGAGCGGATGGCGCAACGCGCGCCTGCCGCGCCAGCGTGTCTCGCTGCGATGGGGCGAACAGGTCATCGACGTTGACTACCGCGTTCGTCGCGACGGCACCTTTGACGTGGGCCGCGATGGGCGCGCCCGGGTGCACGCGTGGAGTACCCGCGAAATCGACGTGGAGATCAATGGTCGGCGCGCCACACGACGCGTAACCCACGCCGATGGACATCTGTTTGTGCAGGCCACTCGCGGCACGGCCTCGTTCGCCGTCGTGCCGCGATTCGTCGTCCCCGGAGTCGACGCCGTGGAGGGCGGTCTCACGGCCCCGATGCCGGGCGCCGTTATTGACGTGCGCGTCGTGCTCGGCCAGCACGTCGACGCCGGAGACACGCTGGTCGTCATGGAGGCCATGAAAATGGAGCACGTCATCAATGCCCCGAACTCGGGCACGGTGAGCGCGGTCTTCGTCACCACGAGCCAACAGGTGGACAACGGAGCCGTGCTACTCACCATCGAGAACGACGAGGACGTCACCGAAGAGTCGGGCGACACATCGTGACCCAACCGCTGCGCATCGCCAACTGCTCAGGCTTCTACGGCGACCGTCTCTCGGCCGCCCAAGAGATGGTCGAAGGCGGACCGATTGACGTCTTGACCGGCGACTGGTTGGCCGAGTTGACCATGTTGATTCTGGCGCGAACGCAGGCCAAGCACTCGGGCGCCGGCTACGCTCGCAGCTTCGTCACCCAAATGGAAACGGTCATGGGCACCTGCCTCGACAAGGGCATCAAGGTGGTGTCGAACGCCGGCGGACTCGACCCCGACCACTGCGCCGAAGCGGTCGCGCAGGTCTCCGCCAAACTGGGGCTGTCGCCCACCATTGCCTACGTCAACGGCGACAATCTCCTAGCGCGCTTGGATGAACTGCAGGCCTTCGGTGTCGATTTCACGCACTTAGACACCGGCGAGCCCGCCGGCGACATCTCGCGATTCATCACCGCGAACGCCTACCTGGGCTGCTTCGGCATCGTCGAAGCGCTGAAGATGGGCGCCGACATTGTGATCACGGGCAGGGTCACCGACGCGGCCATTGTCTGCGGACCGGCCGCCTGGCACCACGCCTGGAGTCGCGACAACTTCGACGCCCTGGCCGGAGCCGTGGTCGCGGGCCACGTGATCGAATGCGGCGCGCAGGCCTGCGGCGGCAACTACTCCTTCTTCACCGAGATCGCGGACATGTCGCACGTCGGCTTTCCGTGGGCCGAGATCGCCGAAGATGGTTCTTCGGTGATTGGCAAGCACGGTGGCACCGGCGGCGAGGTGTCAATTGGCACGGTCACGTCGCAATTGCTCTACGAGATCGCGAGCCCCACCTACCTCGGTCCCGACGTTTCGGCCCGGTTCGACACCATCCGCCTGGAGCAGATCGACCAGGACCGCGTACGAATAAGCAACGTCAAGGGCGAAGCGCCGCCCGCCACGTTGAAAGTGGCCATGAACGAGGCGGGCGGTTTTCGCAAGGACCTCAACATCGCTCTCACCGGACTCGACATTGAGGCCAAGGCCCAACTCGTCGACGACGCGTTCTGGCGAGCCTGTCCCTACGACCGCGAAGACTTTGACAGCGTGACCACCCGAGTAGTTCGCACGGACAAGCCCGACCCCACGACCAACGAAGAGGCCGTGGCCCTGTGGCACATCACGCTGAAGGACCGCGACGAGACCAAGGTTGGTCGCGCCGTGGCCAACGCCGCCATTGAGATTGCCCTCGCGTCGACTCCCGGCTTCTTCAACGTGGGTTCGACGACCGCGGCCGGCACGCCCTTCGGCGTGTACCGGCCGGCCCTAGTGCCGGCCGAACTGGTGCCGCAGTACGTGGTGGTCTTGGGCGGACAACGCAGTGTCATTGATTCGGTCGCTCCCGAGGGCCACACCCACGTCACCGCCGAAACGGGACCCAATCGAAGCGTGCCCAACGGCCCGACGACGCCGGTGCCGCTGGGCAGGCTCTTCGGTGCCCGTTCGGGTGACAAGGGCGGCAACGCCAACGTGGGCGTATTCGCGCGCAGCGACGAGGCCTGGGCCTGGCTCGATGACTACTTGAGCGTCGAGGCGGTCCGGCACCTGCTGCCTGAGGCCGCGCTTTTGGCCATTGATCGCTACCGCTTGCCGGCGCTGCGGTCGCTCAACTTCGTCATTCACGGGCTCTTGGAAGAGGGGGTCGCGGCGTCGACCCGACAGGACGCGCAGGCCAAGGGATTGGGCGAATGGCTGCGCAGTCGCATCGTTGACATCCCGACGTCATTGCTCACGTCATCGTGAACGAGGTGGTCAAGGACACAACGCAGTCAAGCCAACTTGATATCCTGCGACGCGATCTCGCCGACGAGCAGCAATCGCTCGATGACGTCGTATCCAACATTTCCGCCGCGCAGTGGCTTCTCGCGACACCCAGTCCCGGTTGGAGCGTGGCCGACCAGATCGGACACCTCACTTACTTCGACGCTTCGGCGACGAGTGCCATCAGCGACCCAAAAGGATTTCAGGCCGGCGTGGTCGAACTCTACGAAGGCGCCACGACCATGGGAATTGACCAGTACACGCTCGGTCGATTTCGTGACCTGCCGGCACCCGAACAATTGAACTCGTGGCGCCACAATCGAGGGACGTTGTTGGCCGCGGCGCAGTCACTGCACGACGGCGACCGGATTGCCTGGTACGGCCCCTCGATGGGAGCGGCCTCATTCCTCACCGCCCGCCTCATGGAAACGTGGGCGCACGGCACCGACGTGGTTGACGCCCTAAGGGCCGACCGTGCCAGCACTGACCGACTACGCCACATTGCCCGACTCGGTTTCATGACGAGAAACTGGTCGTACGCCGTGCGCAATGAACAGCCCCCAGCCGGCGACGTGTTCGTGGAGCTAACGGGCCCCGCGGGTGAATCGTGGACGTGGGGCAACGAGAACGCCGACGACACCGTAAGGGGTTCGGCGAAGGAGTTCTGCCTCGTCGTTACCCAACGTCGCCACGTCGACGACACGTCGTTGGTCACGAGCGACCTCGGTCGAGAATGGCTGTTACGGGCCCAGGCCTTCGCCGGCGCAGCGAGCGACGGCCCTCGAGCAACGAGCGTGTGATGGCACTCGTCGAGACAGATCTGGCCGACGGCGTGATGACGATCACCCTGTGCGACGAAGAGCGACGCAACGCGCTCAGCGCTCAACTGCTGAGCGAACTCGTGGCGGCCATCGACCAGGTGGACCGCGACCCCGCCATCCGTGTCGCCGTGCTCACCAACCGCGGGACCGTGTTCTGCGCGGGCGCCAATCTGGCCGAACGCTCGTCGGGACCGGGCAACTCCGACGCGAACAGTGCGGTAGGCATGGGCGAGCTCTTTCAGCGTGTCCGCAACTCTCCCAAACCATTCGTTGGCCGCATCGCGGGCCACTGCGTCGCGGGCGGAGTTGGCCTCGCCGCGGTGATGGACATTTCCATCGCCCTCGATTCGGCGCTGTTCGGCTTCACGGAAGTTCGAGTCGGCGTCGTGCCCGCGATCATCTCGGTCGTCTGCCTGCCCAAAATGCGCGTGGCCGACGCCCAATCGGCCTTCTTGAGGGCTAACCGCTTCTCCGCGAGCGAAGCGGCCCGCATTGGCCTCATCACTTTGGCGGTGAGCGCCGACGAACTGGACCGCGAGGTCGTGGCCACGATCAATGACCTCTTAGCCGGCGGCCCACACGCGATTGGTGTCGCCAAGCAGCTCACCACGCTCGTGCCGACCCTCGCGGTAGACGAGGCCCTCACCCGGATGTCAGAACTGTCCGCCCAGTTGTTCGCGAGCGACGAAGCTCACGAGGGAATGTCCGCGTACTTGGAAAAGCGTTCCGCTTCGTGGGTTCGAAAATTCCCGAATGACGAAACGAGCTAGCAGCCGCGACTTAACGGCCGTCCCAGTTGGCCATCTCGGTTCGAAACGGGTCTAGGCCCATCGGACCGAGCTCGAGTGAGTGGGCGTGGAAGCGCCTGAGATCGAACTGCTCGCCGAATCGTTCGCGGGCCGCCTCACGCACCTCGAGCCAGACCCGTTCGCCCACTTTGTAAGACGTGGCTTGGGCCGGAATGCTCAGGTACCGTTCGACTTCGGAGGTGGCGAAGTCGTCGGGCTGAATCGCCCATTCTTTAAGTAGCGCGACCGCCATATCAAAGTCCCACAACTTTTTCGAACAGTCACCGAGTTCGCCCAACGCGCCGAGGTCATCGGGCGCGGCCAGGCCCACGTGCAGTCCCAAGTCAACGACAATGCGGCACGCGCGCAACGCCTGGGCCGCCAGGAATCCCATTTCCTCGCCGGGCTCGGCGTACCCGTCCAACTCGTCCATCAGACGTTCCGCGTACAGGGCCCAGCCTTCGCCGTAGCCGCTGGTCATGCCGTCGAGTCGGTGGAATCGCGAGAGTCGCTCGGCCTGGAGCAGGGCCGTGGCGATCTGCAGGTGGTGACCGGGCACCGCCTCGTGGTACCACATCGACACGTAGCGCCACATCGTGAACGTGGTGGCTCCTCGGGTGGGGAACCACGTCGTGCCCGGTCGCGTCAGGTCCTCGCTCGGTCCGATGTAATAGGGTGCCGCGGCCGCCCCCTCGGGCGCCAGTCGCACGTCGCACTGTCGTATCCGCGCGTCGATGTCGAAGTGCACACCGTCCATTGCCCGCACCGTGTCCTGGGTGAGGGCCTCCAGTCGCGCGAGCAGGGCGTCAATGCCGACAATGGCCCGTTCCTCGTCGTCGTCGAGGGCCGCCACCACCTGCGCCAACGTGGTCGCGTCCGGGGCCAGTTGTCGCGCCAGTACCCACATCCGATCATTGATCCGGCGCAACTCTTGCCAGCCCCAGGCGTAGAGATCCTCCACGTCGAGGTCGGCTCCGTTCCAGTAACGAAACCACCGTCGGTATCGATCTATCCCGCAACGGTCCTCTTCGCTCGCGAGTGGTGCGAGCGTGCTGGAGAGCCACTCGGCCAGTTCCGCGCACGCCGCGTCGGCGTTGGCCGCCGCGCTCACCAGACCCGTGGCGTCAGGATCGAGCGAACAGTTGTGCGCGACCTGTCGGGCCAGCGTGACGTAGGACCCGGCGGCGTAGGTGCGGGCCTGGTCGGCCACGCCCAGCACGTGTCGACGCGCCGGGATCTGGCCGCCGGGCACCGCGTCGTAGAGCCCGCTCTGCCAACTCTTGAGTGCGGGGCGCACTTGCAACAACCGCAGGCGCAGTACTTCGGCCTGTTCAGCGTTCGTCGCGTCCATGAGTTCGAAGGCTTGGCGCACCGTCGACAGCGGCGACATGATCACTCCCCACGTCCTTCGATCCTCACTGCTACGCTCCAGTTCCAGACGGATCTCCAGGCGTTCGACCATGACGGCCTTGGCCACGCGATCGAGGTCGTCGGCCGGCTCGAGTTCGAGGAGTCCCTCCAGCGCGGCCTGGGTATGGGCCACGTTGCGGTGGGCCTGCCCGGAGGAGAAATCGGGCAACAGGTGGTCAACTTCGTGCGCGCCGATCTCGGTCCCGAAGATCGGATCTAACACCGCGCGTTCGCTCACGTACTGCTCCGCGAAGGCAAAAATCGGCGAACGGGCAACTTCGAGTTCAGCCATCGGAATCCTCCAGATTGAGCCGGTCGGAAATCGACCTTATCGTCTTGGTACGCGAATAGTTAAGAAGCCGCGCCAGCACGCTCTCTTGCACGGCGCCGTCGCGAACAATCCGCCATCGGGGACTAGAGAGATCAATTACCGTCGAAACTTTTCCGGAGCGCTCCCCCCCGTCCAGCACCCCGCTCAGTTCGCTTCGGTCGTTAAAGGCCCGGACCACTTGCGCGGCGCTTTCACACGGCGCCTCACCATGTTCGTTGGCACTGGTCAGCGCCAACGGCCCACTTTGTTCGAGCAGGGCCAGCAGCGTTTCGTCGCGCGGACATCGAAAGCCGATGGTTCCAGTGGTGCTGCCCAATAGCGTGCAAAGGTCCAACGGCGCGGCCACGACGATGGTCAGCGCGCCCGGCCAGAGTGCGTCACTGAGAATGCGCGCACGCTCCGTCCACCCAACACCCAGCGCTTCAATCTGACCGATCGAGCTCACCAGCACCGGCAGCGCCGCCGAAGCCGGTCGGTGCTTCAGGGAAAAGAGCGTGGCCACGGCGATCGGGTGATCGAGGGATGCCGCAAAGCCGTACACGGTATCAGTGGGCAACGCGACCACGAAGCCAGTGGCCAAGGCGTCCAGCGCCGATGAAAGGTCCAACAGTGCGGTCATGATCTGCGGGCCACCAGGATGCGCGGATGTCCGGCCATGTCATCGAGGTCGTCACATCGAACGAAGCCCGCCGTGCTCGCGGCGCCGAGGACGCCGTCACGATGCACGTTCGAGTGCTCGCAGATTAAGACTCCCCGTGGACTCAGCCACGTGGGCGCGCCTCCAATGATGAGTGCCACATCCTCAAACCCGACTAGGTCCTCGGCGTCATTGGCCACGATCGCGCCCCGCGGCTCGTGACGCAACACGGGGTCGAGTCCTTCGAACTCGTCCGCGCCCACGTAGGGCGGGTTGGCCGCGATGAGGTCCACCCTTCTCCGCAGCGACTCATCAAGGTTCGCGTACCACGATGAGCGCACGAAGGAGACTCCCTTAACGTGATGCTTTCGTGCATTCTGGCGCGCCACGTCGAGCGCGTCGCTCGACTCGTCGACGGCGATCAACGTGGCGACAGTGCCGCGTTGCGCCAATTCGCTCACGAGCGCCAGTCCAATGGCGCCGGACCCGCAACCCAGGTCCATGATGAGCGGCGCACTCACTTCGAGGCGTGTCAGTTCGCCGAGCGCCACCCCGACGAGTTCTTCGCTCTCGGGACGGGGAATGAGCACGCGGGAATCGACGTCCAAGTCCAGTGAGCGAAAGGGCCAGTGACCAATGATGTATTGGATTGGTTCGCCGGCCTGACGGCGCGTCACCGCCGCGCGAAGCGCGTCCAAGTTTTCCCTAGGCGCGAACTCCTCGACCAGCCAGTGCGCTTCGTGCTCGTCGAGCCCGTCTTTCACGAGCTCGGCGAACAGGGAACGCTTAGCGTCCGTCACTCTCGGCCAGTTGACGGGCCCGCTTGTCGGCGAGCAGCGCGTCGACGTAGGGATCAAGGTCGCCCGCCAACACCGCGTCGAGGCTGTAGTTCGTGAGGTTGATGCGGTGATCGGTGACGCGGTTCTCTTTGAAGTTGTAGGTGCGGATCTTCTCGCTGCGTCCACCGCCGCCCAGTTGGGAGCGCTTCATGTCGCCGAGTTCGTTCGCCTGGGCATCCTGAGCCGCCTTTAGCAGCCGCGCGCGCAGGACAATGAGAGCCTTCGCCCGGTTTTGGATCTGGCTCTTCTCGTCCTGCATCGACACCACGATGCCGGTCGGCAAGTGCGTGATGCGCACGGCCGAGTCGGTCGTGTTCACGCTTTGACCGCCCGGCCCGGACGAGCGATACACATCAATTTTTAGGTCGCCCGGGTCGATGGCCACATCCACTTCTTCGGCTTCGGGCAGCACCGACACCGTGGCCGACGACGTGTGCACGCGGCCCTTGGCCTCGGTCGTCGGGACGCGCTGGACGCGGTGCACCCCGGCTTCGAACTCGAGGCGGGCCCAGGCGTCATCGCCCTTCATGAGATAAATCGCCTCGTCGAGACCACCCTTTTCGGACTCGCGTTCTTCGACGACTTCGACCTTCCAACCGCGCACGGCGGCGTAGCGGCGATACATCGCGGCCAGGTCGCTCGCGAACAGGTTGGCCTCCTCGCCGCCTTCGGCGCCGCGGATCTCGAGGATCACGTTACGCCCGACGTTGGGGTCGCGCGGTAGCAAGAGTGTCTCCAGGGCCGTCTCGAGTTCGCCGACCGACGCCTCGGCGTTGTTCATCTCGGCGCGCCACTGTTCGCGGTCGTTGCCGCTGGACTCGTTAAACATCTCCTTGGCGGTTTCCTGGTCTTGGCGGGCCGCCTGCAGACGCAGCCAGGCGTTGTTGATCTCCGACAGTTCCTTGTGGCGACGCGACAAGTCGCGTAGCCGGTTGAGGTCGCTCGCGACGTCGGGTTCGCCCAGGGACGCTTCGACACTGCGAAGTTCGTCCTGCAGGGCGTTAAGAGTGTCGTCTAGCGAGCGCACGAACAGTGGTGGGCGCTCACCGGCCTAGGCCTTGGGAGCGCGCGACTTGTTGGTCTTTTGCGCGTAACGGCGCTGGAAGCGCTCGACGCGGCCACCGGTGTCGACCAGCTTCTGCTTGCCCGTGAAGAAGGGGTGGCACTCGTTGCAGAGTTCCACCGTCATGACGGACTTGGTCGACTCGGTGGTAAAGGTGTTGCCGCACGAACAGGTAACGGTCGCGGGACCATAGGTGGGGTGAATATCAGGCTTCATGAGTGCTCCTAGTTGCGAATAGAGAGTTTACAGGTTTGTCAGCTCGTTGTCGCCGGGCCTCGGCCGATCTCGGCCAAGAACTCGTCGTTGCTGCGCGTGGACTTGAGTTTGTCGATCAACAGCTCCAATCCGGCGGCCTCTCGGCCCTCGGAAGCGAGGCCGTTGAGCACGCGACGCAGCTTCCATACCTGGGGCAGTAGGTCGCGGTCAAAGAGCAGCTCTTCGTGTCGCGTCGATGAGCCGTTGACGTCGATGGCCGGGTACAAGCGCCGTTCGGCCAGACGGCGGTCGAGCTTGAGTTCCATATTGCCGGTCCCCTTGAACTCTTCGAAGATGACTTCGTCCATCTTTGAACCGGTCTCGACCAGGGCGCTGGCGAGAATCGTGAGCGAACCACCCTCTTCGATGTTGCGCGCGGCACCGAAGAACTTCTTGGGCGGATAGAGCGCACCCGAGTCAACGCCACCGGACATGATTCGTCCCGTGGCCGGGGCCGCCAGGTTGTAAGCGCGCGCGAGTCGGGTAATGCCGTCGAGGATGATCACCACGTCGCGTCCCTGCTCGACCAGTCGCTTGGCCCGCTCGATGCACAGTTCGGCGATGTGAGTGTGCTCTTCGGCCGGACGGTCGAATGTCGAGGCGATGACCTCGCCATTGACGCTGCGACGCATGTCGGTCACTTCTTCGGGTCGTTCGTCAACCAGCAGGACCATCAGATGGACCTCGGGGTTGTTGGCCTCGATCGACTGGGCGATCTGCTTCATGACCGTTGTCTTACCGGCCTTGGGGGGCGAGACGATGAGTCCGCGCTGACCCTTGCCGATCGGACACAGCAGGTCGACAATTCGCGGCGTTGGGTCGGGCTTGCCTTCGTTGGTCTCCAACTTCAGCTTTTCGTCGGGAAAGAGCGGGGTCAGGTCTTCGAAGCGCGGGCGCAGACGAGCGACCTCGGGATCGATACCCGCGACACTATCGACGCGCAGCAGCGCGGGATACTTCTCGTTGGACGCGGCGGGGCGAAAGGCCCCCACGATCATGTCGCCCTTGCGCAGGTGGTAGCGGCGAACTTGATTGATCGACACGTACACGTCGTTGGGCGAAGGGTGGAACCCCTTCGTACGCAAGAAGCCGTAGCCGTCGTCGCGCAGGTCCAAGAGACCTTCTACTTCAATGAGTTCGCCGCTGTAGGGCTGGTCGGCGTTGGGCTGAGCCTCGCCGCCAAAGCGCTCGCGACCCCCACTGGAGCCGCTGGAGCCGGCCGAGCCGTTGCGGTTGCGGCGATTGCGACGGTTACGACCGCCTTGGTCGTTGCCGAACTCGCGGGGCTGGGTACTGCGCGATTGATTGTTTTGACGCTCACGGGCGGGCGGCTGACGATCGGCTCCGTTGTCGCTCGCGGGCGACTCAGTGGTGGGAACGTCGACCGAGGACGGCGTTTCATCCACAGTCGTGGCGGAGGGCGCGCTGGCGATGTCGGAACCGTTTGATTCGACCTTGGTATCGGCGACGAACTCGCTGACGAGTTCGTCGAAATCATCATCGGGCATTGTGACGGTTCGACGGGAACGCACAACGCGCGAGCCGGACTCGGCGGCAACGGCGGTTGTTACTGGGGTGGGCAAGTCATTGCCCATAATGGCCTCGATAAGTGTGGCCTTGCTCGCACGTGCTGTCACGTCAACGCCTTTTACTTTGGCAATGGTTTGCAAGTCCTCGCGAGTCTTTGACTCAAGATCGGACCTGTCTGGGGAGGGCTTTGCAGCCATAGGTATTCCTTTCTCGCCGCCCGCAAAGGTTCAGCAGAACGGAGAAGAAAATCAAGAAGTGCCGTCTTGGAAAGATTTCCGCACGTCGGCGAGGGGCCGGTCGCGGACGACATCTACCAGTGTAGCCGACGAACGCGCCGGTGTAAACCCTAAGCCTCGAGGTTTGCCAACAGTGCCTTGATTGTGGCCTCCACTAGGGTTGGACTTTCGCTGGTCGACACCGCGGTATCAGGATCCTTAAGGCCGTTGCCCGTTAGGACGCAAACCACGGTCGAGCCGTGGGGCACGCCGAATTTTAAGAGTCCCGCCACCGACGCGGCAGACGCCGGTTCGCAGAAAATCGACTCGTGGCGCGCCAAGTACTGATAAGCGTCGATTATCTCGTCGTCAGTCACCGCGCGAATGTCGCCCAACGATTCGTGAATCACTTCGAGCGCCGGCACCCAGCTAGCGGGATTGCCAATGCGAATGGCCGTTGCGATGGTTTCGGGATTCTCAATGGGATACCCCAGCACGATCGGCGCGGCCCCGGCCGCCTGGAAGCCCCACATCTTGGGCAGGGTCAACGCTCGTTTGGCGAAGTGGTACTGAGTGAAGCCTCGCCAGTAGGCCGTGATGTTGCCCGCGTTGCCCACCGGAATTGAGAGTATGTCGGGCGCCTTGCCCAAGACGTCGACGATCTCGAACGCTCCGGTCTTCTGGCCCTCGATGCGGTCGGGGTTGATGGAATTGACGATGGTCATGGGCAGGTGCTGGGTCAATTCGCGCGCCAGATTGAGCGCCTGATCGAAGTTACCTTTGATCTGCAGGACCTTGGCTCCGTAGACCATCGACTGAGCTAGCTTGCCGAGCGCAACTTTTCCCTGCGGCACGAGCACCACGCAGTCGAGGCCCGCCTTCGCCGCGTACGCCGCCGCGGCGGCGGACGTGTTGCCGGTTGAACCACATATCACTTTTTCGGCTCCGTTCGCCTTGGCCTTGGTGATGGCCATTGTCATGCCTCGATCCTTAAACGACCCCGAGGGATTGAGTCCTTCGCACTTCAACCAGACATCCGCCTCCAATCGCTCGGAGAGTCGATCGGCGTGGATGAGCGGCGTGTTGCCCTCTTGGAGCGTGACCACGTCGTCAATTCCCTCGAGATCAAACCACTGGGCGTATTCGACCAGCAGTCCATTCCAACCAATCACGAGACACTCCCGTCGAGGACGCGTATGCACGCGCCTACCGATTCCACCGAGTCCAACTTTTCAAGGTCGTCAATTGTGGCGCGCACGTTCTTGGTGAGCGCGTGATGGGTGAGGAACGAAAGTCGGGCCTCGTTGCCGAAGCCCGATTGCTCCATTGACTTGATCGACACCTTGTGCTGACCAAAGATGCCGGCCACCGCCGAGAGCACGCCCGGTTCGTCCAGCACGTCCATGCTGAGGTAGAACGCGCTGGGCAGGTCGCCGGCGTTGACGCTGTGCAGTGTCGTGTCGACGCTAAAGGGAACGTCGTGGCGCTCGCTGACGCGATTGCGCGCGGCGTCGAGTACGTCCCCCAGCACCGCAGTCGCGCTGGGCCGTCCGCCCGCCCCCTGACCGAGCCACATCAAGGGACCGCTGACGGAGCCCTCGACAAAAACGGCGTTCATCGCCGCGTGCACCGAGGCCAGAGGATGTTCGGCGGGCACCATCGTCGGATGCACCCGGCGCGAGATCCCGTCTTCGCCGATGCGCTCAGCGACGCCCAGTAGTTTCACCACGTACCCGGCTCGTCCGGCGAACTCCACGTCGACGGAGCGCACGCCAGTTATGCCTTCGCGCGAAATCTCCTCACCAACCAACTCGGTGCCGAAGGCTAGCGACGAAAGGATCTGCACCTTGGCGGCCGCGTCGTACGCCTCGACGTCGGCGGAGGGATCGAATTCCGCATAGCCGAGAGTTTGGGCCTCGGCGAGAACGTCGGCGTAATCGCTACCCTCACTCGTCATCTTGGAGAGGATGAAGTTGGTGGTGCCATTGACGATGCCGATCACCCGATCGATGCGTTCACCGGCGAGCGAGGTTCGCAGTGCGCGAAGGATCGGGACGCCACCGCCCACGGCCGCCTCGTAAAAGAGATCGGCGCTGTGTTCGTGCGCCAACTGGGCCAGCGCGGTGCCACAGTGGGCCATCAGGGCCTTGTTGGCGGTCACCACGGACACGCCGTTTTTCAGGGCCGCCTCGATGTAACTTCGAGCGGGTTCGATGCCGCCCACGAGTTCAACCAGGATGTCGAGGTCCTTGCGAGCGGCGAGCGCGGCGGCGTCGGAGGTCAGTAGGTCGGGGGAAATCCCTGGTCGGTCCTTCGATGAGTCTTTGACCGCGACGCCCACCACTTCTAGTTTGGCAGTCGCCGCGTCAACCAGCGCGACCGTTCTCGTGGGGTCGTTCAGCAGTTCGAGCAGGGCGCTGCCTACGAAGCCCGCACCAATAACGCCGACTCGAACGACCGGTGTCTTCATCACTCAAGGCTAACCGGATTTGGCTGTTCGCCGACTTCACATTTCCAGTCGCGCCAGGTCCTCAAAGGTCTCGCGACGCAGTACCAATCGCGCAGTGTCGTTGGCCACGAAGACCACGGCCGGACGCGGGACCCGGTTGTAGTTCGAAGCCATCGAGTAGCCGTACGCGCCGGTGACCGGGGTGGCGATGATGCTGCCCACACGAGACTGTGCGGGCAACCATGCTTCGTCGACCAAGACGTCACCACTCTCGCAGTGCTTGCCCACCAGGCGCACGCACTGCGAGCGCTCGGCCAGCGGATGTTCGACGTCGAACGCTTCGTAACCCGACCCGTACAGAACCGGTCGGGGGTTGTCACTCATTCCGCCGTCGACCACCATGTAGGTGCGCTGCGCGACGGGCTTGATCGCGCCCACTTGGTACAGCGTGACGCCGGCTTGGGCCACGATGGCCCGGCCCGGTTCGGCGATTAGTCGCACGTTGCTGCTTAGTCCCACTTCCAGGACCGCCGAGCGAATCGCTTCTCCCCACTGGGAAATTGAAATAGCGGTTTCACCGGCCACGTAGGCCACGCCCAATCCCCCACCCACGCACAACTCGTCGAAGTCATCGTGCCGGGTGAAGTTCGCCAGCACCGACATGGTCTCGCGATAGCCATCAACTTCAAAGATCTGCGAGCCAATGTGCGCGTGCACGCCGTGCAACTTAAGTCCAGGGATCTCGCGCAACTCCGTGATCGCGCGCCGTGCCTCACCGGTCGCTATGGAAAATCCAAACTTCGTGTCCTCTTGACCGGTGCGAATGAATTCGTGGGTGTGCGCTTCAACGCCCGGCGTCACCCGAAGCAGGCAGTCCAGTGGCGCCTTCACGCTCACCAATGAGCGCAGTTGCTCGATTTCGTCAAAATTGTCGACAACGAGTCGGTGCACGCCCACCCCCAACGCCCGTTCTAATTCTTGACGCGATTTGTTGTTGCCGTGGACAATGATGCGCTTGGCCGGGACACCCGAGCGCAGGACGATGTCCAGTTCCCCACCGGTCGCCACGTCGATGCACAGTCCTTCTTCGAATGCCAGGCGGGCCATTGCCCCGCAGAGAAAAGACTTAGAGGCAAAGGCCACCCCGTCGTCGAAGGCTCCGGCCGCCTCACGACAGCGCGCGCGAAGGGCCGCCTCGTCGTACACAAAAAGGGGTGTGCCGTAGGTCGCGGCGAGATCGCGCAGCGAAACTCCGCCCACGCTAACGTCGTGCTCGCTTAGAAGCGCCGTATCGCTCAGCAGTGAGGCTTGGATTGGCTCGACACTCATAGGTCAACTTTAGAAGTTGCGGCGACTGGCGAGAAACAGATGCGGACCGGGCCGGTCAATGGTGCGCCACGGTGACTCAGTTACCCGTCGCTCGCAACGGACAACCAGGGCCCAAATTGGCAAGGTTTCCTCCGTCAGTCTCTTAAGTCGAGCTTTTCGGACCGTGAAGGTCCGCCACGCTTCATTATCTGGTATCAATGGAACCCATACGCCGACCTCGGCGATGACTAGTTAGGGAGTTTAAATGCTACGGATCTCACGAGTGCGTCACGCCCTCGTCGTTACAGGAATTACGTCGCTGGTGCTGGCGTCCACGTTGGTGGCGGGCGCCTCGACCATGAGCGGCAAGTTCAATGCGGCCGACGCGAAGTTGGTGCCGGCGGCGTACAAGGGTACGACGTTGCAGGTGGCCACTGACGCCACGTACCCGCCCGACGAATCCATGAGCGGCACAACCATGGTCGGTTTCGACATCGACATCTTGAAGGCCGTGGCCACCACCCTCAACATCAAGATTCACGAGAACAGCGTCACCTTCGCCAACATCCTCGCCGGTATTGACTCAGGTAAGTACCAGATTGGCAACTCGTCGTTTACTGACGAGAAGATTCGCGAGAAGCAAGTCAACTTCGTTGACTACTTCCAGGCCGGCGAAGGCATCTACGCCAAGTCATCCACCAAGGTGACGTTCACTGGACTGATGAGTCTGTGCGGACTCAATGTCGCGGTGGAGACTAGCACGAGTGAGCAGAGTGACGCAGTTGCGACAGCCAAGAAGTGTCCCGCCAATAAGAAGTTGACGGTGTCGGCATTCCCGACACAGACCGAAGCCAACCTCGCCGTTTCCTCGGGTCACTCGGCGGTCGGTTTCTTGGACAGTCAAGTCGCTTCTTACGTGGTTTCGCAGTCGCACGGCGCTTTCAAGAATGTCGGCAGTGCGATCGAAGTCGCGCCCTACGGCATCGCCACACCGAAGACCAGCGCGGGCAAAGGTCTGGCCAAGGCGATCCAGGCAGCCGTCAAGACGCTGATCGCCAACGGTACCTACGGCGCCATCCTGAAGCATTACGGCGTGTCGGCCGGAGCCTTTACGAGCAGTCAGATCATTCTTAACGGAGCCCTCTCCTAACAGTTAGTAGTCGGCCCACGCCATGACAACGAACGGGGACGTACCCGTAAAGGTCGTCCCCGTTCGTCACTATGGCCGTTGGATGGGCGGCGTCGTTGCGCTGGTCTTCATCGCCATGCTGGTGCACACGCTGTTTTCCAAGGTGCCGAACGGTCAGAGGACGTGCGCCACCACCAATGGGGTGCGCCATTGCCACCCGACCATCAACTGGCGCTTCAGTTGGAACATCGTCTGGCATTTCTTCACCTCGTCAGAGGTTCTCCACGGGCTGCTCGTCACTCTGGAACTCACTGTCCTCGCGATGTTGATCGGCATCGTGCTGGGCGTCTTGCTCGCAATTATGCGGCTTTCTCACAGTCGTCTCTTGTCGGGCACCGCGTGGTCCTACACCTGGTTTTTCCGTGGGACGCCGGTGCTCGTGCAGCTGCTCTTTTGGTTCAATATCGCCGCGATCTTCCCCTCGCTAGCGATAGGGGTTCCCTTTTTTCACGTCACTTTTTTCACCCTGAATGACAACGCCATCTTCACTCCGTTGTTCTCCGCAATGGTGGCCCTGGGACTAAACGAAGGGGCCTACTTTTCCGAAATCGTCCGCTCCGGTCTCATTGCCGTGGACGAGGGCCAGACCGAAGCCGCCACTTCCCTAGGGATGACGCGGGGCCAGACGCTTCGCTTGGTGGTGCTGCCCCAAGCCATGCGGGTCATTCTTCCCACTACTGGCAACGAGGTCATTTCGATGTTGAAGACCACGTCGCTGGTCAGTACCGTGGGCGTCGTTGAATTGCTCGCAGCCGTAACCAACATCTACGCCGTCAATTACGAGATAATGCCGCTCCTGATCGTGGCGAGCGTATGGTACTTGATCGTGACCACCGTCCTGTCGATTGGCCAGTTCTACTTAGAGCGCCACTATGCGAAAGGGGCATTGCGATCGCCGCCGCCCACGCCAATGCAGCGGCTTCGCCGCGACCTCCGCGGCATTCTCTCTAAGTTCCGCACCACGCACCGCGTAAGCGTCGAGGTGAGTCGATGAACGAGGCAATGGTGGAAGCGCGGGGAGTGTGTAAATCGTACGCCGGCGTAGAAGTGCTCAGGGGCGTCGACCTCACGGTCAGGCGAGGCGAGGTCACCTGCCTGATTGGACCTTCGGGCTCCGGCAAGAGCACGCTGCTTCGTTGCATCAATCACCTGGAAAAGCACGACGCCGGTGAGTTGCGAGTCGATGGCGACTTGGTTGGCTACGTAGCACACGGCCACAAACTGCACGAACTAAATGACCGTCAGATATGCGCTCAACGCGCTCAGATCGGCATGGTCTTTCAGCGCTTCAATCTCTTTCAAAATCTTACGGTGCTCGAAAACATCACGATTGGTCAGATGAAGGTCAAAGACATCAATTCTGAAGTCGCGAGGAGCAAGGCCCGAGAATTGCTCGCTCGCGTAGGACTCGACAACAAAGAGTCGAACTATCCGAGTCAACTTTCGGGGGGCCAGCAGCAGCGGGTCGCGATCGCTCGCGCCCTGGCGATGGATCCCAAGCTCATGCTCTTCGACGAACCCACGTCGGCGCTCGACCCCGAATTGGTGGGCGAGGTGCTCGAAGCAATGAAGGACCTCGCGCAAAGCGGGATGACCATGATCGTGGTGACGCACGAAATGAACTTCGCACGAGAGGCGGCCGACACCGTCTACTTCCTCGACGCGGGAGTGATTGAAGAGTCTGGCGATCCCCGCGTCGTATTGGTGAATCCGAGTTCGGTGCGACTTCAGATTTTCCTTTCGAAGGTTCTGTAGAGAACTCGGACCATTCGTGTGTTCGCGACGCTCAAGTAGGCTGACTGAACTGCCCTCGTAGCTCAGCGGATAGAGCATTGGCCTCCGAAGCCATGTGCGCAGGTTCGATTCCTGCCGGGGGCACCAATCGCCAAGGAGCAGCTACCCGTATTCCTATTTTCTGTCGCTTGGTCGGACGATCAAAGCACTGCGTGGGTTCATGTCGGGCCGGCAACACAATCCCATGTTTCATTCTTGTGTCCGACTAAGCGATCGCGAATCAGAACCGGAGTGTCTGGTCCACCAACTGGCCAGTGACTCACGCATCTTTAGCCGGCCAACCTTTACTGACTACCGCAGAAAATACGGACTCAATCAGGGAACAATAATCATTCGCACTGTGTCGGTGATTGCGGTGCCGCCCGAGGATGAGCCGGCCATCACCACCACGGTGTCGCCCGCCTTGGCGAGACCGGAGAGTTTAATTTGCGTGACCGCAAAGTCACAGAGATCGCCGATGTCCGTCGCGGGTGAGAGGTAGATTTCCTGGACGCCCCATGAACTGCGCATCTGGCGAGCCGTTGCCTCGCTCGGGGTAATGGCCACAATGGGCATCGGCGGACGAAACCGCGAGATCGCGCGCGCCGTCATGCCGGAGCGAGTGCAGGCCACGATCGCCACTGCGTTTTCCTCCATCGCCGCGCGCCAGGCAGCACCGGTGATCGCTCCAGTGATGCGGATTGCGTGCGACGCGGTGTCGGTGATGTGCTGGACCCCGAGCGACGCTCCCCAACTGAGGTAGTCAAACGACTTCTCCGCGCGGCGAATGATCCGGTCCATGGTGACAACGACACCCACCGGGTCGTCGCCGATGGCTGTTTCACCGCTCAACATGACGGCGCTCGCGCCGTCGAGCACGGCGTTGGCGACGTCGGTCACCTCTGCTCGAGTGGGCACCTGAGCGTGCGTCATCGATTCGAGCATCTGGGTCGCCACCACTACGGGACGGGCGTAGCGAATTCCCTGCAGGACGATCTGCTTTTGCAGGTGGGGCACCTCTTCGATGGGCAAACGCACTCCCAGGTCGCCGCGGGCCACCATGATCGCGTCGGACACCTCGATGATTTCATCAAGATTCTCGATGCCCTCGCCCGTTTCGATCTTGGCCATCATCATCACGTCGTCACGCGAGAGCACGGTGCGTACCGAGACGATGTCGAAGGCCGATCGCACGAACGAGATGGCCAGGATGTCGAAGGACTCGCTGCTCAAGGCTTCAAGTCGTGCCCGGTCCTCGTCGGTGGGCAGGCGTCCATCGAGTATCGAGGACGGCAGCGAGAGCCCGGGCTTGCCCTGCACGACGCCGCCCGAACTGACCACCGACTTAAGAAGCTTGCCGGTCGCGATGACGTCAAGCGAGACTCCGCCATCACCGATGTGGATCTTGTCGCCGATCTTGAGCATGGGCAGTACGCCCGCTCGCTCGACGCAGATGCGTTGATCCGTGGACTCCCCGTCGAAGCCTTCCACCAATTCGATCTCGGACCCGAGTTTCAATTCCACCGAGGAATGGCCGAACGAACCCGCGCGAATCTTGGGCCCCGGGATGTCAACCATGAGGGCCAGGTCGGGTGCGAGAGCGCGTATCCTGCGCAGTCGTTCGATGCCCGAGGGAATGTCGCCGTGGGCGAAGGAGAGGCGAAAGACATCGACGCCCGCCACGATGAGATCCTTGATGACCTGGTCACTGTCAGAAGCCGGTCCAATAGTCGCAACAATTCGCGTACGTCGCACTGATAATCCCCCGTTTTTCATTCAGTCTAGAAGGTTGAAATGACCTGGTTGTTACGAGAAAGTGAAAGGAGCCCATTAATTCGCGTCGGGAGGATGTCGCCGATGACCCGTCGTAACGCGGCGTAATCGCTATCGACCGCACGAGTGCCGAAGGTGAACTCGATTCTCTCGAAGCCTCACGACCTTCGGAGCACGATAAAAAGCTCCCTATTCGAGCAGGTGATCGCCGAGGTCGTCGAGATGAGCAGCGGAAACACCGGCGTCTAATGCCCAGGATCGAGCGCCCCCGTAAAGTCGATCCACCTCAAGTAAAAACTGCGACATGGTGTGCGCTTCAGCTGCTAATAATTTGGGGTCCGTTCGTTCAATGGTCTCTCGAAGTACGGGATCTGCCCGAAGCCTTTCGAGTATCAGCGGTACCCGCATCGCCGTGAGGGCGTAGTCATTGATCACGTCAGTTCGATGTACGCCGACGCTGCTGAGTACGAGCGCTGCCAGGACTCCAGTTCGGTCCTTGCCAAAAAAGCAGTTGAACACCATTGGGTAGTTTTCGCCAACGGCCATCACTTCGATGGCTCGAACGAAGGCTGGCGCCCCCACATCCAGGTATTGGAGGTAACGATTCGTTAAGTAGTCATCGCCTATTGGGGCAGTATTCCTGCGTCCGGCGTCATGCTCGGACAAAATAGTCGCACTCACAAATTGAACCGGCTCACCTGCGAGCAGACCCCGGCCCGTGTGTTCAACTTCGGTGGCGTTGCGAAGGTCGACAATCGTCACTATGCCAAGACCTCGGAGAAGCAGAAGGTCAGCCTGCGTCAGTTCGTGCATCGCCTCGCTTCTAAAAAGTCTTCCCCACCGGGTGGTCCGACCGTCCGACGTTGGGTATCCGCCAAGATCACGGAAATTGGCAACGCCCGCGAAGGGCACGATTCGGTCGGGTGACACGGCGAACAGCGTACCGAGTGTTCCCCGTGCTTCGACTATCCCTCGTATCCCAATTGGAATTGAGGAAGCAGCAACCGGCTCTTCTCGGCATTAGGTGGCACGGCCAACGAACTTCGATCCTCCTGCACGCCATTCGCGTCGTTCACTCTTCGTGTGTATGCTCAGATTGCTTCGGCTAATTAGCGGAGTGATGCAGTTGTAGCGAAGTCCGATGCAATCTCGGCGCTGTCCCGCAACGGTAATGCCCCTTCAAGGGGACGAGTCCGGTCGCCTTCCCTGTATCGACGTAATCGGTCCTCGGTCGAAGGATGATTCGTTCCACTCCGTTGGAGCGGTGACGGGTTTTTCTCCACCGACTAGCTAACGGAGATTAACTATGCAGCGAACTCAAATTAAATTACTCGCGCTTCTTGTCGTACTCGGTCTCGCAATCTGGCCCGTGGTGATTGGATCTCCAATGGCCGGGGCTTCAAGCAGCCCAAAGACTGCCTTCCCGGTTACGATCAAAGCCGCCGACGGCACCTTTACGTTTTCCTCGCGTCCCACGGCCATCGTTTCACTTTCGCCCACCGCCACCGAGATGTTGTACGCGATTGGCGCGGGTCCTCAAGTCAAGGCCGTCGATAGTTATTCCGATTACCCGGTGGGCGCGCCAGTCACCAAACTCAGCGGTTACACGCCGAGCGTCGAAGCCATTGCTAAATACGATCCCGACCTCGTGGTGGTGGCCAGCGATTCGTCAGGTTTTAATACCCAGATGGCCGCCCTCAAAATTCCTGTCATTTACGATCCGGCGGCGGCGAATCTCGCGCAGGCCTACCAGGAGTACGCGACGCTCGGCATTGCCACCGGACACGTTGCCGGGGCCAAGTCGGAAGTGGCGAGCGTGAAATCAAAAATCGCTCATATCCTTGCTACGACACCAAAGGCGCCAAAGGGCACCACGTATTATTACGAACTAACCCCGGACTACTACTCGGTTACGTCCTCCGCATTCGTGGGCCAACTCTTCAAGTTACTCGGGCTCACATCTATTGCTGACAGCGCCAAGGGCGTCGCCGCAAGCGGTGGCTACCCGCAGCTCAATGCTGAATACATTCTGAAATCCAATCCCACGTACATTTTCTTAGCCGACACCATCTGCTGTCACGCAACCGCCAAATCAGTCGCGGGCCGCCCGGGATGGTCAACGCTGGGCGCGGTCAAGGATGGACGTATCGTTGGCCTCAATGACGACATCGCCTCACGATGGGGACCGCGCGTCACCATTCTCCTGCAAGATGTTGCCAACGCACTAAAAAGTGACAAGGCGTCAACCGCGCCGTGAGTGAGACGAGGAGGGATGACGTGCAGGGGTCCCCACCCCGGCGTACCGTAAGTTCTCACGTCGCGACGCTCGCGCCAGTGTCGGCGCGGGTTCCGTTACTCATAACTGGCGTTGGACTTATTGTGGTAATAGTGGTGAGCACGGCAATCGGACCCGCTGATTTGTCGATTGCGACCGTCACCAGCGTGCTCTTGTCACATGTCCCGCTGGTGCACTATCACAGTTCGGCGTCCGCCATCAATCAGGGAATCGTGTGGGAAATCAGGCTTCCACGAGTGGTCTTAGGCGGCATTGTGGGTGCGATGTTGGCGGCCGGGGGTGCCTCCTACCAGGGGGTCTTTCGAAACCCGTTGGCCGATCCGTACCTCTTGGGAGTGGCGGCCGGCGCAGGGCTTGGCGCCACCATCATCATCGTGACGAGTTCGGGCTCGACCGCCCTCCTGCCGGTCGCTGCCTTCATTGGAGGGGCCGTCGCCGTATCGATCACCTACGTCGTGGGAGCAAAGTTCGGGGGACGTTCTTCAGGAACTTCGGTGGTCTTAGCTGGCGTTGCGGTCGCGGCACTCTTTACCGCAGCCCAGACGTTTCTTCAACAGCAGCACGCGCAAGATCTGCAGGCTGTCTACGCATGGATCCTGGGCAGCCTCTCGGTGGCAACGTGGTCCGACGTGTGGCTGATACTGCCCTACGTGGTCCTCAGCATGACCGTGCTCTTGGCCCATCGCCGGCTGCTCGACGTGCTGCGACTTGGCGAAGAAGAGGCCAGAAGCCTAGGAGTGAACCCGCAACGAGTTCGCCTGCTCGTCGTTGCCGCGGCCACGTTGGGCACTGCCGCCGCAGTTTCGGTAAGCGGACTCATTGGTTTCGTGGGCATCATTGTCCCGCACCTGGTGCGGCTCACAACGAACGCCAGTTATCGAGTGGTGCTGCCCGTGTCGATCATGGGTGGCGCAGCATTCTTGATACTGGCTGACCTCGTTGCACGAACCGTTGACGCTCCGGCTGAGGTTCCCCTTGGTGTGATCACGGCATTCGTCGGTGGACCCTTCTTCATTTTTGTACTTCGCTCGCGGCGTGCCAACCAGGGTGTGCTGTAGTGAGCGCCAACGTCGCGACTGACTCTTCGAGCGACGCCATTGTCAAACTGGACAATCTCGTTGTGAACTACGGCGACGTGCACGCCTTGGGGGGCATCACCCGATCAATTTCACGCGGCGAGTGGGTCGGACTCATTGGCGCCAACGGTGCCGGAAAAACAACCCTCCTGAAGGCAGTGGCGCGACTGATTGGATTTGAAGGCAGTATCACGATTGAAGGACAGGATTCGACGAGGCTTACGCCTAGAGAATTCGCCCAATTGGTGGCCTACGTCCCCCAGAAACCGGAGTTCCCGCCCGAAATGCGTGCGATCGATTACGTGGCGCTCGGACGAATGCCCCACCTTGGCTACTTTGGCGCCGAAGGACCAACTGATCGTGATCGTTGCGGTGACCTCCTAGAGCGACTCGGGCTGACCACAATGGCCGAACGTCACCTCGCTACGTTGTCGGGCGGCGAATTGCAGCGCCTCGTGCTGGCACGAGCCCTCGCTCAAGAGGCGCCTGTGCTTTTGTTGGACGAACCAACCAGCGCGCTCGACCTCGGTCGAAGGGTCGAAGCGCTTGAACTCGTTGACGAGCTGCGTCTAGAGCGGGGTCTCACCGTCATCGGCGCGATGCACGATCTCTCACTTGCCGCGCAATTCGCCGACTGTCTAATTCTTCTCGCGGGCGGCGTCATCGTCTCTGCTGGTTCGTCCGACGAGGTGCTGCAGGAACAATCGCTCGATCATCACTTCGGGACCAGAGTGCGCATACTACGTACCGACGACGGCGAGTTAGTCGTTGTACCCCGTCGAATTCACCCGAAAGGACATCATGCCTGACAGCCAGCGCGAAGCCCCCACAACTCCCGCCAAACTGGAACGGGCCGATTCCTTGGTCCTCGTAAATACGGGCGACGGAAAGGGCAAGTCCTCTTCCGCGTTCGGCGTCATGGGACGGGCGTGGGCGCGAGGTTGGCGGGTCATCGTCATTCAATTCGTGAAGGGCGGCAAGTGGCAGGTCGGCGAACGCAAGCTGGCCGATCACCTCGACATTGAATGGTTGATCATGGGTGACGGGTTCACGTGGGAGTCAACTGACATTGACGAGACAGTGGCCAAGGGTCGCCACGCGTGGGAGGTCGCCAAGTCCAAACTGGCCAGTGGCGACTACGACCTGGTAATTCTCGACGAGGTTACCTACGCCGTCTCCTACGGCTGGATTGACGTTGATGACATGGTCAGTGCCCTCAATAGCCGTGCGCGCACCACCAACGTCATCATCACGGGCCGCAATGCCCACCAGAAGATCATTGACGTGGCCGATACCGCGACGGAAATGAAGATGATCAAGCACGCCTATCAGAGAGGCATCCGGGCAAAGAAAGGCATCGAGTACTGATGATCGCCAAACTTTCCTCGCGACGAGAGATGGGCATTGACCGCGACGTGCTCGTTTGGCGTTTGCCACGCGCACTGCGCTGCGCCTCCACGGCGGTTTGGGGAGGCGGTCTTGGCACGCGCCATTGGGTATTTAACGCCGAGGTGGGCCGCGGGTATCACCGCACGGATATCGATCAACACATGGGCGAATTGATCGAAACGTTGGAACTGGTAGGCGACGGCATAGGAATGCTGACCGCGGCGAGCGTTCGCCGCTTCCAACACGCGAGCGATGGAGGCGTCGACGCGGACGTCACGGTTGGTGTGTCACACCCCACGTGGGCCGCGAGTGACGAAAGCGCGCAACTCGAGCCGCCACCCGGCACAGTGAATATCGTGGCGTTTCTACCCATTCGTTTGAATGATGGTGCGTTGCTCAACGCGATTGCAACGGCCACTGAAGCAAAGTCGCAGGCGCTCTGGGAGGCAAATATCCCCGCCACCGGTACGGCCTCTGATGCCGTCAGCATCCTATGTGGACTTGACGGCGAGGCCGAACGCTTCGGCGGTCCAAGGTCACCATGGGGAGCGCGACTGGCTCGAGCCGTTCGTCACGCCGTGCTCGCCGGAGCGCTCGGGGGAACTACGTGATCACGCTCGTGCTGGGAGGGGCTCGCTCGGGCAAGTCGGCGCTGGCCGAACGCCTCGCGGCCAAGACCGACGTGCCTGTGACGTACCTCGCCACTGTGGTTATCGGGGATGACGATGATATGAAAGCACGCGTCGCTGCCCACCGACTGCGTCGTCCAGCTCACTGGGTGACCGTGGAGTGCGGCGTCGATCTTGCGGTCGTCCTCTCTCAAGCCGGAGGCACGGTGTTGATTGATTCACTCGGTCCATGGCTCGCGGCGCTGCCAAATATGAACGTTGACGTGCTTTCGTTGTGCGACGCTCTCATCGCACGCGACGACGACACCATCATTGTTTCGGACGAAGTCGGACTAGGGGTTCATCCTGAAACATCGGTCGGAAGAGAATTCCGTGACAAGCTCGGCGAACTCAACCAGGCAGTGGCCTCCATTGCGACGCGCGTGCTGCTGGTCGTAGCGGGTCAAGTGCTGACTCTAAAACCCGGAAGTAGCGAGTGAGGAAGGCCTTTTCTTTTCTCACGATTTTTGGCGGGACGGACACGCCAAATCAAATGACTGTCGCCTGGTTCCCGCTGGTTGGCGCCCTGCTCGGTCTCACTATTGGCGCGATCTGGTGGCTCGCTGCCAAGGCGTGGGCGCCGTTGCCGACCGCCGCCGTGGTGGTGCTGGCCGACTTAGTGCTGACGGGACTTTTGCACTTTGATGGTCTGGCCGACGCGGCCGACGGCCTGCTCGCTCCTCTCAGCAAAGAGCGCCGTCTCGAAGCGATGGCCGACCCCGCCATAGGGGCCTTCGGAGCCATCAGCGTCGGCGTAATCCTTCTTCTTCGTGTCGGGGCTCTGTCGGCCCTGCGCCCGACACCATTTGTCATCGCGGGGTTGTGGTGCGCGTCGAGGACCTCAATGGTGGCCATTACCGAGGTGCTCGCCTACGCCCGGCCGACCGGACTCGTAAAGAGCTTTCTAGGTGGCGAGTCGCGAACTGTCCGCCAGCGATCCGTCGTCATAAGTGCGATTGTTTTCGGATACCTGCTCGCTACCGCGCTCGTACTCATCGGCCGAGACACGAGGGGCCTCATCGCACTCGCGGCAGAGCTGTTGGCGGTAAGCATTGTCGCGTTGTTTTCAAAGCGCCGCATTGGCGGCTATACGGGTGACGTTCTTGGGGCGGCCGGCGTAATTGGCGAAACTATTGGTCTTCTAGTCCTATGCGCACGATGAAAGAACATCTCGCTTCCTTTCCTCGACCTCTCGGCGCGGCAGCGGGAATTCTGCTCGATCGACTCCTCTGCGAACCTCCGACTGCGCTGCACCCCGTGGTGCACTTTGGCCGCATCATGAATGGCGTTGAACGTGCGCACTACGCCGATGCAAAACTTCCCGGCGTTCTCCATGCCGCCAAGGGTGTCGGGCTCGGGTTGTTGGCCGGAACGTTGATCCGATCGACCACCGTGGCGACTGGCCTGGCAATTGGCGGAAAAGCGCTCCACCGCGCGGCACACAATGTCAGCGACGCCCTCGAACGCGGGGATTTGGAGCAAGCACGAATGTTGCTACCCGTCCTGGTGGGAAGAAATTCGCGCAACCTCGACGCCTCCGAGGTATCTCGGGCAACGATTGAATCGGTGGCGGAAAACACGGTCGACGCGGTTGTCGCTCCCGCACTCATGGGTGCGCTCGCCGCCGCGCCGGGTGCGATGGCGTACCGCGCGATTAACACCATGGACGCGATGGTGGGCCATCGTTCGGTGCGCTATGTGAACTACGGCTGGGCAAGTGCCCGACTCGACGACGTAGCGAACTGGGTGCCGGCGCGCTGTACCGCCGCGCTCGTCATGCTGGTACGCCCCAAGACCGCCCAGGAAATTCGATGGGCGGTGTCACAACAGTCTCACGCCCACCCGTCGCCAAACGCTGGAGTTGTCGAAGCGGCCTTCGCTGGCGCACTTGGCCTACGCCTCGGCGGACGAAACTTTTACGAGGAGCGTAGTGAGGATCGCCCCGCTTTAGGAAGAGGACGACCGTCACAGGCTTCCGACATCGCCGAGGCGATCCGCCTCAGCAGGGATGTGACCACGGCGTTAGCCGCCCTACTCGGCGTGTTGGGCGCGGCCCTTTTATGGAGTGATCGGTGAGCCTCATTCCGCCCCCTGGCCCCCATGGTGGCGACGGCGCCCGCGTTGCTCGCGCACTCGGCTTCGACCCTGAGCAGATGCTTGACCTGTCGCAGTCGCTCAATCCCGTTGCCGCAGATCCGCGACCGATCATCGCCCGTCACCTCGATTCAATTGCGCACTACCCCGACCCCACCCCGGCCCATGAGGCGCTCGCAACAGCGATGAGCGTCAACCCGAATCGAGTGCTCTTGACCAACGGCGGTGCCGAAGCGATCGCGCTCGTCGGCGCCGAACTGGGTGGCTCCGTGGTAGAACCGGAGTTCTCTCTGCATCCACGCGGCACTGGTCCGCTTTGGCGTTCAAATCCCCAAAGTCCCACGGGCCTGTTGGCAGGCGCGAGTGACCGAGCGGCCGTGTGGGACGAAGCGTTTTATCCGCTGGCCACCGGCACATGGACTCGTGGCGACGAGAATGCTGTCGTCGTAGGTTCACTAACCAAGTTGCTTGCCTGCCCGGGACTGCGAATTGGTTACATCCTGGCGGACTCTTCATTTATTGACGTGTGTCGTCAGCGACAGCCCATGTGGTCACTCAACGGGCTGGCCGCGACGTCATTGCCCGAACTACTCGCGCCACTCGATCTCGCCCGCGACTGCGCCGACGTGCGTGAATTGAGAGCGCGCTTGCGCGAACTCTTTGTTCAACATGGAATGACCGTACGACCCTCCGACGCCAACTGGCTTTTAGTTGAGCAACCTGGCTTGCGCGAGGCGTTGGCACCTTACGCAATTTTGGTTCGTGATTGCGCAAGCTTTGGTTTGCCAGGAACGTGTCGAGTCGCAGTGACCAATGAAGTTGGTCTCGTCCGTCTCGCCCAGGCCCTCGACAAATTAGACCTCTCGCCCGAGCGCGCTGCTAAAGGGGACGTGACGAGTCCCGAAACTTCAACTGATTGAGAAAAGGTGCACGTATGAATACGACAGAGTTTGAAAAGCTGCTACAGGCGATTGCGCCGCCCAGTGATGAGGCGACGTCAGCAGCTCGAAACCTTCAAGATCAACTCACCAAACCGCAGGGGTCGCTGGGCTACGTGGAGACGATCGGAATTCAGCTCTGCGCCATTGCTGGCACGTGCCCGCCCCCAATCCCCGAGCCCGTAACACTCGCCGTGTTCGCCGGCGATCACGGCGTGGTTGCGTCCGGCGTGACGCCGTGGCCGTCCGAGGTCACCGCTCAGATGGTGGCCAACTTTTGTGCGGGTGGCGCGGCCATCAATGTCCTGGCGCGCCACGTGGGTGCCACGGTGGTGGTTGTCGACGTGGGTGTCGCGACGCCAATACCGGTTGATTCGTTGGCATTGAAACGGCGAAATATTGCCAAGGGAACCCGCGATCTCGCAGTGGAGCCCGCAATGTCACCAGAGCAAGCGATGTCGGCGCTCGGCGTAGGCGTGGAGATTGCAAATGAAGCCATCGCCGGCGGCGCGCGGCTCCTTGTCACCGGCGACATGGGCATAGGAAATACCACGCCGTCGGCTGCGCTCATCGCCGCTCTCACTTCTAGTAGCCCTCAATTGGTGACGGGAAGGGGAACCGGAATCAACGACGAGATGCTGCGAGTCAAGACCGAGATAATCGAGTCGTCTCTCGAGAGACTGGCGCCCGGCGCCGAGACGCTCGTGATCCTCGCCGAGGTTGGTGGTTTGGAAATTGCCGCTCTGGCTGGATTCATCGTGGCTGGCGCGGCGGCGCGCGTACCCGTCGTGATTGACGGAGTAATTTCCGTCGCCGCAGCACTCGTGGCATCGGCCCTTAATCCGCTCATACCGGCCTACCTAATCGCAGGTCACCGTTCGACTGAACCCGGCGCGAGCGTTGGTCTGGCCCATTTGGGTCTCACTCCCGTGCTTGATCTTTCACTGCGACTTGGCGAAGGAAGCGGTGGCGCGTTGGCCGTGCCCATTGTGCAAGCCGCGGCCAAGATCTTGCGCGAGATGGCCACCTTCGAATCGGCCGGAGTGACAGCAAAGGACGTGTCTCCTTGAGCTGGCTCTACCCGATCGGGGACCTGCGGTGAAATCAGTAGGTGCAATAGAAGCACGTCACCTCGCGCACGTGCCCAGGCAGGAATCGCACGGCAAGGTCTGGCGCCAGGCACCCTTCTGGTTTCTCGGAAACTTTCAACCGTTTACCCTGGCGATTGCGTTCCTGGGCCCGGTCCTTGGTCTCAGTGGACTATGGACTTCAGTCGCGGGCGTTGCCGGCATTCTGTTCGGCGCCGCGTTCATGGCTGCGCACGCGGCCCAAGGTCCAACGCTCGGCCTGCCGCAAATGATTCAGTCGCGCGCCCAGTTTGGCTATCGGGGCGTCATCGTGCCCGTCTTTGCCACCACGCTCACCTTTGTTGGATTCAACATTGTCACGGTCGTCATCATCAAGCAGGGCCTCCTCGACATTTTTGGATGGAGCACGATCGCCGTGACACTTGTGGTCGGCGGCGTGGTAGCACTGATCGCAATTTGGGGTCACGACTGGATCCATCGAATCGTGCTCTGGGTATTTTTCTTGTCGCTGCCGTTATGGATTGTGTTGACCGTCGGCATCGTGAGCGGGCACGCGGGCGGTCACGGCCCATTGACGGGAAACTTTAACGTGGTGGGCTTCATCGCCATGTTCGGCGTTGCGGCGTCATACAACATCACCTACGCACCCTGCATGTCGGACTACTCGCGCTACCTAGACCGCGACACGTCACGACGAAGCATAACGACGGCAGTGACGTTAGGCGCCGTCGGATCACCTCTCTGGCTGATTCCTCTGGGTGCGTGGATGGCCACACGGCTCCACGCTTCAGACGCGCTCACCGGCATTTTTGTCGCGGGTAATCACACGATCGCGCACGAAGGAACGTTGCTCGCCTTAGTGGCGGTGGCCGCGCTCGTCGCCACGATGGGCATCAGCGCGTACAGCGGCATGCTGTCCGTACTCACGATGATTGATTCCTATCGTCCTGTTCGTTCCGGGCCACGAGCTCGGGTGCTGGCAATCGTGGCTCTCATCGCGGTGTCGACAGTCCTAGGCGGCGTCCTCACCAATGCCACGATGGTCTTAAACGATTGGCTGATCCTCATGCTGTATTTACTGGCCCCGTGGACCAGCGTAAACCTCGTGGACTTCTATTTTGTTCGAAGGGGCAGATACTCGATCACTGACTTGTTCTCGTCCTCGGGCATCTACGGACGCTGGGGGGTGCGAGGCATCGTTGCCTACGCGCTAGGGATTGCGGTAGAGATCCCCTTCATATCGGTCACCAACCTGTATCAAAGTCCCGGCGCTTCGTGGTTGAAAGGCATTGACATTTCGTGGTTCGTCGGACTAACCGTCGCCGGAGGAATGTATTTCCTTCTCACACGCAGTCTCGATCTCGCTGAGGAAGCGGCAGCGATCGAGCGCAGCGACGCCGCGTTACGTGAGGAGGTCGTCACCCAATGACAAAGAAAAGGGTCAGTACATTTTTAAATCAACAGGTTTGCGTTCGATGAATAAGGGCTCTCTCTTGATAGTGGGTACGTCCTCCGGCGCTGGGAAAAGCACCGTAGTGACGGGTCTGTGCCGCTGGCTTCTTCGACAGGGCGTCTCCGTGGCGCCCTTCAAGGCGCAAAACATGTCGCTTAATTCGTTTGTTACCGCCGATGGCGGCGAAATTGGACGGGCCCAAGTGGTCCAAGCCCAAGCGGCCGGCGTGGTTCCCGAGGTCATCATGAATCCGGTGCTCCTAAAGCCCGGCAACGATACTACCAGTCAATTGATTGTGCTCGGCCAACCACTCGGTGACTTGGACGCGACGAGCGGATGGACAAAGAAGGTAGAACTGCTCGATCTCGTTGTTGACGCTCACCGTGAATTATGTCGACGCTTTGACGTCGTGATCTGTGAAGGCGCGGGAAGTCCGGCCGAGATCAATCTTCGCGCGAGCGACATCGCCAACTTTGGTTTCGCCCGCGTCGCCGGGGTTTCGGCGGTACTGGTCGGTGATATTGACCGGGGTGGACTTTTCGCGTCATTGGTCGGCACGCTCGCCGTGCTCGACAACGCCGATCAGAGCCTGATACGTGGTTTCATCGTGAACAAGTTCCGCGGAGCCAAAGAACTTCTCCAGGGCGGTATCGATCAGATTTCGAACTTGACCGGCCGTCCAACGCTTGGGGTCTTGCCTTTTCAAAGAGGCCTGGAGATTGACGCGGAAGACGCCACCGACCTCACGGCGTGGTTAGATGTCGCTGCGCCGCTCGGCGCTGACATTCTGTCAATCGGCGTTATTGCGCTGCCGCGCGCTTCGAATTTGACTGACTTCGACCCGCTGTTGGACGAACCGGGCGTCGTGCTTCGACCTCTTTATCGCCCCGAAGAGATGCGCGACTGTGACCTGGTGATTGTCCCCGGAACTCGCGCTACGGTTCGCGACCTCGCCTGGCTGCGCGAACGACACTTCGACGGGGCGCTCGCTCGACGAGCGGCCGAGGGCCGGTCAATTCTCGGTATTTGCGGGGGTTATCAAATGCTGGGATCGGTCATCGACGATGACGTGGAGAGCGAATCAGGGCGCGTACCGGGCCTAGGAATTCTGCCGGTACGCACTGAGTTTCAAAGAAGCAAGACGTTGGCCCAAACAATGAAGACAATGCCCGACGGCAGTGTGCTCACCGGTTACGAGATTCATCACGGAAAGGTTGTTGTTGACGCAGGCCAACCATTCATCGCTGACGAAGGGTGCGTTCTCGGTTCGGTTGCCGGATCCCTGTGGCACGGGCTCTTCGAAAATGATGAGTGGCGCCGGAGTTTTTTGGTCACGATCGCTCGGGCGGCGGGAAAACACTACGTCCCTGACGTCGCACACGATTTCGCAGCACGACGAGAAGTTCGAATCGACCTTCTGGCCGATCTTGTCGAAGAACATCTCGACGTGCGTGCGCTCGAGGCGCTGCTCACTCGGGGCGCACTCGCTCCACTACCCAACGTACGCCTCAGCGTGGGGTGAGTAAATCCATCGCGTGACGTCGTGCGCCGATTTCATCATTCGAGAGTCAAGCGTCTCTGGCGTATTAGCACAGGCCATAGCCAACGAGGCCAACCATTGCTTGCAGGTATCTAGTCGTGACCCTTCGTTGCACCACCCGAGCGATCGGAGCGCCCAGTGAAATTAAGAAGTGGCCGGGGCGTGAGAGCACGCGTACCGTAAAGCGGACCATTCCCTCGCTCGTATGTTCGATCAAGAACAGCTCTTCACCCCGCTCCGCGTGCATCGGGCGCGTCCCGTAGGCGAATCCCCATCGACCTTGCGTTTCAATTGTAGACACCACCCGGCACGCCACCGTCACGTACAACACTGTCCATCTCGTGATGACGAGGACGCACGTGCCTTCGTTGACCGGAGCACCCTGAGGAAAATCCTCAATCCGGCTCCCTCGTGGATCTTCCACTCACGCATGCTCCGCACGGCCTGATCAAAGTCGCTCCTGCCGTGGCCCACGTCGACGGTCGCGTTCGTTACTCGATAACCATCAGGTGGCTGACTCACTTCAGTCATTCCAGGTGGGTTATAGGTCAAAGCTCGCTTCGACTGTTCCTCGAGCAAAGACCCAAGCTCTGCGTCACTTGGGCGGCGGAACCAAAAGGGACCGTGGTTCTCGGTTGTACTGTGCTCATCGCTTCGAAGAAGTTGACGCTGCGTCACCCAAACCTCGACACACTGGTTTAGGGCCGGCGTTCACGTTGCCGTAGCGGTGTCGCGTCATCGCCACACTCTGTTCACTAAGCCATCGAGGTCCCTCGACGCTACCGGACTGGCTTAGCGGTCGCCGATCAGTAGATACGCCTCGGTCGAGGAACTCCCCGACAGGAGCGGCTTCCTTGCTCAACCAGCGAACCTTGCCGATGGTGGCACTGCGCTCAACGAGTTGTTCAACACTCTCCTTAATGACGCCGGGCACATCTTCAACATCGCAAATTGCACTGAACGTGATCCCAGCGCCGGTTAGTGACGCAATGCTCGTTACGAACGCGGCACCACGTAGGTCGAAGGAGTCGTCGATACGTGCGACAATGGGAGCCAGCGTGCGACAGTAGCGCTGCACGTTGACTTCGACGCTGAGACCCGATTCGTCACGAGCCAGCGAACCGTAGTTCTGCCACCACGTGGTCAGCTCGGCCAACGCCGCTTCGCCGTCGCGCAGGACTGGCCAACGCCGAAGGCAGTTGACGTAGTTGGGTCCGCCCGCCTTGGCGGTCGGTCCGACGCTGCTACGCTTCCAGCCCCCGAAGGGCTGGCGATTGACGACCGCGCCCGTGACGCCGCGGTTGAGGTAGAGATTTCCCGCCTCCACGTGATCTATCCAGTACTGACACTCCGCCTCGTCCAACGAATGCAGGCCAGCGGTGAGACCGTAGGGAACCTGATTCTGCCAGGCCAGGGCCGTCGCAAAGTCCGGCGCCGCCATGACCGCCAAGACCGGACCGAACCATTCGTTCATGTGACTCCATGATCCTGGTCGCACGCCGATCTTCACGCCGGGGCGCCACTGCAGTTGGGCCTCGTCCAGCGCCTCGGGTTCCACCAGCCACGCCTCACCCGCTTCGAGCTGCGTAAGAGCCCGTTGCAACACTGGCTCCGCAGCGCGGATGATGGGGCCGACCGCGGTGCCCAGCTCGTAACCTGGACCGACCCGCAGGCTCGTCACCGCGTCGCAGAGTTGACGCACGAAGGCGGGATTCTTGAAGATCGACTCGTCGACGATGGCGAGACTGGCGGCGCTGCACTTTTGACCGGCGTGGCCAAAGGCCGATTGCACCAGGTCGTTGGCCGCCAGATCGATGTCGGCGTACGAGGAGATTAGCATCGCGTTCTTGCCGCTGGTCTCGGCCAACAGATTGAGAGTCGGCTTCCACGAGGTGAAGAGTTTCGCGGTCTCGAAGGCTCCCGTGAGGATGACACCGTCAATACCATCGTGGCTCACCAGGTGACGACCGCTCTCATCGTCTCGAGTGGGCAGGAACTGCAGCACGTCGCGGGGCACTCCCCCCTCCCACAACTGCTGAACCAGTTCCCAGGCGGTGGCCACCGTTTCGGGGGCGGGCTTCAAGATCACGGCGTTGCCCGCCGCCAACGCCGCGCACACCCCGCCGCAGGGAATGGCGTAGGGAAAGTTCCACGGCGGCACCACCAGCACTACGCCGAGCGGTTTCGCGTCGCCATCGTCGCGAATGCTTGAGGGATAGTAGCGGGCGAAGTCGATGGCCTCGCTCACCTCGTGATCGGACTCGGCCACGGTCTTGCCGGCGTCGCGGGCCATGACCGCGATGCTGATCGCGCGGCACTGCTCCATCACGTTGGCCGCGCGTTCGAGAATTGTCCGGCGCTCTTGGCAACTCATCGCCGCCCACCTCGGTGCGGCGGCCCGGGCGCACGCGACCGCGAGGTCGATATGCTTTTTGCTCGCCACGCTGTAGCGATACCAGGCAGCACCGCCATTGCTGGGGTCGCGACCTTCTTCATACTGCACACCCATGATGTCAGCGTTATTGATGACTAGTGGAATCTTGTGCAGGCTAAGCGAGCTGACCCGGGCGATGGCGCTCGTCACGTCACGCACGTAGCTCGGGTTCGTCGGGTCGCCGTCCGCACAGTTCTCGAACGCGTCGGGCGTCGACTCCGGTGGCGGCGAGTGGCGTCGTGACGTCGAATCAACCTGGTGACGGTCCTGCACTGAGTTGATGAATCGCTGCTGCTGGTCGTCAAAGACCTCGGGATCGCTGGCAATGTAGAAGGCAGCCTTCAGATAATTCTCGTCCGAGGTGTTTTCATCGAGTCGGCGCACCAGATAGGCCACCGCGGCCGCGAAGTCGTCGTGGCGAGTGACCGGGGCGTAGAGCAAGACGTGGCGGCCGCTTTTGACAATGGCGAGCGCTTCGGCGGTGGCCATTCCCTCGAGCATCTCGATGTCGAGTTGGTCCAGTACGCCACGATGCTCAGCGACGTCGAGGGCCCACGACAGGTCAAAGAGGTTGTGACTCGCCACGCCCACGCGAAGTGCGCCGCCGTACTCCGCGCGTAGGCACAGATCGACCAAGCGCAGGTAGTTCGCGTCGACGTCAGCCTTCGAGCCGTAGGGCGCGGGCGTCCAGCCGTGCAGCTGCGCTTCGGCCTGCTCCATCGCCAGATTCGCGCCCTTGACGAGACGGATTTTGACGTGCCCACCACTTCGCGCGAAGCGAACGATGGCCCACTCCACCAGTTCCTCCAACGCCTGGCCGGAATCGGGCAGGTAGGCCTGGAGCACGATGCCGGCGTCGAGAGTGTCGAACGCCGTCTCGGACAACACGGCGCGAAATGCGTCGACGGTGAGGCGCAGGTCGCGAAACTCCTCCATGTCGAGGTTAACGAAGACGCCGCAACGTTGCGCCTCGCGAAAGAGCAGTCGCAGTTTCTCGCTGACACGCTGCAAGCAACCCTCGTGATCAATCGCGGTCAGCTGACTCACCACCGAGGAGAGTTTGACCGAAATGTAGGTCACCTCATCGCGCTCTATCATCTCGACCAAACGATCAAAGCGCTCGTTTGCCTCGCCTTCACCCAGTACCGCTTCACCGAGCACGTTGATGTTGAGTGCGATGCCCTCACCTCGACGGCGCTCGAGGTGACGACGAAGTGACCCGCTCTCGCTGTCCAGGATGAGATCCTTCGACAGGCCACGCACCCGCGCGTGCACCACCTTCACAGCCGTGGAGGGCGTCAGTCGCGACACCAGCGAAATAAGGCGCAAGCCCAGCGCGTTGAACCGTCCAAAGCCAACCACCGTCGCACGTCGGGCCGCGCGCCTCAGGATGCCCGCGGCGCTGCGCCGCGACGATACTCGCATCACTTCGTCGGTCAAGGTCATGGTGACTTCAATCGCGTCGCGATCGCGCAAGAGGCGCGCGAATCTTTTGCGATTAGCCCGTTCGTGATTGGTACGCAGCCGCTCGGCCTCGAGAATGAGCTGATGGGCCCTCACACAAGAAGCGGGTGCCAGCGCGTCGAGCGCACGATCGGTCGTCAATTTCATAGTCAAAACTCTTCTCTAATCGAGTCTACGTAGAGAACATCGTTTCGAAGGTCAGTTCTAAATAACGCAAACGATGAAGCCGTTGCTATACCGTCATGCCACCATCAACGGCAAAATCGGCCCCGGTAATCGCCGATGACGCCGGTGAGCAGAGCCAGGCGATGGCCTGGGCTATCTCCACTGGTTCGATGAGGCGACCGATCGGTTGTTGCGCGGCGAACGCCTCAGCGTTCTCCAGGCCGTACACCGCGGCCGACGCTTCCAGGATCGCCGTGCGAGTAGATCCCGGGCTGACCACGTTGGCGGTCACCCCGTACTCGGCGAGGTCCATCGCCACTGCGCGAATGAGACCCACCACCGCGTGCTTGGCCGCACTGTAGGCCGCCAGGTGACGGAGCCCCATGGTTCCCGCCGCAGAAGCAACGGCGAGCATACGACCGTTGGCGCCGACGCCATTGGCGATCAACGTCGGCGCCGCCGCCTCGATGAGTCTTCGGGTCCCTAGTACGTTGACCGACCAGACGGCGTCCCACGCCGCGTCGGATACCTCCCACAGTGGACCTGCGCCGGCCACCACGCCGGCGCAGGCCACCACCGCGTCGAGTCGGCCAAAATGCCGTACGGCCGTCTCCACCGCCAACTGCATGTCGGCGGCGCTGCGCACGTCGCCCACGAGTCCGAGCACCGCATCACCGTGATGCGCCACGACGGCGTCCAGTTCGCCCGGCGTCGCCAGGGCGTAGGGAACTTCGGGGATGTCACGACATCGGTCCACCGCCACGACCCGGTAGCCCTCGTTGACCAGTGCGTCGACCGTCGCCGCCCCGATGCCGCGAGCCGAGCCGGTCACGATGGCGACGCGGTTCATGTCCCCAGCGTTCGGTAGAAATCCGCCGGCGCGACCACGTCGTCGCGCGTGAGTTCGCTGATGTTGGAGCGGCCGAGGCCCAGCAGCGTTGCGTCGATTCCGCCGCGCAGGATGTCGAGCACGTTCTCAACGCCGGACTGACCGTTGGCGGCGAGTCCCCACAGCGAGGCCCGACCGATCATCACGGCCCGCGCGCCCAGGGAGAGGGCTTTGACCACGTCGCTGCCGCGGCGCACCCCGCCGTCGAGCAGCACTTCGATCTGCTCGCCCACCGCCTCGACCACGGCCGGCAGGGAGCGAATCGGGGCTGGCGTGCCGTCCAAGTTGTTGCCGCCGTGGTTGGAGACCGACAACGCGGTGGCGCCCAGCTCCACTGCCCGCTTGGCGTCATCAACCCGGCTCACGCCCTTGACCATGAACGGCCCCTCCCATTGGGCGCGCAGCCACCCCACGTCATCCCAACTGGGCAGCGGGCTCTGCATCCACTCGTAGTATGCACCAAAGAAAGTGGGCGCACTGGCCCCCGGCGGCGCCATGTTGGGCGTCGAGAGCGTGGGCATGTGCCCGGTGCGGGCGTAGGAGAGAAACCAGCGCGGCCGCGTCAGCACCTGCGGCGCCAGCTTCATGGCCGCCTTCAGGTCGATCTTGTCGGGGATCCAGGGACTACCCCAGTCGCGTCCATTGGAGAAGGACCAGTCGAGCGTCAAGATGATCCCCTTGGCCCCCGCCGAGCGGGCCCGTTCGAGACGCTGGAGCATCGCGTCGCGATTGCCCGCCCAGTACATCTGGAAGAACACCTGATTGCACGCCGCGCAGACGTCTTCGATCGAGCAGCTGGCGAAGGAACTGAGCCCCATGGCGACCCCGCGATTAGCGGCCGCGCGGGCAACGGCTACTTCGCCCTGCGGGTGCACGGCCTGCACGCCGGTAGGCGAGATCACTACCGGCATCGAGATCGACTGGCCCATCACCGTGGTCGACATCGAGCGCTCGTTGGCCAGTCCCGCGACGTGCGGCGCGAAGCCCAACTCATCGAAGGAGTCAAGGTTGTCCATTGAGGAGAGGCCCTTTTCCGAACCGCCGATCAACGCCCCGTAGACCGACTTAGGAAGAATCTTCTGCGCGCGACGTTGCGCCACGGCCACCGTCTCAAACCACTCTGACGCCATGTATCTCCCGTAACGACTCAGTGCGACAATACCCGAGACCACTAAACAGCGGTCTCGTCAGTGCGGTGCGATCGACACCGGCACCCGGCGCGAATGGTCCGGCGAGGACCGTGGACGCAGCACTACACGCTTGGCCGACAAGGCGACCTCGCCGTGGCCGAAAACGCACTCGGGGTCGGGATCGCTGAGCTCTAAGCCGGTAAAAAATTTGGCGGCCATGCAGCCACCGCGACAGGCGTCGTAGGACCCGCACGAGCCGCACGCTCCGGGATTGCCTGGCTCGCGCAACGACCGGAAGAGTTCACTGTGGGTCCACACCTCGTTGAAACCGGCGCCGCGTACGTTACCGGCTTTGAACTGCTCATGAATGACGAAGGGGCAGGCGTAGACGTCGCCCACCGGATCGATGAGACACACCACGCGACCAGCCCCGCAGAGATTGAGTCCCTCGAGAGGCTCACCCAACGCCGACAGATGAAAAAAGGAGTCGCCCGTCAACACGTGTGGTCGCGACACCAGCCACTGGTAGAGGGCTCGGTTTTGCTCGCGAGTCGGATGCAGGAGTTCCCACTGTTCGACCGCGCGGCCCGAGGGACGAAGCCGCGTCAAACGCAGCGCAGCGCCGTACGTCGCCGCCAGCTCTTCCAAGCGGTCGAGCTGTTCAATGCTGTCACGTGTCATAACGACCGAAATCTTAAAGGGACCGAAGCCCGCGGACTTGAGGTTGTCCATCGCGTTGCGCGCCGCGGCGTAACTTCCCACACCCCTTACTCGGTCGTTGGTGACGGCGTCCACGCCATCGATGGAGACTTGAATGTCGAGATAGTCAATGCTCGTGAGACGGTCGGCCGCCGGGCGATCAATGCGTGTGCCATTGGTGGAGAACTTCACGCCGACTTTTTGATCGACGGCGTGTTCGACGAGTTCAAAGAAGTCACGACGGATCATGGGCTCACCGCCGCCGACGTTGATGTAGAAGATTTGCATGGCGGCGATCTCGTCGATCAACCTCTTCGCCTGATCGGTACTCAGTTCGTTGGGGTCGCGGCGACCGGACGAGGAGAGGCAGTGCGTGCAGGCGAGGTTGCAGGCGTAGGTCAGCTCCCACGTCAAACAAATAGGGGCATTCAGTCCCCGTTCGAAGCGGTCGCGCAACGAGCTGTTAGCGCCCACAGAGGATCTCCGATGCGACCAGTGACGAGAGCGCCGTCACGTACCGGTCGCGTTGGCCCAACTCCACGACGGCGTCGATTGCTTGGTCCGCGCTGTCGAACTGGTCCAGGGTGCGCACCAGCGCCACCAGTTCACGGGACTTGAGAAAGACGAGTCGGCGGGTGCCGTGGTGATAGGCCATGGCGCCGAAGGCTTCGTCGCGCAGCGACACCTGGGGACTTAACGACCAGGGTGTCGAAGGATCGAAGGCAGTCGACGGCGTCGATGACACGATCTAGTAGACCCCGCAGAGGCCGTCGATCGATACTTCCTCGACGAGGAGCTCTTCCACCTCGCCAATCTGCACCACTTCTTCATCAGCAATAATCGTCTCAGTCGCCACGGTTCCTCCTCGAACGCTTCCATTCTGGCCGTTCCCTTAAGACCCGCGCGACCAACCGTGCCAAACTTCGCTCGTGACCAGTCTGCTGCCCGTGGCGCCCGAACCAATTGACGCGCCCGTCGTCATGGGTACGATGGTCACGCTCGACGCGGAGGCCCGGTTCCTCGATCGTGACCTCATCGCCGGAGGCGCGCCGTGGCGACTACTGCACTTGCCCGGTGGATCGCGTACCGTTGCCGAGCGGTGGATCGGCGGAGGCGAGGTTCGTGCCGGCGAGGAGCGCTTCGCTCGTACGTTGGTCCAACAGGGGCTGCTGCATCCCCTCTACCAAAAAGCACTGAACATCGACGACGTCGACGTGGTAATTCCGGTACGCGACGACGTGGCGTCGCTTCGCTCGCTCTTGACGCAACTCCAAGAGTTCCACGTCACGATCATCGACGACGGCTCGTTGCACCCAGTGCCCGTACGTGAGTGTGCCCATCAGTTCGACGTGGCGCTCGTTCGCCTCGAAGAGAATCAAGGGCCAGCCGGCGCCCGCAACGCCGGCTTCCTCACGACTGCTCGTCCCCTCGTGTGGTTCCTCGATGTCGACATGACGCTCGACAACGCCCTCGACGTGCTGGGGCGCCTGAGCGCGCAGTTCGCCGATCCGCTACTCGGCGCCATTGCCCCTCGGGTCCGCGGCGGCGGCGGTTCATCGATGCGCGACCACTTCGAACAGCGATTCAGTCCGCTCGACATGGGACCGCGCGGCGGACTGGTGGTACCAGGCGGCCCCGTTGGCTACGTACCGAGTGCCTGCCTGGTGGTGCGCCGCGGCGCCTTCGGCGACGGGTTCGACGAAGAGCTACGCGTCGGCGAAGACGTTGACCTGGTGTGGCGGCTCTCGGACCGCGGCTGGCTCGTGCGCTACGTGGCCGACGTCGTGGTTGTGCACCGCGCGCGTGGCACGTGGCGCAACTGGTGGGGTCAACGGGTCAGTTACGGTGCCTCCTCCAGTGACCTGGCCCTGCGCCACGGCGCTCGCCTGGCCCCGCTTCGATCCGACGTGTGGACGCTCGTCGCGTGGGCCAGCGTGTTGGCCGCCAAGCCCATGATCGGCGCACGGATCGTTCGTGTGGCGCGCGCAGCGTTACGCTCGCGACTGGCCGAGAGCACCGATGACGCGGACCACGTGTCGAGCGAAGTGGTGACCAAGGGCATGGTTCGCGCGGGTGGTCCGCTCGCGCGCGCGCTCGTACGCACCTTCGGTCCACTCGTCCTGCTCGCGGCGTTGCACCCAAAACTGCGCCGGCGGGCGCTGTTGGTCTTTGCCGTGGGCACCGCCTGGCGCTGGCGACGCACCCAGTTCCACGCCAGTGACGTCCCGTTAGCGCTCGCCGACGATCTCGCCTACAGCGTCGGCGTGGGCCAGGGCGCGTGGCGAACCAAGTCATTAAAGGCATTGACACCCCACGTCACAAAGTCCTCGTTGAGCGTGCGCGAGCTGCTGGGTCTGCCAAAACGAGCGCCCGACTAATTAGAAACGCACGACCCCGCGAACGTTCTTGCCGGCCTCTAGATCGAGGTACCCCTGATTCACCTCGTCAATGGTGTACTCGCGCGACACTAACTCGTCGACGACAAATTTTCCCTCGTGGTGCAGTTTGAGCAGTCGCGGGATCTGCACGCGTGGCGCGACCGAGCCGAAGATGGTGCCGCGCAACTCCTGGTTATACAACGTGAACATCGCCAGGTTGAGGTCCACCTGGGTCTGAGCGAACGGCGCGATCGCCGTGGCGACGATGACGCCGCCCTTGGCCGTGATGGAGCGGGCCTGCTCGACCAAATCGCCGGTCAGACGGCCCGGGGTCAGGATCACCACGTCGCAGTTCTTGCCAGCGGTCAATTCACCCAAGAACGTGAACGCCGCATCGAGGGCGGAACTCGCACCGTGGGTGGCGCCGATTTTCATCGCGCGATCGACCTTGGACTGATTGGTGTCGATGGCGATGACCGCTCGCGCACCGGCGTGCACTGCTCCTTGAATGGCGCCGGAGCCCACGCCGCCGCAGCCAATGACGGCCACGACGTCGCCCGGCTTCACCCCGCCACGAGTGGCGGCCGAGCCGAATCCGGTAGCCAGACCGCACGAGATCAGGGCCGCCGCACGCAGGTCGTACCAAGGATCGATCTTGAGCAGCGACGCCTCGTGCACGACGATGTACTCGGAGAAGGTGCCCAGCTGCGCGTAGCGATTGAGGTTCTTGTCTCCGTAGTGGTGACGCCAGGTGCCGTCGGAGATCATGGGACCGGCCAAAGTCGTGGCGCCCAGATCGCAGATGTAGGGACGACCCGATGCGCAGTATTCGCAGGTGCCGCACGAAGGGATAAACGAGACGGCCACGTGATCGCCCGGCGCTAGGCCGTCAACGTTCTCGCCCACCGTCTCGACGACGCCGGCGCCTTCGTGGCCGCCGATGAAGGGGAACATCGACTCAACGCCCATGTAGGCAAGCACCTCCGTGGGTACCGCCATGTCGCCCACGCGCGTGTGCTCGTCGGAGTGGCACATGCCGGCGAAGGCCATCTTGACCTTCACTTCGTGAGCGCGCGGCTCGTCGATATCGATGAGTTCCGTGCGCCACGGACCGTTGAGTTCGGTGACGATGGCGGCCTTGACCTGCATATTTTCCCCGCTTTCGTCGGCGCGACGCGTCTCGTTGCGTACTCTACCCGCCCGCCATCGCGGAGAAAGCTACATCTGCTCGGGCGCGTGTATCCCCAACAGCGAGAGGCCGAGGCTCAGGGTCCGCGCCGTGAGATCGCAAAGTGCGAGACGCTCATCACGAAGTTTTCCCTCCGACGACAGCACGGGACAGGCCTCGTAGAACGATGTGAAACGCTGCGCCAGGTCGAAGAGATAGTTGCAAAGTCGGTGCGGCTGCAAGGAGACGAAAGCGAGGTCGAACGCCTCGGGAAAGGCCAACAGGCCAAGCGCCAGGTGCCGCTCACTCGCCGAGCTCAACGCGAACGTCGACTCGTTTGCATTCCAGGGGCTCTTCGAGCGGCGAAAGATGGAGCGCAGCCGCGCGTGCGCGTACTGCAGGTAGGGCCCCGTGTCGCCCTCGAAGGCCAGCATGCGATCGAGATCGAACACGTAGTCGCGTTGCCGTTCAGTCGACAGATCGGCGTACTTGATCGCCGAACGAGCGATGTCGACCGCGAGCTCGGTACGTGAAAATTCGTCACCCTCGAAGTTGCGTGACACCAGCGCCGCGTCGGCCCTCTTGATGGCTTCGTCCACCAGTCCAGCGAGGAGGACCGACTCGCCGCTGCGGGTCTTGAACATCTTGCGATCAGGACCCAACACGTGTCCGAAGGACACGTGTTCGCAGCGCACACCCTCGGGTAGCCAGCCGGCCATTCGCGCCACGGCGTAAACCATGTCGAAGTGCTGGGCCTGGGGAGTGCCCACCACGTAGAGCAGTTCGTCCGCGTGCAGGTTGCTCACGCGGTCGCGCACCGCCGCCAAGTCCGTCGCGGCGTAGCCGAATCCCTCATCGCGCTTCTTGACAATAAGCGGCAACGGCTCGTTGTCGCGATTGGTGAAGCCCGGCGGAAAGACGCAGCGCGCACCGTCACTCTCGACCAGCAATCCCGCCTTATCGAGATCGGACACCACGCCATCGAGCATGTTGTTGTAGTACGACTCGCCGATCGCGTCCTGCGCCGTCAGCGTGATGTCGAGCAGGTCGTAGATTTGCGAGAGATAGGCAACTGACTGATCGACGATGATCTTCCACAGCCGAAGAGTCTCGACGTCGCCCGACTGCAGGGTCACCACGCGGGCGCGGCTGCGGTCTTTAAAACCTTCATCGGAGTCGAACTTCACTCGCGCGCCCTGGTAGAACGCTTTGAGCTCGCCCATCGAGAGCGACGCCACCGCCTCATCCTCGCCCAGGTCCAGCAGATGTTCAATCAGCATCCCGAAGGGCGTGCCCCAGTCGCCCACGTGATTGCGCGCGATGACCGTGTTGCCGGCGAAACGATTCATTCGCGCCAGCGCGTCGCCGATGATGGTGGAGCGAAGGTTGCCCACGTGCAGCTCCCGGGCCACGTTGGGCGACGAGTAGTCAATGACCACGGTCTTGGGCGACGCCGTGGAGGCCCGGCCCATCCGCGGGTCGTCGAGCAGGGCCCGCAACTGGTCATTGAGCAGTTCGGGGCCGAGGGTCAGGTTGAGAAACCCTGGGCCGGCCACGTCGACACTCGCCACGCCGGTAAGGTCGCAGCGCTCCACAATCTCGTCGGCCACCTCGCGCGGGGGCCGTCCCACCTGCTTGGCGAGGGCCATGACGCCGTTAGCTTGGTAGTCGCTGCGCTCGGACGTGCGCAGCACCGGATCGGCGCCGGGAGAGACCGCGTCAAAGGCCGCCCGCAGGCGGTCGTTGAGCAGGTCGTAGGTCGAAGTCATGTTGATCAGTCTCTCACCTGGACCGTTGCCTCGTGACGCTGGGCTGAAATGACCCTTCGCGTAACACGGCAGAATGGGTACATGACAACTCCCTCGCTCAATAGTTTTGGCGCCAAGAGCACGCTCGATGTAGCGGGCCGCTCGCTCACGTTTTACTCGTTAAAGGCCGACGGTCTTCGCGACTTCGGCGTCGAGCGACTGCCCTACAGCATCAAGGTCTTACTCGAAAACCTGCTGCGCCACGAGGACGGCGTCAAGGTGCGCGCTGCCGACATCGAGGCGCTGGCCCGCTGGGCCGACACCCCGGACCGTCACGGCGAATCGGCCGGTGACGACGCGCGCGAGATCTCCGTGACGCCCGAGCGCGTGCTGATGCAAGACCTCACCGGTGTGCCTTCTGTAGTCGACCTCGCCGCCATGCGCGACGCCATCATCGCACTAGGTGGCGACGCCAACAAGATCAATCCCTTGGTGCCGGTCGAGATGGTCATCGACCACTCGGTGATCCTGGAGCGCACCGGCACGCCCGAGAGCTTCGAACAGAACGTCGACATCGAGTACGAGCGAAACATCGAGCGCTACACCTTCCTCAAATGGGCGCAGAGCTCCTTCGGCCAGTTCCGAGTCGTTCCCCCGGGCATGGGCATCTGTCACCAGGTCAACCTCGAGCACCTGTCGCGCGTGGTCTTCGAACTCGACGGCGTGGCCTACCTCGACACGGTCGTGGGCACCGACTCGCACACGACGATGGTCAACGGGCTGGGCGTGCTGGGTTGGGGCGTGGGCGGCATCGAAGCCGAAGCCGGCATGCTGGGCCAGCCGACCTCCATGCTCATTCCGCCGGTGGTGGGTCTTCGACTGGTGGGTGCCACCCGAGAAGGGGTCACCGCGACCGACGTGGTGCTCACGGTGTCGCAGTTGCTGCGCCGCCATGGCGTCGTCGGCAAGTTCGTCGAGGCGCATGGACCGGGCGTCGCGTCGTTGTCGCTCGAGACCCGTGCGACCATCGGCAATATGTCTCCCGAGTACGGAGCCACGTGCGCTATATTCCCGATCGACCGGGTCACCATTGACTACTTGGCCTTCACCGGTCGGCCTGCCGAGCAGCTCGAACTGGTCGAGGCGTACGCCAAGGCCCAGGGCATCTGGCACGACAAGAGCGTGGCCGAGCCGATCTACTCCGAGTACGTGGAACTGGACCTCGCGTCCGTGGAGCCCAGCCTGGCTGGACCCAAGCGGCCCCAGGACCGCGTCTCGCTCTCGGGCGCGCGCGGAGCCTTTCGCGACGCACTCGGTCGCGAACCTTTGCGGGTGCGCGGCGTCGGCGCCGCCGACCAGCTGTTCGACGGCGCCGTCGCGGTGGCGGCGATCACCTCGTGCACCAACACGTCCAATCCTGCCGTGATGATCGCGGCCGGCCTAGTCGCCCAACGCGCCGTCGAACGCGGCCTCAGCGTCAAGCCCTGGGTCAAGACGTCGCTCGCCCCGGGCAGCCGCGTGGTCATGGACTACCTGGAGCGCGCCGACCTGGTGGTGGCGCTCGACAAGCTCGGCTTCTACCTGGCTGGCTACGGTTGCACGACGTGCATTGGCAACTCCGGTCCCCTGCTCGAGGGCGTCACCGACGCGGTGAACGAGCACGACCTCTCCGTGGTGTCGGTGCTGTCGGGAAACCGCAACTTTGAAGGCCGCATCCACCCCGACGTGAAGCAGAATTTCCTGGCCAGTCCGCCGTTGGTCGTGGCCTACGCGCTGGCCGGCACCATCGACATCGACCTCAGCGCCGAAGCGCTGGGCGAAGACTCCAGCGGCGAGCCGGTCTTCCTGAAGGACCTCTGGCCCACGGACGCCGAAGTGGCCGAGGCAGTTCGGGCCTCGTTGACCCCCGACATGTTCAAGGAGCGCTACGCCAGCGCCTTCGGCGGCGACGAGCGCTGGCAGAGCGTGCCAACGACCAACACGGTGACCTATTCGTGGGACCCCGCCTCCACTTACGTGAAGCTCCCGCCCTACTTCGAGGGACTGAGCATGGAGCCCGTTATTGTCAAGGACGTCGAGGGCGCGCGCGTACTGGCCCGGCTCGGCGACTCGGTGACGACCGACCACATCTCGCCGGCCGGCAGCATTCGCGCCAACAGTCCGGCCGGTCTCTACCTCATCGACGGCGGCGTGAAGGCCCAGGACTTCAACAGCTACGGCACGCGCCGCGGCAACCACGAGGTCATGGTGCGCGGCACCTTCGCCAACATCCGACTACGCAACCAGATGGCCCCGGGCACCGAGGGCGGCATCACGATCAAGCTGCCCGAAGGCACCGAGATGTCGATCTTTGACGCGGCCATGCTCTACGCCATCGAGGAGACGCCGCTCATCATCCTGGGCGGCAAGGAGTACGGCACCGGCTCCAGTCGCGACTGGGCCGCCAAGGGCACCAAGCTGCTCGGCGTGAAGGCAGTGCTGGTCGAGAGCTTCGAGCGCATCCACCGCTCCAATCTGGTGGGCATGGGCGTACTACCCCTGCAGTACCTAGAGGGCGAATCGGCCGCGACGTACAGCCTCGAGGGCACCGAAGTCTTTTGCATCGGCGGCCTCGACCCGATCAACCGCGGCGAGACGGTCCACCAGGTTCCGCTGAAGGTGACGCGCGCGAACGGAGAGGTCGTTGAGTTCAACGTTCGTCTTCGTATCGACACGCCCACCGAAGCCGAGTACTTCCGCCATGGTGGCGTGCTGAACTTCGTGCTTCGCCAACTCGCCGCCCAGTAACTCGTCAATCACTCTCGCGACTGGTGCAGCCTGGACCATTACCGCAAATGTTCAGTGCAGCGCAGCGGTCGCTGCAGCGTCCACGCTGTCAAAGACTGCGATAGTGCGCAGCGCCTTGTCGGCGAACGTCGCGATTTGACGACTCACTTCATCGGTGGCCCGCGCCACCGAAACGCTTATTGAATCTTTGTTGAGGTCACCCGCCATCTGGCTCAACATCGTCAGCCCAGTGAAGTCAATGTAGGCAATCGCCGCCGCGTCGATGATGAGATGACGGGCCTCGGGATGCTTCGCCAAGAGTTGGTGTAGTTCGCGACGAAAGACTCCCGCGTTGGCGAAGTAGATGTCGGCGGTAAAGATCATGGCCACGATGTGATCGACCCGCTCCACGTCGGGCTCGTCGGCGTTCTCCCAACTGGTGGTACCTCGGTGACGGCCCAACTCAATCATTCGCGGGTGGGCCGAGCGCCACGTTTGCTCCAAAATCGCCAGGCCCACGGCCAGCGCCAGGCCAATCTCAACGCCCAGCAGTAGCACGCCTAGGACCGTCAAAATGGCCAGGGAGAACTCCACGCGACTGGTACGCCAGATGGCCCGGAGTTGACCAATCTTGATAAGTCGTCCGGCGACAAATAACAGCACCCCCGCCAGGGCGGCCAGGGGAATGCTGTGGGCAATCGAGGCAAACGGGGCCACGACGAGAGCGCCCAGCCCCGCCACCAATCCCACCAGCTTGGTTCGCCCGCCGGCCAGGCGAGTCACGGTGGTGCGGGCGGGACTGGCGTTCACCGGAAACGCGCCCACTAGCCCCGCGGCGACGTTCGCGAGACCCACGCCCACGAAGTCGCGGCTGAGATTGTCAGCCACGCCTAATTCGTCGGCCGAGGTTCTGGCGGTGGCCGCCGTTTGACTCATGACGACAATGACCAGGGTCAGGGCCGTGGTGAATATGACGCTCCACTCATGCAGGCTGAACCAGCGCAGCCGCCACGAGGGCAGGCCCACCACGACCGGGCCCAGCTCTTGCACTCCGTGACTGGCTAGCGACAACGATACGCACAGGATCGTCGTCACCAGTACCGCGGCGAGGGCCCAGGGTAGGCGGGGATTTATCTTCTCGCCCAGTGTCATCGCGGCCAACGTGCCCAGGGCCAACACGATGGACCATGCGCTCACGTGATGGAAATTATCGACGATCGCTTGGAGCCGTTGGATCACCGAATCACCGCCGCCGGTGATGCCAAAGACGTGGGGCAACTGGTGCACCGCGATGATGACGCCGATGCCGCACATGAAACCTACGACGATCGGCAGTGAGAGGAAGTCCGCCATCCATCCCAATTTCAAGAATCCGATCGTCAACAACAGCAATCCGGTGACCACGGCCGTGGCGGCCACTAGCTCCAAATACTGCGTGGAAGCCGGCAGGGCAATGCGCAGCAGGGCCACCGCAAAGAGCGGCGCGATCGTCGAGTCGGCGCCCACGGACACGATCGGGTTCGAGCCCACCACGACGAAGACCAGCGTCGCCGTGATGAAGGCAATCATCGCGGTGAAGGCTGGTACCCCGGCCAATTGAGAGGTGGCGAGCTGTTCGGGTATAGCGATGGCGAGCAGCGTTACGCCGGCAAGTACCTGGCCGGGCATATTGGCCCGGGTGACGCCGGAGAAGAGATCATCGAGTCCGCAAACGGGCTTTCGTTGACCAATGGGGGTGCATCCCAGTTCGGCCCCATTTTTATCACTACCCATCGAGCAACCATACGACGCGACAACGGGCGAAGCATTACCTAACGGGTGTTGACGACCTTGAAGCTTTCGCCGAGACGGCCCTTGCGAAGTCCAGCATTCTTGGCGTTGAGACGGGCCCAACCTTTCAACATCTTCTTGAGACCTTCGCGGCCCCCGACTTGGCTCTGGTGACGCTTCAAGGCGGCGTACTTGAGGTCAAAGACCTTGGTGATGTCCACGACCATGTTGGGATTGGTGCCCGATATCCATACGGTCGAGACCACGTGCGGCTCGAAACCCTCGCGCACCAGTTCAGGAAAGGCGTGCGGATTGCGGGCGTCGGGGTAGATCGCACGCATCGTCGCTTCGCCGGTCGCTAGGTGATCGGGGTGACTCACGCCGATGCGCTCCCAGTTGCGCTCCGTGCTCTGGGTGATCACCAGATCGGGCCGGTGGGTGCGGATGACCCGCGCAATCTCGCGGCGCAGCAACAGGGTCGGCTCCACTTGACCGTCGGGCCAGTGCAGGAACGTCAACGTGCTCACGCCCACTTCGGCGGCGGCGGCGCGCTGTTCGCTCTCGCGAATCGCGGTGCGCTCTTCCTTGGTGTGGTTCGAGCCGTCGCCACCGGCGTCACCGGAGGTGACGAGGCAGTAGGCCACGTCGACACCGTGGCTCGTGAGCGTCGCAATCGTGCCGGCCGAACCAAAGTCAATGTCGTCGGGGTGGGCAACCACCACGAGGGCCCGCTTGATCTTCTTGTCGTAGCGAAAGACCGCCAGGCAGTTCTTCTTACTCACCGTATTGCTTCCTCCATGGTCGGATCCCACACCGCAAGGTTCTTGAGGTGCGGGTCGTTTGAAAAGACTTCCACAATCGGGCGCTTGAGCGCCAGGCGGCGCATGATCACTTCGGCTTCGATGGTCTGGTTCCAGAGCAGCAACGACACCACGACGCCAGTGGAGCCAGCGCGAGCAGTGCGTCCGGAACGGTGCAGGTAGGCCTTGTGATCTTCGGGCGGGTCGAAGTGCATGACGCAGTCAACGCCGTCGATGTGCAGTCCGCGCGCGGCGACGTCGGTCGCGACAAGCACGGGCAACTTGTCGGCGGAGAAATCGGCCAACGCCTTCTCGCGCTGACTCTGGCGAAGGTCACCGTGGATGGCGGCCGCGTTGACGCCCTCCTTTTGCAACTGCTCGACGAGACGGTCCGCACCCCTCTTCGTGCGACAGAAAATAAGTGTCTTGCCCATCGAGTTGCAAATCGTGGCCGCGACCTTGATGCGGTCCATTTGGTGGACGTTAAAGAAGTGGTGCACCATCAGCGACACCGTTTGCGTATCGCTCGCGACTTCGTGAAAGACGGGATCGGTGAGGTAACGCTTGACCAGTCGGTCGATCGCGCCGTCGAGGGTCGCCGAGAAGAGCAGGGTCTGGTGAGCGTGCTCGGCGATGCGGCGCAGCACCCATTCAACCTGGGGCATAAAGCCCATGTCGGCCATGCGGTCCGCTTCGTCGAGTACCAGCACGTCCAGGTGTTCCACGTTGAGTTCGCCTCGATCGCCCAGGTCGATCAAACGCCCGGGGGTTGCGATGATGATGTCACAGCCCTTTCGCAGTGACTTAATCTGTCGCTCGATGTCGGCGCCGCCGTAGACGGCGTTGACGTGCAATCCGAGAGCGGCGCCCAGGGGCTTGAGGACTTCGTACACCTGTACCGCGAGCTCTCTGGTCGGCAAAAGCACCAACCCGCGGGGCCAGGCCGCTGCGCCAGGGAGGACCACTTCCTTCTCACTATTGGCCACTCGTTGGAGCATGGGCAGGCCGAACCCCAGGGTCTTGCCCGAACCAGTCTTGGCCTTGCCGCACACGTCTCGCCCCGCCAGGGCGTCGTGAATCGTCAGGGCCTGAATCGGAAAGGCGGTCGTAATGCCCTGTCTAGTCAGCTCGGCGCAGAGATCGGGATGTACTCTCAACTCGGCGAAGGTCATTTTGGTGGCGTATAAGTCCGGGGACGAGGCGCCAGACACTTTTATTTCACTACTCACGGGACAACGGTCGTTTCTCGGTTGGACCCGGAACCGGCGTTCGAAAGTGTGGGCCCAAGCTCACTTCATAGAGCTTCCCCCCTAGTCTACTTGAGACTTGTGAAAATCAGTGAGAAACCTTAAAGGAGCGAAATGGCCCGACTTGAACCCGGCGTGAAGGCTCCCGCCTTCACGTTGTTGAACCAGAATGGCCAAAAAGTGGCGCTCAAGGACTTCACCGGCACTCGGGTCGTGGTCTACTTCTATCCGGCCGACGACACGCCCGGTTGCACCAAAGAGGCCTGTCAGTTCAACAGTGAGCTTTTAGCCTTCAAGAAGTTGAACGTGAGCGTGCTCGGTATCTCGCCCGACGACGCGGCGGCGCACGTCGCCTTTCGCTCAAAATACTCGTTAACCTTCGACCTACTGAGCGACTCCGAGAAGAAGGTCATGGCGAAGTACGGCGCCTTCGGCGAAAAGATGTTGTACGGCAAAGTGGTCCAGGGCGTCATCCGCTCGACCTTCGTCGTGGGACCGACCGGCACCATCGAACACGCCTGGTACGGAGTTCACTCAGACGGTCACGCCGCGCGGGTGCTCGCGACCCTCGAGCGCTAGCTGGCGTTGTGGCGACGCACCGCGCGCACCCGGTGCCAAAGTCCGAACGCGAGTGCGAGCACGACCACCACGATGATGGGTAGCTCGGCGGCGTGGAAGTCCTTGCTGACGTGGTCCCAGTTGCGTCCGGCGGCGTAGCCCAGTCCGGCGATTAGGGCGACCCACACGGCGGAGCCAATCGTGGTCAGCACCGCGAATCGTCCGCGGTTCATCTCGGCCAGACCGGCCGGCACGGAGATGAAACTGCGCACTACGGGTATGACGCGACTGATTAACACCGACGCCGGACCGTACTTCTCGAACCAACGTTGCGAGTTGTCGAGGTCCTGGTGGGTGAGCAGCAGCCACTTGCCCCATCGGTCAACAATGGTGCGTCCGGCGCTGCGGCCAACCTCGTAGGCAATCACCGCGCCGACCAGCGAACCAAGGGTGCCCACGACGATAACGCCCCACAGCGTGAACTGGGCGTGGCCCGTGATCGCGTTCGTGCACAGCGCGCCGGCGAAGCCGTAGGCCACCTCGGAGGGAATCGGGATGCAGGCCGACGAGAGAACGGAAAGCACGAACAGTCCGAAGTAGCCGTAGTGCGTGATGAACGAGGACATTCCTCTAGTCTCGCCGACGCGGCGAGGTCAGTGCGTCGGACGGGTCAGATTCTTAGCTTTGGTGCGCGGGACACCAGTACGTCGTGCGCCCGCCGATGGTCGCCACCTGCATTTGTCCGCCGTCGCGCGGACACAGTCCCCCGGGGAATCGCGCGGCCATGTGATCGCCCAGGTGCGATCCCCCTCGACGCTGCAGCGTGCGCATGGTTAAGCGGAAGGCCTTGTAGAGGCGGCTCTTCTCATCCAGACTCAGCGTGCCGGTGGGCGTTCGTGGATCGATGCCGGCGCGAAAGAGAATCTCGTCGGCCAGCAGGTTGCCCACGCCCGCCACGACGGACTGATCCAGGAGCCGCGCCTTGATCGCCGTTCCCTCGCCGCGGCGCACGTGGACAACCTCATCGAACTCCTTTCGCGTGAGCGACAGGGCGTCGGGACCCAATTCGCTTAAGTCGGGATCAATCTCGAAACGGCCCAAGCGTCGCGGATCGTGCAGGATGAGCTTTCGACCGTCTCTCAGTTCAAGGCCACCGCGAATCCAATCGGACTGGTAGGAGTGCGGACCGTAGAAGAGGCCGTCGATGCCGGCCTCGTCGTTGATGAGCAGTACGCCGGTCATGCCAAATCGCATCCCCAGCGTGACGCCATTCGTTTGCAAAAGTAATAACTTGCCGCGTCGTGCGGTGCCCGTAATCGTCAGGTTCTTTACCGCGCGCGACCACGCCGACGGCGATGAGAGTTTCTTGGCGGCGTAGCCATCGGCCCAGCCGCGCACGATAGTGGCGCCAACGGTGCGATGGGCTAACTGGCGATAGGACTCAACTTCCAATACTTCGGGCACGCGCCGCAGCGTACCCGTACTTTGGTAACGATCTCCATTACTAAGGTTAAACCATGGCCTTAGACAAACCCCATTGGCGCCAACTGTTCAGCGAAGTGGTCACTTCAGGGCTGTGCACGGGCTGCGCGGCGTGCGTCATTGCCTGCCCGCACGACGTGCTCGAGTACGAATCGGACAATGGCGTCTACAGGCCGTGGCACCTCGACATCGACGGTGGACGAGAGGACTGCACCCACGGCGAAACGGGCTGCACCCTGTGCACGCGCGCCTGCCCGCGCTTTCGCAACTGGGAGGGCGAGATCGACACCAAGCTCTTCGCGCGCGAGCGCACCGACGATGAGGTCTACGGCATCGGCGACGTCCTGCTGGCGCGCGCCAGTGACCCCGAACTCATCGAGAACGGCCAGGACGGCGGCTTCGTGTCGGCCCTGCTGATCTACGCCCTGGAAAATGACGTCATCGACGCGGCGCTCGTGAGCGGCCTCGAGGGCGACGGTTCGACGTGGGTGGCCCAGCCCCGGGTAGCGCGCACCCGCGAAGAAGTGCTCAACACGGCCAAGTCGCGCTACACGTACTCGGCCAACCTGCTGGCCTACCCCAAGGCCGTGGCCGAGGGCGCCGAACGCATCGCCATCGTCGGCATGGGCTGCATGGCGTCGGCCCCCGGCGTGATGCAGTCGCGCAAGGCCGGCAAGATCGCGCGCCGTTTGAGCCTCTCCATCGGTCTCATGTGCTCTAAGACCTTCGACGACTCGATTTTCGAGGGGCTCTTCGAAGCCAAGTACCAGATCAAGCGCGCCGACATCAAGAAGATGAACATCAAGGGCGTCTTTCAGATTTGGACCAACGACGGTGCCCTGCACGAGATCCCACTGAAGGAGGCCCACGCCTTCACCCGTGAGGGCTGCCTGCTCTGCCCCGACTTCGCGGCCGAGCACGCCGACATTTCTACCGGTGGCATAGGGGCGTTCGGCGACTGGACCTTGGTCATCGTGCGCACCGACAAGGGCCGCGAGCTGTTAAGCGCCCTGAAAGAAAACGGCCTCATCGAGACCCGACCGGGCGATGACGACCCGGGCGCCGTGGCCTTGCTGCACCGATTGGCCCAGGTGTCGCGCAAACGCTGGCCCAAAGACCAGGACCCCGCGCCGCGTCGACTTCCCTTGAGCGAAACATGAACGAGGTCCTGGCGAAGTGACGCCGTCATCATTCACCACCATCCTGCTCGTGCGCCACGGCGCGACCGCCACCACGGGCACGGTGCTGCCCGGGCGCGCGCCGGGACTTCACTTGGCCGTGCACGGCACTGCCCAGGCGGAGGCCGTGGCCCTGCGATTGGGACAACTCATCAAGCAGCCCGTGGCGCTCTACGTCTCGCCACTCGAACGCACTCGCGAGACCGCAGCGCCAATCGCCAAGGTCCTCCAACTGCGCGCGGTGATCGAACGTGGACTGCTCGAATGCGACTTTGGCTCGTGGACGGGCAAGAAGCTCAGCCTCTTGAGCAAGAAGGCCGAATGGAGGAGCGTCCAGAACTCTCCGAGCACCTTTCGCTTTCCCGACGGTGAGTCCTTTGGTGAGATGCAACAGCGCATCTGGGCCACGCTCGAGAAACTAGCCACCAAGCACCGGGGCCGCACGGTCGTGGTGGTGAGTCACGCCGACCCCATCAAGGCGGCCGTCACCTACGCCCAGGGTGTCCCGCTCGACCTCTTCCAGCGCACGGTCATCTCGACCTGCTCGGTGAGCGCCATCGGCTTCACCGGTGGCGGACCCGTTGTCTTGACCGTCAACTCCACCGCGTCGCTCAAGGACTTGTCGCCCTCGTGAACTACGTCTTTTCGAATCCCGACAAGGTCATGGTCGGCGTGCGCGGCGAAGTCGGCAATCGACTCTTCCTGCTGCAGGTTCGCGAGGGTCGCCGGTTGGTCATCGTCAAGTGCGAAAAATTGCAATTGAGCGCGTTGGCCGAATGGTTGAGCCAGGTGATGAGTACCATGGGCCGGCCCGCTCACCTGCCCGAGAATTTAACGCTCGAAGCGGAGTACGAGTCGGACTTCGTGGCCGGCGATATCGCGGTCGCCATCAACGAAGAGAACCAGACCATCGAAGTCACGTTCGAGTCCGCCGACGAGGGCGACAACACGCTCGAATTGACGCTCACCAAGGAATGGGCCGGCGGCCTCGCGATCGCCGTCACCCGTCTCGTCGAAGCCGGTCGGCCCCTCTGCCCGCTCTGCGGCGGCCCGTTGGATCCGAGGGGTCACGACTGTCCGCGCACGAACGGCCACCGACCCCCTATTCGCTAGCCCATGGACCGCGACGAACAGCGCACGCTACTGAGCAAGGGATCCATTGAGATCGAGGGTCGCGTCGCTGGCACCTCGAACCAGGCCCTGCTCGTCACCGTGACGCTCGACGGTCTGAGCGCGCAGGCTTGTTACAAGGCCGAAGCCGGTGAGCGGTCGCTCTGGGACTTCAGCGACGGCCTGTGGCGGCGCGAAGTCGCGGCCTACGAGCTCGACGTCGTGCTCGCGACCGACCTGGTGCCCACCACGGTCGCTCGCGACGACGCCCCCTTCGGCGTGGGATCGCTGCAGTGGTGGGTTGACGACAACTTAGAAGACCACTACTTCACCCTGCGTGACAATGACGAATTTTTCGAGTGGTTCGCCGCCCTCGCGGCCTTCGACGTGGTCGCCAACAACGCCGACCGCAAGGCCGGCCACGTGATCTTCGACGGAGCTCGCTGCTGGGCGATTGACAACGGGCTGTGCTTTCACCAGAGCGACAAACTGCGTACCGTGGTGTGGGAGTACGCCGGCTGCGAGATCGACCCGGCCCTGTTGGACCGGCTCGAGACGTTCGCCAAGGGCCAGACCGGCGAACTCAGCGACTACCTCAATCCCACGGAACTGGCCATTGCCCAGCTGCGAGCCCAGCACTTGGTCGACAGTGGTCACTGCCCCATGCCCGACGAAGAGCGCGACTGGCCGCCCTATCCCTGGCCGCTGATCTAGAGCAACGGCACGAGTTCAGGCTCGAGTTCCGGCACGCCGGACTCGAGCAGGATGAACGTCACGATGGCGCCCACGCCAAAGAAGGCCGCGCACCACCAAAAGGCCATTGAGTAACCGTGCAGTGTCGCCTGCACTTTCGCCGCGCTCTTGGCGGCCGCTCCGACCGCGTGACTGTTTCGCATCGCGCCCATCGTGGCTGAGACGGCGATCGTATTGAGCAGTGACGTGCCCATCGAGCCGCCAATTTGCTGGGTGGTGTTGACCATGGCCGACGCCGCGCCGGCGTCGTTGGGCCTGATGGCGGCCGTCGCGCTCGCAGTCGCCGGGGCGAAGATGAGACCCAGGCCCAGGCCGGTCACGATGAGGCCCGGCAGCACGTGGCCGACGTAGTCGGCGTTGGCCGTCAGGCGAGTGAAGAGCACCGTACCCAACATGCCCAGAATCATTCCGGCCGGCACCAGCGGCCGCGGACCGACCTTGGCCAGCAGGCGCGCGCTCGCCATCGTGGCCGAAAAGGCAATCGCGCCCACCAAGGGCAAGAACGCGACCCCGGTGCGCAACGGCGAGTAGCCGAGCGTGGTCTGCAGGTAGTACGCGAGAAAGAGCGAAATTCCGAAAATCCCGATGCTGGTGATGAACAGCGCGATCAGCGATCCGCCGCGCGTGCGATTGGTGACCAGGCGCAGGGGCAGCAGCGGGTACTTCGAACGCTGCTGCCATCTGATGAAGAGCAGTAGAAGCCCCGTGCCCAGGACCAAACTGCCCCAGGTGATCTCGTCGGACCAGCTGGTCGAGACCGCGTGCGACAGGCCGTAGACGACAAAGAAGAGTCCGCCACTGGCCAGCACCGTGCCGAGCAGGTCGAGCCGGGTGTGCTGTTCGGCCTTGCCCGGAATAACAAAGAGCACCACCCCCACGAGCGCGATCGCGGCGAAGAAGAGATTGATGAAGAGACACCAGCGCCACGACGCCCACTGGGTCAACGCCCCACCGAGCAACAAACCAATCGCCGCACCGGAGGCGCTGATCGCGCCGAAGATCGAGAAGGCCTTGGCCCGTTCCTTGGGATCGAGGAACGTCGTGGTCAACGTGGCCAGGGCCGCCGGTGCGAGCACCGCGCCGAAGGCTCCCTGGATGGCCCGGGCCGTCACCAGCATAGAAAAGCTGTGCGCCGCGCCACCAATGGCCGACGCCACCGCGAAGCCCACCAGTCCGATGTAGAGCGCGTTGCGTCGACCCCAGAGATCACTGAGGCGTCCGCCGACCAACAACAGGGAACCGAAGGCCAGCGCGTAGGCGGTGATGACCCACTGACGGTTCTCCGTCGAGAAACCGAGCGAAAGCTGAGCACGCGGCAGCGCGATGTTGATAACCGTGGCGTCGAGCACCACCATCAACGACGCGATGCTCATCACCGCCAACGTCCACCACCGTCGAACAATCGCGTGCCGGGGTGCGTAGGTCATAGAGGTGGCCCAATCCTAAAGAATGAGGCGCGCCGCAACGTGATTAGCGCACGACCCCAAGCAATGATGGAGGTATTGCGCAATATCGAAGGGTTAGTCGCGAGTTTTCAGCGCTTCGATCAAGGCCGGCAGGACCTTGTGGACGTCGCCCACGATGCCGAGGTCGGCGATCTGGAAGATCGGAGCGTCGGCGTCCTTGTTGATGGCCACGATGTTCTTCGAACCCTTCATGCCCACCATGTGCTGGGTCGCGCCGGAGATGCCACAGGCAATGTAGACCGTGGGCTTGACGGTCTTGCCGGTTTGACCAACCTGGTGCGAGTAGGGCACCCAGCCGGCATCAACGATTGCGCGACTCGCGCCCGGCGCACCGTTGAGCAGCTTCGCCGCCTCCTCGATCAGTGCGTACTTGTCCGCCTCGCCGAGTCCGCGTCCGCCCGACACGACGACGGCAGCCTCTTCGAGCTTCGGCCCGCTGCGCTCTTCAATGTGCGACTGGACGATCGTCGCGGTCCCCGTGGCCCCGGTGTCGCCCGAAGGCGCGGCCACCACGGTCGCGCTGGCCCCACCACCTGACTCGGCGCCGAAGGACTTCGCTCGCACCACGATGATGCCGGGGCCCTCGCCGGTAAAGCGGGCCTTGACTATCTGAGTACCGCCGAACGCGGGGTGTTCGGTGACGAGTCCACCATCGTCGACGAGGCCGGTGACGTTGGTGAGCACCGGCCGGTCCAAGCGGGCCGACAAACGGCCCGCGATGTCACGGCCGTCATAGCTGGAGGGGATGAGAATCGCGTCGGGAGTTTCTCCCTTGCCAATCAGGCCCGCGATGGCCGAAGCAACCGCGGCGCCCGGCAGGGCGCCGTTGAGGTTCCCCACGTCGTAGAGCGTGGCCGCCCCGTAGTCGCCCGCTTGTGCAGCGAGGTCCGAACTGTTGTCGCCCCACGTGATTGCCGACACCGCGGCGCCGTAGGAACGGGCGTGGCTCAAGAGTTCCAGTGACGCGCTGGTGAACGCCCCATTAGCAGGCTCGGCCACGACCCAGATGGATGAAAGTGCCATATCGCTCCTAGAGGACCTTGATTGATTCGAGGAAGGCCACGATCTTGGCCGCACCGTCTCCCTCGTCGACATACTTTTCACCGGCCTGGCGTGATTCGGCCCGCTCGACCGTGATGATTTCCTGGCGCGCGCCGGCCGGTCCGACCTCGCTGGCGAGACCCAAGTCGGCGACGCTAAGGACCTCGACGGGCTTGGACTTGGCGGCCATGATGCCCTTGAACGACGCGTAACGCGGCTCCACCACGCCGGCGGTCACCGTGACGACGGCCGGCAGCGGGGCCGACACTTCGTCGTAGCCCGATTCGGTCTGACGGTTCACTTCGACGTTCGTGCCATTGATGGTCACCGATTTGGCGAAGGTAATGGACGGAAAACCGAGCAACTCGGCCAGTTGCACGGGCGTGGTGCCGGTGTAGCCGTCGGACGACTCGGTGGCGGCCAGGACTAGATCTGGATTGACGCGACGTATGACGGCGGCCAGGACCTTGGCCGTGCCCAGCGCGTCGGTGCCGCGCAGTGTTTCGTCGCTCACGATGATGGCTTTGGCGGCGCCCATTGCGAGCGCGTTGCGCACGCCGGCCAATTCCGAGCCCGAGCCCATCGAGACGACGGTCACTTCACCGGTGCCAGCCTTGTCGACCAATTGCAAACCCATTTCAACGCCGTAGGTGTCGGCCTCGTCGAGGATGAGCTTTCCGGACCGATCCAAGTAATTCGACGAATCAAAACTCTGGGGGGCGGCGGGGTCGGGAATCTGTTTTACGCATACGACTACGTTCATACAGCCAATCTATTGCATTGCCGAGAGCCCATCATCGGGCGGAATCCTTGCGGCGAGTGCCATCGCTCGCGCAGGATTGTCGGTAATGATGCAGTTCACGTGAAGGTTCAGCATCGCGGTGATGTCGCGACGGCTATTCACCGTCCAGGTATTCACGTCCAGTTCCAACTCGTGGGCTTTGACCATCCACGCCGCGTCGAGCATTTTGAAATTCGGATGCACGGCCGTGAAGTCCAAAATGTGCGCCTGGGTCAGCGCGTCGGTCGGCCCGGCCTTGCCCAGCAGCCAGCCGACGGGCATGGCCGAGTCCAGGCTTCGCACGGCGGCACAGGTCGCCTGATCAAAACAGGAAACAATGACGCGCTCGGACCACCTGACCTCGTGCAGAACCTGAACCACCTGGCGGGCAAACTGGCCAGAGTCGTCGTACGTGGACTCAGAACGGTCGCGGCGGTTCTTGATCTCGACGTTGACTTTCATCCCTTCGCAGGCCGCCAACGCCGCGTCCAAAGTTGGCAGGTAATCAGGCAATTCGCGCTGGCGGGTCTCACTGATGTCCAAGGAACCGCAGGCGGGATCGTGGTGTACGACCAGGGCGCCGTCAACGGTGCGCCGCACGTCGAATTCAACGCCGTCGGCGCCTAGGCGACCGGCGGCGAGGAATGCCGCGACGGTATTTTCACGCTCCTCGTCGTGCAACCCGCGGTGAGCGTAGATGTAAATCACCGTCCAAGTGTGTCAGATGTCATTCATCGCTCCGTGCGCCTCTCTCCAGTGTGTTGGCGGCGGCGCGCATAAAATCGTGTTTTCATCGCGATGAAGTGGCGCGGCATTCGTCGAACATGACTGGTGACAGAGAGCCAAGCGGACACGCCAACTAACACGAATGTAATTCGCAGTCGGTGCGTTGTTCCTGCGAGTGCGCAACGATTGGAAATTCAAAATACCTAAATCACCCTTGTTTTTGGACAAGAACTTCAGTAATATTTTGTTTCAACCAAATCTTGTTTTTAGCTGAAAATTGCTGTGGATTTGCCCATATAAAGGATTTTTAATGTCGTTGATTTGGAACCGTACCCATGCTTGGGACGACGCTGACTGGCGTGCGCAAGCCGCCTGTCGCGACACGGAACCGGAACTTTTTTTTCCAATCGGTACTACTGGCATGGCCACCGATCAGATCGAGTCGGCCAAGCGGGTCTGTGACAACTGTGACGCGCAAAAGGCCTGCCTGGAGTTCGCGTTAGCCACGAACCAAGAGTCAGGCGTGTGGGGCGGCACCACCGAAGACGAGCGCCGCAAACTACGCAAGCAGTGGCTGGCCGCGCGGCGGCGTTCCACCTTGAATTAGAGGCGCGCGGTCGTCGGGACCTCAACGCGAACGTACGTGCCGCCACCCTCAGTGGCAGAGACTGATTTCATCTCGATGGTGCCGTGTAACTGCGCGCGGATGAGGTCACGCACGATTGACAGGCCCAGACTGGTGGGTACGTCGAGCGAGAAGTCCTCACCGAGTCCTCTTCCGTTATCGCGGATTTCGGCAACGGCGCTGCCATCCTCCTGATAGAGATTGAGCGTCACGATTCCTACTTGGTCGTTGTTCACGCCGCCGAACTCCGTGAAGGCGTGCTCGACCGCGTTGGTCAGCAATTCCGCCAAGGCGACCGCCAGCGGCGTCGCGAGATCAGTCGAGAGCACTCCCAGTTCACCATTGACCACGATTTCGACCGGATGAAGAGCGAGCACGGTGTCTTCAACGAGCAGTACGAGGGACCGCACGATCTCGTCGAAGACCACCTCTTCGCCCGGCTCGCGTGACAACACCTCGTGCACCACAGCAATCGAGCGGATCCGTCGCTCCGCTTCCAGGAGCGCCGTCCGCGTTTCGGCGATATCGCTGCGTCGCGCCTGGAGGCGTAACAACGACGAGATGGTCTGCAGATTGTTCTTGACCCGGTGGTGGACCTCGCGCACCGCGGCTTCTTTGTTCAGCAGGACGCGATTGAGCTTGCGAAGGTCCGAGACGTCGCGCACCAACGTGATGAGACCCGTAACGTCGCCCTTCTCCAACAACGGCACGCAGTGAAAGACGATTGCCACGTCGTTGCCTTGGTCGATCTCGTCCATCGCCGGTATGCCGAACTCCAACGTTCGATCAATGACCCGCGCGCGAAGTCCCAGGTCGTCCAAGGAGCGACCCTCGGCCGGGGCGTAGATCCCGAGTCGGTGCAGCGCGTTGGTCGCGTTGGGCGTCGCGAATTCCACGAGGCCCTCACCGTCCATCAAGATGATGCCATCACCCACGCGCGGCATGCCCGGCCCGGCCACGTCATCCTCACGGTAGGGAAAGGTCGCGTCCGCGACCATGTCGCAAAGGCGCTCAAAGACCGACAGGTAGGCCTGCTCGTAGAGCGAGGCCGGTCCTCGCAGTGGTCCCTGCAGACGCACCAACACCGCGACGATGACGCCCTCGAAACGCACCGGGATGCACCACACCGGGACGCGATCCTCGACGTTCTCGATCATCGCTTCGCCCACGACGCGCGCACCACCGTCGAAGGCCTGGCGCACCAGGGGCCACGCATCGCACCGCAACAACGTTCCCACGAGGTCCTCGTTCATCAGCGTCGAGCGGTTGTTCGGGCGCATCTGACCTAACACCACGAAGTTGTCCTCACCGGGGTTGGTAAGCAAATCGACCTTGGTCATGAGCAGCATGTCCGAAAAGGACAGGTCCGACAGCAGCGACCACGAGACCGTGAGACGAAGCAGGTGGTCGACCGAGGGCTGCGTGAGCGAGGTGTGCTGGGTCGTCAGCTCGGCGAGCGTGGCCATTAGCTCGAGCGCATCGCCACGAGTTGGCGCTGACGTTTGGTGAAGGAGGCGAGCTGGGTCACGCCGCGCGCTTCAAGCAGGTCGGCCAGGTCACCGGCGCGCTCGCCCACCCGCTCGAGTGAGTGGGCGTCGCTGGCCGTCGTGAACGTGACTCCCTGGGCAATCAGTCGATCGAGAAAGCCCTCCGAGGGATATTGTTCGGCGACGGGCTTTTTCCAGCCGGCCGAGGAACACTCGACCGAGAGGTCGGCCCGCGCGGCGGCGCTGGCCATCAGCTCCCAGAACTCGGCACGGTCCGAGGCTTGAAAGCCCGCCACCTTGATGAGATCGGGGTGCGCCAGCACGTCAACGGAGTTTGAAGCCGCCAATTCCTCAATCGCGATCGTGTAGTCGGCCCAGCACTGGTCGACGTCGCGCACGGTCCACTCGTGAAAATGCGTGGGCACTTCGTAGTCGTCGAACTGCCAGCTGCCCAGCCAGTGCACTGACCCAATGAGTACGTCGAAGGGGTACTGCGCCAGGATCGGCGAGACGATGTCCATCTGGTCGCGGTAGTAGTCGACCTCGAGCCCGATTTTTACGGGTAATCCTTCGTTCTTCGCGCGTTGGGCCAGGTTGACGTACTGCTCGAGGGAGTTGCGGGCGTGCCAGTTGAGGTACTGCTCTAAAACGGGGCTCGTTGGTTCGTGGCCGTACTTCAACCAGAAGGGCCCCACCGCCGAGACCACGTCGACGAATCGGCTGGTGTGCTCGGTCAAGGCCACTTCGTTCACGCCGTGTCTCGCCGCCTCGTCGCAGTAGGCGGCAATCTGGTCCAGCCGGAACCATACCGACGACTCTTCGTGAGGCCAGAGGTGCAGGTGGTAGTCAATCACGCTGTCGCCAAACCCGACCGGTCAGCTCGTACCGAAGCCGACGATACGCTCGCTGGCGGGCGTGCCGAATTCCACGTAGGCAATCCAGGCGGCCGGCACGCCGACTCGCCGACCCTTGCGATCGGTGAGCCACAGCACCTTGTCCCCGCCGAGCGCGGCTTCGATTTCCTTCATGACCTTGTCGCGGTTGGCGTCTTCGGCGAGCTCGACCTCGAGTTCCTTCATTGATTGCACGATGCCAATTCGAATGTCCATAGCGACTCCTCTGCCCCGTAGGCGACTTTCACCATGCTACGGGTTTGGTGCATGATGATGGTCGTGAGTAACGATACGCCCTCAGAGCACAATCGGCGCTGGGCGGCCACCATGGAGGGTTACGAAGGCGCCGCCGACGACGTGACCGTGGCCCACCAGAACTCGGTGGCGGCCATTGCCATCGCGACCCCCGCCGGGACCGACGCGCTCGCCACCCTGCGCCAACGCGAAGAGCAGCTCGACCGAATCCTCGCCACGGGGGCGACTCGCGCGAACGGCGCGGGCCACCGGGTGCGCGAGGAGGAGCCCGACGAATTTCGCACCTGCTTCGAACGCGACCGCGACCGCATCCTGCACTCGAGCGCCTTTCGCCGCCTCGCGGGCAAGACCCAGGTCTTCGTCTTTCCCGACGACCACATGCGCACCCGCCTGACCCACGCGTTAGAGGTGGCCCAGGTGGCGACCGGCATCGCGCGCGCGGTGGGCCTTAACGTAGCGCTCACCGAGGCAGTCGCGTTGGGTCACGACTGCGGTCACGGTCCGGGCGGCCACGCCAGCGAAGAGGCGCTCGATCCCTACGTCGAGGGTGGCTTCAATCACGCCACGTGGGGCGCCGACGTCTCGCTACTCTCGCTCAACCTGTGCGCCGAGACGCTCGACGGCATTCGCAACCATTCCTGGTCGCGCCCCGCGCCCGGCACCCCCGAGGGCGAAGTCGTCAGTTGGGCCGACCGAATTGCGTACGTCTGTCACGACTTCGAAGACGCGGTGTCGGCGGGCATCCTGCACGCCGATCAACTGCCCACGATCGTTCGCGAACGATGCGGCGAACGACGGGGTCGCCAGCTCGGCACGTTCATCAACGCCATGATCCGCACCATTCGCTCGACTGGTGTCATTGGCATGGACGCCAGCCACGCTGAAGCACTCGGCGCCTTTCGCGCCTTCAACTACGAGGCGATCTACCTGCGCGGGGCCTCGCGTCAACAGGCCCTGGCCGTCGTTCGTATGCTGCGCGCGCTGGTCGAGTACTTCGCCGAGCACCCCCAGCTCATCCCCGACGTGGCCGCGCGCGACAACGACGTCGAGAGCGCGTCGGCGGCGTTGCACGAGGCGGTGGCCTACGTGGCCGGCATGACCGACCGATTTGCCTGTCGCAGCGCCGTGACGTTGCTCAACTGGCCCGAGGACGAGCTGCCCAGCGGCATCGACCGCTAGGGCTTCGTGGCGGCGTCGAGGTTGATGAAGAGGGGCGGACCGCCCTGCATCCATTCGAGGCGCAATTGGGTCGTGCGAAGCGCGACGCGCTCGTGGGGCAGTATCCAGAACCTGTTTGCTCGTACTGCCTCGTCGACCGCCTTGGCCACGTCGGCGGCGTCGATGCCGGCTTTGACCACGGTCTCGCCGATCTGACGCGCCAACTGCATCATCGGGTCCTCGTTGAAACTGACGAGTTCGTTGGGCATGTTGCGCTCCGACTCGTAGATCCGGGTGCTCACGAAGCCGGGACAGAGCACGGACACACCGACGTTCGCGCCCGACAGAGCGAGCTCTTGAAAGAGCGACTCCGATATGCCCACCACGGCGAACTTGCTGGCGCAGTAGGCGCCCGTGCCCGGCACTCCGCCGAGCCCGGCCAGCGACGCGGTGTTGACGATGTGTCCCTCGTTCTGTTCTAAGAAGAGCGGTGCGAACGCGTTCACGCCGTTGATGACGCCGTCCACGTTGACGCTCATCACCCAGTCCCACACCTTCTTGGGCGTGCCGATGGCCGGTCCGCCCACCACGCCGGCGTTGTTAAAGACAATGTGGGCGCGGCCAAACTCGGCGAGGGCCCGATCGCGCAAGCGAGTGACGTCTTCTTCTTTGCTGACGTCGCAGGCCACGCCGATGACGTGGGCCCCCTCGGCGACCAGACTCTCGACGGCCTCGTGCAACGGGCCCTCTTCGATGTCGCCTAACACGAGGTTGAGGCCCGAGTGAGCGAACTGGCGCGCCGTCGCGAGGCCAATGCCGCTCGCCCCGCCGGTGATGACTGCTGTCTTGCCTGAAAGCTCCATCGACGCCCCCTCGGAATCGCGTTAGACCAGTTTGAGTTCTTGACGATAGACCCGCGCCGGTCCCTGTGCCGCCACCGTGTGCGCCAGGGCCCGAAAGGCCTGGGCCACTTCGCTGTCGGGGGCCGACACGACGACCGGTTGGCCGCTGTCACCGCCCTCGCGCAGCTTCATCTCCAAGGGAATCTGGGCGAGCAGCCCGATGCCGAGCTCCTGGGCTAACCGGGCTCCCCCACCCGCGCCGAAGATCTCGTAGCGCGTGCCGTCATCGGCGCAGAACCAGCTCATGTTCTCAATCACTCCGCGCACGGCGAGCTTGAGCTTTCGCGCGGCGTAGGCCGAGCGCTGCGCAACGCGTTGGGCGGCCGCCTGGGGAGTGGTGACGACGTACATCTCGATTCGGGGCAGCACTTCGGAGAGCGTGAGCGCCACGTCACCGGTTCCCGGCGGCATGTCGATGAGCAGGAAGTCCGGCTCGTCCCACCACGCCTCAGTGACCAATTGCTCTATTGCCTTGTGCAGCATCGGACCGCGCCAGATCACCGGCTGCTCGTCCGGCACGAAGTAACCCATCGACACGCAGCGCACGCCGTGAGCCAGCGTGGGGATCACGGTGTCGCCCAGCACGATCGGATCGCTCACGGCCCCCAGCATCTTGGGCACTGAAAATCCATAGACGTCGGCGTCGAGGATGCCAACCTGGTGACCGAGTTGGGCCAGCGCGATCGCCAGATTGACGGTGACCGACGACTTGCCCACCCCGCCCTTGCCCGAGGAGATGCCGAGCACGCGGGTTTTCGACAAAGTATCGAGAAAGCGCGGCGTGGTCTCGTGCTGTCCATGCTGTCCCGGGCCCGGTGGCGCCGCCATCGCTCCGCGAAGGAAATTACGCAGGCCCAGTAGCTGCTCTTCGTTCATCGCGAGCACCGTGATGGTCGCGCCGGGCGCGAGCGTGTCCACGGCTGCCTCCAACAGGGCGAGATTGGGCCACTGGGTGACCGGTAACACCAATTGCACGGCGAACGAGCCATTATTGTCGCGTAGTTCACCGAGGAAGCCCAATTCGCCCAGGGTGCGCACGAGTTGTGGCTCCACGATGGCGGCGAGGGCACTACGCAGTTGGTCGAGCGTCACGAGGATCCTTTAGAAGAGGCTTCTTGAGATTACCGGCGCGCTGGAGCGGATGGACCCTAGACTTTTTACGTGTCAACAAAGCCCACGGACAACGAGGTCGACCCGGCTCTCTTCACCGCCACCGTCACCAGCCTGACCCACTCCTTTGGCGACCGCACCCGGCGCACGATTTACTTGTTCCTGCGTGAAAGTCCCGGCGCGACCGCGACTGATTTAGCGCTGCACTGCGACGTACACCCCAATGTCGTGCGCCACCACTTAGAGCGCCTCAGCGAAGCCGGCTACGTGACCTTTGACAACGTGCGCAAGACCACCGTCGGGCGACCGGCCAAGGGATACCGCGTGGTCGACGACAGTTTGATGATGGACGGTTCGCTGCGCCGTGACGCCCTGTTGGTGGCCCTGTTGGAAATGGCCCTCGAGCGCCTCGGCCCCGAAGCCTCCGAGACAATGGCCCACGACGTCGGGGTGGAGTACGGACGCACGCTCGGTGCCGCGGTGCTGCCCCAAGAGACGAACCGGTCGGTGAAGGACGCGATGACGTCCATTGCCGGGCTCCTAACGGCCCACGGCTTCGCCGCGCGCGTCGAGGAGAACGACTCGGCGCAGTCCGTGGTCTCGGACAACTGCCCCTTCGGATCGGCCGCCACGCACCACCCGGTGCTGTGCGCCGTGGACCGCGGTTTGATTTCCGGCATGCTCGAAGGGCTCGGCGCCGAACGTACGAACGTGACGATGACGTCGCGAGCCCGCGGCGACGACACCTGTCGCGTCACTGCCTGACCCACTTCGCGCCGGCGCCATGACTCGCGACGGCGCGCCGGTGAAACGGGTTGCCCTCAGCACGATCGCGCGCGAGTGGAGTCATCTCGGCGTGGTGGGCTTCGGCGGACCACCCACCCACATAGCGCTGCTGCGCAAGAAATGCGTCCAGGATCACGAGTGGATCGACGCGCAGGAATTTGAGGACGCCGTCGCGACAACCAACCTGTTGCCCGGACCCGCGTCCACGCAGCTCGCAATTTTCTGCGCCTGGCGACTGCGCGGCACGCTGGGGGGAATCGTGGGCGGCCTCTGCTTCATTTTTCCCGGACTGGTGCTCATCGTCGCGCTCGCGGCGTTGTTCCTCGCGCATCATCCACCGGTCGCCATCACCGGTGCCGCGCTCGGCGCCGGTGCCGCGGTGCCCGCCGTGGCCCTCTTCGCGGCATCTCGTCTCGTGGCCCAAAGCCGCCAGCGCATGGGAAGGAGGAACACCGAGCTCTCGCGTTGGATTGCCTACGCGCTGGCTGGTGCACTGTTCGCCGCGCTGGTCGGCTCGTACGTCGTGCTCATCCTGATTGCCTGCGGTGCGCTGGAAGTGGCGATGCGCTCGTCGGGGCACACCTCGCCGGGGCCCGCCCACGCGCTCGCTCCTGCCGCGATACTGCACACCGTTGGTCTGGCCGGCGTCGGGGCGTTGTGCCTGGTGGCCATCAAGGTCGGCGCTCTCTCCTACGGCGGCGGGTTCGTGATCATTCCGCTGATGCAGCACGATGTCGTGACGACGTACCACTGGATGAGCGGCGCCCAGTTCCTCAACGCGGTCGCGCTGGGACAAGTGACGCCCGGCCCCGTGGTCCTCACCGTGGCGGTCGTGGGCTACGCGGTCGCTGGGATCGGTGGCGCCTTGCTCGCCACGGTGGTCGTCTTCGCGCCCTCGTTCCTCTTGGTGCTTTTTGGAGCCACGCATTTCAGCCAGATCCGCTCAAATCACTCGGTGACATCGTTCTTGACGGGGGCCAGCCCCGCGGTCATCGGTGCCATCGCCGGCTCGGCGATCCCGCTGGGCCTGTCCCTGCACCACCTCTGGCAGGTGCCGCTGCTCGCGGCGGCACTGGTCTGGCTCTTCGTGATCAAACGCGGCGTGGTCAGTGCCCTGTTGCTGGCCGGCGCGGTGGGCATCGTGCTCGCGCTCGTGGGCGTCGCTGTCTAGGTGGCCTTGAGGCCCAGTTTCGCCAGTATTGGTTTGGCGATGTCGATCTGGTCTTGGGAGGGCTTGAGCTTCAAGAACACCTCGAACTGCTTTTTGGCGAGGGCCAGGTTGCCGGGCGTCAGATCGGCCGCGATGGCGTAGTAGAGACGCGGCGCCGCATCGCGCGGCGCCAACTTGACTGCCTCACGCAGATCCTTTATGCCAAGGTCTATGAGCGTGACGTCGTGTCCCGATCCACCGGCCGAGAAATCGAGCCAGCCAGTTTCGGTGAGCGCCTGCACGTTCGAGCCGTCCAGCGCCAGCACCTGCTGATAAGCGTTGAGGGCGGTCACGTCGTTGCCGCTCGCGATGTCGGCCTGGGCCTCAATGAGCAGCTGTTGGATCTGCTGAGCGTGGCCGAGCGAGACCGACCCCGTGATCGACGTGCCGGGCTGGCGCGGCACCAGCGAGGCCCACAGCACCACGGCGAGCGCGACCAAAAAACAGGTCACGGACAGCACCAGGAATCTCCGGCGCCGCACCCGTAGTGCCGGCGCCGCGCCAATGCTCGGGCGACTGAGGACGTCCAGTTCTTCCTGGGCCTTGGTGATGGCCGCGTGCTCGCGCTTCGAAATGGCGGCGAAAGACTCGGCGGAGAGTTCGCCGGCCGCCAGTTCACGCTGGGCGTCGGCCAGAGAGGCTTCGCGCAGCGCGATCTCGTCGCGCAGCAGCGCAGCGTCGCGGCTCATCGTCGCCGCCTCGCCAGGCGAAGTCCCGTCACCGCCGCCAACACCAGCACCGCCGCCGGCACGGCCCAGAGCAGTACGCCCAGGCCCGACGTCGGCGGGCTGAGCAGGATCGAGGGGCCGTAGGTCGCTTCGAGCGACGTGAGGATGTGGTTGTCGGACTCGCCGCGACGCACGTCGCGGCTTATTTCGTTTCGCACGGCAATGGCCGACGTCGCGTCGCTCACGGCGACGGAAATGTCTTCGCACGCCGGACAGCGCACCAGGGTCTCCAAGTGCCTGATACGCGACTGGCTCGACGGCGCCGCGGGCGCCGTCGCCACCGTCACGAGCGCCACGACCACGAGGGCTGCGACCCAAAGCCAGAACGAGCGCAGGACCTTCATTCGCGGATTCGGTTGACAATTTCGGTCAACTGCCGGGCGGTGACCGAGCCCAGGAGGCTTAACACGACCCGGCCCTGGGCGTTGATGAAGAAGGTGGTCGGCGGTGAAATCACGCCGTAACTGTTGGCAATGTTGCCATTGGGATCGACTATCGAGGGGTAGAGCGACGCGTAGTACTTCTCGAAATTAGTCGCCGCCGAGACGGTGTCGGAAAAGACCACGCCGATGACCTTGACGTGATTGTTTCGTTCCTGCCAGGCGAACGTCGAAAGATCAGGCGCCTCCTGCACGCACGGACCGCACCACGACGCCCAGAAGTTGACGACCACCACGTCGCCCAGGTCGCTCTTGAGGCTCCAGTGGCCCCCGGCCAGTTCGTGCCCGGAAAAGGCCGGCGCGATCTTTCCGCGCAGCGGCGTCTGCACGGTGGTGGCCTGGCTGACGGGGTGCCGGGTGCCCAGAAAGACCGAAAACGCAATGAGCACGACGAGTAACGCCAGCGAGCTGATCAGCACGGTGCGCTTCATACGGTCTCCTCTGCGTGGCGACGGCGAAAGAACGAGAGGGCGCTGCCCAGGCCCACGATGAGCCCGCCGATCCACAACCAGGCCAGCAGCGGCTCGACCGTGACGCCCAGCACGACCGATCCGGGCGGCAGGTTCTTCTCAACCTGCGCCCCGGACCTCGAGCTGGCGCCGCCTAGGGCGTCGAAGGTGACGTAGACGTCGCGCCAGAGGTTCGAATCAATGGCCGGCGTGCCGACCGTCGTGCCGCCGCGTCCGTTAAAGACCGTGACTGCCGGGCGCAGTTGGTGGTGGTCCACTTTCACGTCGAGTTGCAGCGATGTGTCCAGAGCGTCCTTCACCTGGTGAAAGCCGGCGAAGTAGACGTACTGGCCGCTCACCACCGTACTCTCGCCGCTGGCCAACGTCACCTCGGCGCGCGTGGTGTAGGAGGTGGAAGTGACGATACCCAGGGCCAGGATCACGATGCCCAGGTGCACCACCATGCCCCCGGCGCTCGGCGCGCGCAGGGCGCCGCGCCACCTGCCGCGACGATGGGCCGCAACGAGCACGCCGCGAAGGGTGCGCAGCGCCGCGCCGGCGGCGCCGGCCGCCAAGAAATACGCCAGCAGCACCGTGGGCCGGCGCACTCCGAAGGCCACCAGCGCCAGGACCACGACTAGTGCCGCCCACGCGCCCACCCGCAGTCGACTCCACAGGACCTGGGCGTCGGCCGTTCGCCAACCAACCAGCGGCGCCACCGCCATCAGGGCCAGCAGGGCCACGCTCAACGGGGCCGCGACGGAGGCGAAGTAGGGCGTGCCGACGGTGACCTGCGCGCCGTTGACCGCCTGGTAGAGCAGGGGGAACACGGTGCCCAACAGCACCACGATGGCAAAGCCGACGAAGAGCACGTTGTTGGCCACGAAGAGACCCTCGCGCGACAGCGGATGATCAACGCCCACCCCGGAGCGCAGCCGGTCCCCGCGCCAGGCAATGAGACCAATGCCCACGAACACTGAGACGAAGAAGAAGCCAATGAGCAACGGCCCCAGGGTGCTCGACGAGAAGGCGTGCACGCTCTCGAGCACGCCCGAGCGGGTGAAGAACGTACCGAGCACCGTCAACGAAAAGGTGGCGATGGCGAGCGAGAGGTTCCAGACGCGAAAGAGTCCCCGGCGGTCCTGGACGATGACCGAGTGGATGTAGGCGGTGGCCGTCAGCCAGGGCAGTAGGGCAGCGTTCTCCACCGGGTCCCAGCCCCAGAAACCGCCCCAACCGAGGACCTGGTAGCTCCACCAGGCCCCGAGGATGATGCCCAACGACAACGCGCCCCACGCGAGCACCGTCCAGCGGCGCTGTTCGAGCTGCCAGCGGTCCTGCACGCGCCCGGTGATGAGCATGGCCAGGGCGAACGCGAAGGGCACGGTGAAGCCCACGAAGCCGGCGTACAGCAGCGGCGGGTGCACCGCTACCAATGGATTGTTCTGCAAGAGCGCGTTGGGCCCGGCGCCCTGGAGCACGTGGGCCGGATTATGCACGAAGGGACTGGCCGGAGCGACCAGCAAGTACATGAAAAAGGCGCCCACGCCGAAGAGCACCACCGTGGCCCACCCGACCACGGCGTCGGTCGCTTCCTTGCGGTAGTAGTAGATGACGCTCAGTGTCACCGTGGTGAGCAGTAGCGACCAGAGCAGCAATGAGCCTTCGAGCGCGGACCACATGCCGGTGATCGAGTAGAGCAGGGGCGTGAAGGTGGCGTTGTTCTGCGCCACGTAGGCCAGCGAGAAATTGTGCGTGACGAGCGCGACTTGCATGGCTGCGACCGCGCTCGCGATGCCGACCAGGGCGGCGATCGCCCACCACAGCGCGTGACCGGCTCGACCCCTTTGCAGCGCCAGGACCTGGTCGACGATGCCACCCAGCAGCGCCGCGAAGGCGAAATAGAGCGCGACACGACCCAACCAGATCAAGATCATCGAGTCGACCCGTTGGGCGCCTTCACCCGCTTAGGATGCGCGGCGATGTAGCTCGCGGTGTGCTTCACCAGAATTTGCGTGCCATCAAAATCGAGCGAGGTCCTGGTGGTGAAGTGACCGACCACCACCACGGGAATATTGGCCTGGAAGAGCTGCGGCGGCGAGCCGTGGGCGTCCACGTAGACCTGATTGGTGCCCGATCCCTCGAGGGTAAACGACGCGCCGTTGGAGGTGCGCTCGATGGTGCCGGGCTTGACCACGCCCTCGAGGCGCATGACCTCGGTGCCGAAGTTGGCCCGCTTGGCCAGCACCTGATTGACCGTCTCGAAGTAGTTGAGCGAGTGCAACAGGCCCTGGCTGAGCAGGGCAATGATCGCGAGGCCCAGCACCGTGAGCACGCCAATGGTTCGCCAGCGACTGCGAGTCGACGACGTGGGTGGCGCTACCGGAGTGAGGTCGAGTGGTGTCTCAGCGCTTGACACGTCGTCCTCGCCACCAGATCGACAGCGCGTAGAGCGCCACTCCCCCAAAGGCGAACCCGTATCCCGCGTAGACGTAGCTCACTGCATCGCTCCCTCGCGTCGACGTGTGGCGAGCGCGTCATCGAGCGTCGCGATCGTCAGCGCCTCGCGTTGCACTTCGAGGCGGTAACGCGCGCGAAGTAGCCAGAAGAAGAGCAGGGTGAACCCGACAAAACTGATGAGCAGCGTGCCCGCCATCAGTCCGTGAATCTTTAAGTGCCGACCCTCGCCGAACACCGTCGCCCCCTGGTGCAGGGTCTTCCACCAGTCGACCGAGAAGTGGATGATCGGCACGTTGATCGCCGCCAAGATCGCGAAGACTGCGCTGCGACGCGCGCGCACCAAAGAATCGTCGTTGGCTCGACGCAGCGCCAGATAGCCCAGGGCCAACACGCCAAGAATCGCCGTCGAGGTCAAACGGGCATCCCAGGCCCACCACACCCCCCACGTCGGTCGGCCCCAGATCGATCCGGTGATGAGGGTGAGCACGATGAAGAGCACGCTCACTTCCATCGCGCAGTGCGCGACGCGGTCCATCACCATCGAGCGGGTACGGGTCCACAAGTACAGCACGCTGGCGATGGTGGCCGTGCCGAAGGACACGTAGAGCGCGACCCAGGCGACCGATGGATGCACGTAGACCAAGCGAGCGAGGTTGCCCTGCACCTTGTCCGGCGGTGTCACCCACAGCCCAAACCAAAAGGTGAGCGCGAGCAGGGCCAGGGTCACCGGTCCCAAGAGTCGTGGTAGGAGCTGTTTCGCCATTAATCCTCCAGCACACCGTAAAGGAGAATTCCCATGGCCACATACGCCACCAGCGCCACCACCACGATGACCCACCATCCGAGCAAGGATCCCCCGTGCAATGCGTCGTAGAAGGAGCGTTCACCCGCGATCAGCAGCGGCGCGAAGGCCGGCAGGCAGAGCACCGGCAGCAGGGTCGCCGTGGTCTCGCCACCCGCCGTGAGAGCGCCGTAGAGGGTGCCCGCCGCGGCCAACGCGCCGAGAGTCACCACGATGCTCGGCAGGGCGACAATCGCACCGTGGAGGGCCGTGTGGAGCACCAGAACCGCTCCTGCGAGCAGCACGATACCGGTTACCCACAGTTCAATGGCCAGCGCCAGCGACTTGCCCAAAAAGACACCCGCCGGGTCGAGTCCCAGCGTGGCCACCGACGACTTGGTCCCGGGGCTGCGTTCGACGGCTTGGGAACGATTGACCATCAGCAGCGTCACCAGCAGCGTCACCAGGTAGTAGAGGCCCGGGCCGGCCGAGGAGTCTCCGGCGTGCGCGGGACCGAGCGCCAGACCGCACAGCACCAGCGCGATGACCCCGAAGGGCACCACCTGCCAGAGCAGTACTCGGCTGCGCATCTCAATGCGCAGGTCCTTAGCCGCCACCAGCCACGCGGTACGGATCACGGTGTCTCACTCACGATTCGTCCGCCGGCCATGACCAGTGCGCGCGGATGCAGCGCGTCGCTGCGAAGTGGATCGTGCGCACTGACGACGACCGTGGCGCCACTAGCCACCACGTCAGCCAGCAGCGCGTCAAAGAACGTACGGCCGTCGTCGTCGAGGGTGGCGTACGGCTCGTCGAGCAGCCAGAGTTCGGCCCGTCGTAGCAGGAGCCACGCGAGGCCCAGGCGCCGGCGCTGACCGGCGCTCAATTGCTTCGCCGCGGTGTCGACCCGGTGCTCGAGATCAACCCGACCAACGACCGCATCAATCTCATCAATGGGTCGTTCCAGCGCCTTTGCGGCGAAGGTTAGGTTCTCACGCACGCTTAGATCGTCGTAGAACGAACCCTCGTGGCCGAGCCAGCCGACACGGCGGCGAAGTAGTCGCAAATCGCCGTCGTGTAAGTCAATGCCCGCGACCGTGCCTGATCCGGTCGTCAACGAGTCGAGTCCGGCCATGAGACGCAGCAGGCTCGTCTTGCCGGCGCCGTTGGCGCCCGAGATCACGCTGAGCGAACCGGGCTGCAGCTGGAGGTCGACGCCGCTCAGTAGGGGAAAGCCGCTCGAAAGTACGACGGCATCGTGCAGTGCGACAACCGGGGGTGCACCGTTGATCATCGTTGCGATCTAACGCTGCAGCGCTTTCACATCGGCCGCCACCATCATCTCGATCAGGGCGTAGAAATCAACCTCGCATCGCCAGTTGAGCAGGCGGTCGGCCTTGGACGCGTCGCCCACCAACAGGTCGACTTCCGCGGGACGAATGAAGGCGGCGTCGATGACGACGTAGTCTTCGTAGTTAAGACCGACCTGGGCGAAGGCCACCTCGCACAGTTCGCGAACCGAGTGGGGCACCCCCGAGGCAATCACGAAATCATCAGGCTCGTCGCGCTGGAGCATGAGCCACATGGCGCGCACGTAGTCAGCCGCGTAACCCCAGTCACGTTGGGACTCGAGGTTGCCCAAGCGCAACTCGGTATCGAGTCCAGCCGCGATGCGCGCCACACCATTGGTGACCTTGCGCGTCACGAACTCGACGCCGCGCCGGGGCGACTCGTGGTTAAAGAGAATGCCCGACGACGCGTGCAGGTTGTAACTCTCGCGATAGTTCACCGTGATCCAGTGGCCGTAGACCTTGGCGACGCCGTAGGGACTGCGCGGGTAGAACGAAGTGTTCTCGTCCTGTGGCACCGAGCGAATTTTTCCGAACATCTCCGAGGAGCTGGCCTGATAGAAGCGAATATCGGAGTCAACGATGCGGATCGCGTCAAGCAGACGGGTCACGCCGAGCGCCGTGGTCTCGCCGGTGAGGACCGGCTGGGTCCAGGAGGCCTGCACGAAACTCTGGGCGGCCAGGTTATAAACCTCGCTCGGCCGATAGTCGCGCAGCACATTAATGAGCGAGACCTCATCCATGAGGTCGCCCGAGACCAGGGTGAGACGGTCGCGAATATGGCTGATGCGCTCGATGTTGACCGTCGAACTGCGGCGCATGACACCGATGACTTCGTAGCCCTGGTCGAGCAGAAGTTCTGCGAGGTAGGAGCCGTCCTGACCGGTGATGCCGGTGATCAGCGCACGCTTTGCCACTGTAATTCCTCCTGATAATGGTACCGAAGCGGGGTCGCTACCTGCGACAACTCTACCCCGGGCAGGGATTTATCTCCACGTCATGCCTAGCCTTGACCCGTGGCCCGAATCGCACTCATAAGTTTTCGCCTCAGTGGAAGCGATGGCGTCTCCATCGAATCTGCTAAATGGACAGCCGCACTGCGGTTCTTGGGCCACGAGGTAATACTTATTGCCGGCGAGGGCGACGTCGATATTCTCGTGCCGGGACTCGCCATTAACGCACCAACTCCTCCTACTCTGGATGAACTCGATCGCGCGTTCGAGAGTTGTCAACTCGTCATCGTCGAAAACGTGGCCTCACTGCCGCTCAACGTCGCGGCGCGCGACGTTCTCTACCGAGCGCTCGACGGGCGCAACGCCCTCTTTCACCACCACGATCTGGCCGGGCAGCGCGAGCACCTAGCGCACCTCGAGGGACCGCGTGACCAAGCCACCTGGCGCCACGTCACGATCAACGATCTCTCGCGTCGTGAGCTGGCCCTTCGCTCGATCAGCGCCACCACCATCAGAAACTCCTTCGATTGCGACCCGCCCCTAGGAAATCGCGAGGCAACACGTCAATGTCTCCACGTCAATGGCCAGACGCTGATTTTGATGCCCACTCGCGCCATTGCGCGAAAGAACGTCGCCGGGGCGTTGCGATTAGCGAGTGAACTCGACGCTGTCCTATGGCTGCTGGGTCCGAGCGAAGACGGCTACGAAGCACAACTCCAACGATTACTGGCCCAATCGGCCGTGGAGGTGCGTCGGGGTCTGGCGAGCGACATGAGCGTGCACGATGCGTTCGCCGCCTGCGATCTCGTCGTGATGGCCTCAACCTGGGAGGGGTTCGGTAATCCCGTGCTCGAGTCCGTGACCCATCGCCGTGCGCTCGCCGTGCATTCCTACCCCGTGCTCGAAGAGATCACGTCATTCGGCTTCCAATTTTTCGGTCTCGATGATGTCAACGGCGTCCGCGGGTTTCTTCAACACCCCGATGAACTTCTCTTGGACAACAATCTCTCGATCGCGAGGGAGCATTTCAACGTGATCAACTTGCCGGCGCGCCTCGCTCCATTGCTAGAACTCGATGAGAGCGACGTAAGAGAATCACTCGGCACGACGCGCTGACCGCGTCGCGGCGCATTTTTCGCCGCTACTTTTTCGCCATCACATGGTGAACACAGCGCCTTTCAATCTGTCCACAGCAATTAGTTCCTTCTTACGTCGCGTCGACGTGGCGCTCACCTGCGCACGAGACGATGGAGTCGGTTCGAGATCGTCTCGAACGCACGTAACGAAAGGAACATCATGAGCAAGAAGAAGATGGCAGTACGACGGGTGGCCGCGACCACCGCACTGGGGGTCGGTCTGGTCGCGGGAGGAGCGGGCCTCGCGTCCGCCACCTCGACGCAGTCGGCGCGCGACAGCACCACACCCACGTCGACGTCACCGCCCAACCGCGCGGACATGGCGGGCGGCGTCGTCACGGCAGTAACGGACACGTCGATCACCGTGAAGCATCTCGACGGTACATCGACGACCTACACGATCACGTCGACCACCGCCCTGTACGAGGGCCCCACGACCATCGCGGCGTCGTCCTTGGCGCTAGGCCAGCACGTGGAGATTGAGCTCTCGTCCGCCAACTCGACGCTGGCCCAGAGCATCAATGTGCAGGCGCCCGTGTTGTTCGGCACGGTCACGACGGTCCAGGGCAACACGATCACGATCAGCGACCTGGAGGGATTTAGCCGCACGATCGTCGTCGACTCGTCGACCACCTACACCAAGTCCGGCGCGGCGGCCACGCTCGGCGACGTCAGCGTGGGCACGCTCATCAGCGCCGAGGGTACGGTCGACGCCAACCTCACGTCACTCGACGCCACCAGCGTGAGCATGGGCCAGCCGACTTCACCGGCTGGCGGCCAGGGACCGGGCGGCCCCGGATTTGACGGCCCGGGATTTGGCCCGCCCGGCGGTAACGGTCCCCCCCGAGCGCGAGCTAACCGGCTTCGTTGTGCGAACGTCCCATTCAGCTACCTCGTGTTAGCCAACCTTGAACGAGACAACTGGATGGGACCTTCGCGCCATCAACATTATCGATTCATCGCACTCGTCGCTCGACCACTTCGATATCGCGTCGCGCGCATCTCAGGGCCGCGAGACCGCGAAGTCACTAGTCTTTTGGGTCATGGTACTGAACGACGATCGGCCGCAGTCCATCGAACGGAGAGAACAGCTTCTTTTGGTGGCTCGCCGGATATTCGCCGACCGGGGATTTCAAGCAACCACCATGGATGACATTGCTAAAGAGGCGGGGTTCACCAAGCCAATCCTCTACCAATACTTCGAATCCAAGGGCGACCTCTACCGCCAGATCGTCGCGGAAACAGCGCAGAAGCTGCTCGACTCGCTGGCCAAGGCCGTCGCCAGCGTCGATACACCGCGCGCCAAGATCGAGGTGGCCTTTCGTGTCTACTTCGAAATGGTGATCGGCGAGACGGACGCCTTCCGGGTGCTCTTCATCCACAGCCACGAAGGCGAGATGATCGGCGAACTGCGCAACTTAGAAATCGTGCTCACCACCTTTCTCGAGCCATTCATTAACATCTCGATCAGCGACGACCACCGCCGCCAACTCGCGGCCGGGGTGGTGGGCATCGCCGAGGCCGCGGCGGTCACGTGGATGGAACAACAAGAAGCCAAGGGCTGGCCCGTGCCAGCCGCCAATGAGTCCGAACGCCTCGCGGCGCGCAGCGCGACGCTCGCCTGGGGCGGGCTGCGCGCCGTCCAGCAGGACTAGAGAATCTGTAGTTCGGTGACGAGCGTGGCGAAGATTTCGCTCAGCTCCCACAGCTGGCGCGCGCAGCGATCGTAGGTCGCCTGATCGGCGCCGGCCGGATCGGCCACGTCGAACGCTGACGACGGCTCCAGTTTCGACAGCGTGGCCAACTTTTGTTCCATCAATCCGCCCAAGGGGGCACAGCGCGCGAACTGGGCCAACTGCACCGCCTTGTGGGCGTGCGCGGAGAAGTTCGTGCGCACGAAACGCACGTGATCAGCCTCACTGGCGAGAATCACGTCGGCCCATTGCACATCGTCATCGTTTAATTGGTGACTGCGATGCTCCCCGTAGCGGTGCGGGCCTAGCTCCTCTATTGTGACCAGCGCGTCGCGGGTGCGCACGCTCATCGCCGAGCCCTCCGTGACGTGGGTGCCGGCCGTTCGAATCTGCCATTCGACGCCCGACGCGTCGGCGAGGGTGGCGAGCATGTAGCCCAGCATCACCGAGCGGGCCACGTTGCCGGTGCAGAGCGTGACGATCTTGAGTGTCTCACTCATTGACGCCCACTGCCCGCGATCGACACGCCACGCTTTCGCACGCCCTAGCGAATGTGCACGCCCGAGATGGCGCGTGAGATGATCAGGCGCTGAATCTCGCTGGTGCCTTCAAATATCGTGTAGGTATTGGAGTGGCTCATAAATCTCCTGGTGAGAAGTTCTTTCCAGATTAGAGAGACCCACAAATAAGGGAAACCGAGCCATTTACGGGTGGTTTCGGCCGGTTCTGCACCCGGTTTGTGGGGTCAGAGCGTGCGCCAAAAAAATTGGCGAACAGTATCCCAGTCATGAGCAACACTACCAACGACACTTTGGCGAGCCCTCCCGAGGCTCGCCTGTGGGCAGCGAACGATCTCGTCCTTTACTTGGGCGTCAAATCGGTCGGAGAACTCATCAAGCGACACTTCGACTTCCCCTCACCTCTGCCACTTCGTACGTGCGACCGTGATTAATCTCGCGAGTCGCAAGGTCGTGAGCTGGGCGCTGGCCAATCATATGAGGACCAAACTCGTCGAGACGCGACCCTAGACGACGCGAGCGGGGTTGCAACGCGAGCTCTTTGAGTACATCGAGGATTGGTCTAACACCTGGCGCGTGCACTCGAGCCTTGGCCACCTCGGTCCCGCCGCCTACGAAACGCGCGGCTGCAACGTCGCTCGTCAAGTTGCATAATCAAGTGAAGAAGGTTGTCCGTCAAACCGGATCAAGGCCGCCTCAACTTTAGGATCTGCGGCTTCAAGTGATCAGTTTTAGAAACCGTGTCATGTCCATCATGACCCTCACCCGACTCGCTCGCCGGAGAGCTGTTCTTGCGCGGGACGAACGCTAGTTCGGTTCGCATCGGGTGGGCCGCTGTCGCGACTTATCATCAAAGGGGCGAAAGACTCGAGACGTCCTCCGCAAGTGTCAGATAGTGGCCGGAACTGTCCTCGTAGGAGCCGACTGCGGTGCACCTGGTGGACGACGAGCAGTCCACTCCCGCGAGTCCGTTGAAGGTGTCGGACGGGCTCGCGGTGGACTGGGCCGACCAGTTCTCACCGTTCCACTGCTCCGCCAATGTGAGCGAGCTTGATCCTTGCGAGCCAACGGCGACGCATAGCATTGTGGAGGGACATGACACTCCGTTGCGATCGGCGAGTGTGATCGTGTCGGTCTGGATTGTCCAACTCTTGCCGTTCCAGCGCTCGGTATCTTGGGCGCCAACAGCGGTACACGTCGTGACGGACGAGCACGACACGGATTGGGGATAGCCAACCGGCTCGGGGGTGGACTGTATCGCCCAGCTCTTGCCGTTCCAGCGCTCGGTCAGTGAAGCTTGTTTTGTGCTGTAACTGCCAACGGCGAAACATGCGGTTGAGGACGGACACGACACGGAGTCCAACCCAGATGATCCGTCCGCCGTGATTGGGGTGGACTGGACTGTCCAACTCTTGCCGTTCCAGCGCTCGGCCAAGGTGAACTGACCCCCGTTAGTGGTATTGAATTGTCCCACCGCCGTGCACGCGGTCGCGGTGCTACACGACACCCCGCTCAGAAACGATTGATTGGTGAACCGTGGATTCGGGACGGACTGAATGGCCCATCTTGTGCCGTTCCACTGTTCGATCAGTGCCAGTTCGGCCTCGGACTTATTCGTGGCGTTGCCGACCGCCATACAGTCAGTCGCCGTCGGACACGAGACGGCGCTGAGCAAGGCCCCGCTATATTTTTTTTTCGTGCTCGGTGGGTTCGGGATGGACTGAAGCGTCCACGCCGTGCCGTTCCACTGCTCCGCCAACGCGTACCCTCGAGCGGCACTGTCCATGTCTTGGCCGACCGCAATGCAATCAGTTGCTGTTGGACACGACACCCCATTCAACACGCTACTCACCGCCGTGGTCACGTTAGGTGTGGACTGGGTTGCCCACGAGGGGCCGCTCAACTCCAAGAAGTTCGTACCGTCCCAGTTCCCGTCGAAGTACTTTCCCCCATCAGTGCTGTACTGGGTCATCCCGGCGTCACTGCCCGAACCGACCCTGATGACTTCGATGCCGGGTTCGGTGCCCGTCCAGTTCTGGCTCATCATGGTGAATTCATCTTTGGCGGGATTGCTCGCGATCACTACTGCGGTGTGGCCGACTCCAGCGTCGTAGCCGTTGCCCGGTTGGAAACTCACGATGTCACCGGCCACCGGGATGTTGGACGGACTCGGCGTGCCAATAGGAATGTGATAGGTCTTGCCCACCCAACTCACGAAGTTGTAACCGTTGAGGTTTCCAGAGTCGGATCCCGGACCAGCCCAGCGTCCATACATCGACCAAAGAAATCTGCCTGAGAGCTCTACGCACTGGAATGATTCGTTGCCGTCCTCGTCGAACGGGGTCTGTCCCAATGGTGCGTTGCCACCCGAATAGGAGTCGCAGGCATAGACGTTGTCGAAGTCGATGGCGGGTGTGAACAGTGTTCCGCCGTGATCGCTGCAGAACGACGAACCGGTTCCATATCCCGCGGGCGGCAGCGCCCACGCCGGACGTGCGGGAATAGTGACCACCGCTAGGGTAAGTGTGATCAGAGCGCAGGACGCGATGATTCGACGTGTGCCCGGACTCTTTTTGCATTGCGCATCTACCGTCGCGACCACCTTACGCATAGCCTCCTCCGCTTGAATCTAAATCAATGTCGCCTTTGCATATTTCGCACTATTTAACCACTTTCTGGCCCCCAAAAGCTGGCCAACTTTATTTCTCAGAGATCTACCACTCACTGGTGGTGCAGCGAGTCGAAATCGAACTTCGATCGCGCAGGAATGCGAGGCATGAATAATTCAGATGAATCAGGAGATACCCCGTGGAATTCAAAATCGCAGTTGCAAGGATGATCGTTCGTAGTAGTCATTGTTCGCAATAGCCTGCTAATTTATGGCTTGGACTACCTGATGTGCACGCCAGAGATGGCGCGAGCAATGATCAGGCGCTGAATTTCAGAAGTCCCTTCGAAGATCGTGTAGATCTTCGAGTCGCGGTGCCAACGCTCCACGGGGTAGTCGCGCACGTAGCCGTAGCCACCCAGGATCTGAATGGCCTCTTCGGTCACCTTGACCGCCGTTTCGCCGGCGTACAGCTTGGACATCGAACCTTCGCCGTTGCGGAAGGGCTTGCGCGTGGCGGCCATCCACGCGGCGCGCCACACCAGCAGCCGGGCCGCGTCGATGTGCATTTTCATGTCGGCCAACTTGAAGGCAATGCCTTGATTTTCAATGATGGCCCGACCGAACTGCTGGCGCTCCTTGGCGTAATCGAGCGAATACTCGTACGCGGCGCGCGCAATGCCTAGGGCCTGGGCGCCCACCGCCGGACGAGTCGCTTCAAACGTGGCCATCGCGGCCTGACCGGACGCCTTCTTGCCTTCGCGCACGCGCGCCAACTTCTCGTCGAGCTTTTCCTTTCCTCCGAGCAGGCAGTCGCCCGGCACGCGACAGTCCTCCAGCACGACTTCGGCGGTGTGGCTCGCGCGAATACCCATCTTCTTGAACTTCTGACCCATGCGAATGCCCGGCGTACCTTCGCCAATGATGAACGAGGCCTGACCGCGCGAACCCAATTCGGGATCGACCGAGGCCACGATGACGTGCAGGTTCGCGATGCCGCCGTTGGTGATCCAGGTCTTGGTGCCGTTGAGCACCCACTCGTCGCTTCCTTGGTCGTAGACCGCGCGGGTGCGCAATGACGACACGTCGCTGCCGGCGTCGGGTTCGGACACCCCGAAGGCCGCGATCTTGATGTCCTCGGGCGTGCCGTAACACTGGGGGATCCATAACATCTGCTGCTCGGGCGTGCCGTTGGCCATGATGCCCGCCACCGCCAGCGTGGTGCCCATCAGGGCCATGCAAATTCCCGCGTCGCCCCACGCCAGTTCTTCCAGCGCGATCATCATTGAAATGCCAGTGGGGTCGGCGTACGTGTTGGCAATGAAGTCCATGCCGTAGATGCCGATCTTGGCGGCCTCTTCAATGATGGGCCACGGCGTCTCTTCGCGCTCGTCCCACTCGTGCGCCGCCGGGCGCATCACGTTGGTGGCAAAACCGTGGACCCACTCTTGCAAGGTCTTCTGGTCATCGTTGAGATCCATTGAAAAATCAGTCACCGTGTCACCTTTTACGTTCGTTGCGTCATGGAGTGTTTGTTACTCACAAGTAACCATGTCGAACACTAGGCCACGCGGCGCGGAAATGAGACAGCCGCCGCCCGAAGGCGGCGGCTGTGTACAACAATTCTCTGGGTTAGTTCAAGATGACGCGCTTGGCCAATGGGCCGCGATCGCCTGGTTCAATGTCAAACTCTACGGTCTGACCTTCTACGAGGGTCTTGCGACCATCACCTTGAATCTCCGAGTAGTGCACAAAGACGTCCGGCTGGCCATCAACTGCGATGAATCCCCAACCCTTCTCGTCGTTGAACCACTTGACGGTTCCTACAGCCACTGTGGGCCTCCTTGTTTCTTTGGATCAACTTTCGATGAATCCGGAGGGAACCACAACGGCAACCTCAACTCCACACAGTACTTGGTGAAGGGACCACCGCCAAATGTTATTTAAGGGCGCCGGATCAGGGTCCCGGACGCAGAATCCTCCACCGTCCAACCGAGATCCACCAGTTCGCCCCGCAGCCGGTCGGCTTCGGCCCAATTCTGGGCGGTTCTGGCCCCATCGCGCTCGTTGACCAGGGCCTGACTGATCTCATCGACCACGGGGCTGGTGCTCACTAGGGCCAGTCCCAGGGCTCCGAACAGGGCATTTATGGCCACCGCCAGCTCACGGGCCTCGTCCTCGTGGCCGCCATCGGCCAGGGCGTTGGCGCTGCTCAGGGCTTCAAAGAGTTGGGCCAGCGCCTTGGGGGTATCGAGGTCCTCGTTGAGCGCCGCGGCGACGTGTTCGTAAAGTTCGAGCGCCGCGCCGGACCAGGAGAAGTCACCCTTAACTACGAGATGGTGACCGGCCAGGGCCACCAGGTCAAAGCGCCGGGCCAGCCCGTCGAGGCGCGCCAGGGCCCGCTCGGCGTCGCCAATGGTGCCGGGCGTGACCTCGATCGGCGACCGGTAGTGCGAGCGCAGCACCAACAGCCGGTAGGCGCGGGCGTCATTCTTGTCCAGCATGTCGGTCAGCGAGGTGAAGTTGCCGAGGGACTTGGACATTTTTTCGTCGCCGACCATGACCCAGCCGTTGTGGTCCCAGTGCTGGGCGAAGCGCACACCGGCGGCCACCGCCTGGGCCCGTTCGTTCTCGTGGTGGGGGAACCGCAAATCAAAGCCCCCGCAATGCAGGTCGAATCCCTCGCCGAGCAGTCCGAGCGACATCACGACGCATTCGGTGTGCCAGCCCGGTCGACCCTCGCCAAAGGGGGCCGGCCAGGAGGGTTCGCCCGGTTTGGCGTTCTTCCACAGCACAAAATCGAGCGGTGAGCGTTTCTCGTTATTGGTCTCGACGCGAGCGCCGGCGCGTAGCGAATCGAGCGGCTGGCCAGCCAGGAGCCCGTAGTCCGGCACCCGCGACACGTCGAAATAGATGCCGTCACTGGTCTTATAGCCAACGTCGCTCTCGAGCAGCAGGGTGATGAGCTCCACCATCGGGGCCACGTACTGCGTCGCGTGGGGCACGTCGTCGGGATAGGCCACGCCCAGGGCGTCCATGGCGTCCCACCAGCTCTGCTCGTAGGTCTTGGCCACCAGCTCTTCGGACGTTCCTTCGCGCGAGGCACGGGTGATGATGTTGTCGTCGATATCGGTGATGTTGGACACGTAGTGCACGAGTAATCCCTGGAACGTGAACCAGCGCCGCGCCACGTCCCACACCAGCGTGAATCGTCCGTGGCCCAGGTGGGGCAGGTCGTAGACCGTCGGGCCGCAGACGTACATCGAGACCTGGCCGGGGTCGCGCAGCGTCAACTCGCGGACCTGACCGTGCGCGGAATCAAAGAGGCGAATCACGCTAACTAAACTATGCCAACCATGCCCGACGCTCTCACTCCCTTTGCCCAATCGGTGCCGGACAAGCCCAGCGTCGACGGCATCGAAGAGCGCTGGTTGGCTGCCTGGGAGAAGGAATCGACTTACCGCTTCGATCGCCAGGCGTCACGCGAAAACGTTTATTCAATCGACACGCCGCCGCCCACGGTCTCGGGCTTGCTGCACATCGGTCACGTCTTCAGCTTCACCCAGGTCGACGTCATCGCCCGATACTGGCGAATGCGCGGCAAGGACGTGTTCTACCCCATGGGCTGGGACGACAACGGACTACCCACCGAGCGGCGCGTCGAGAACTACTTCGGGGTGCGCTGCGACCCCTCATTGGCCTACGACGCGAGTTTCGTGCCGCCCGAGAAGGCGCCGGAGAAGAAACTGAGCATCTCTCGCAAGAACTTCGTCGAACTCTGTCACCAGCTGACCAAGATCGACGAGGAGACCTTCAAGAGCATCTGGCGCTTCGTGGGCCTCAGCATTGACTGGAGCCTGGAGTACTCGACGATTTCGCCCGAGACCCAGGCGATCTCGCAGCGGGGATTCTTGGCGATGCTTGGCCGCGGCGAGGTCTACTCGAGCGTCGCGCCCACGCTCTGGGACGTCGATTTTCGCACCGCCGTCTCCCAGGCCGAGATGGAGGACCGCGAACGGCCGGGCAATTATCACCGGATCGCCTTTCCAAAGGTCGATGGTGGCACCGTGGAGGTCGATACGACGCGACCCGAGATGCTGGCCAGTTGCGTGGCGCTGGTGGCCCACCCCGACGACCCGCGTTTTACGCCACTCTTTGGTTCGCACGTGCTGACACCGCTCTTTGGCGTTGAGGTGCCCATCCTGGCCCACGAGTTGGCCGACCCCGAAAAGGGCACGGGTATCGCGATGATCTGCACGTTCGGCGACGTGACCGACGTCATCTGGTGGCGCGAATTGGCGCTACCCACCCGGGCGCTAATCGGCCGCGACGGCCGTTTCCTGCCCGCCGATTTCGGCGCCGAAGGCTGGCCGACGCTTGACGTTGACGCGGCCAATGCGCTCTACGCGCAACTGGAGGGCAAGACCGTCAATCAGGTGCGCGCGGTCGTGGTGGAGAGGCTGCGCGAGACTGGGGCGCTGATCGGCGAACTGCGGGCCATAACCCATGCAGTCAAGTTCTACGAAAAAGGAGAGCGGCCCCTCGAAATCGTCACCTCGCGCCAGTGGTTCGTCGAAACCCTGCGCCACCGCGAAGCACTGTTAGAACGCGGCGAGCAAATCCACTGGCACCCGGACTACATGAAGCACCGTTACCGCTCGTGGGTGGAGGGACTGAACGTCGACTGGAACATCTCGCGTCAGCGTTTCTTCGGCGTGCCGTTCCCGGCGTGGTACCCGCTCGACGCCCAAGGGGTCACTAACTTCGACGCACCCATGGTGCCCGAACTAGCCGAACTCCCGGTCGATCCCTCGAGCGACGTGCCCAAGGGCTACCGCGAAGACCAACGCAACCAACCACTCGGCTTCGTGGGCGACCCCGACGTCATGGACACCTGGGCGACCAGTTCGTTGACCCCCCAGATCGCCGGGCGCTGGGGCAGCGACCTGTTCGAGCGCGTCTTTCCCATGGACCTGCGTCCCCAGGCGCACGAGATCATTCGCACCTGGCTGTTCGCCACGGTCGTTCGCAGCCACTTCGAATTCAACGAGTTGCCCTGGAAGCACGCATTGATTTCCGGGTGGGTACTCGACCCCGATCGCAGGAAGATGTCCAAGTCGGTGGGCCACGCCGCCACCCCGATGCCGATCCTCGAACGCTACGGCGCCGACTCCGCTCGCTACTGGGCGGCCTGCGCGCGCCCCGGCAACGACACCGCGTACGACGAGGGTCAGATGAAGATCGGACGCCGACTGGCGATCAAGATACTCAACGCCTCGAAGTTCGTGTTGGGACGCTTAGAGGGCGCGTCGGCCCCGGGGCCGAGCGACGTCGGTGAACTGCTCGATCTGGACTTCCTGGCCATGCTGGGACAGCTCATCAGCGAGGCGACGCAGTCCTTCGACAACTATGACTACGCCCGGGCGCTGGAGCGCATCGAGTCATTCTTCTGGTCCTTCTGCGATAACTACGTGGAGCTAGTGAAGATCCGCGCCTACGGCGAGGCCAACGGCGCCGCGACGAGGTCGGCGCGCGCCACGCTGTCACTGACGCTCTCGGTCCTGCAGCGCCTGCTCGCGCCCTTCCTGCCGTTCGTCACCGAAGAAGTGTGGCGATGGTGGCACGAGGACTCCGTGCACTTGGCTGCGTGGCCCAGTGTGGACGAATTGGGACCCTTGGCCGGCGAGTCCAAGCCCGGGAGCGTGTACGGCCCGATCTGCGAAGTACTCGAAGCCATCCGTCGCGAGAAGAGCACGGCCAAGGTCTCGCAGCGAGCCGGGGTGTCAATCTGCGCGGTGACCGGGCCTTCGACCCTGCTCGACGTCGTGCGCGCGGGCGAGGACGACCTCGCCAAGGCCGGCGGTGTGGCCAAGTGGCAGTTGAGTGAATCGAGCGAGGTGACGATCATCGTCAGGCTGGCCGACAACTAGACGAGCGCGTCGCCGTCGGCGCAACTGCGCACCAGCACGGCGCCGGGGCTGACGTCATAGAAGGCGAACTGCTCGAAGGCCCTCGCCAGGGCAATGACGAACTCGTTGCGTTGACCGAGCAGCGCGAATCCCTCCTCATCGGGCCACTCGCCCGAGGGGTCGTGCGCGATCGTGGGTCGCACTTGGACGCCGTGGTGCTGGAGGATGTCCGACAACTCGAGGCGTCTGCGGCGGTTGGCCTCGTCATCGAGGTGTTGGGAGAAAGGATTGTCCCCCGTCACGACCGAGAACGGTCCCAGGTCAGCTACCGCTTCAATGGCGCTGACCCACTCGCCCGTCGCGACTTGCACCAGCAGTTCGGTGGGCGGGGACTGGTAGCCGCCCACCAGCAGCGTGGTGAGCGAGGGCCGCGGCTGGGCGACCGACGTGGCGAAGGCCACCGCCGCGCGGGTCGTCGCCGATGTGCGCGGACTGGCCGTGACGTCAAACGCGTGCTGGGTAAAGGGCAATTCAATGTAGTAGATCGGCGCCAGCGCAGTGTCGCGAAATTTCTCTACGAAGCCCCGGGCCACGTTCACGTCGACCAGGGTGTCGTTGCCGCCCTGCAGGACGAGGAAGGGCGGTGACTCGACGTCGATCTTTTCCAACGGCGACATGGCGCGATAGAGGTCCTGGTTCTCCGCAAATCGCACCTGCACGACGCGTCCCTCGAGCAGGATGAGCAGCCCCTTGCCCAGTCCGTGCCACTGCGTCTCGTCGCCGGTCATCTCCAGCACGCCGTAAAAGGACATGCACCCGCGTACCGACCAGTCGGTGACGTCGTCCATGTCGCTTGGCCGCCAGGTCGGGTCGTTGGCCGAGAGTGCCAGCAACGACGCCAGTTGGCCGCCGGCCGATCCGCCCGAGACGACGACCCGGTCAGGGTCGCCGCCGTGATTGGCGATGTTCTTCTTGATCCAGGCCAGGGTCCGGGTGACGTCGAGCATCTGGGCGGGCCAGGGGTGGCGTGGCGCCAAGCGGTAGTTGCACACCACCGCGACCCAGCCGCGTTCGACGAACTCGTGCAGCATAGGACGGCCCTGTTCGCGCTTGTCGCCGAAGCTCCAGGCGCCGCCGTGAATGTAAAAGACCACCGGCGCGTTGGCTGGCGTCGTCGAGAGGCGCCATATGTCGAGACGGTTGCGCGATTCCGGTCCGTAAGCGACGTCGCGGATGATCTGCATGTGGCGCGGGTGCAGGGGAATCTGCAGCACCGTGCGCCACCACGAGCCAAAGAGATCGTCCTTGGGCCGGGGGATTTCGAGGGGACGCCGGGGGCTGGTGGCCATGTCGCGGCGCACGGTGCGCCGAGAATAAAAGGAGATGAGCACCAGGACCACGTTCTCCAGGGTCACCAATATTGCGAGGGCCCAGATCACCACGCTGAGCGCGTGCGAGTGCGGCCATCCCCACCACCCCAGCAGCGCCAGCAACGCGGCCTCGACGACGATGGCCTGGGCCGGTAGTTCACCGGCGGCCCAACCCACCGGGTAGGCGAACGCGGCGAAGATTCCTTTTCGACCTGGTCGCAGCGCAGTCGAGGCGCTGAAGAGCAACCACGCCGAGCACGCCGCTACGAAGTAAGCCATGGGACCATTGTGCTCGCATCGAAGCCAGTCGGGCAAACTTCTATTCTTGGGGGCATGTCAGATTGGCCCAAGCCGCTCGAACAACTGCGCGACACGGTGGGTATCTGGACCGCGACGCACGAATCGCTCCCGCCGAGCCAGAGCGGCGAGATCGCCAGTGAACTCGAATCGCTCGGCTACGCCGCGCTGTGGATGCCCGAAGCCTGGGGACGCGAGGCCCTCACCAATGCGGCGCTGCTCTTGTCGGCGACCTCGAGCATCACCATCGCGACGGGCATTGCCAACATATGGGCCCGCGACGCGGTCAACGCCGCCAACGCCGCCAAGACGCTCAGTGCGGCGTTCGCTGACCGATTCATCCTGGGCCTCGGTGTCAGCCACCTGCCGCTGGTCGAACGTCTGCGCGGACATCACTACGAGACGCCACTTCGAGCGATGCGCGAGTACTTGAGCGCGATGGACGCCGCCCCGATGTTCACCAATGAGGGCCAGCACCGCTACGCCCGGGTGCTCGCCGCACTCGGTCCCAAGATGCTCCAGCTGGCCGCCGAGATGACCGACGGCGCCCTGCCCTACCTGGTGACGCCCGAGCATACGCACCAGGCCCGCGAGGCGGTGGGTGACAAGTTCCTCGGCGTGGAGCAGGCCGTCGTATTGGGCACGGACCGCGAGGAGTTCCTGCGCCGTGCGCACGCCCATTTGGAGATCTACACCGGCTTAGACAACTACAAGAACAGCTGGCGGCGTCTGGGCTTCGGTGACGAGGACTTCGTGCGCGGCGGGTCGACGCGACTGTGCGACGTCATGGTCGTGCACGGCGATGAGGCGGCCGTACTGGCCAAGGTCAACGAGCACCGCCAGGCCGGCGCCGATCACGTCTGTCTTCAGGTGCTGGGCGAGGAACCGGGGACTCCCCCGCTCGACGAGTGGCGCCGTCTGGCCCCGATCGTCACCGCCTAACTTCCCCGCTCGTTTTGCCCACAGGCGTCGCCGGCGCCGGCGCGCACAAGGAGACGCTTAGTAGCCGGGGAACGCGGCGCGCAGTTCGTCGAGGTGTTCGTTGACGAGGCTGCGAGGCGTGTGCTTGGGGTCCAATCGGCCACTGACCAGTCGCACGAATGCCTCGGTCGCCAGTTCGATGTCGGCGTGGCCCCCGTGTTCATTGGGCGACAGGGCCACCGAATCTTCTGCGAAGGCCAGGATGAATTCGCGGGCGGGGTCGGTCGTGCTGACGTGCAGGTCGTGGGCCTCGCCGGACGACTTGGCGGAAGAGCCGACGTAAATGGGCAGGTTGTCCACCAGGACGGCGGCCGCGTCTTCGGGCAATGTCGCCGAGCCGTTCAACGTCACTTCGACGTCCCAGGTATGCAGCACCTGCTCCTGGAGCCGCAGTCCCACGAAGCCATCGAAGTCGATCATCATCGGTCCCATCGAGTACTCGAACTTGTCACGACCTTCTTCATCGAGCATCTGCAGCTGGTCGAGCATCGCCGCGTCCGCGACCAGGGCGTCGGCCACCTGCGCCGCTGGCTCCTTGGCGTTCCACTCGTCCCAGACCGACTGGTTGAAATCGGGGTCGGCCTCGTTGCCTGACACCACGTTGTCGAATGAGCGACCCATGATGACCGCCCCGGAGCCGATGTGCGACATGGTGTCGGCGATCGACCACTCCTTGGGGTAGGCCGAGTCCGTGTACTTAGTCGGATCGATCTTCTCCACGACCTCGCTCAGATGAGCGACCGAGGTGTGCAGTGCCTTAAGAGATTCCTTCATCCATATCTGCTTTCTAGTTACGACGCAGCGGCTGCGTCGGTTGCTGCAACATTTTCGCTCGCTTTCAACTGTTCCTGCTTGCGGCTGGCGAGCAGTAACTGGGTCAAGGAGGCTCCGGCCATGACCGCTCCGCCGAGCAGCGCCTTGTGAGTAAACGACTTCGAAAGATGCGGGCCGAGTCGCAGCGCGCCCGTGCCGGCACTCATCAGCGCGACCGCCATGGCCAAATTGGTCAGCGGGAGTTCAAATCCGCCATTTTTGGCCAGTGGCCCTTTTTGGCGATGAGTGCTGGACGCGACCGTCATGGTGCCGGCAATGATGAGCGGACCGAGGGGATCGGCAATGCCGGTCGCGGTCAGCAGTCCCCCGCCGAGTTCGCTCGCGCCGGCGACGGCGCCCATCAATTTTCCTGGCCGCATCCCCAGCTTCTCAAATCCCGCTCCCGTGACGTCGAGCCCCGAACCCTCGAACCAACCGAACAGTTTTTGCGCACCGTGCACGCAGAGATAGCAGCCGAAGACGACTCTGGCGACGAGTAAACCAACGTTGCGCACGAACGAGCTCCTCAAGAAATCGATTGCGAATCTCTACCAATCCGCATGTTGTTGAGTTCAAAGTTACCGGTCCCAGCCCGACACGTGACGGGACAACACAATCGGCCGCGTGCTGTTTCAAGGATGAGGCGATCGCGACCCTGGCTCGGCGAAGCCTCATTACCTGCTCGTGATGGACCGCACTGCAACCTAACGCTTTGCCAAAAAGAGAGTCACGCGCTGGAGCCGGGCCCGTATGATAGTTGCATGCCGAAAGCAAGTACTTTGCCACACATCGACGCCGACGACGTGTCCACCGACGAGGACATCGTACGGATCCAGAGTTCCCTCCAGATGATGTCTCAGTCCATGAACCAGGTACGGGCCCACGAACACCTCCTGCAGGCGGCGGGCGTAAGGATCGATAAAGCGGGGATTGCCCTGCTGTTCAAGCTGCAACGCCACGGCGACTCCGCCCTGCGCGTGACCGACCTGGCCGAACTGCTGGGCGTCGACCCGCCCACCGTGACTCGCAAGGTCCAGCAACTCGAGCGCCTCGGCTTCGTGATCCGCGAAGCCGACGCCGAGGACGGCCGAGCGACCCGGATTCAATTGACCCAGGCCGGACGCGACACCTTGGAGCGGGTCCTTACCGCCCACCGTGATTTCCTCGCTCGGCTGTTCGATGAGTGGCCCGGCAAGGACCTCAGGAACTTCGCTGCCCTCTTGGAGAGATTTTCAGAAAACCTACGAATTGAAATGGAGTCATCTCGTGACTAGTGCCACGGCCGATACGTTCGAAGCCCCACCGGAACATGAGTTCTCCAAGGAGGAGCACCGCCGCATTCTGGTGATCCTCTTCGCGCTCATGCTGGGCATGTTCCTGGCCGCCCTCGACCAGACCATTGTCGCCACGGCCCTGCCCACCATTGCCGGCGACCTCAAGGGACTTAACCACCTTTCCTGGGTCGTCACGGCCTATCTGATCGCGTCCACGATCTCGCTGCCGCTGTGGGGAAAATTTGGGGACCTCTACGGCCGCAAGAACTTCTTTCAGATCTCGATAATCATCTTCCTGATCGGTTCGATGATGTCGGGTCTCTCGCACACCATGATCGAGCTCATAGCCTGTCGAGCCATCCAGGGGATCGGGGCCGGTGGGCTCATGGTCGGATCCCAAGCCATCATCGGCGACGTCATCCCGCCTCGGCAGCGGGGTCGCTACATGGGGTATTTCGGCGCCGTCTTCGGTCTGTCCAGCATCCTGGGCCCGCTGGCCGGCGGATGGTTCACCCAGCACGTCTCGTGGCGCTGGATCTTCTACATCAACGTGCCAATAGGAATTGTCGCGCTGATCGCCATCGCCCTCGTCCTGCACATTCCGACCCATCGAGTACAGCACAAGATCGACTGGTGGGGCACGACGTTCCTCTCCGCCGGCGTGGTCGCGCTGATCCTGCTCACCACGTGGGGTGGCACCACGTACGCCTGGGGATCGACAATGATCCTGACGCTCGGCGTCGGCGGCGTCGCGCTGCTGGTCATCTTCTGTCTGATTGAGCTGCGGGCTTCGGAGCCGATCATCCCCCTCGTGCTCTTTCGAAATCGAACCTTTAGCGCCGCCTCGGCCGTTGGCTTCACCATTGGCTTCACGATGTTTGGCGCCATCATCTACCTCCCGCTCTACCTGCAGATCGTCCACGGGGCATCACCCACGAAGTCCGGTCTGGAGCTCTTGCCCATGGTGGGCGGCATGCTGGTCACCTTCGTGCTGAGCGGTCAGTTGGTCAGTCGAACGGGCCGCTATAAGATCTTTCCCATTCTCGGTTCCGCGGTGCTGGCCCTCGGGCTCGGGCTCTTGGCGAACCTCGGCCCGCAGACCTCCTTCGCCTACGTAGCCCTGTACATGGTGATCGTGGGTCTGGGCCTGGGACTCGTCATGCAAGTACTGGTGGTCGCGGTGCAAAACGCAGTTCCGTACTCCCAGTTGGGCACCGCCACCGCCGCCGCCACGTTCTTTCGCACCATTGGAGGCGCCTTCGGCGTGGCGGTATTGGGAGCAGTCTTTAATACCCAGTTGCTCGCCAAAATGAGGACCCACGCGTCGCCGGCCGAGTTGAAGTTGATTTCCGGCGGCAACATCATCGCCAATCCGGCCGAGATTAGTCATCTCCCGTTGGCCCAACGAACCCAAGTGATTGACGCCTTCAGCCACTCGTTGCAGACCGTGTTCATTGTGGCGGTTCCCTTTGCCATCGTTGCCTTTGCGCTCAGCTGGGTCATGAAGGAGATCCCGCTGCGCACGACGGCGCACGTCAAGACGGAATCTGCACCCAATGCGATGGCCTTCGACGCCCCCGGGGAGTATCCTGGCCTGTAGGCCAACGCTTCGCGTTCGCTCGCAACGTTCGTAGGCAAACGGGGCCTAGTTACCGTCGGGACCGAAGATGATCACGTCCGGTCCGCTCGAATTCGACGGATCCCGGAAGGATCGCACCACGAAGGTCACGATCCCCAGTCCGAAGAACTCCAAGAATCCAATGCCAATCCAGCCAATCGTGACCAGGAAGAGACCCACGAAGAGGCCCTTAATAAAGCCGTCGTGGATCATCGCGGCGATCCAGAGAGGAAACCAGGCGAAGAGCCAACTGACGAACGGCGCAATGAAGATGGCGGCGCCGCGGCGCCGCCAGCCGAGATAGATACCGAGGAGCGCGGTCGCGATGACGCCAGCCCACAGCGCGCCGGTCTGGGGTCCGCGGTGCGCTTCACGGATGAAGATCACGACCGCCATCACGCTGGCCCAGAGCATCATGGGCGTGGTGACGTTGCCCCGGGCGCGCTCGCGAACCTGAAAAACCATGCCACTCATGGTTCCAATGTAGCGAGTGGCCCGCCGCCGCAATCCGCTAAGAACGATACGATGCGGTTCATGTCAAAGGGCATCCTCGCACTATTGGGTTCGGGCGAGACGGCCCCGGGCATGACCAAGGTCCACCGCCAGCTGTTAGAGCGCCTCGACGAGGTGCGCGCGGTCAATCTCGACACGGCCTACGGCTTCCAGGAAAACGTCCCCCAGATGACCGAAAAGCTGCTCGGCTACTTCCAGACGTCGCTGCACGTTGCCTTCGAACCCCTGCATTTCACTTCCTACGAACACGCGAGCGAATTGGAACGGACCCTCTTCAAACAGCAGGTCCGTGCCGCTTCCTACGTCTTCGCGGGCCCCGGCAGCCCCAGTTACGCGATGGCCCAGTGGCAGCCGTTGGGGCTCATCGAGGACCTCAACCAGGTGCTCCTGGGCGGCGGCACGCTCTGCTTCTCGTCGGCAGCGACTGCAACAGTAGGCGCCTTTTGCCCGCCGATCTACGAGATCTACAAGGTAGGCGTCCTGCCCTACTGGCTGGCGGGGCTCAACGTCTTGGCGACGTTTGGGCTCAACTGTGTGGTCATCCCCCATTACGACAACCAGGAGGGCGCCAACTACGACACCAGCCGCTGCTATCTCGGCGAGCGCCGCTTGGCGCTGATGGAAAAGGAACTGCCCCCCGGGGTCGCGACTTTGGGGGTGGACGAGCACACGGCCCTGGTCATCGACCTAGAAGCCGACAGCATCCAGGTCCTGGGCAAGTCGCACGGCTACTGGAGGCTGAACGGAGAGGTACGAGTCCTCGAAAACGGGTCCGCAACCCCACTTGAAGAGCTCCGCACTTTGGAAATCGTGCAAGTTCCGGCTACACCGAGTAATCCAAAGAAAGAAGCCGGCGACTTACCCAGTGACCTCGCCCAAGCCGTGCTCGACGGAGGGCCGGGCGCCGTGGAGGCACTGGCCCAGCTGGTACAACTCTCCGCCACTGGCGGTGAGGGTTTCATCGATCCGACTTCCTTAGTTGAGGGCGTCCTAGCGGCCCGGGTCAACGCACGATCCAGTGGTCAGTATGAACTAGCAGACGAACTGCGCGACGCACTGATAAAGGCTGGTATCGACGTCCAGGACACCCCCCAAGGCACGAACTGGTCGCTGAGGGTCGACAACTAACGGACCGAGAAAGTCGCCTACCCATGAAGAATGCCCCCTCTAGGAGGGGGCATTCTTCAAAACTTCGTGAAACTAACTAGGCCCTTTGGGAGTACCTGACCTTGGACGTCTTGCCGTTGGCCAACTTGACCGTGAACGTGTACGTACCATTCCTGGAGCCCGCCTTGACGCTCACCCTGACTGACAACGCAGTACCGGTGTCCTTGAATACTCTCGCTGTGGTGCCAGCGTGGCTGGTCACCGTGGGACGGCCGAAGAATGCCGTTCCAATGATGGTGATTATCGACGTCTTGCCCGCCACAACGAAGCCGACGACCCTGACGGCCTTGAAGGGCTTTACAAAGTTCACTGTTGTCGCCACTGACGTAACCGCCAGATTGGTGGTAGAAGCAGCCTTAGTGGCGGTCACGAGGCATGTTCCCAAGCTCGTAACGGCCAGTGAAGATCCAGTAACCACGCAACCAAGCGCAGTACCAGGGACCGCGGTGAATGTCACCGCACCCGTGCCAGAACCACCAGTGGTGGTAAGGGTCAGCGCCGAACCGAGGTAGCCGGTCAAAGAAGAAACCGTAAGGGCAGACTGGGCGCCCTGACTGTCAACTGCGGTACTTACTCCCGTGGTCAAAGCGTGCGTGGAATCCGTCGCCGTAAGAGTGCAGGAACCAGTCGACGTAATCGTGAGCGCGCTAAATGTCGCCACACCGGCCGCAGCGACCCCAGTTGTCGTTCCACCAAGGGTGCAACTTGAGGTGATCGTCACGGTGTCTGTCGAGTCAGCACCCGTTGTCACTACATTGCCATAGACGTCTTCTACGGACGCCCTGAAGGTGGCCAAGGCCGCTGCTTCAAGGACGGTCGCTGGAGGCTCGGTCGTAAAGACGACTTTCGTGGGTGCTCCGGCGGTCACCGCCACACCCGAACTCGTCGCGGTGGTAAGGGCTTCCGTTGAGTCCGTGGCTATCAGGGTGCAGGGACTAGTTCCACCATCAACAACGAGCGCGCCAAAGGTCGCTACGCCTGACGAAGCTGTCGCGGTCGTGGTGCCCGCCAGGGTGCATGCAGAGGTAATCGCGATAACGTCCGCCGATCCATTAGACGCCAGAGCTCCAGCCCCGTTCTCCACTTTCACTGAAAATGAAGTTAGGGTCGCTCCGGCCGTGGTCGTTGAAAGTGGTTCCACTGAAAACCCAAGCTTTGTGGCTGTGGTTGCGTAACTCGTCATTGCATTACTGGCTACGGTATCCGTAGTCAACACATTCGTGGTGTCGGTAGCCGTGAGCGTGCAGGCTCCCGTCGACGTAATCGTAACTCCACTGAACGTCGCCACGTTTGACGACGCGGCCACAGGAGCAGCGCCTGTGACGGTACAGCCCCCCGAAGGAGTAATCGATATCGTGTCGTTCGCATCGTTATTGGCGGGGTTGCCATCGCTGCCTTCAATGGTCACGCTGAAATTCGCAAAAGCAACGCCGACGGTGACGGCAGTGGGAGGCTGAGTGGTGAAGGCAATCTGAGTAGCTGCAGTCGCAGCAGAGGCTGCGGTAGCAGTCACTAGCAAGACACCCGTAGCCATCAGGGCTGAACATACGCCCAGAGAGAGGACCGTACTCAGCGTCGAGCGAAGTGATCGACCGTCCCTGCGATTTATCGATTTTTCCATTGCAATCCCACTTCCGTTTGAAAGATTTAGTTGGGGCATCGACTAATGCCTTCTCTAAAGGCTAACCGTGATTGGCAAGTCATTAGGCGAGAAAACCCTGTGAGTCGTCTTAGAAGATGAACACTTTAAAGATAACTACTTAACAACAAATTGACGCGGTCTTTACACCGCGATTGTTATTCAATTCACATACTTCATTTCCAATTACAGAAAGCAGAAGGCCCCCTCTTTCGAGGGGGCCTTCTGCGAACTTCTTAGGAGTTACAGGTTACTTCGTTAAGTAGCCGATCCTGCAAGACTTCCCATCGGCATCACGGATGGTCAGAATGTGTGAACCCTTACCAGCCTTGGTCGAGATACGCACGGTCAGCAACTTGCCGGTGTCGTGCGAAACCTTGGCCGTGGTGCCCTTAGCGTTGCTCGTGATCCTGGGCGCACCGTAGAAACCAGTACCCGAGATCTTGATCGTCACTGTCCTACCAGTCACCGCAAAGCCATGAACCTTCGTAGCGTGAGGGCTCTTAGGAGCGGGGGCGGCAGAGCCAGTCAAAACTGCAGCTGAGATGGCGGAACCACCGTCAGCGTTGGTTACGGTCAGGGTGACAGGCGTGGCTGAGGCTGCACCAAGTGTGCAGGACACAGTCACTGACGTTGCAGAAACCACAGTCGCGCTTCCACAAGTTCCGTCGCTTGAGGCCGTCACCGTAGCGCCAGCTTTAAAGCCCGTACCGGCAATACTGAAGGCCGTCGTGCCACTTGGAGTAGCGGTTGCAGGCGTCACACCCGTAATAGTGGGCGCAGCGTCAATGACCAAACCGGCCGGCGCAACTGCAGTGGCCTTCGCCGAGCCGCCGTTGGTGTTCGTGACCGTGTAGCCATCAACGGTGTTCAAGTCGCCGGCGGCAATCTTGACCGTGACGGTCAATTGCGTACCGGCAAGGTTCACCGCGGTAACCGTGGCCGTGACATCGGGGTCAGCGACAGCGGTCGTATTCACGAAGGCCGTCACCGTCGATGAGGCGGACAGGTTCGTACCGTTGATAGTGATGGTCTGCCCCGCAGCGCCAACACCGACACCGCTGGTTCCGGTCACGTACGTGATCGACGAAATCGAGGGCGCAGCGCCAACGGCCAGCGGGAACGCAGGGGTAACCGAACTGGCGCCATAGGCGTCAACTGACGACACCGCCAGGGTCGTCGTGGTCGAAGAAGCAGTCGGTGAACCGGTCACGACAAAGTCTTCTGTCGTGGCGCTCACGTACTGACATATACCCAAGAGGCCCGTGGCAGTGCCCGGCGTAACCGCGCAAGTTGTGGTTGGGTTGAAGCCGGTACCCGTCAAAGTGACAACGGTGCCGATCGGCGCACCAACCGCGATGCCCGTGGGCAATGCAGCGGTAACGGCGGGTCCAGCGACCGTGAAGGCGCTCGGGAAGTACGAGCCGTCAACGTCCGCCGAGTGCGCGCCAGCGATGGCGCCGGTGGTAACCGTCAACTCACAAGTCAGCGTCGTGCCGGTCTGGCCTCCGAGGCAAGCAGCAGCCGTGGTGCCGATTGAGGCGGCGGCGTCTGACGTGGTTGAGGTGCCTGGGGTGGTCTGCGTAGGTACGGTGTACTGGCTAAAGCCTTGACCGGTGAAAGTGATCGCCTGAGCAGGTGCACCAGGTGAAACCGGAGTCGTCGCCGTCGAGAGGCTAGAAGCCGTGACGAGCGGAGCAACCGTTGACTGTTGGCCAACGCCCAGCGCACCAGCGGCCGTCGCGTATGAGTCGAGGTTTCCAGGAGCCACATTGGTTACCGTCAGCACGCAGGTCCCAAGTTGAGCAACGCCACTGACAACAACAACGGTGTCAGTCATCGTGGTGGCGCCAGTGACAGTCCCGGTGTTGAGCAGGCTTACGTCCGAGCCACATGCACTGAGGGCAAGCGTGGCGGACGAAGCAAAGCCGCCACCATTCACCGTGATCGGGTACGAGCCGGCAACCAAAGGAACGGCCGACGGGCTGATTTCGCTGATCACGTTGCCAGTCACAGTGAAGAGAGCGGCAGACGTCGAAGTACCGCCGTCGGGGTTAGTCACCGTAAAGGTGTACGTACCCGGCGTCGCTGACGCACTGTTGACCAAGTTCTCAGGGGTAACCGAGGTGGTCAATGATGTAGACGGCAAGGCGGTGGTACCGCCCGTGCCGCCGGTCACCGACACACCGGTCAACTTCGTGCCATCCGCTGAACTCGTGAGGAACACGACGGGTGTACCGACGAAGGATCCCGTGAGGGTCACCGTCACAGCCGCATTTCCAGCGGTGTCCGCGATAGTCGCAGGAACTGCCGCAGAGACTGACGGTGGAGCGTTCACGGTGAACGCGCCGGCCAGTGTGCCGGTCCCGTTGTTGTCAGTCACCGTAATGGGGTACGAACCCGGGGTTGACGCTGAAGTCGACGCGAAGTGACCCGTAATTGTCGTGCCGGTGGTGTCCGAGAGCCCTGAAAAGGTGACTCCGGGAGCGGTCGTCGTTACCGTAGCAATCGTTTCGCCGTCGCCCGCAAAGCCTCCAGTGGGTCCAGTGAGGACGAAGCTACCCGACGCGCCTGTACCGAAGGACGTGGCAACCGTCGTGGTACCACCATTTCCGCCACAGGTCACGACGGTGGTGCAGAACGTGACTCCGCTTATCGTGTCAACCGCTCCCGCCGCTGTAGCGATAACCATTGGCAGCGCCGCTGCGATCAGCACGGCACCGGCTGCAAGAGCCTTGACCATTTGTCGTGGTATCCGTCGTGAGGTATTCATTAAGAATCCTTCCCTAGTGGTGGTCTTCATTTTCGATTCACTCCATATTTTTTTAGGGCTGACCTTAATCAACCTTCTGTTTTCAGACGATGCGACACAGCATAACTCATCACAAGGTAGGGCCTCGTGACAAGACACGGCCGTTTCCTTAAGGGCAAGTATAGATAAGGGGCACGTGCAAACGCGAATACCTCGGCGATTTCTTTACCAAACTGACAATTCAACTTGACGCAGCCCTTCGCCACAAATTACCTGATGAAGCGCCATAAAAAAAGAGCTCCCAATTGCTGAATGTTTTCTCTTTATTGCCGAAATAAAATCGTTACGAATTCGTAATAAGCATTTTGTGGATGACAATCCAGATTCTTGATCGCGTAACGAACTGGATCGCCAACATATGAAGCCTTTACATCTATGCGTTTTGAGCGACATCTTCACAAACATTGGAAGTTCCATAGAATATGACGCTCCCCTTGTTGGAACTAAACAAGATTCAATGTTTTGTGCGAACTGGCACCGTGAATGACGTTGCTCAACTTGCGATCAACTTTAAGGTTGACGTTCTTGTGCGACTCAAAGCGCACAGCAATCCCGTCTCGCCTCCATAGAAGATCATCACCAATTCACGAGTACGCACGGTGAGCGTTCGGTTCGACAGCGCCGAAACCCACGTCGTGGTTTCATCTCAATGACCTATATATGGCTACTGGGCACCGTCAGCGATCACAGCCGCCGAATTCACGGCTGAAACGATGAAAAACTCAATGAAATGATCCGATTCAGGGCTCGCGTCTGGTAGCGGCCAGGGCAATCGTCAACTCGTCTGGTGGTTTGAAATCTCGAATATCCTCGGCGACCGAAAAGTACTGATCACACGGCAATTTCTGAGCTTCTTGGCGGTCCCCACGCTTATGACCCCACCAAAATCCCCGAGACGCTCAAATGGTCCATTGCTAACTCCATTTCGGGGAATTAGCAACTTACGCGATCGCGCAGCGATTGGGGCCCATTTCTACCTCCGCTGATTCGGCGGTTACCGACTCTTGACCGGAGTTAATACGGACAATGCGCTGGTAGTTAGGAGGCCGATCCTTGACGTTGGCCACTGCCCACGTCACAAAGTCGTTTTCATTGAGTTTCAAGGCGTCGAGGGTGGTTCGAAGCGATCCGAGGCGTCGGGACACGAATTGATCCCCGCGAACCTCCACACCGGCCCCGAAATGGGCCGGAAAGACCATAATTTCGTCACTTTGGGTCAAAACCCGCTCGTGCAAGCTGCGATAGAGATGATGGGCAAACGGCTCGGCCTGTTCGGCCAAGTCCGGTCGGCCCACGCTCTCTAGAAATAACGTGTCACCAGTAAATATGGCCAGACCGTCCAATTGGTACATGGTGGAACCCTCCGTGTGGCCAGGCACGCTGACGGCCGAGACACTCAGATGCACCCCGAGGGCCAATTCAATGACTAGTCCGTCGCTGAGCGGCTCGAAGTCGAAGAGAAACGGGTCGGCGGGGCTCAACATGAGCACAGCGCCGGTCGCGTCAGCCAGGGCGCGCGCGCCGCTGATGTGGTCGGCGTGCAAATGGGTATCGAGCACGTGGGTGATCGTCCATCCGTAGCGCTGAGCGGTGTCGAGATACTGGTCGAGATCGAGGGAAGGGTCAATCACGACACAGTTGGCCCCAGCGCCCACCGCGTAAGAAAGGCAGCCCTTGCCGCGCCGACGAATCTGCACCACTCGGGCACCGCCAAAATCATCCGTGACCTGGTCGTAGGTTGAAGTCCACGATCCCATACCGCCCTCCAGCACGGCACTGGAAATAGCCCGAGTGGCCAAGATCTTCGCTCCCTGGCGGGCCCGAGTCCCCTTAGCGCAAATGACCACTATCCGGCCGTTGGCTGGTACTTCCGCGACTCGAGACGCCAGCTGTTCAAGGGGGATGTTGTAGGCGCCGCGAATTTGCCAGTCGCTGACTTCATCGGGTTCACGAACGTCCAGCAAGAAAAGGGTGGGATCGCTGTCCAGGAGGGGCAAAAGCTCGTCGGTGCTCATGCCCGCAATCAATTCTGAAGAGCTCACGGCGAAAGTTTAGAAGTAGATTCACTGGCGTCGCACATGGTCATCACCATTCATTGCCGAAGGAGTCTCCGTGCCAGAACTAGCCAATATTGATGTCAGCGCAGCGCTCGAATTGGCCTCGCAGAGTGCGTTTCTGCTGGACGTGCGAGAGCTTGAAGAGTGGCAAGCGGGTCACTCGCCGCTCGCCGCGCACATTCCTCTCGCCGAGTTGCCCGATCACCTGGCTGATCTACCCAAAGACCGATTGATCGTGTGTATTTGTCGCAGCGGTGGCCGCTCGGCGAGGGCCGGTCAGTTCCTGGTCGAGAACGACTTCGAGGCAGTCAACCTCGAGGGCGGAATGACCGCCTGGGCCAATGAGGGCCAAACCATCGTTGCCGACAGCGGCGAACCGACCATTATTTAGCCACCGTGCCCATCACACCCGGTCCCCTCACCCAACTCTCCTCGGCCATACGAGAAAAGCGGCTCAGCGCCACGCAACTGGTGACTGCCTCCATCGAGCGGCTCGAGGCGGCGTCGGAACTCAACACGATGGCCGAGAAGTCCTACGACGACGCGTTGAGCGAAGCAGTGCGCATTGACCAGGGCGAGCACGCGGGCGGCGCGCTTTTGGGGATTCCGACCTTGATCAAGGACCTCGAGGATTGGCGAGGCCATCCCACTCGAAAAGGCAGCCTGGCGCTGCGTGACGCACCCAACGCCACGTCCAATGGGGTCGTGCCGGGTCGTCTGCTCGACTCGGGAGCGGTGGTGGTGGGTAAGTCAACCCTGCCGGAATTCGCCATCGAGGGCTTCACCGCCAATGAATTGACCGGAATTACGAGTAATCCCTGGAACCCGGAGTATTCGCCGGGCGGCTCGAGCGGCGGTTCGGCCGCGGCGGTTGCCGCCGGGCTCGTGGGCGTGGGCACTGCCACCGATGGCGGCGGGTCCATTCGGATTCCCGCATCGCTGTGCGGGTTGGTGGGACTCAAGCCCACCAACGGCATGATCGGGCGTTGGCCAGCGCCGGACTGGATTGACTACTCCACCGACGGTCCCTTCGCCACCGCGAGCGATGACCTGCGATTGCTCTACGACGTCATGGTGGGGCCCGTCGCCGGAGATCCGTCGTCGCCGCCGCGTTCCTTCACCCGTGAGATGGTCCGACACCAAGGACGTCCGGTCACCCTCTTCGCCGCCGAACGGACCTCCCCGCTCGGACCGCTCCCCGCCCGGCTGGCGGCAGTCTTTCACGACGCCGTCGACGCGTTCGCCGACCTCTTGGGAGAATCCGTCGACTGGCGCGAGCCCGAGGGCTTCTTTCGCGATGGCGACCCCGACCTCGATTGGTTCACCGTCACCTCGGCCGAGCACGTGGCGTCGCTCGGACGTCCATGGGTGATTGAACACATGCACGAGTTCCACGGATCCACCCAGGAGTTCCTCACCACGGGACTGGACGTCTCGGCCCAGCAGTACCTCGAGGCCCGTCGGCGCCGCTACGACTTCGTGCGAACCATGGACGAACTGCTCGGCGAGAACGGACTGCTGGTGACGCCCACGGTCGCCAGCGAAGGCTGGCTCGCGGACGGACGGCTCACGAGCGACGCGGTGGTGCACGGCCTGCCGCCCGAGGTGTATTCCACCGCCATGCAAAACGTGACGGGTAATCCAGCACTGACCGTACCCATGGGCACCCTGTCCACTGGCCTACCCTTTGGCCTGCAGATCACCGCGCCGCACTATCACGACTACCGGCTGCTCGATGTCGCCGTCCTCGTCGAAACTGCCTTCCCTTGGGCCCGCACGGCACCCGGTTACGAAGGGCTCGACACCATCCTTTCGGGCATTTGACCCCTCGCTCCGCCAGCAACTGTTCAATGCCACGGCCCTGGCGTGGTCGCCATTCAATGGTCACCACGGCAATACGTGGGCGTTCGACCCCGAGGGCGTCAGGGTTTCCCCCTACATGAGAGCCGACGGGGACGAGTAGGTTCGAGGTAGTCCAACAATTGAAAGCTGCGGTAAAGCACATGATGAGATTTGGTCACTTTGGCGGCCCCGGCATGGGTACCGGCGTCGGATTCTTCTTCTTTATCTTGATGATTATCTTCTTTGGCGCGGTGGTGTGGTTGCTGCTTTCCTCGACGCATCGTCGTGATTGGCACGGCCATTCGTCACCCTCGCATCACCCCCACGGTCCGCACGGCAATCAACATGGCGATCACCCTGGCGGCCAAGACTTGGAAGCGCGAAGGATCCTCGACCGGCGTCTCGCCAGCGGCGAGATTGACGAGGACGAGTACTCGCGTCGGCGCAAACTTCTCGAAGGCGATTCGTAAGGCGATTCTCAGACAGCGAATTATCATTGACCGCGCGGATTCTGTGTTCACCTGGGCGCGCTCTATCGAAGTGTTCTAAAATTCCCAGTACTGATGCTCGAGGCACGCAGCCAGCGAAGGGGGCGTAGATATGTCCGCACTGAAGGTCGAAGAGGAGCTCGAACGGGTAATTGTCGGCCAACTCGGTTCACTCACGTGGCTGGGCCACGCCACCGTGCTCTTGAGCACCGAAACCGGTACGCGAATCGTCTTTGATCCCTGGATCGAGGGCAACCCCAAGAGCCCGATCAGCCTGGATGAACTGGGTGTCGTGGACGCCATTGCCGTCACTCATGGACACTTCGACCATATGGGCTCGGTGATCCCGCTGGCCGAGGCGACGGGTGCGACGGTCATCTGCGTGCCCGAGATGGCGGCCTACTTCTCCTCCGTTGGCGTGTCCAACCTGGTCGAAATGAACAAGGGTGGCACGGTGCGAGTGAAGGAAGTGGCACTGACCATGGTCACGGCTGATCACTCCTGCGGCGTCTCCATCGATGAAACGTCACCCAACGTGTACGGCGGAAACCCGGTGGGCTACGTCGTCACCTTGCCCAGCGGACAGGGCGGACCCATCTACGTATCGGGTGACACCAACGTCTTTGGCGACATGGCCCTGATCCGCGATCTCTACGCGCCCGAAATTGGCCTCATCCCCATCGACGGCCACTACAACATGGGCCCGCGCGAAGCCGCCCACGGCGTGCAACTGCTGGGGCTCAGCCGCGTGGTCCCGATTCACTACGGCACGTTCCCGATACTCACCGGCACGCCCGAGGAGTTGCGTACCCACTTGGCGAGCGCGAACTGCGTCACCATCAGTATTGACCCGGGTCAGTCGGTGCCAATCAAGGCTTGACGCGAGGGAGCCCTCCCGCGTCAACGGCGTTGGTCTTAGTTTGAAGATGGTTCCGAGGACATCCACATTTCGTGGATGAGCACCTGGATGGCGGCTGCGGTCGGCACCGCCAGGAGCACGCCGATGAAGCCCCCGAAGAGTCCGCCGACCCAGGCTCCAATTTCGGCGCCTATCAGTACCGCCACCAGCACGGTGAGCGGATTGATTTTAACCGTCTTGCTCATGATGACCGGATTGAGCGCGTGATTTTCCACCTGGGTGTAGATAATGAAGACAACGGCGGTCACGATGCCGGCCGTCGTCGAATGACCAAAGGCGAAGAGCACGGTGGGAATGCCCGCCAGGGCCGCCCCCACCACCGGCAAGAAATCGACCAAGGCCACCCAAAGCCCCCACAGGAACGCGAAGGGCACGCCCAGCACCGTCAACGTCACGAACACCACCAGGCCCGCCATCAGTGAGGTGAGCGCGTTGCCCAACACGTAACCCGTGGCCGACTTGCGCACCAGGGTGCTCACGCGCGACACTCGCGCAGCGCGCGCGGGCGACAGCTTAAGCAACAGCTGCGAGCGCATCTTGGGAGCTTCTAAGAGCAGGAGGAAGACGAATGCGAACACCGTCACCAGAGCGAGGATCACCGTCACCGCGCCCTCGCCTAAAGCCAGCGCCGGCTTGCTCAGTCCGTGGGCCAGCGAGACCAGCTTCGACGAGTTCTTTCTGATCCATGATTCAACGTGGTAGTGACGCATTTCTCGCCCGATGAATCCGTGGCTGCGTTGGGCTTTTTCCACGTACTGCGGCAACGTATTGGCCAGGTTGGTCAGCGCGTGGATGAGCGGATAGCCGAAGGCAACGGCGAGGCCCGCGAAGATGAGTATCGACCAGATCGCGACCAGCGTCACCGCGAGGCCGCGACGATGGATCTTCCAGCGCTGCAGGGCCACGACCTGCGGATTGAGGATGAGGGCCAGGAAAGAACCGACCACCATCAACAGCAAAATGTCGCGCAGTCGGACGAGAACCTTGCCCGTCAGGTAGACGGCCACCACGATGCCCACCGTGGTCAGGATGGTCCTCAGGGGCACATTGTGCTCGTCCGCGCGCTGCAAAATCTTCGCGCGACGGGTCTCAATCTCTCCGTCTGGATCAGGTGTACCGGACATCGTGGTCGAGCTTCCTCTCGTTCGCTTCCTCTTCGTGACGCTAGCCCGGGACGACTCTATTCATCGCCCGAGGCAACGAGTAGGCGTCCACGCGACGCGGTCGTGCTAGGAATCGCTCCTATGGAGATTCGATCGATTCGTCCCGACGAGTGCGAAGAGCTCGGCCGCATCACGGTGCGGTCCTACCGTCACCTGGCCGGTGGCGAACCTTTCGGTTCCTACGAAGAGGAACTGGCTAACGTGAAAGCGCGCACGAGCGAAGCGGACGTGTTCGTGGCCCTCAACGACGAGGGCGCGCTGTTGGGCGGCGTGACCTACGTGCCGGGACCGGGCACCTCGATGAGCGAATTCACCGACGAGGGGGCCGCGGGCATACGTCACCTCGCCATCGACCCCACGCACCAAGGTTCCGGGGCCGGTCACGCCCTGCTCGTGGCGTGCATCGCGCGAGCCCGGGCCCAGGAACTACCGCGCGTGCGGCTGCATTCCACGGCGCCAATGGTGGTGGCTCGGGCGATGTACGAACGATTCGGATTCGTCCACACCCCCGAGTTCGACATCTTCTTCGACGAAGCGCCTTATTCGCCCGAGCAACCACTGCATCTGATTGCCTACAAGCTCTCGTTGGATGAGTCGTAGGAGCCCAAGGAAATGCCACGCCCAGCGGAGCTAAATCGCTGGGTTACGCGTCGCCCTCGACTTCGACGTCGCGGTCGTAGAGATCGGCTCGACGTAGCTCGAGCACCGCGATCTGGGATCGACGCCGCCGCACTTCGTCCACGTCGATCGAAGCCAGCAATATGTCCGGCCCCGACTCTTGTGACTCGACGAGCACGTCACCCCAGGGACCGACGATCATCGAATGACCGTGGGTCGCGATGCCTTCAGCCGTGAGTCCCACCTGGGCCGCCGCGACGACGTAGGCGTGATTCTCGATTGCCCGCGCGCGCACCAGCACCTCCCAGTGCGCGCTGCCCGTGAACGCATTAAAGGCCGAGGGGATTGCCAGGACGGTGGCTCCGTTCACCGCCAACGCGCGGTACAGCTCGGCGAAACGCAGGTCGAAGCAGACCGACAGGCCCAGGCGAAAGCCGTCCAGATCAGCGACCACCATGTGCTCGCCCGGAGCTATGTCGTCAGATTCTCGCAGGGTGGAAGCGCCGGGCACGTCGATGTCAAAGAGGTGAATCTTTCGGTAAAGGGCGACGACCTCGCCGGTGGGCCCGATGATCACGCTGGTGTTAAAGCACTTAGTCTCGTCGGCCGACCGCTCAAGCATGCTGCCGACGTGGATGTTGACGCGGCGTGCCGCGGCGATCTCGCCCAGGCGAATCGTGGTTGGCCCGGGAATGGCCTCGGCGACCTGCGGGTAGCGCTTCGCCGGGCCCAAGTAGTTGAAGTACTCGGGCAGCTGGATGTAGGCGGCACCTCGCTCGGCGGCCTCCTGGATCAGCTCGATTGCCCCGTCGACGTTGCTCTTCACGTCGGAACCGGAACTCAGTTGCACCGCGGCCACGGCAATATCGCCCGACTCTTTCACTGCACTCCCCTGACTGCTCGATCTTTCTCAAAACTACCTGGGTGCCGATGACCCACCTGCTCCAAACTCCCGCCGGCGCACCAATGCCGACCGCTGCCCGCAGCGTCTGCTCCGCTTCGTCGGTGCCCAGGTGCAACAGCACACTTTGAGTAGCCTCGGCCACGTACCAGGATGCACTCAACGCGAGCAGTGAGGGTTGCCATGCCATACGAATTCACCCCGCAGGGACTCGAAGTGCAAGAGTCAGTTCGCCAATTCGTCGATCACACCATTTATCCCAATGAGGAGACTTATTACGCGCAGTTAGAAGAGGTCGGGCCCGACGGCTACCCACCAGTGCTCGACAAGTTGAAGTCGGCCGCGCAGGAGAAGGGTCTGTGGAACCTCTTCTTGCCGCACCTACGTCACGACACGCCGGGCACGCCGCTATCCAACTTGGACTACGCGCCCATTTCCGAGATGCTCGGCAAGGTGTCGTTCGCTTCCGAGGTGCTCAACTGCAACGCGCCCGACACGGGCAACATGGAGGTGCTGCACCTCTTCGGATCCGACGAGATCAAAGCGCAGTGGCTCGTTCCGCTACTAGCCGGCGAGATTCGCAGTGCCTTTTGCATGACCGAACCCGACTCGGCGTCGTCCGACGCCACCAACATCGCGCTCTCCATTGATCGCGACGGCGACGAGTACGTCCTCAACGGGCGCAAGTGGTTCAGCTCGGGCGCGCGCGCCGAACGATGCAAGGTCTTCATTGTCATGGGCAAGACCAATCCGAACGCGTCGCGACACCTTCAGCAGTCGATGATCGTCGTGCCCAAGGACACGCCTGGCGTTGAACTGGGTCTAGATCCGCACGTTTTTGGCTACGTCGATCGCGGCGGACACCCCGAGGTCATCTACCGCGACGTGCACGTTCCGGTGGGCAATCTGTTGGGCGATGAAGGTAGTGGTTTCGCGATCTCGCAGGCCCGCCTCGGACCGGGCCGGATACACCACTGCATGCGCTCGATTGGCGTCGCCGAACGAGCGCTCGAGCTCATGGTGATTCGCTCACTCGAACGCAGCACCTTTGGCACCAGTCTCGCCCAAAAGGGTCTCATTCAAGACTGGATAGCCGAGTCGCGCATCGAGATCGACATGGCCCGCGAGTACGTCTTCAAGACTGCTTACCTGATGGACACCGTAGGCAACAAAGCCGCCGCCACTGAGATCTCGGGCATCAAGGTCGCGATTCCCAACATGACGCTCAAGGTGATCGATCGGGCCATCCAGGTGCACGGGGCGGCCGGCGTCAGTCAGTACTACCCGCTGGCACACATGTACGCCGGCACGCGCACGCTTCGCATCGCCGACGGCCCCGACGAGGTGCACAAGATGACCATTGCGCGCCGAGAGATTCTCAAGCACCAGCCAGGATTTCGCATGCACCAGCCCACAGAGAAGTAAGTCTCGCCTCTTCCGATCATTAATTCTGAACGAGTCTCGAAATCGATTGGAACTTGGTTGATTAGTGAAGCGCGAACTGATCCGTCGAAATTAGGGGACGTCGAATCGATCGAGACTCATGACCTTGTCCCACGCGGCCACAAAGTCGCGCACGAACTTCTTCTGTGAATCGTTGCTCGCATAGACCTCGGCAATGGCTCGCAGTTGTGAGTTCGAACCGAACACGAGGTCGGCGCGGCTGGCGGTCCACTTGAGCGCACCGGTCTTGCGATCGAGCCCCTCGAACGTCTCCTCGGATGCGGGCGCCGCTCGCCACTCCGTGCCCATGTCGAGCAGGTTGACGAAGAAATCATTCGTCAACATCTCTGGCCGATTGGTCAAGACGCCGAGTTGGGACTGCTCGAAGTTTGCGTTGAGCACACGCATGCCACCCAGAAGAACGGTCATCTCAGGAGCGGTCAGTGTCAGTAAGTGTGCCCGATCCAGCAGCAGTTCTTCCGCCTTACGCCGGTGCTCATGCCCGCGATAGTTGCGGAACCCATCGGCGGTCGGTTCGAGCACGGCGAAGGATTCAACATCGGTTTGCTCCTGCGAGGTGTCCGTTCGACCGGGCACGAAGGGAACTACGACGTCGTGCCCGGCACTCTTGGCGGCGATTTCGACGCCCGCGCAACCGCCCAGCACAATGAGGTCCGCCAGCGAGACCATCTTCGCGTCGCTATGCGAATTATTGAACTCTTGCTGGATCCCCACCAGGGTCGCCAACACCTTCGCGAGTTCCGCCGGATTGTTGACTTCCCAATCATTCTGCGGGGCGAGACGAATGCGCGCACCGTTGGCGCCGCCGCGCTTATCGGTGCCACGAAATGTCGCCGCCGAGGCCCAGGCGGTCGAGACCAACTGGGCAATGGAGAGTCCCGAAGCAAGAATCTTCGCCTTCAGTTCACTAATCTCCTTCGCGCCAATCAACTCGTGCGTGACTTCGGGCACGGGGTCCTGCCAGATCTGCGGCTCCGCCGGGACCAACGCACCGAGACCACGTACGTAGGGACCCATGTCGCGGTGCGTCAACTTGAACCACGCTTTGGCGAAAGCATCGGCGAACTCCTCCGGGTTCTCGTGGAAGTGCCTCGAGACCTTCTCGTACGCCGGGTCGAAGCGCAGCGCGAGGTCCGTCGTGAGCATCGTGGGGGCGTGTCTCTTCGCCGGATCGTGGGCGTCCGGCACCGTGTCGGCCGCCGCGCCATCCTTTGGTTTCCACTGCGAAGCGCCAGCCGGACTCTTCGCCAGCTCCCATTCGAAGCCGAACAGGTTGTCGAAGAAGTTGTTGTCCCACTTCGTCGGGCTCATCGACCAGGCGCCTTCCAGGCCGCTGCCAATCGTGTCGTCACCGCTGCCTGTGCCAAACGTGTACTTCCAACCAAGGCCCTGCTCTTCGAGGTTGGCACCCTCAGGTTCAGTGCCGCTGTACAAGTTGGGATCGGCGGCGCCGTGAGTCTTGCCGAACGTATGCCCGCCCGCGATAAGCGCCACCGTCTCCTCGTCGTTCATCGCCATGCGCTTGAAGGTCTCTCGAATGTCCTTAGCCGCAGCGAGCGGGTCGGGATTGCCGTTCGGCCCTTCGGGATTCACGTAGATGAGGCCCATTTGCACGGCGCCGAGTGGATTGGCGAGTTCACGGTCGCCGCTGTAGCGCTCGTCGCCGAGCCACGTCTCCTCGGGACCCCAGTAGATGTCCTCTTCGGGTTCCCAGATGTCCACGCGACCGCCGGCGAAACCAAAGGTCGTGAACCCCATTGATTCGAGTGCGCAGTTGCCGGCCAGGATCATGAGGTCGGCCCACGAGATTTTCTGGCCGTACTTCTGCTTCACTGACCAGAGGAGTCGGCGCGCCTTGTCGAGGTTCACGTTGTCGGGCCAGCTGTTGAGCGGCGCGAAACGTTGCGCTCCGGAACCGGCGCCACCGCGGCCGTCGCCAATGCGGTACGTGCCCGCGCTGTGCCACGCCATGCGAATGAAGAGCGGCCCGTAGTGGCCGAAGTCAGCCGGCCACCAAGCCTGTGACGTCGTCATCACCGCTTCGATGTCGCGCTTCACGGCGTCAAGATCAAGCGTCAAGAACTCCTCGGCGTAGTCGAAATCCCCGTCCAATGGATTGGCGAGCGTGGAACCCTGGTGGAGAAGCTTGAGGTTCAACTGATTCGGCCACCACTTGTCGTTTGGCTGGCTCCCCGCCAAGTGCGTGTTCGCCCCGCCACTTGCCGGGCACGTGCTTTCGTCTGTCATGGTCTTTCCTCTGATCTAACTAGTTGTCATCGGTGCGCGGAATTTTCTCGTGGTTCTCCGCGAGCGCCGACTTCAGATTAGGCGCCGTTTAGGCAACGTGAGCGAGCACGCCACGGCGCCACTCTTCGGTCTGGCGGACCTGATTAAACGTGAACACGTGCAGGCCCTCGACGTTGGACACCGGATCGGCCAACGCGGGGCCGGTGCGACCCAGTAGCCGACTGGGGTTATAGCCACCGGGCGTACCGAGGCGCAAGAACCACTCCGCGTGACTCGAAAGGAATCGGGCCGATTCGCCCACCCCGATCTTGGCGGCCATGCCGAGCAACTTGGTGCGCTCCACCGGACCGGCCAAGCCGAAGTAAAGCGGCAGCGTGACCCCTCTTGCGCGGACGCGCTTTATCCAGCCCTTGACCGCGGCCGGATCGAAGCAGAGGTTGCTCACGATGTACGTCGCGTACTGGCGCTTGTCCCACATGGCCTGGACCGTGACGTCGTCGTCGATGTTGGGATGGCTCTGGGGATAGCCAGTGATGCCCATTCGCTCGATGGGCCGTCCGAGCGCGTTGAGTTGGACGAGCAGCGACAGCGAGCTGTCGAATTTTCCGGCCGGGGGATCGGCGTCGCCCGCCGGCACGAAGATGTCGTTGATGGCGCAGGCAGTGAGTCGCGCCACGATCTCGTCGAGATGACCATTGTCGACGACCAAGCGCGCCGAGATGTGCGGCACCACCGAGTAGCCGTGCCGGCAGAGCCGTTCGGCGAGTGCGATCGTGGCCTCGAGTCCCTTGGTCGGTGACGCGGTCACGGTCAGCGTCACTTCTTTAGGAACCCACTCCAGCACCGACTCTTCAACGGAGTCGGTCGGGATGATCTCGAATCGCGAATTGGCGAGAAACTTGCTCGCCGCCTTTAACCCGGCGCTCACGATAGCTCCACCGCGATGCGCACCAACGGGTGGTCCTCGCGTCCAGTCGCACCGGCAATCAGTTCTTCGAGTTCGCGTTCCAGGGAACCGGTCCCGACCGGGCGAACGACGAGGGCCAGCTGGAACAGGTCAGCGACGGCCTGGGCCTCGCGACGAAGCTCCTCGGTCGGATGCTGGGCCAGCCAGACGATTCGACGGTAGTTCGCGAAGTAGTCGTCCCACAGTTCGGGGTGTTCGTCGAGGCCGAGCTCCTTCAGCACCGTGCGGCGAAAACTCTGCACCAGAAAGTCGGTCAGCAAGTAGGTGCCCGGCTCGTCGGCCATGAGTTGCTCGACGTGCTCGGCTCCGGCGAAGACGTCGTAGCAGTGCAGCCCCTTGAGACGCCCGATGCCTAGGCGCTGACACATGTCGTCGAGCGCGCCGTACGTGCCGCAGTCGGCGTAGGCCAGCGCGACCACTTTGCCACTGGACTGGAGTTGGGTGGCCAGTCGTTCCACCCGCGGCGCAATACCTTGGGGCCGGTTGTGCAACAGGGCCGGCATCAGGTGGGTCTCCACCTCCCAGCCTCGGCGTTCGACGATCTGGCGGATCGCGGGTCCGAGCGCGCCGCAGGCAATGATGGCGGTTCTCGTCGTCACGTCAGTCCGGGAAGGCCAGTTGGTCGACGAATCGGTCGTTGAAGTCGGGTCGGTCGGAGAGCTCGACGTACTCCACCTCGTCGAGCAGGGCCATGGCGCCGGCCCGCTCGCGCATGCTGAGCAGCGCCATTTTGGCCCCTTCGCCCGCCACGTTGCCGGCGCTCACGACGCGCAGTACCGGCAGTTTGGGCACGAGACCGATGCGAATGGCGCTGGCCGGCGAGAGGTAGCTGCCGAAGGAGCCGGCCAGCAAGACCTGCTGCAAATCTTCGGCCTTTAACCCCACCTCTTCGAAGAGGATTTGCCAACCGGTGGCGATGGCGGCCTTGGCGAACTGCAGTTCACGCACGTCACGCTGGGAGAGGTAGATCGAGGACGCCACGTCGCCCACTTGACCGCCCCAGTGCAGCACGAAGACCCGTTCCTGGCCGAGCTGGGTCAGCCGGGCACCAATGCCCGGGGCCAACTGTGTGGCCTGCTCGTCAGTGACGAAACGGCCCGTCGAGTCGAGCAACTTGAGTTGCACCAGTTCGGCCACGGCGTCCACCAGACCCGATCCGCAGAGCCCCTGGGGTGCCACGTCGCCAATGACACCCAGTTCGAGGTCGTTCTCGCTCATGCGGATCACCTCGATGGCCCCCGGGGCCGCGCGCATGCCGCAGCGGATCGCCGCGCCCTCGAAGGCCGGCCCGGCCGGGGCCGCCGTCGCCAGGAGGCGGTCGCTGTTGCCCAGCACCAGTTCGCAGTTGGTGCCGATATCGAGGAACAGCCGCATCCGCGAATCGCGGTCCATGCCCGACGCGAGCAGGCCGGCCACGATGTCGCCGCCGACGTAGGCGCCGAAGGCCGGGAACATAACCGCGCGGGCCCGCTCGTGCACGCGTACCCCGACCTCGCGAGCGAGAATCTCGGGGAAGAGTTTCGTCGACATGATGAAGGGCGCCACTCCGAGCGGTTCGGGGTCGATGCCCAAGGCAATGTGAGCCATCGTCGCGTTGCCGGCAATGGCCACTTCGTAGACCTCGCCGGGCTGCACGCCGCCCTCGTGGCAGACGGCCTGGGCCAGTTCGTCCATTGCTTCGTGGGCCAGCCCCGTCAGCTTTTCGAGCGCCCGCTCGTCCATCATGATCGCGCTGATGCGCGTGATGACGTCGGCGCCGAAGGGCTGCTGCTTGTTGAGCATCGACTGCACGGCGACGGGCGTGCCGGTCGTGAGATTGAGCAGCGTCGCCACGACGGTCGTGGTGCCGAGGTCGAAGGCAATGCCGAAGATGCGCTCGGTGGTGTCGCCGGGCTCTACGTCGATCAGCACGTCGTCGACCACCACGGCGGTCACCTTGTAGTCGTTGACGCGCAGTACGTGGCCGAGCGTGCGCAACACCTGCAGTTCGGGTCGCAACTCGAGGTCGTCCAATTCGGCGAGGAGTCGTTCGAGGTCGGTGCGTTGGTCCGACAGCGTTGGCTCGCTCAACTCGACGTAACGCTTCTGGACCGCGGGGCGCAAGATCACCTTCCGTCCCACCCCGACCGTGGCGGCCTTGGGTCGGGTCACCAGTTCGGGCACGTCCACGCGCAGGTCGGTCGCGACCTCGACGCGACAGGCCAGGCGCCAGCCCGTGCGCAGTTCCTCGGTGGAAAAGGCCCGCGTATCCAAGTTCGTGATCGGCGCGAGGCCCTCGAGCACCTGGACCTTGCACTTGCGACACGTGCCGTGGCCGCCGCAGGTCGAGTCGATGGCGATGCCGTTCCAGCTGGCCGCGTCAAAGAGCATCACGCCGGGCGGCACCCGGACCTTGCGTTGGGAGGGCTCGAAGAGCAGATCGAAACGGCCCCGGCCGTCGTGGGTGAGACCCGCGTCGCCGGGGGCCCGCAGGTCGGTCACGAACCCTCGGCGGCCTGGCGGGCGCGGTGCGAGGCAATCCACGCGGCACCCCACGCGTCGCGGTCGAGCAGCAGATCGGTGGCCTTGACGGCGCGCACCAACTGCGCCGATCGCGCGTCCATGATGGCGCTCGTGAGACCGGCCCTCATCGCCATGGCCAGGAACGACGTCCCGATGGTTTCGCGATCGGGCATGCCGAAGGAGACGTTGGACGCCCCCAATGTCATGTTGAGGCCGAACTCCTCGTGAATGAGCGCAATGGTCTCGAGGGTTCGCACCACCAACGTCGTATCGGCGCCGATCGGCATGGCCAGCGGGTCGATCAGCAAATCCTGCATCGCGATGCCGTAGTTGTTGGTGGCGACATCGACGATCTTGCGGGTCAGCTCCAAGCGCCGCTCGGGCTCCAAAGGTATTTCGAATTCGTCGTTGGGCAGCGCGATGATGGCCGCGCCGTAGCGCTTGACCAGCGGCAGGATCGCCTCCATCCGTTCGTCCTCCGCGGTGACCGAATTGACCAGGGCCTTGCCCTCGTAGGTGGCCAGTCCCGCTTCGAGCGCTTCGATGACCGAGGAGTCAATGCACAGTGGCGTATCGGTGATGCTCTGAATCAGCTTCACCGCTTGGACCATGAGTTCGACCTCGTCGGCGAGCGGGACCCCCATGTTGACGTCCAGCACCATGGCCCCGCCCTTCACCTGTTGGGCCACATCGATACGGATCCGTGACAGATCGTCGACCCGCAGTTGCTCCTGGAAGATCTTGCGTCCGGTCGGGTTGATTCGCTCGCCGATGATGCAGAAGGGCTGGTCGTGGCCGATCGTCACTTCCTTAGAGGCCGAGCGCAGGATCGTGTGCATCGTGTCGACCCCGGGACAGCTACGCCGACACGGTGGCGCGCCGCCCGGCCAGGAGCTCCTTGGCCAGCTTCACCGCGGCCGACGCGTCCGAAGCGTAGCCGTCGGCCCCGACGGCGTTGGCGTATTCCTGGGTGACCGGGGCGCCCCCGACCATCACGATGACCTGTTCGCGCAGCCCGGCCTTTTCGATCGCGTTCATATTGGCCTTGAACATCGGCATCGTCGTGGTGAGGAAGGCCGAGAATCCCACGATGTCGGGCTTGTGCTCGTGAATGGCCTCGACAAAACGCTCCGGGGCGACCTGGACGCCCAGGTCAATGACCTGGAAGCCCGCGCCCTCCAACATGATGTCGACCAGGTTCTTGCCAATGTCGTGCACGTCGCCCTTGACGGTGCCCATGACGAACGTGCCGACCGGCTCGACGCCGGTTTCGGCCAGGAGCGGACGCAGCAGGCCGAGCGCGCCGGCCATGGCCCGTCCGGCGATCAGCATCTCGGGCACGAAGAAGTCGCCTCGTTCAAATCGCGCCCCCACCTCTTCGAGCGAAGGAATGAGCGCGTCGAACAGCAGCGTCTCCGGGTCCAGGCCCATCTCGAGTCCGGCGCGGGTGAGGTCGAGCACGGCGGGGGCGTTGCCGACCAGCGTCGCGTCGTACATCTCCTTGAGCAACTCGTCTCGGTTCACGCCGCACCTTCTCTCTTTTGTCGATAGCCAAGCGTCGCCGACAGGGCGCTGGCCTCGGCGACGCACTGCTGGGCCACTGCGTCAAACCTCGACGGGCTAAATCGACTCGAAGGTCCCGAGACGGAAATGGCCGCGACGACCGTGCCCTCCTGGCGTCGCACGGGCGCGGCGACGGCGCAGAGACCGGACTCCAACTCCTCGTTGGTCAGGGCGTACCCGCGACGGCGAACTTCGATCAACTCCTCTTCGAGTTGCGAACGAACCGTGATCGTTTGGGGCGTGAGTCGCTCTAGGCGACCGGTCGGCAGCACCGACGCCCCCGAGGCCAGGAACACCTTGCCCAGCGCCGTGCAGTGCATCGGCACCGAGCGTCCTAGCCAGTTGGTCGCGCCCAGCACGTAACGGCTGTCGACCTGGGCGATCTGCTCGACCATGCCGTTTCTCACCACGCCGAGATTGATGGTCTCGAGGCTCAGCTCACCGAGCCGCTCCAAAAAGGACTGGGCCACGGCGACCAGGTCGGTCTCCACGTTGCCGCGCAACGCGTATTTCACGAAGGCGCCGCCAGCGATGAAGGCGCCGCCCGGCTCGCGCCGCAGCAGTCCGTTGCGCTCGAGCGCGGCCAGCATGCGCGACGTGGTGCTCTTGGCCAGTCCGCTTGAGGCGGCCAACTCGGAGAACGTGAGGGGGTCCGTGGCCTCCACCACCTGCAACAGCAGGCGAGCGGCGCGATCAATCGCCTGGGATCCGGATGGTCTGGTCATCGCACTCACTTGCACTTGTTCCACACTACAATACGGAGTTCTACAATGTGAATCAACAGCACCTCCCCGGAGTGCTTAACTAGCAGCGGTCCCCTATGGAACGAGGTGACGATGTTCGTCAACAAAATGGCCCGATACGAGTTGCTCGCACCCGAGGCAATCGAGATCCTCGACCGGGGCTGGCGACGCATTGTCTCGGAAATCGGCGTGCAGTTCGTCAAGCCCGAAGCGGTTGAACTCTTTCGCCAGGCCGGCCAGAGCGTGGACGGTCAGACCGTGAAGCTCGATCCCGACTTCATCATGGAGCAGGTGGCCAAAGCGCCGCGCGAATTTGACGTGCAGGCTCGCAATCCGGCGAACAACGTGCATATCGGCGGCGACCACATGGTCTTCGGCGGCGTGTACGGACCGCCCTTCGTGCGCGAGGCAAACGTACGGCGCGAGGCGACCATGGAGGACTTTCGCAAGTTCACCATGCTGGCCCAGAGCTTCCCCGAACTCGACACCGCCGGCGGCGTGATCTGCGAGCCGAACGACGCGCCGCTCGACTCGCGGCACCTCGACATGATCTTCGCCCTGCAGACCCTGACCGACAAGTTCTACATGGGCAACGTGGTCTCGGGCGTCAACGCGCTGGACACGATACGAATGACCGAGATCCTCTTCGGCGGGCGAGCAACGATTGAAGCGACCCCGGCCACCATCTCGCTGATCAACTGCAACTCGCCGCTGCGCTGGGACGACCGGATGCTCGACGCGCAGTTCGAGTACAACCTCGCCAATCAGCCCGTGATCCTCACGCCCTTTTTGCTCATGGGGGCAATGTCGCCGGTGACTATCCCCTCGGCCCTCGTCCAGCAGTTGGCCGAGGCGCTGTCGGGCATTGCCCTGGCCCAGCTCATCCGCCCGGGCTGCCCCGTCATCTTCGGCTCCTTCCTCTCCAACATCGACATGCAGTCCGGTTCGCCCTGCTTCGGGACGCCGGAGTCGGCGATTGGGCTGCTCTGCACCGGTCAACTGGCCCGCCACTTCGGACTGCCCTTCCGCACCGGTGGCGGCCTCAACTCGAGCCAGATGCCCGACGCCCAAGCCGCCTACGAATCACTCATGACCATGTTGCCGACCTTCCTCACCGGCACCAACATGGTGATGCACGCGGCCGGGTGGCTGGAGGGCGGATTGGTCAGCTGCTACGAGAAGTTCATCATCGACGTCGAGCTGTTGCGCATGCTGCGCGTCGAGTTCACCCCCTTGGAGATCGACGAGGCCGCGCTCGCCTTCGACGCCCACCTCGAAGTCGGCCACGGTGGCCACTTCCTCGGCGCCGAACACACCATGACCCGCTTCCGCGACTGTTTCTATCGACCCATGCTCTCCTCATCGATGAACTTCGAACGCTGGTCGCGTGAGGGCGCGCTCGACGCGAGCGCGCGGGCCGCGGCCATTTGTCACAAGACGCTCGACAACTACGAAGCCCCTGCCCTCGACGACGCCATACGCGCCGAATTAGAAGAGTACGTCACCCGTCGTCGCGCTGAACTAGGCGACTGAATGCACTCGACGATCCGTCCAACGTTTTGATGACGACCGCTGGGCTGATCACTCCGACCCGGCGACGCGACCACTCAGAAAGGCAAGAATAACCAGCATGACTGAATCCACTTCTCGAGCCAGCGCCGTCATCGTGGGCGCCGGAATCGTCGGCAACAGCCTCGCCTGTCACCTGGCCCGACTGGGCTGGCGCGACCTCATACTGGTTGACAAGGGCCCCATGCCCAACCCGGGCGGATCGACCGGGCACGCGTCCAACTTCATCTTTCCGGTCGACTACTCCAAGATGATGACCCAGCTCACCGAGGACAGCACCGCGCAGTACAAAGCGCTGGGCGTCTTCACCGAGAGCGGCGGGATCGAAATCGCCCGCACCGAGGCGCGGCGACAGGAACTGCGCCGACGGGCCTCCGCCGCGACGGCCTGGGGCGTGCCCCACCAGCTGTTGAGCCCCAGCGAGGTCCAGCGACTGGTCCCCTACGTCGACACCGAGTTCATCATGGAGGGCCTGTACTTTCCCACCGTCGGCGTCGTCGATTCGCTGCGCGCGGGCACGCTCATGCGCGAAGAGGCCCAACAAATGGGCGCCCTGGAGGTGCGCGCCAACACCGAGATCCTCGGTATCGACCTCACCGAAGATGGCAGAAGCGTCCGGTCCGTGCGCACCAGTTCCGGCGACATCGACACCGACGTCATCGCCATTTGCTGCGGCGTGTGGAGTCCGCGCATCGCGCGCATGGCCGGCGCCTCGATCCCGCTGACGCCGATCGTGCACCAGATGATCAGCGTCGGGCCGATTCCCCTCTTCGCCGACACGGTCGGCGAGATTGCCTACCCGATCATTCGCGACATGGACACCAACATGTACGAGCGCCAGCACGGCGGCGACCTCGAAGTCGGCTCCTACGCGCACCGTCCGATCATCGTCTCGCCCGACGAGATCCCCTCCATTGAACAGTCCGTCCTCTCGCCCACCGAGATGCCCTTCACCCAGGACGACTTCGACCCCCAGCTCCAGGACGCCCTGGAGCTGATGCCCGAGCTCTTGGGCGACGAGAAAGTCGGCGTTCGCTACGCCATCAACGGTCTCATTTCAATGACGCCCGACGGACACCCGGTACTGGGCGAGACGCCCGAGGTGAAGGGTCTCTGGTCGGTGGCGGCCAGTTGGATCAAGGAAGGTCCGGGCATTGCCCGCGCGGTCGCTCAGTGGATGAACGGCGACACGCCCGACATTGACCTGCACGAAGCCGACATCGCGCGCTTCTACGGACATCAGCGAACGCGCGAACACATCACCGCGAGGGCCACCGAGGGCTTTAACAAGATGTACGGCATCGTGCATCCGGCCGAACAGTGGGAGTCCCAGCGACCCACCCGACGCAGTCCCGTCTTCGAACAGGAGTGGGGCCTCGGTGCCATCTTCTTCGAAACGGTCGGCTGGGAACGTCCCTACTGGTACGAGGGCAACGAAGCGCTGCTGGACACCTACGCGTCCCAAGTCGTGGCGCGCAACGGCGAGTGGGAGTCGCGCTGGTGGTCGCCGCTCATCAGCGCCGAGCACCTGGCGATGCGCGAACACTGCGGCCTGGTTGACCTTTCGGCCTTCGTGGTCTTTGACGTCACCGGACCGGGCGTCCTAGCGGCGCTGCAGAAGCTCACGGTGGCCCAGATGAACGTCGCGGTCGGCAAGGTCATCTACACCTCCCTGCTCGACGAGCGCGGGGGCTTCAAGTCCGATCTCACGATCATGCGCCTGGGGGCGCGGTGGTTCCGGGTGGTGACCGGTGGATCCACCGGCATGACCGTGAAGAAGTGGTTCGTTGACCACCTGGGTGACGACGGCTCGGCCCAGTTGACCGACCTCACCTCGGCCTGGACGACCTTCGGCCTGTGGGGCCCGCGCGCGCGCGACGTCCTGGGCGCCTGCACCGACGACGACGTCTCGAACGACGGCTTCGCCTTCGGTACGTGTCGTCCCCTCGAGCTCGGCGGGGTCAACGTCTTGGCCTCACGCATTTCCTACGTCGGTGAACTGGGTTGGGAGATCTACGTGCCCATTGAAGAGGGCGCCATGGCGTGGGACACGCTCTACCAAGCCGGTCAAGCGCACGGGCTCGTGCCGGTCGGCATCGGCGTCTACGCTACGACCGGACGACTGGAAAAGGGTTATCGGGCCTTCGGCAACGAGTTGACCGCCGACTACAACCTCGTGGAAGCGGGCATGGCCCGGCCCACGGTCAAGAAGGATGACTTCATCGGCCGCGACGCCTACCTGCGTCAACGTGACGAGGAGCCCGTGGCGCTGCTGTGCACACTGACCGTCGACGACCACCGCTCCTCGACCGGCACGCTGCGCTACATGCTGGGCGGTGAACCAATCCTCACCCTTGACGGGAATCGAATCGTCGACGCGAAGGGTCGTCCCTCCTACGTGACCAGCGCCGGCACGGGCCCCTCGGTCGCCAAGCACATCCTGCTCGCGTACCTACCGATCGAGCACGCTAGGGTCGGCGCGAGCCTGCTCGTTGAGTACTTGGGCGAGACCTACCCGGTCAGTGTTGCGATTGCGGGATCGACCCCGCTCTTCGACCCCGAGAACGAACGAGTCAGAAGCTAGCCAACGTGAACGTCCTCGTCTGCGTGAAGCGCGTCGCCATGGTGGGGGCCCGAATCGTGGTAACGCCGGACGCCCTTGAGGTCGACACCCGTCAATTGGGGTTCACCATCAGTCCTCACGAAGAGTGCGCCGTGGAAGAGGCAGTGCGGATTGTGGAAAAACACGGTGGTGTCGTCTCGGTGTTGACGCTCGGACCCCCCGAAGCCGCCGAGCAGCTGCGCGACGCGGCAGCGATCGGCGCCACGCAGTTGATGCATCTCGTGAGTGACGGACGTGAGTGGGACCCCCTCGCCACCGCCCAGGCGATTGTCGAGGCAGTGCGCCAACTCGAAGAAGTGAATGGCCGCTACGACCTGATCCTGTTCGGCAACGAGGCCCCCGACACCGGCGACTACCAAGTGGGCATCCGGGTCGCGCACTCGCTGGGCCGACCCTGCGTCAGCGGCGTGAAGAACCTTGAATTTGCCGACGCCACGTGTCGAGCCCGGCGCGAGTTCGGCGGCGGCGACGAACTCTTCGAACTAGCGCTGCCCTGCGTACTGAGCGTGAAGGAAGGGATCAACCTGCCGCGCTACCCGTCCCTGCCCGGACGCATGCGGGCCAGGAAGGCAGTCATCGAAGAGTTCGCACCGCAGTGGCGGATCGGGGCCGTCAAGAAAGAGGCGCTGCGCGTCCCGCGTGTAGTGCGCGAACGGGCGGAGATAATCGGCACTGGCGTCGATGGTGTGCCGGCCCTGGTAGCCCTGCTCCAGCGGATCGGTGTGCTGACATGAGCGCCTCCAGCGTGCTCTGTCTGGTTGAACACGAGGATGGTGTGCTCATCGAGGCGTCGCAGCGCGCGCTCAGCTTCGCGAGGTCCCTGGCCGAGTCGTCGGGCGCCACGCTCTGCGCGGCGCTGTTTGGCGACGTTGCGGTCACGGCACAGCAATCGCTGGCCACTTTCGGTGTGCACGAGGCCTACGCCATTACGACGCCGGAACTAGTCGCCTACGCTCCCGTGGCCTGGGCTCAGGCCCTGATCCAGCTGCGCGAATCGTGCGACGCCAACGCGCTGATTACCGCCGGCAGCGATCGGGGCAACGAGGTCTTGGCCTACACCGGTGCGATCACCGGCCTGGCCATGGTCGCCAACTGCTTTACGGCTTCGAGGGTCGACGAGCAAAGCGTTCGATTGAGCCGCCAGCGCTGGGCCGGCAGTCTCATTGAAGACTCACTCCTCACGGCTGCGCCAGCCCTGCTCAGCGTCGCCTTCGATGGGGTCAGCGCCGAGCGCGCCCCACGTCCCGCCACCACCACGGTCCACGAGTTTCACCCGCGGCTAAGTACCCAGGATCTCGAAGTACACGTCGCACAGTGGACGGACCGCAGCGGCGGCATCTCGTTGGCCGATGCACGAGTGGTGATCGGCGGCGGGCGCGGTGTCGGCAGTGCCGAAGGGTTCGGAGCCTTGGAAGAATTAGCCGAACTGCTGGGCGGAGCCGTCGGGGTATCACGCGCCGTCACCAGCCTCGGCTGGCGCCCGCACAATCAGCAGGTCGGCCAGACCGGCACACGTATTTCGCCGGACCTCTACCTCGTCAGCGGCATCAGCGGCGCGACCCAGCACTTGGCCGGGTGCCAGAGTGCCAAGCGAGTGGTGGCAATCAATACCGACCCTGATGCGCCCATCATTTCGCGGGCCGACTACGCGGTCATCGGAGACTTGAACGTGATCATTCCCGCCTTGGTGACGGCAATTCGCGAACGCAGCTCCTCACGGGCGTAAGCGCATGAAGCAATGGCGTCTCGCCTCGCCACTGATGATCAGTCGGTTCCAATAGGGATGGAAACCCGCTGGGTAGCGCGATGAGGTGAGGAAACAGCGAAGGTCACCATCGTCGGCTTTTCAACAATGACGCCGCCGACGTAGCCAGTGAAGCCCGCTCCACACACCGCCAGACGGACACGTGTCCTCGACGCCGCGACCAGCGCCCGACCGTGGTGACTGGCCGAGAGCCGGCCGACCTCTCCCGCCGAACCGTAATAGAGTCTGGCGCCCTTGGGACTGACGATGGACACGGTGGCGTACGGCGCCGCGTTCCAAGCGACTGCGAGGAAGGCCTTGTAGACGAAGTATCGCCGTCCGTCGACGTCTCGCAGAGGACTCAGGGCGGACGGGTCGCCCGATCCCGGGAGAACCAAACCCTCAACGCCGCCCACGACCTTCTCGCCATCTCTCGTCTGTTGACCGGCCGAGTCTGCGCAGCCCAGCGCGATCAGGTTCAACGAGCCGGACGATGCCGATGGAGGTCCCAATCGGGCGGTCGCATCGTAGGTCCGCCACAACAGCGCACCAACACCGACCGCCACCAGAACCGCGGCAACAATTAGGGCCCGCTTCACAATTCTCTAGAGTACGTCTTAGTCCCCGGAAATTGAAACGGTGACCAAGCACGTCTCAACTCTTCAATCCGGACATGATGACCGCAATTCGCGAGCGCCACTCCACTCGCCTAGTCGTCCAAGGATTGCGCGTCTCGCTGGTGTCGATAGAAAACGGCCGTCGAAGGATCCAACGGCGTGTTGCCCAAAATGAGATCGGCCGCCTTTTCCGCCACCATCATCACCGGGGCGAAGATATTGGCATTCGTGACGTAGGGCATCACCGACGCGTCGACGACTCGCAGTCCTTCGAGTCCGTGCACCTTCAGGCTCGAGGGATCGACCACCGCCATGTCGTCAATCCCCATCTTGCAGGTGCACGAGGGGTGCAGCGCCGTCTCCGCGTCACGGGCCACCCAGTCAAGAATCTCCTGGTCGGTCTCGACCTGCGGGCCCGGCGAGAGCTCGCCGCCACTGAACTCGTCGAAGGATGGCTGCTTCAAGATGTGACGAGCCACTCGAATCGCTTCGACCCATTCGCGCCGGTCCTGATCGGTCGACAGGTAATTGAACCTCAACTGCGGATGGATGTTCGGGTCCAGCGACTTGATCTTCACCGACCCGCGCGAGTCCGAGTACATCGGTCCAACGTGGACCTGGTATCCGTGACCGCCGGCCGGCGCCGAACCGTCGTAGCGGATGGCGATGGGCAGGAAGTGGAACATCAGGTTGGGGTAGGCCACGTCCTCGTTGCTGCGCGCGAAACCGCCGCCCTCGAAGTGGTTGGTCGCCCCGGGGCCCTTACGCAGGAAGAGCCACTGAGCGCCGATCATCGGTCGATTGCGCCATTTAAGCGCCGGCGAAACCGAGACCGGTTTTGTACACGAGTGCTGGATGTACACCTCGAGGTGGTCTTGCATGTTCTCACCCACGCCCGCAAGGTCTTGGACCACGTCGACTCCCAGCGCGCGCAGTTCGTTCGCGTTACCCACGCCCGAAAGTTGGAGCAGTTGGGGTGAATTAAAGGCCCCGCCACAGAGAATGACCTCACCGGCGTGAACCCGGACCGCGCGACCGTGCTCAACTACTTCAACCCCCACGGCCCGCGCGCCGTCAAAGAGAACCTTGGTCACCGAGGCCCGGCATCGGACCTCCAGATTGGTTCGACTCATCACCGGGTGCAGGTAGGCGCGGGCCGCACTGAGGCGCCGGCCCCGGTGAATCGTGCGGTCGAAGGGGGCAAACCCCTCTTGGCGAAAGCCGTTCACGTCGCGGGTGAGTTCGTAGCCACCCTCTTCGACGGCGCGAAAAAAAGCCTTGAAGAGCGGGCTGGTCGCGGGACCGCGTTCAAGCACCAGGGGACCGTGCGTGCCGCGATATTCGTCGCCTCCCGCGAGGCAGTTCTCCATCCGCTTGAAGTACGGCAGGCAGTGCGAATAGTCCCATTGGCGCATGCCGGGATCGCCGGACCAGCGTTCGAAGTCCATTGGATTGCCACGCTGGAAGATCATGCCGTTGATGCTGCTCGAACCGCCCAGCAGTTTGCCCCGGGCGTGGTAGATCTTGCGCCCGCCCATGTGTGGCTCCGGTTCGGATTCGTACTTCCAGTCGTAGAATCGATTGCCGATCGGGATGGTGAGGGCTGCGGGCATGTGGATGAAGATGTCCCACTTGGCGTCGAGCCGCCCGGCCTCTAGGACGAGAACCTGATTGCCGGCATCCGCCGAGAGTCGGTTGGCGAGCGCACTGCCAGCCGATCCACCGCCCACAATGATGAAATCGTACTGGTCTCGCTTCATGCGTCCCTCTCGTGACCGGGCCCCATCGCGATGAACTCGCGAAGCGAAAGGTGGCCCGGTTGGCCTATAGGTTTAGGCGTCTTTGACGTCCGCGTCAAGTGTCGAGCACCCGTACAGCGAGCCAACAGTCATTCAAACAAAAGCAAACATTCGATAGATATCTATCGAGAAGCTACACGCGACAGATGACCAAAGCGGACGAATTAAATCTCGCGACCAGTAATGATGCAACCACTCGCGATGGCGGACCACGAGAACTCACCGATCCCGAGACCCTGCGCGCCCTCATCATCGTCCGCGGCTACCTCGCTGAGTTGACCATCATGGCCGTCATCGTTGCGTTCTCCGCCGTGATCCTGCTACTGCCGGCGGCGGCCGAATCGAACTTCGACATGAGGCCCGAGGTCGGCGGCGAAGCAGTGGCTACCGGGTCAACCGAGGGCCCCGGTCACACGCCGTCAACTACTCCCGTAATTGAAAGGTGAACATCTTGTCCGCAGTGACCAGCGCGCCGATGGGATCCTCCTCGTCGAGCCAAGTCTCGAACGCCGGGCCCTGCTTGGGCAAGTAGTAGTCAAGCATCGCGCGGCGAAGTTCGGGGTGCTCGTTACCGGACACGCAAAGAACTCAGCCCGGCCGTGCACCGTGACGGCCAGTTCCTCGCCGGGCAAGTGGGTCAAGCTGACCGCGGGCCGCGCCGCCAGATGACGCATACGCACCGAATCCCTCGAGGATCGGTGATGATGCTTCGCAAGTGTGGACCGGCCCCCGCGACACTGTCATCGAGAAGCCTTTGGAGGCCGTCCATTTGCTCTCGCGTCTCGTTCATCTCACGGTCTTAACACAGCGACGGCCGAGGCCGGAGATTATCGCGGCTCGCAAATAACGATTGGAATATCGCGATTAGTTCGACGCCGGTAACTGCCGTAGGGACGGTAGGCCGCCACGATCCGGGGCCAGAGCTCGGCCTTCTCCTCGGCGCTCGCTGAACGGGCCTGCATGAGTATGCGCTTGCCGGCGATGGACACTTCCACGTCGGGGTGCACCACGATATTGCGGTACCAATCCGGGTCTCTGTTAGAACCACCCTTGGAGGCCACCAGGACAATCACCTCACCGTCGACGACCGGCGCCGTCAGTATCGTTGAACGGCTTAGTCCGGACGTTCGACCAATCGTGTGCAGTTCAACGACAGTCATCCCAAAGGCCGAGCCTCCCACACGACCTCCCGTGGCATGCAGAATCATCCGGTGGGTACTGTTCAGTGCCTTGAAGCCAAGGTCACTGAGGGAGTGTCGCGTGGTCATTGTTTGACCCTATCGGTCTCGCAGACGGTGACGGAATCAATCTCTGCCGCCGCGGCGATAACTCGAAACCCGCTCGTCAGGATCAGACACCGTTTATTGGGTTCAACTGTTCATGCATTGTCGAAATTCGTAATGACGGGCAATAGTGAAGCGCAGACACATGATTTGATACTCAGAATCCAAGTTTCTCGTTGACTTAAGTGCCCGACGAAACGAGACCAAGTTTATGAGCGAGTGCTCGCGCGGGGCAACATCGACGACCTACTTTCATCGCGAGATGACCTTTTCCTCCCAACTCACGTTCGTTCAGCCTGGAGAGGCTGGTGCAGATCGTGGAATCATATTTGAGGAGCGTTAACGGCCCTCGTGAGTGGCTTCATTTAGATTGGGGCAATTATTGAGCAGCTTGTGTACTCGGGGCAGCTCGGCTGGGGCAATCCTGCTAGCCCCTTAATTTGTTGAGCGCCGACGAGCACTGGTGACGAACTCTGGCCGGGAGCAACTTGTAGCAGCTGTACATCACGGCAACTGCTGCGAAGAGAATGGGATTCAAATTCGTCTTTTCGAACTGGCCGTCAACCACTTTGGGATGCGTCTTGAGCCGACCGATCAATTGGCCGTCATCAGATCCATCATCTTTCGGCTCTAGCTTCATTAGCCGTAGCGCACTGCTCACTACTTCGTGCTGCGCGGCAACAAGGTTTTCTTGGAGCTTCTTACGGTCAACAGTGATCGAAGTTGTTGAATCTCCCGTAGTCGAAGGTCCCAGAGCGCGGCGCAATTGGCGCTCCGCATCGTCCAGATCGGGTTCTGCCCACCAAGCCAATTTGTCGTAGGGACCCGCTTCATGATGGCTCTCGCCCACTTGAGTCAATTTGTAGGAAACGGGAAAGAAGCCTTCTTCCATAAATTCAGAGACGCCGCCATAGTTTGTGTAAAGAACCGGGAGGCCGCAAAGTGCAGCCTCAATTGGCGTGAGACCCATGCCCTCGGATCGATGGAGTGATAAAAAGGCATCGCAGTTTCCTAGCAGGCTGAAGTAATCGCTATCCGAGTAAAGCTCGTCAATGAGGATGGTTCTCGCCGAAGTGTCAATCAATTCGAGAAGTTCACTGGGCGCAAAATCCCTTAGATTGGTGCTCTTAATTATCAGCGAACGATCGGGATAATCCGCTTGCACCCGTTGCCAAAGATTCAGGACGGCTTCTGGGTTCTTGCGACTTAAATAGCTCTTTGCGTCAAACGAGGTCAGAATGTAATGGGGTGATGGACTCGAAATCGCGGTTGGTGGTGGGCTACGTAGCAACTCGAGCAAATTCAAATCGAATGGCGCGAATCGATCCACTGGAACCGGGAGGACTTTCGCCATTGCGCGCGCACTCCAATGCGATAAGGCGTGCACTCGCTCAATCTCGTTTGAGGACGCGACGGAGAACATTCGACTGGGAATATGTTCGAGTTCCCAGGCCCACACCGCCTCAATATGTTGAATCTTGGGATTGACTCGTTGTGGTGAAGTCACGTGGTCTTCCCATTGATCGGCATTTACGAAACACAGGACTCCAGCATTAGATGCGGCAAGTGGGTTCTTGCGTTTGAGGAAGTTAGAAAGGTATTCGTAGGAATCGCTGTTCACAAAGATGCGATCGATCGCTGGGTGGATATTCGCTTCCTCGAGTGTCTTGAGCGTCCAGCGCGCAACTTGCCCTACTCCCGCCGGGTACGTGAAGTAACCAACCAACCTAAGACTTACGGAATCTTCTATCGACTGTGCTGCAGCGCCAAGCACCTCTGTCACGAGTTCGTCGTTGCCGCGCACGTCCTCTTGCAGGTGGTCCGATGCCCATATCAGCTGTTCCATTGCGGACGCGCGAAACTGATGACGCGATGTCCGAAAATACGCACTGATCGCGTTGGGCACTCCTTGCAGTGATGGATGACAGGCCCAGCCGGCGAGAAACGTTTGGACCCTCGTACCGAAATTGCCGTGTTCAATCCCGCATGTTCGACACTTTGACCATTGATTTTGATAGCGCGGAAAATAAATCTCCTCTCGGACCTGACGCAGCGTTAACCCAGCACGGACGTGTACCTCGGCATCCTCTCGAAGGCAGCGCTTCCACTGGACCGGATTTGGATCTTCTAGGGTTGCCCCACCAATCGTGAACTCGCCGTCTTCGTTCTGTCGACTACCTTCTCGCAGCAACTTCTCATACTGGGTAGCAAAGGATCTAGGCACCGCATCGCCGAGCACCCTTCGACTGGCGTGTTTTGAAAGAGAGGGGGATCGATTCATAATGAACCCGCTGAAATGGAAAAAGTAGAGATGTTGAATTGATCCTTCAAAAGCGACCTTCCACTCGCCCTGGTCTTTTACGATCCGGCGCTCGTGGAGATTCCAGTAGGCGACGTTGCATCCAGGTTCCTTTACGACCTGGACATTCGTCTTTAATGGGGCGAGATCGAGTATTTTCTGATCAGTGAAGTAACCCGCCGAATGATCGATCAGACAGTCGAATTGAAGTCGTTCACACCACCAGTCCAAAAAAGGCAACGCCGTCGGCCGCACCGAACAAAACCCTAAATTGAAAAAACCCGCGCTCAAAATATCGTTCGTCGACGGTTTGAAGTCGTCCCTTGGTATGTCGGTAAACAAGTGCGGTGTCAGCGACACATCCATATCGTCGTCCAGCACGGGCGTAAAATCGTGGAACAGTTGAATATCGGGGTCCAAGTACGTGACTCGTTGCCAATCCTGGCGAAGAAAATGGCGCAGTAGTGCTGGCTTGACCGATGTAGCAAACTCCAGGATGTTGTAAAAGAGAGATGCCGACTCAATGTCAAAGTCTTCCCAATCGCACTGATCAATTGTGATCGCTTGATGATTCGCACTGCTTCCCACTTCGGCGAGATAGTGGTCAATCTTCTCTTGAATGTTCCCCGTGTCGGCGCAATCTTGCAGTATCAGAACTCGCAAGTCCGCCGAGGGCATAGCGCGAGCGATTGACTCACCCAGAATCAAGAACTGATTGAGATAGTTGGGTGTGACGATGGCACAGATAAGGTGTCCGTGTACGAACTCCTCTGATTGAACCATCACACCACTCTAGAGAAATCGGTGGGCGGGAATGCTCACCGTTACTATGCTGATTCTATCGATAGAGGCCCAAAAAGTGGCCGGCACGCCTCTTAATCTCTCAAAGAAGTGGGTCAATCGCGATGGAAAACTCTTCACGTCTACTACCTCATTTTGCTACTGGGCCGTAAGGAATAGCTCATCGGGAACATCAGGTACGTACTCAAGATGGCTCATCGTGTGTCCACAGACACTATGCCAGTATTGATTAAATTCTCTTGGAATTTCCACTTCGGGCGGATCGTCCCAAGTTCCGTAGAGTTTGTGTGTTTGGAATACGGGAATTAGGCCGTCGTGAATCACACCCTCCCATACCGCTGCGGTCACGCCCGGTGTGTGCAGAGTGATTATGTCATCAAATATCACGAATCCACCTGGCATCAAGAGTGATTTCGCCAATAACAGGTCCGATCGAACGATGTCGTATTCGTGTGAGCCATCGACATGAATCAAGCGAAAGGTTCGACCAAGATTCCTGGAAGCAAGCATCGTAGATGATCCGGCGATAATCTCCGGAAGAATCTTATGGAATTTAAGAAAGTTAACCTCGAAGCTCTCCCGGCTCAAGTCAGAGTACGAGTTAGTTTGACGGTGAAAATCGTCGAGGGTTGTTGCGACTTCTTGAAAGAGGTCGCAAACGACCAGTCGCTCATTCGAGCGGCGCAGATATTCAAGGAGGATGGTGCTTGACCCTTGATAAGATCCAATTTCCAAAATGTCACCGATTAGTCCAGCGGTGCGTTGTGCCAAATCTATGGCGCTAAATAGTTCTGCATCAGCGCGCTCGAACCATCCAGGCATCGAAGCGCGTCCTTCAATGATGTACTGCCGACGTTGCATTACTACAAACTAGGCCAGACCAACCGTGAATTTTGAAGATTCAATAATTAAAGGTCCCCATTGGGTGTGGCCAGATTTTCGGCCCACGGTGAACAACTCGACCGCGGGCATGCCGAAGGCCGAGCCATCGATGCGGCCGCCCCTGACATGAACGACCGAACGGTGCGACTTGTTTAACGCTCTGAATCCAAAAACTTTCAGGGGCGCGAAAATGGCATCACTAGCCAAACTCTTGAAAGAGCTCCCAGACGTGTCCATCCGGGTCCTTGAACGCGGCGGTGCGCATTCCCCAGGGCTGGCTAATGGGTGCGTGAATGAAACTCACGCCGCGAGTGACGAGCTCGGCGTGCAGGGCGTCCACGTCATCGGTGGGAGCGCACAAGATGGAGGTCGCCCCACTGGTGCTCGGGGTAACGGTCGCCTCGCCCTCGAGTTGCGCGGACGCGCGAGATACTTGCATGACGAAGAAGGCCACCGACTCGAGCGAGAACATGGCTGACACCTCGTCTTCGAACTTCACCTCGAGTCCGAGCACCTCGCCGTAGAAATTCTTTGAGGCTGTCAAGTCCTCGACGAACACCACGACCGCGCCTAGATCCTTGAACGCTGGATTAATCCGCTGCCTCCTGAAGTGCACGTGACCAAAGCATTTCGCAGTCCCAACGGTAGTCCCAACGGGATTCGAACCCGTGCCTCCACCTTGAGAGGGTGATGTCCTAGGCCACTAGACGATGGGACCATGAAGCGAGCGGTAGCCGTGGCTGCTGCTCAATTCGCTCGGGGGCAAGGACTCGAACCCTGAATAACTGGACCAGAACCAGTTGTGTTGCCAATTACACCACCCCCGAAGGGCTTGGCAATCT
>OLLM01000142.1_pt1 | contig 186455 bp, 178 predicted proteins | sample 1604581 | NCBI WGS metagenome assembly OLLM01 (sample SAMEA104055725, study PRJEB20765) | soil metagenome | biome: Arctic tundra; feature: Polygonal ground; material: soil | place: USA | collected 2011-09 | depth 0-0.5 m | reverse complement strand
TACTTCTTTTGACGAACGACGCGTCCGGTTAGATCCGTCCATCGTCGCCCGTACTGGCTTTTGGCTCTCGTTCTTCCGTTTTCAAGGAGCGACAACACACACGAGCGAACTCGGAGGTGTGAAATACACCATCTCGGGATTTCTCCGTCGAATCTGCAGCCGGGTAACCCCAACTACAGGGATGCCTACCTTATCAGCGCCGTCCGCCGGGGCGCAAATGCTCCGGTCGCCGTCTTTGATGTGGGAGTACCAATGTAGCACCCGGGCGGCCGCCATCTGACCATCCGCGCCGGCGTCGCGGCCACCAGCGCTCATCGAGACGAACTTGGCCAATCTTCGTTTCACAACGCACCCTCCACCCTTGACCATTTCGCTCTCAACAATGGTCGCCGAGCCCGATATGTCGAAAATGGAGACCTACGCTTGAATAGCAACGATTTTCATTCACGTCCCGCGCGAAGATTTGTCGCAGCATCCACGGAAAGCACGATGTACATGAAATCTCATACCCACGAGCACGCCTGCGCACCGGGCAACGACCTGGCCGCCTAATGGCTCCTACCGCGCCCCGTCGCGAATCGCCGGTGCGGCTCTTCGCCACCTTCTCGCTCATCATGTTGGTGGGCGTGGTGCTGCTCGGACTAGTGCTCGCCCTCAGTTACCGAACCGAGGCCAATCGACGGGGACTGGCCGAGGGCCGTTCCGAGGCGATATTGGTCGCCGAAACTGCTGTCGCTCCGCGACTGGACGGTCGCATGCTCAGCCTGGGCCTAAGCCCCGTCGAAAAGACGGACATGAACCGCCTGGTGCGCGCCGCCGTGAAAAGTCACGACGTATTGCGCCTTCGCCTGCGTGACCAAGCGGGCGACGTGATCTACTCTGACGACGGTTCAGGCCTGCACGGTCCTAACGAGGCCGACGTCATGGCCGCGGTCCTCGACGCAACCCACGGCACGATTGCCGCCAGCATCACCCACCTCAATTCCGACAGTAACGACTCGGGGCCACTCGGTCCCGCCGCGGTCGAGGTCTACATGCCCCTGCTGGCCGGCACGCCACGCCACCAGGTGGGCGTACTCGAGATCTATCTGCCCTACTCGCCGATCGCCGCGGACATCGACGCCGGTCTCGAAAACCTTTACCAGAATCTGGCCTTGGGGCTCGGTCTCCTGTACGTACTGTTGGTCGGCATCTCCTACGCAGTCGGGCGCCGGCTGCGCCGCCAGGTTCGCATCAATGCCTACATGGTCGAGCACGACGCCCTGACGGACTTGCCGAACCGGGTGCTCTTTCACGACATGATCGAAGAGGAACTCGAACGCGCCGGACCGGCCGGCGAGTTCACCATGATCGCCATCATCGACCTCGACCGATTCAAGGAAATCAATGACACCCTGGGCCACTTCAACGGCGACCGATTGCTGATTGCCTTGAGCACCCGCTTAGCCGATCACCTCAGCGGACTGAACGCCCTGGCGCGCCTCGGCGGTGACGAGTTCGGCGTTCTTCTCTCCGACGTCGCCGACCCCGATCAGACGCTGCGCGAACTGCGCGACGTGATCGAAGGCGAAATCAATGTTGGGGGGCTGCCGTTGTCGGTGGAGGCGAGCATTGGCTACGTGATGGCGCCGACGTACGGCACCGACGTCGACGAACTCTTGCAATTGGCCGACGTGGCAATGTACTCGGCGAAGAAGCGCCACCTCGGGGTCGTTCGCTACAACCCGTCGCAAAACCACTACGACGCGTCCAATCTCGCGCTCATCTCCGAACTGCGCACCGCCATTGAAACCGATCAACTCGTGCTGTACTACCAGCCGAAAGTAAGGATCAACGACAGTCGCATCGACGCCGTGGAGGCCCTCGTGCGTTGGCAGCACCCGACGCTGGGTCTGCTCCAGCCCGATTGCTTCATCCCGCTCGCCGAGCAGACTGATCTGATCGACCGACTGACCGAGTGGGTCGTAGGTAGGGCGCTGCGTGACCTAAAGAATTTTGGACCGGCCTCCCAGCGACTCACCGTCGCGGTCAACGTCTCGGCTCGCAATCTAAGCAGCACCGTGTTTGCGTCCAGAATCGTCGAGGCGCTTGAAGCCGCTCACGTCGAGCCTCATCGTCTCTTCATCGAAGTGACCGAGACCGCCCTCATGACCGACCCCATACGCGCGGCCGCGGTGTTGGGCGAACTGGACCGCGCCGGCGTGCGACTGAGCATTGATGACTTCGGCACCGGCCAGACGTCGCTCGGTTATCTGTCGACCTTGCCCATCCACGAACTAAAGATCGACCGCAGTTTCATCACCGACATGCTCGATCACAACGGACACGCCGCCATCGTGCACTCCATTGTTGATCTGGGACACAACTTGGGCTTCACGGTAGTGGGCGAGGGCGTCGAGACGCGAGCGGTCCTCGACGAACTCGCGGCGGCCGACTGTGACGTCGCCCAGGGCTTTCTCTTCACGAGACCCATCCCCGTTGACGCCCTCATTTCGTGGCTCGATGAATTCGCCGCCGTCGACGCGAGCACCCGCCGCTAGGCCAGCGCAACTTCATGCACGCCACCTAAGTGACGAGCAACGGTACCGTTCCAGCCGCGCCGTCGTGCGTCGCCACCGTAGGACAGCAGCGGACGGCCGCCTAAATCGAGGCGTACTCCACGAACGCGCTCAACGTCCCGATGAGACGCATCTCGTCGATGGTTCGCGCACGCGAATTCAGTAGCGCCTCGGTGCACACCAAGTACGCCAGACAACGGGCGCGACTGACCGCGACGTTTAGTCGGTTCCTCGAAAAGAGAAACTCGGGGCCCCGCGGCATGTCCTCGGACGACGACGTGGTCATCGTAAAAAAGACGACCGGCGCTTCGCGACCCTGAAACTTGTCCACCGTGCCCACCTGCACGGCCGCCAGGCCGGGTGTGCGATCGAACTCGCGGCGCAAGAGACGAACCTGATCGTTGTAGGGGGCCACCACCATGAAGTCGCTCGGTCGGAGCGGTGCCGACTCCCCCGCCTGATTGACCCAGTTCGTGCCGAGCATGGAGAGAATCTGTTGGGTGACGATATCGGACTCTTCGAAGGACTCGGTGGACCGTGCGACGTGTTTGGCCCTGAGCCAGCGCAACCCGGTACCGAACTCGGTCGTCTGCTGCGCGCAGCTGTGATGGCTCGTCAGGCGCCCCTCGTAGATCTGGTCCGAGATGAACGCACAGACGTCGGGGTGCATGCGTCGAGTCTCCGAAATGAACACTCCCTGGGTGTTGGGGATCGTGACGTGATCGGCGAGCACGTGCTCGAGCACGCTCGCCCCCGAGCCGTCGGGGTGCTCGGCCTGCGAGACCTGGGCCAGTTGGAGGGGGTCGCCCAACAGAATCAAATTGCGCGCCGCGTTGGCCGAGGCAATCGCGTCGGCCAGGGCCAGTTGACCGGCCTCGTCGACTATTAGCACGTCAACGGGAAAGGCCCGTAGTCCGGGCCGCGACCAGAGCCACGTCGTGCCCGCCACCAGGTTGTACGCCGTGCTCTCGAACTCCTCCTTCTTCGGGTTATAACGAACGCCCTCCAGGGCGCCACTGGATGGGCGCGCTCCCTGGCGCAGTATTCGCACCGAGTCCAGATCGTGTTCGTGTTCGAAGACCTCGACGGTGGCCCGCAAGAGGTTGTCGATGGCGGCGTGACTCATGGCGGTGATACCCACCCTTTGGCCGGCGCGGATCAGTTCGTAGATGATGTGGGCTCCGCTGTAGGTCTTGCCGGTACCCGGCGGACCCTGCAGCGCGACGTAACTGTTATCGAGGTGACTCACCCAGCGAAGTGTCGCCGCCAGGTCGTCGCTGAACACGCCATCGTCCGGTCCCTGACCGGCTGTGAAGCGGGGCCGCTCGCGGGCCAGCAGCGCCAGCGAGACGGGGCTCGCTGGGTCGTTCTCCTGCGGGTGCAGGATCTGCTCGGCCAGATGGAACAACACCCCGGGCTTCTCCCTCGGCGACACGTAATCGTCCAACACGACGACGCGCGGCAGTCCCCCGGCCTCCTCGTGACGCTCGCGCCACGTCATCTTGAGTTCGCGCTTCTCGTGATCCAGTTCAGACACGTAGCCGTAGCCGTGTTCCACGCCGATGCCGGTATAGAGGACGTTCCTTTGACGAGTGAAGGTGGACGTATCGACGACCTGCTCGGGCCAAGTGAAGAGTGCGTGTTTGACCACTTCGCCGCTCTTCTTGGTCGTCTCTTCGAATCGAAGGAATCTCAGGTTGGCGATGAAGTCGCGGTCCCCGTAGAGCGACCCGAAGTCCGACGCCGCCTCGGCAAACTTTGGTGAAGTGTTGGCGGAGCGTTCGCGGCGCCAGTAGTTGAGCAGGTCACCCAGGAGGTGCTCGGGACTCGCATCACCAAATCGCTTCAGGCCCTCGACGAGTTCATCGGTGTCGAGTTCGTAGACCGGCACGTCATCGACCGCGCCACGCCACTCCAGCGCGACTGGCCGCTGTTGCACCAGCCAGTCGCGCAGGGCCATGGTTGCCTGCACGTCCTCGCAGTTATAGCGGGCAATGTTGTCGAGCAGTTGGGGACGCTTCGTTTTCATCCACTCCTCGTACTCAACCACGGCTCCCGCTCCCCCTTCAATTGCGCCCGAGCGCACGAAGCCGGTCAATCGCTCCAGGTGCTTCAGTCCGTAGGACTCCGTGCCCACCTGGAGAGAATTCTTCGCGACCACGTAAAGGTCAACGAAGAGCCCCGACTCCACCAGTTGGGAAAAGAGGTTCTCCGATTCGGTGCCGCGCGTGAGGCGCTCGAGGGACGAACGTTCAGTGTGGTTGTAGTGGTACACGTGCATCGAGGGATGCGTCGTTCGCCGGTGCGCGAAAAACTCCACCAGTTCCTTGATCATGCGCGCCTGCTCATCAAGATCGTGCGCCCAGCGTGCGTCGTAGACCCAGTTTGAATCACTCGAGCGCAAATACAGACCGGCGAGAAAGAACAGGTCGTTGCGGGCCGTCCAGAATGGGTGTCCCTCGAAATCGAAGAAGACGTCGCCCTCGTCGGGCGCCGGCATCAAGGCGAACCCGTGACCGTACACCGGGTCATCGGTAGCCTCGACCAGCGCATAATCGGGCGGCGCCAGCGGCGACCCTCGCGACGACACTTGCAAGGCAGCTTGGCGGGAGAGTCGCTGCAGATTGTCGTCGTGCACGTTGTCCACCGGCGAACGTCGCAACGCCAACTCCGCCACCGTGCGCACGCCAGCGGCCCCCATGGCGACGCGCTCCGGTGGGCGAATGTTAGCGACGTAGACCAGCGAATCCTGACCGCGCCATTCGCTTTCGCACCGCCCCGAGAATTCACAGATCTCGCAGTGGTTGCACGGTTCGGGCTGGGTATCAATGGTCAGTTGGTCCTGGTTCAACAGCACCTTCAACTGACGCCGAAGGCGCCGCCAATAGGGGCTGAACTGCTCGACCACCAGCGTCTCGCGCTCGCCCGAACCCAGCCAGAGGTGCATATCCTTGGGCGGCGCGCCGGTGAGCGCGGCGATGGCTTCGGCGTAAAAGCACAGTTGCAGGACGTGGCCCGGTTTGCCCTCGGCGCGCGTCAGCTTGGCGTCGATCGGTTCATAGTTGGCGTATCCCTCGGGGCCCTCGACGCGCACGAGAAAATCAGCGATGCCCCGGATCCCATCGTTTACGAAGGGCATCTGATAGATGACATCGTGACCCTTCGCCAAGAGATTGCCCAGGCGCGCGACCCACTGCGTGAACGTTTCGTCGGGATTGCGTCCCGGCACCTGGTAGACCGAACGACCCTGGTCCTCCAGATCGGCGAGGCAGTCACGCTCATGCGTGGAACCCTTCTCCACCAGCAGTTCGGCCAGAGATCCCATCGGCGTCGGCGCAATACTCAGGATCCCGCTGTCGACTTGATTGCGCAAGGAGAGAAAGTGGGCGCACTCGAGCCAGGCCGTGATTTTTGACGGGGTCAACAGGCGTTCAGGCATCTGGTGTCACTCTAAGTTTCCTTGTTCGGGCGGTGGGCCATCCATCACAGGATGTCCCAGGCCTGTGACAATTGAGCCTCGAGCGGCGTTCCCACGCCGAGGCTGGTCCAACTACATGGATTAGAGGCCAACTCAACGCGTAGGACTAAACGCTTGCAGGTCGGCCGGTTGGGTGCCGGTGACCATCTGTTCGGCGAGGAGCTTTCCCGATATCGGCCCGAGCGTTATGCCCCACATGCCGTGTCCGCCCGCCACGAAGATCCCCGGCACGCCGGAGGCACCCACGAGCGGCAATCCGTCGGCGCTGACCGGGCGCGGGCCCACCCAAACGTCGCGCATGCTGGCCCAGTCGACGCCTCGCAACAATGGTTGCGCGGACCGCGCCAACGCGTCAACGCGCGACTGAACGATTGGGTGTTCGTGTGAACGAAACTCCATCGTCCCGCCCACCCTCATCCCACCCTGGTAGGGCGTGCAGGCGACCCGCGCCACGGGCAAGTAGATCGGGCTAGCCAGCGGCTCTGCGGTGTCCACACTGAACGAATAGCCCCGCCCCGCCTGGACGCGCAGGCGTACACCGAGCGGCCTTGCTAATTCATTGAGCCACGCCCCGGTCGCGACGACGACCGCGTCCGCACGTTCGGCGACCCCCGCCTCACCCTCGAGCGTGATGGCGCCGGCGCCGCGGCGCAATGTGCGCACCCGAAAGCCCGTTCGCACCTCGCCACCTCGGGCCATCACCGAGGCGGCGAGCGATTGGACGTAGGCGCCTGGATCGAGGTAGCGCTGGCCGTTGATCTGCACCACCACCTGGACGACTTCGGCGATCTGTCCCACCAATGCGCGGGCCTCATCACCAGTGAGTTGGCGCACGTCAACGTGCTGGCCGGCCGCTTCGATTCTTTCCAGTTCATGACGCAGTTCGTGCGCCTGCGCCCCTTCCTTAAAACAGGCCATGATGGGCGCGCTGATCGTCGCCGACGTGACGCCACCATCGCTCAATTCATCGAAAACTCCGAGGGCGCCGTGATTAATTGAGAGATAGCTCTGCATCGCGCGGCGCCACTGGGCGTTGGTTGAGTGCCGGGCGAAGTTCACGAGGAAACGCCACACCGCCGGGTCGCGAGCCAGCGGTACGGACAGCGCGGCGTCACGGTCGAAGAGGGATCGCAGGGCGTAGCGCAACACGGTCGGTTCGGGCAGCGGAATCGCCATGCCCGGCGAGAGCCAACCGGCGTTACCCCACGATGATCCGGCCGCCACGTCGGCGCGCTCGAGCACGGTGACCTCAACGCCGTACTCCTGCAAGAACCACGCGGTCGCCAGCCCGAGCATCCCCGCACCCACGACGACCACCCGTTTAGGCGCGATCACACCGGGTGGTTGGTAGAAAGACGAGGACATGATGGTCCAATGTACGCCCCGTTGCGCACCCACTCGTCGCGCGACAAAACGCTACGCCAGGCGCTCGGCGGCGCCGTCGCGCGCGGCCCTCAGGCGTTCGGCCTGCTCGCTCTGGGCCGCCGGTCCCGATCCTCCCGGCGAGGTGCGGGCGCTGAGCGACGCGCCCGAGGTAAAGAGATTTGCGAACCTCGAGAACTCCTCACTTTGTTCCACGACGTCGAGGAGCGAAACTCCGCGACGAACGGCCTCACCCACCAGTTGGCCGACCTGTTCATGGGCCTGGCGAAAGGGGACTCCCTCCTGCACCAACCGTTCGGCAATGTCAATAGCCACCAGGTTGGGGTCGTCGGCCGCGCGACGGGCCGTCTCGGCGTGAAACGTCATCGAATGGTAGGCGCCGGCCAGGGCGTTGATCATCAAGGTGACGTGGCGCAGAGAGTCAAACAGAGGCTCCTTATCCTCTTGCAAGTCTCGGTTGTACGAAAGCGGCAGTCCCTTCAAGGTGACCAGTAATCCCGTCAGGTTCCCGACCAGGCGACCGCTCTTGGCCCGGGCCAACTCGGCGACGTCGCTGTTCTTCTTTTGCGGCAACATCGATGACCCCGTCGTGAAGTCGTCACCGAGGGTGGCGAAGCCAAATTCCCCGCTCGTCCACAGCACCAGCTCTTCGCCCATGCGCGAAAGATGGATCCCCACCATGGCCAGCGCGAAGAGCGTCTCGGCGACGAAGTCGCGATCGCTCACGGCGTCCAGGGAGTTGGCGAAGGGTTCGCGAAAACCCAACAGTTCAGCGGTGAAGGCCGGCTGGATAGGTAACGACGTGCCCGCGAGTGCGCCGGCGCCCAACGGCGATACGTTCATGCGCTCACGCGCGTCGATCAGTCGCTGCACGTCACGCAGCAGCGACCAGGCGTGCGCGCCGAGGTGGTGAGTGAGCAACACGGGCTGGGCACGCTGGAGGTGGGTGTAGCCGGGTAAGTACGCGCCGGTGTGCGTCGCACCCACTTCGTCGAGCGCGTCCACCAATGTGAGGAGGTCGCGAGCGACCGAAGTAACGGCGTCGCGGGTGAACAGTCGCAGCGTGGTCGCGACCTGGTCATTGCGACTGCGCGCCGTGTGCAATTTGGCGCCGGTGTCGCCGGCCAGCTCGGTCGCGCGCCGCTCAATCGCCATGTGGATGTCTTCATCGCTCTCGTCGCGAGTGAACGTTCCGTCTTCAAATTCGCGCAATATTGCGTCGAGTGTCGCGAGCAACGCAGCGCACTCGTCGGCACTGAGCAGCCCGGCGTGCGCCAAGCCCCGCACGTGGGCCTGGGAGCCGGCGATGTCGTGGGCGTAAAGGACGTGATCGAAGGAGTAACTCTCCGAGAGGTCCCAGAGCGACTTCGCCATGGGCGACGAGAACCGTCCGTTCCAGAGCGTCATGGCTGGGGCGGCGTCGCGTTCTTGGCCCCCTGGCGAGCGGCCCACGTCTTGATGGCGAGTCCATAGATCTTGACAAAGCCCTCGGAGTCGGCGTGGTGAAACTTATCCCCGGCGTCGTAGGTCGCCAGGCCGTAATCGTAGAGCGCGTAGGGACTTCGACGGCCTTCGATACGCATGAAGCCCGGCGGCGCGAAGGACATTCGTACGTCGCCCGAAATGTGGCGTTGGGTCTCTTCTAAAAACGAATCCAGCGCCTCCTTGAGCGGCGAGAACCACATGCCGTCGTAGACCAATTCAGCCCAGCGAATCTCCAACCGGGCCTTCTCGTGATGCACGTCACGCTCGAGCACCAGGTCCTCGAGATCCGAATGCGCGGCGATGATGGCTAGGGCGGCGGGACATTCGTACACCTCACGACTTTTGATGCCCACGCGACGGTTTTCCACCATGTCGAGGCGCCCGAATCCCGTCGACCCCGCGCGGTCGTTCAATGTCTTGATGAGCTCGGCCAGCGACATCGACACGCCGTCTACGGCGACCGGCAGGCCGGCGTTGAACGAGAGCGTCAACTCGACTCGCTCATCAGTGCGCACACGCGTTAAAGTCATCGGCTCCTCGGGGGGGGCCGCCCAGGGGTCTTCCATGGCGCCGCATTCAATGGCCCGGCCCCAGAGATTCTCGTCGATCGAGTAGATCTTCTCCTTGGTGGCCTTGACGGGCACTTCCCACTTGATCGCGTAGTCCACCGACGCATCGCGACTCATGCCCCAGTTGCGCGCCGGGGCCAGTACCTCGAGGTCCGGCGCCAGGGCGTGGGTGCCGACTTCAAAACGGACCTGATCATTGCCCTTGCCGGTGCAACCGTGCGCTACCGCGTGCGCCTGGAACTTGCGCGCCTGGTCCACCAGGTGACGTACGATCACCGGTCGCGAGAGGGCCGAGACCAGGGGGTATTTACCCTCGTACCTGGCGTTGGCGAAAATGGCCTTGGCGCAGAACTCCTCAGCCATCTCGTCGCGCGCGTCCACGACAACGCAGTCGAACGCGCCGGCCGCCATCGCTCGGGCCTTGATGTCCTCAAAGCTCTCCGACTGGTCACGGTCCTGGCCGACGTCGACGAGCACGCAGACGACTTCGAGCCCCCACTCCTCGATCATCCAACGCACAGCGACCGACGTGTCCAGACCGCCGCTGTACGCCAGCACCACTCGCTTGGCCATCGCTACTTCGCCTTCTGCACGGTGGCCAGTGCCTCGGAAAATCCCGCCAGGGCTCGAAATTCCGCGGCCACCGAATCCCCGCCGCGCGCCTCACTGGCGATCACCAGGATGGTGTCGTCGCCGGCCACGCTGCCCAGCACGCCGTCGAGCACGCTGCGGTCGAGCGCGGAAGCCACCACGTGCGCACAGCCCGGGGGCGTACGTAGCACCACCAGGTTGGCCGAAAAGTCGACCGCGACCACCCACTCACCCATCATGCGACGCAGGTGGTCGAGCGGCGCCGCCGTCATCTTGGGCGCCATCGCGATGACGATGCGGCGCGAGCCGTGCTCGTCACGAACCTTGATGGTGCCGAGTTCCTGCAAATCGCGAGTCACGGTGGCTTGCGTGGCGGAAATGTCTTCGGACTGCAGGCGCGTGACTAGTTGGGCCGCGGTGGAGATCACTTCACGTTCCAGCAGTTCGCCGATGCGATGTTGTCGCTGGGTCTTGGTCATTCGTTCTCCTCTTTAATCCATCGAAGCACGCCGATCATCGCCGAGCGCCGGTGAAATACTTGACGCCAGACCAGTGAGTTCGGCCCGTCGAGCACCTCATCGGTGATTTCGTCCCCGCGGTGCGCCGGCAGGCAGTGCAGCAGTACGGCCTCCTTGCGGGCTTCGTTCATGAGTGCGCGGTCGACGCGAAATCCGGCCAGCTGGTCGAGGCGAAGGGAAGTCTCGTCTTCCTTGCCCATCGAGACCCAGGCGTCGGTGTAGATGACGTCGACGTTCTTGACGGCGTCGTGTGGCGAATCGGTCAAGCGCAGCGCTCCACCGCCGCCGACGCCGGCGGGGTCTTCCACTCCGCCGGGAGTCAACTGGTACTGCGCGGGCGCACCCACGTTGACGTTGACGCCGAGCCGCAGCAGCGCCACGGCCAGCGAGCGAGTTACGTTCGTCGCGTCACCGACGTAGGCCACCTCGAGCCCAGCCAGTTGACGTACGTCACCGCCGCCGAAGTGCTCGGCCAGCGTCAACACGTCGGCGACCGCCTGGGTCGGGTGCGCCTCATCGCTGAGCAAGTTGATGAGCGACATGCGCTCGCGCGTGGTGTGGCGTATGCGATCAAAGACAGTGTGGTGGCGCACGCGCAGCGCCGCGATGGCGTACATTTCGCCCAGCGTTCGGCCCACGTCCTCGGCGCTCTCGCGACTGTCCAGGCCAATCTCCTCGTCGCTGAAGAGGGTGGTGTACCCTCCCAACTCGTGCACGGCGCTCGAACTGGCCGCGCGAGTGCGCAGGCTCGGATGCTCGAAGACCAGCGCCACGCCCTGGCCCTTGAGCGTTTCGTCATCGAACGGCGACACCGCCCGTTCGTAGATGGTAGCCAGGTCGACCTCGCTCAATTGTTCAATCGTTATGAAGTGCCGGGTCACGCGACCACCTCCGTGGTTGGTACGTCGCCCGCCAGCGCTCCAGCCAGGGCGTGCGCCCGGGTGCCATTGGCAATCAGGACGCGTTTGGCCCCGCAGCTGAGCGCGTCGAGCGCGGCGAGCATCTTGGGTCGCATGCCGTCACGCGCGTCACCCGAGGACAGTAGCGAATCGACCTGGGCCCGGGTGACCGACTCGAGCGATGTCGCCTCGTCATTGGCCACCGCTCGAAGCTGATCGACATCGCTGAGCAGTACCAGGACGTCCGCCTCGAGGGCGCCGGCCAGCGCGCCGGCGGCCGTGTCGGCGTTGCAATTGACCAACTCACCCCACTCATCGACGGCGACGGGACTGAGCACCGGCGTTATTCCCGCTGACCAAAGCGTGCTGATGATCTCGATACGAACCTTGGGCGCGGTTCCAACCCGGCCCCACGGCTCGCCCAACGACGACGCACACAGTAGCGTCGCGTCGGCTCCCGAGAGGCCCATGCAGCGAACGCCCAATTGATTAAGGGCGGCCGTAATCGCCAGATTCACCTGGCCCAGCGCCATCGCGGTGAAGTCCATGGTGGCGGCGTCGGTGATTCGAAGTCCCTCGTGAAAATGGCCTTCCAACCCCACCGCCTCCAGCAGCGTCGCGATCTGGGGACCGCCGCCGTGCACCAGGGCAACGTCAGCGCCCTCGGCGCGCAACTGATCAATGTCGTACGCCAGGTCCACTAGCAGTGGCGAGCGGGGACGCAGCGAGTCGAGCGCGTGGCCACCGAGCTTGACCACCACGCGACTCACGGTGTCACACCCGATAGCGGCAGACCGGCGTTCTCCACGCGACCAGTGGCCACGTTCCACGCCTGAATTGCTTGGCCCGCGGCGCCCTTGATTAAATTGTCGAGCGAACTCATCGCCACCAACCACCCGGTGCGCGGATCCACTCGCGCGCTCACCAAGCAGAGGTTGCTGCCCACCGAGTCCTTGAGCGTTGGCGGCTCATCGCTCACCACAACAAACGGATCGTCGGCGTACGTCTCGCGCAGCAGCGACAGGGCGTCATCGCTCGTGATCTTCGCGGAGCGGAGACGGCCGTATGCCGTAATCAACATGCCGCGACTCACGGGGATGAGGTGGGGCGTAAAGAGCACTTCGGCATTTAGCTCTTGTTGTATTTCGGGCGTGTGGCGATGCGTAAGCAGGCCGTAAGCCTCGGCGTTGCCTTCTAGACGCGTGAACTGCAGCCGTTCACTGACGGCGCGACCAGCGCCCGATACGCCGCTCAACGCATTGACGACGATGCCGGTCCTCTCCACGAGTTCAGCGTCGAGGAAGGGCCCCAGGGCCAGCGCCGCGGCGGTGGGATAGCAGCCGGGCACGGCGATCAACGTCGCGCCGACGAGTTCCTTGCGGTGGCGTTCGACGAGCCCATAGACCGAGTTCTCGAGCAGCGCGGGCGCCGCGTGAGACTGGCCGTACCATGAGTCGTACGCCGTCGCATCCTTCAAGCGAAAGTCAGCACCCAAGTCGACGACCTGCAGTCCACGCTCGAGCAGATCGGGCACGAGACCCTGACTGTGCCCGTGGGGCAACGCCACGAACACAACGTCCAACGACTCTTCAAAGATCGCCGCGGTAGGCGCGAATACGGTCGAGGGATACAACGCCGCGAGGGCCGGCACGTGCTCGGCGACGCGTTTGCCGGCGTTGGACTCGCCGGTGGCGATGACAATCTCCATGTCTGGGTGAGCCGCGCCGAGGCGTAACAACTCCGATCCGGCGTAACCCGTTGCTCCCACAATGCCGATGCGCATATGCCATTTTATGCACACCGAGTGATAAAAGTGCAAATATTCCTCCAAACGATAGGCTGGGCCGATGTCGAAGCGCGGATGGCTCCTCTTCCTGGCCATGGCCGTCATTTGGGGCATTCCCTACCTTTTGATCCGGGTCGCCGTGCGCCAGCTCGATCCCGGCGTCCTGGTGCTTGGCCGCACGTTGCCGGCGGCCCTCATGTTCCTACCGCTCATTGCGTCGCGCGGACAACTGCCGCTGCTACGCAAGAATTTCTACTGGATTGCCACCTTCGCCGTGGTGGAGTTCGGCGTCCCCTGGTTCTTAATGTCGACGTCGGAGAAACACATCACTAGCTCACTGACCAGTCTGCTCATCTGCGCGGTGCCCCTATTCGCGGTGGTCGCCCAGCGAATACGGCGCACGGAAGATCACATCAACGCGCGCCGCCTCGTAGGACTCGCCATCGGGGCGCTCGGCGTGGCCTTCCTGGTGGGCCTCGATCTCCGCGGTGGCTCACTCAAATGGATCAGCCTGATGATGATCGTCGGTCTTGGCTACACCATTGGACCGATCATCCTGGTCACCAAACTGGCGCACGTGCCGGGGCCGGTCGTGGTGGCCGGGGCCACCTCCTTCATCGCCCTGTGCTGGGTACCGTGGAGCATCGCACACTGGCCGCAGCACATTTCGGGCGAGACGTGGAGTTGCGTCGCCGTGTTGTCGGTGGTCTGCACGGCCGGCGCATTCCTCACCTTCTTCGAGCTGGTGAAGGAAGTGGGTTCCACGCGCAGCGTGGTCGTCACCTACTTCAACACCGCCATCGCCGTGGTGCTCGGCATCGCGATTTTGAACGAGCCGCTCACCGCCGGGATCATGGTGGGCTTCCCGCTCGTGTTGGTGGGCTGCATCCTGGCGACGAGCCGCAACCCGTCGCTCACCGCGGCGGCGTGAACTCACCCGAGACGCGCACGTCGCCGTTGACCGTGAGCCAGAGGCGCCCCGGCGCGGTTCGCATCGTCACTTGATCGCTCACCAGGACCGGCCCGTGAAAGATCAGCACCGCTTCACGCAGCGTCGCGCCGACCACCTCATGGACTGCCTGCCACACGGCGGCGTTGTTGACGTGGTCGATCACGTCGATGTCAGCCCGGCGAAGGGACCACGATCGCGAAGGAGCGTCGTTGGGCGGCACGCTGCGCTCGACACGGCCCGAGACCTTGCGGCCCTGGGCCGCCAGGCCGTAGAGATCCAAGAAGCTCTGGGGAATTCGTTGGGGCTGTCCGGCCGAGTTGACCGGGACCCATAGGGAGGCCGTTTCGATGACGTCGTGGTCGTTGACAGCCAGGTTGGTGCGCCGTTCGGCCCACGCCACACCCGTGCCCCCGCACCACGTGGTCAGGCGCACTCGTTCACCCAGGGTGGGCCAACGACCGCCATCAACGAGTCGTACGGCCGTGCGTCGCACCACCCACGTCAGGTTCGAACCGGCGCCCACGTCGTCCCAGTCGTCGGTGCCGACATCTTGGAGATAGCGGGCCACCCCGTCGAGACGAAAGTTCCCGTCCGCACCGCAGTCCGAGAGTCGGACCCGACGTTCGCTACTGAAGTGGCGACCCTCTTCTAGACGCGCAACGTACTCAATCACTTATATAAATTACTCGTAAAACTATGGTCATTCGGGCATTCGAGCCCCCATCAGTACAGCGTCGCACCCGTAATGTGGACCCAATGCCACGTGTCGGGTGCCCATGATACTGCTCCTGCTCATCGGCTTCGTCGCCGGTCTCATCGCGGGGATCTCGCCGTGCATCTTGCCCATTCTGCCCGTCGTGCTAGTTGGCTGGGCCGATCCCGTGACGGGCACCAGCCGTCCCCTGGCGGCCCGACGCCGGCGCGCGGTCACCGTCGTGCTGGGACTGGTGGTGAGTTTTGCGCTCATCACCGCCACCGGTTCGGCCGTGCTGAGCGCACTGGGCCTGCCCCTGAATCTGCTGCGTGACGCCGGCATTGCCCTGCTCTTGCTGTTTGGCGCGGGCCTCTTAGTACCGAACCTCGAAGCACTGCTGGAGCGGCCCTTCGCCCGCCTGACTCGCTCCGGCTCGCGCGTACACGGATCGGCCTTCGTCTTTGGCCTTGGCCTGGGCGCCGTGTTCGTCCCCTGCGCCGGTCCCGTGCTGGCGGCGATCTCCGTGTTGGGTACGCGACACCAGGTCAGCTTCTACAGCGTGATGTTGAGCTTCGTATTCGCCGCCGGGGCCGCCGTGCCGCTCTTGTTCATCGCCCTCGCTGGGGACCGGCTGATTGAGAAGAATCGCCGCCTCGCGCAACGGGCCCGCCGGTTGCGGCCCGCCGGCGGTGCCCTGCTCATCGTGATGGCGCTGGCGATTGGTCTTAACTGGACAAACGGATTGCAGACGCTGCTGCCTGGTTACACCAACGCGCTCCAACGGCACATCGAGGGCAACTCCTTTGCCTTCAAGGAACTCAACAGCCTTAAGCACGTTTCGCATAACGACGGCTCCCTGCTCAAGTGTGAGTCCTACGCCGCGGAGGGCTACTCCCAGGGGCTCTCCAAATGCGGATTGGCCCCGCGGTTCACGGGCATCACCAAGTGGTTCAATACCACCGGTGACCGGCCGCTCTCGCTCAAGGCGCTGCGCGGGCACGTGGTGCTCGTTGACTTCTGGACCTACTCGTGTATCAACTGCCAGCGCACGCTGCCCCACGTCGAAGCCTGGTATCAGCGTTATCGCACCGCGGGCTTCGACGTCGTGGGCGTCCAAGCGCCCGAGTTCGCCTTCGAGCACGTACTGAGCAACGTCCGATCGGCGGCGGCGAGCCTCGGCGTGATGTACCCCATCGCGGTGGACAACAACCTGGATACGTGGACGGCCTACAAGAACAACTACTGGCCCGGCGAGTACCTCATCGACGCGAAGGGCGTGATTCGCCACGTCGACTACGGCGAGGGCAACTACACCCAGGACGAGAATCTCATCCGCCGGTTGCTGAAGCAGGCCAACCCCAATGCCACGTTGCCGCCCGCCACCACCGTGCCCGACCTCACCCCGACGGTCATGACCAGCCCGGAGACCTACCTCGGCGCGCAGCGCTCGCAGTACTTGGACGGCGCCGAGCCGGTCAACGGCGAGAACGCCACCCACCGTTTCCCGGCCTCGATCCCCCAGTACAGTTACGCGCTCTCGGGTCGATGGTTAACCGCCAATCAGGAGATCACCTCCGAGGGCGACTCGCAACTGTCGCTCAACTTCCTGGCCCAGGACGTCTACCTGGTGCTCAACGGCCAGGGCACGATTCGTGTCTCGTTAAACGGCGCGTACCTCAAGACCATCGACGTGTCCGGTTATACGCGCCTGTACACCCTCTTGCAACAACGTTCCAACGCCACGGGCCTGTTGAACTTGCAGTTCTCGCGCGGCGTGCAGGCCTACGACTTCACCTTCGGCTGACGGGCCCAGCGACGAGCCTTCGTTAGCGCAGCGCAGCGCCGAGTTGGGCGGCCCGGTCAATCAACGCTTCGCGCGCGCCACTGACCTCCTCGTCGCTGAGCGTGCGATCGGGCGAAGAGAATCGAACGCTGTAGGCCAAACTGCGCATGCCCGGCGCCAGGTTGGCGCCGTCGTAGACGTCGAAGAGCACGACCTCCTCGACCAGTTCTGAGGCACCGCGCAGCGCGTGGGCCAAGTCCTGGGCGTGCACGCTCATCGGTGTCACGAGGGCGAGGTCCACCACCGCGCTCGGGTAGCGACTCGCCATGACAACAACGTCGCCGCGCCTCGTCGCGAGTGTCACATCGGCCAGGGCGTCGACATCGAGATCGACCAAGCCAACGCGGCGGTTGATCACCGAAGGCACCAGGGTCGCAACGAGTTGGGGATCGACTTCACCGACCCAGCCGAGGCAGGCGCTCGACGCCCGATCAACAAGGGCGGCCGAGCGAGTGGGATGAAACCCGCGCGGCACGTCGTCGCTCGTACGTACCACGACGTCGGCGAGTCCCAGGCGTTCGAACATCGTGGCCCACAACGCCACGGCGCTGGTCGCGTCGTCGCCCCCTCGCCCCAAGACAATGGTGAAGCGTTCGTTCTCACGCGGCAGGCTCAGGGTTACGTGACCGCCCTCTCCGCCCTTGGTCGCGCGCGCCTGGTCAGTGGTCTCGGGATGGGCGAACACCGTGCCGATCTCGCCGAGCACGACGTTGCCGGTGCCACGCTCGATGTTCTTGCCCCAGGCCTTGACCAGTCCCACCAGCATGCTGGCTCGCAGCACCGACTCGTCGGCGGCCAACGGATTGGTGACGCGTACCCGGGGGCCATTGTCTGCCAACAGGTCAAAATCGGCGTCACTGCCCAAGGTCGGCGTCCAAGCGATGTTCGCGCCCACGTCAACCGCCACGTCCTGGATGAGACGGCGCAGCCGTTGACGATTGTTCAGGCCGCCCGGCTCGGGCCAGGTCGGCGTGTGCCGGGGCAGGCGAAGATAGCTGTACAGCCGCGCAATCTCCTCGATCACGTCGGCGCGCCCGGCGACGCCGCCGCGAACATCGAGCCGTGACGAGGGCGGCGTGACGAAGAGGCTCGCGGCCCTCGCCTCGACATGGAAGCCCAAGGCGCGGAGGATGACGCTCGACTCGTCGAACGAAATCTCCACTCCCAGGCCGCGTTCAATGTCGCCGGCGCGCAGTTCAATTACCGGCGGCGTCGGGACCTCTCCCCACACGTCCAAGGGATCGGTCAGCCATTCCAGTGCGGGGCTGCTCTCTCGCAACAGTTCGACGAAGCGGGCGGCGGCACGCGGGGCCAGCTGGGGATCGACCCCGCGCTCAAATCGGTTGGAGGCCTCACTGCGAAGGCCGTGACGCTTCGAGGCGCGCGCGACGGTCATGGGGTCAAAGAAGGCCGCTTCTAACAGCACGTCGGTGGTGGTGTCGCTGATTTCGCTGGAGGCGCCACCCATGATGCCGGCGAGGCCGAGCAGTTGATCGTCGCCGTCGACGATCACGCAGTCGACCCCCGTGTCGCCCAGTCCCCGGCCCGCCTTGGCCAGATCGCGCGTGACCCCGTCCAGGGTTTGCAGCGTCTCGCCCGCGTGGGCGCGGCGCACGCGAATGGTGTGACCCGCCACGTACGCGGCGTCGTAGGGGTGGGTCGGTTGGCCGAGTTCGAGCATCACGAAGTTCGAGGCGTCGACCACGTTGTTGATCGCTCGCATGCCCGCGCCCTCGATTCGCTGCACCATCCACGCCGGCGAGGGCGCCACTTGGACACCGCGCAGCACCGACACCGTGAGGCGCCCGCAGAGATCGGGGGCGTCGAGCAAAGCCGTCGCGAAGGTGTCGCTCTTGGTCTTGACGTTGGGCGTGGCCAGCGCCGACGAGCGCAGCGAACGGCCCAGTCGCGCGGCGAGGTCGCGGGCCACCCCTTCGACGGACCACGCGTCGGGACGGTTGCCCTCGACCGAAATGTCAAAGATCACGTCGCGCGCAATGCTGAGCGCCTCCATGAGGCCCATGCCAATGTGTGGCGTAACCATGTCGTCGAGCACCAACAGCCCGCGATGATCATCACTCAGTCCCAACTCGCGTCCCGAGCAGAGCATGCCGTTGGACGTCACGCCGCGCATGGTGCGTTGGGTAATGACGAAGTCGCCCGGCAGCGTGGCGCCGACGGGCGCCAGCGGCACGTGGTTGCCCACCACGAAGTTCGTTGCCCCGCAGACAATCTCCAAGGGGCCCTCACCGGCGTCGACCACCACGAGGCGCACTCGGTCGGCACCCTCGATCGTTCGAATCTCATCAATACGTGCCACCACCACGTCATCGAGACCCTCGCCCACGTGCTCAATGCCCTCGACCACCAGACCGAGGTCGTCGAGGGTGGGCCGCAGCTCATTGGCCGACTCGGGCAGGTCCACGAACTCGCGCAACCAGTTCAGCGATATCTTCACGTGAACTGCCTTAGAAAGCGGGTGTCGTTCTCGATGAGCGCTCTCATGTCGCCGATCTGGTGACGCATTTGGGCGCAACGATCGATGCCGAAACCGAAGGCGAAGCCACTCCACTCCTCGCCGTCAATCCCCACCGCGTCCAGCACCGCGGGATCCAGCATGCCCGATCCCCCCAGTTCCAGCCAACCGGTCTGCGAGCACGTGCGGCAGCCTTCTCCGCGGCAGATCGTGCAGGTGATTTCGAACTCGGCCGACGGTTCGGTGAAGGGGAAGTAGCCCGGCCGCAGTCGCGACGCGATGTCGGCGCCAAAGTACGCGCGCGTGAAGGTCTCGATGACGCCCGCCAGGTCGGCGAAGGTGATGCCGCGATCGACGACCAGCCCTTCGATTTGGTGGAAGGTCGCCAAGTGGCTCGCGTCGGGCGTGTCGCGGCGATAACAGCGCCCGGGCATCACCGAATGGATGGGCAACGTGTTGTTCGCCACGGCTGCTTCCATCAAGTGGATCTGGGTCGGCGAGGTGTGCGTGCGCAGTACCACCGTCTCGGGCTCGCCGAGTTCGACGTAGAAGGTGTCCCATAGTCCGCGCGCGGGGTGGGCGGGCGGAATATTAAGCGCCTCGAAGTTGTACCAGTCGCTCTCGACTTCGGGACCGTCGGCCACAGTGAAGCCCATGCCGACGAAGACGTCCTCGAGTTCACGTTGCGTGGTCGCGACCAGGTTCGGGTGACCCTGCGAAGGCGGCACTCGAACGGCGCTCACCACCACGTCACCCAAGTCCAAACGGTCAGCTTCGAGCAGCTCGACGCGCGCCGAACGCGAGAGCACCTCGCGGCGCTGTGCGAACGCGGTCTCCACCTCGCGCCGGGCCTCTTGCAACAATGCGCCGGCGTCGCGGCGCTCGTCGGGCTCGAGGGACCCGAGTGACTTTTGCAATAAGGAGAGAACCGAGCGTTTGCCAGTGATTGCGGGCTCGGCTTCGCGCAGGGCGTCGAGCGTCGGGAGCGACGAAATCGTGCCCAGAAGTTCGGCCTTTTGCGCGGCCAGGTCGGCGAGAGGTGGGGACGTCATGTCCCCGTAAGGCTAGGTGGTGGTGGTGGCGCGCCATTCGCGTCTTGACGTCGCCAGAGGGCCTCGAAGGCAATGAGTGACGCGGCCACCCCGGCGTTGAGCGACTCATTGCGACCGGCCATGGCAATGCTCACACTCGACTGACACTGGGTGATGGTATCGGCGTCAAGGCCGTCGGACTCGTTGCCAATTACCACGACGGTGGCCCTCGTAAAGTCGACTCGGCGGTGGTCCTCGCCGCCGCGCACGACCGTGGCGAACGTCTGAGCCCCCGCGGCCACGAAGTGCTGCAGAGCCTCGTCGAACGAACTCACCACCACGGGCAGGTGAAAAATCGAGCCGGCCGTCGCGCGCAGCGTTTTGGGATTAAAGGGATCGACCGACTGACCGGTGAAGACCACGGCGCCCACGCCCGCGGCGTCGGCCGAGCGAATAATGGTGCCAGCGTTACCGGGGTCGCGCACGTCGTGCAGGACAAGGATCAGACCCTGGACGTCAATCGCCGTCACGGGCGTGATCGCGAATCGCACGGCAGCGAGCAGGGGCTGGGGCGTGCTGGCGTCCGCGATCTTTTCGAGCACGCCGCTCGCCAAGGCAAACACGCGCACACCGGCCTTCGTCGCGTTGGCCACGGTTTCGCTCATCGCCGGGTGGTTGGTCGCCGCCGCGTCCACGTACAGGGCTTCGAACTCCGCCCCGCTGTCAAGGGCCGCCTCGACGAGGTCGGGACCCTCGAGGACGCATACCCCTTCACTCCATCGCAGCGAACGTTTTTGCACGAGGCGTCGAAGACGACGCACCCGCTGGTGTGACGACCCCAACGCTTCGATCAGAACTGCCTACTTCGAAAGTGCGTCGTTGGCCTGGGCGACAATGGCCCCGAAGGCGGCGCTGTCATTCACGGCCAATTCCGCCAGGATGCGTCGATCGACTTCGATGCCGGCGGCGTTGAGACCGGCGATGAAGCGGCTGTAGCTCATGCCGTGCGCCCGGGTGCCCGCGTTGATGCGTTGAATCCAGAGCTTGCGAAACTCGCCCTTGCGTGCTCGTCGGTCACGAAAGGCGTACACCCCGGAGTGCTGGACCGCTTGGTTCGCGGCGCGAAAGGTGCGGCTGCGGTCCCCGTAGTAGCCCTTGGCCTCTTCGAGCACTGCCTTGTGGTGCTTCTTGGCGTTGACCGCCCTCTTCACACGTGCCATGTTGGTTCCTCTTTCCTAACTGAGTCCCTAGAGACCCATCAACTTCTTGACGTTCTTTTCCTGGCCGGGCGACAGGTCGGTGTCGCGACCGAGTCGACGCGCGCGCACCGATGACTTGCCCTCCATGAGGTGACCGCGGAACGCCTTGCGACGACGAAGTCGTCCCGTTCCGGTCACCTTGATGCGCTTCTTAGCACCACTGGACGTCCTCATCTTCGGCATCTCAGCCCTCCTCTAGCGTTACTTCGACCGATACATTCGGCACGACTTCTTGTTGCACGATCTCTTGGGGCGCGGACACCACCGCCGCCACCACTGGTTTGACGACCGCCTTGGCGCCTTCGTCAACTTTGGGCTTGGACTTCTTGTCGGGCCCGAGCACCATAATCATGTTTCGCCCATCCAGTTTGGGGGCCGACTCAATCTTGGCGATGTCGGTCAACTTCTCGACGATGCGGTCCAAGATCCTGGCACCCAATTCGGGGTGAGCGGACTCGCGTCCGCGGAACATGATGGTGATCTTCACCTTGTGACCTTCAGTCAGGAATCGCTCGACCAGTCGGGTCTTGGTGTCGAAGTCACCGGGTCCGATCTTCGGGCGGTACTTCATCTCCTTAACCCCAACGTGGAGGGTCTTGCGACGTGATTCCTTGGCCTTTTGGGCCTCATCGAACTTGAACTTCCCGTAGTCCATAATGCGACATACGGGTGGATTCGCGGTAGGCGCGATCTCCACTAGATCCAGATCCAGACTGCGGGCCAACTCCAGCGCATCGCGCGTTGCCATCACGCCACGTTGATTTCCTTCGTGGTCAATGAGACGAATGCTATCCACTCGGATGCGTTCGTTGACTCGGTGGTCTCCAGGCACTGTTGCGATAACTCTCTCCTCGCTCTACGCGACACCACGCTGGTGTCGCCACGGCAAGCGGGGCGCAAAACTCCTGGGAACCCGTGCACTCTTCGTGCCTAGGTGGACGTCGGCAAAGCCAACCTCACTTGCTGAACTGCTCCACCACAGTAGCAGAAGGGTCTCGCGGCCGGAATTGCATACGATTCACGTCCGTGCGACTACCTTGATTGGCGTGACCGACGCGCCCCCACCCACCGAAAGTTCCGACGAAGTTGACGAAATCGAACTACTGCGCGAGACCCCGATCGAGTTGATCCTTGGCAACTACATTTTCCACTTGATCCAGTTGGCGGCGGTGCACTTGGCCGCCTCCCCGGCCCAGTTGGCTCCCGCCCAGTTGACCATCGACGTCGTGGCCGCCATCTTGAAGGCCGGCGACGAACGACTCGGCGAGAACGTAGCCCTCTATCGAAGCGCCCTGGCCGAAGTGCAGCAGGTGTACGTGCGGGCCGCGTCGAGTACCAGACCCTAAACCCTTCGACAACCGTTCAAGGAGTCCCGCTGTTTTTGTCGTGTGAAGACCACTCCCCCAGGAGCACGGCAGAAACGCTTGTCCACACCCCGATCAAAACGAGCCATATCAAGAGACGCACCCAAGGATGCAATCCCCCGGCCGCGAGGGACGGGTTCACGCTCTGTAGAGGAGCGTAGCCAGTCCAGCCATAGAGAGTACGCACGCCAATCGCCGTCACCCACGTCCCAAACGAATAGAGCGCCAGTCCGAGTCCAATGACGCCAATCACGCGTTGTGAACGATTGAGTGGGCGGCCCTGCATCAGCCAAGTCTGGCATACCGAATGCGCGTCCGACTACGAAAGGTCGTTGCTTCGAGAGAACTCGAGCGTGGGCCCGAGTTCTCTCGAAGCAGAAGTGGTACTAAATAGTGTCCGCGGGGTCGGTGCGGCGGTAGTGGCGCAGGCCGAGCAACGTGAGCACGAGCATGAACAGAGCGAGCGCGAACGCGGCGAAGGCGGCGTACATGGCAATCGTGGCGATGGTCCCGAAGGCGTAGGCGTTAAGCAACAGGCCGCGCGTGGTCGAACCCTCGAACAACAGTTGGTCCTGCGCATTGCACGTGACGGTCGGAGCGAGGTCGCAGGCGGTGCTCGCCTGGGCGTAGGTCTTGCCGTTGTCGATCGCGTCGAGGTGTACCTGGATGAAGTGATTGGCGTAGGCCTGCGCTTCGACGCCGGTGAGTAGTTGCTGACCGGCGTACTGATCGAGGTACGTGGACACCGTCGGGCCCTCGGCGTTGAGGGCCGCGGTGTTGTCGAAGTACACCTGCTGCTGGGATAACTGCGTCTTGACCGAGGAGGTGGTGAAGTTGGAGCCGTACAACAGGCCCGAGCCCGCGGCGAGGAGCATGAGGGTGAGCAACCCGCCAAGCCAAATGAGTAATAAGTCCAATGTCTTGCGGCGCATGTCGACTCCTGTGTCTGCGGTTACTTCCAGCGTGCCACGCGTATTTAAGGGCGCCCTAGAGCAGAAGGTCACAAGATCAAGATCGCCGTAACTCGACGAACTCGCACCACGTCGCACACAACCTGACGCGCAGTGGCTTCGCCCCTTCAAAAGAAATGAAGGCAGGCCTTGGCTACGGTTCTTTCCAGAGTCGCAACAGCAGCGGCGCTCCGCTCGGCGTTATCTTGGCCAGTCCCGCTCCGCTGTCGAAGCCGTCGCCGGCTTGACAGTCGGTATAGATAGTGCCATTCGCGGCGACCGCGATACCGCTCGGCACGAAGACGCCCGAGTGAGGAAAGGACTTGAGACCAAGCAGCACCGTCGACTGATTGGAAATGACCCCTAGGAGCGTCTCACCATTCGTGATCAATAACGCGCCACCGTAAGTTAAGGCAATGCCCGGAAAGTCGTGGGGTCGATAATTCTCTTCGATTAACTGGTACTTTCCGTTGGTGAGACGCTCGATGAGTTCTCGACTGTTGGCGCAGCCCACGAAGAGATTGCCCGTGCGATCAAAAGCGAGCGCCTCGGGATCACACTGGTGGTAGCGCAGCGTCACGCCGGGCGTCGATGACAGATTGATAACCCTCACGATCTCGCCCGACGCCGAGAGCTCCGCAACGTAATTGCCGCTCGTCACGTACACGCGGCCTTGTGGCCCGATCGCCACATCGCTCGGCGACATGGCCACGCTCCTCGCCGTCGTTCCTACTGTGGGCAGTGACGAACCGCTTCGACCATCACCGGCGACGGTCGCGATGCGACCCGAGGGCAGCACCGCGCGAACACGGTTGTTGCCGACGTCGGCCACGTAGACGGTCCCGTTGGCGGCCAACGCCACGGCGTCGGGCTGGTTGAGTTCTGCGTTGGCGGCCAGTCCCCCGTCGCCACCGAAGCCCTTCTGTCCAGTGCCAGCGAGCACTTCCAAGTGGCCCGACGGCAGGCGCACGATGACTTGATTGAGCCCCTGGTCGGCAATGATGAGTTCGCCGCTGGGAGCAATCGCCAATCCCGCCGGCTCCTTTAAACGTACCGACGGTGTCAGGCGCGCCTGACGATGTGAGCTGGTGGCCGACGACGTAGCACTGGCCAGACCCACCACCAGCGCTGCGACGGCCAGGACCATCGATGCCGCGCCGCGACGTCGCGGACCGCGAGCTACTTGCACCGCGAAGAGTGTCGTGGCCCTCTTTGGACGAGTCGTTCGACTAGATAACGGCGTCAATGATTTCACCGATAACTGACAGCGCCTGGTGCGCGGAACTCAAATTATCGGGCCTCGGCGGGGCGCCTCGGCGGCGGGACCAAGATTCGCCCGCTCACGAATCACCGACTCGACGGCGTCAGGGTCGTCGGGCGTGATGAAGGGCTTCACCCTCTTGCCGAGGTCCAGGATCAGCGCGATCTTCTTCTTTGGTCGTGATGCATCGAAGTTGGCCCAGAGGCCCGGGTTGGCGCTCCCCCATATTCGCGCGCGACCGCGCAACGCCGCGGTCTGCACTCGGCGCACCGAGCGAATCGAAGCGTAGGAAATGTTCTTCGTCACCCACGGCGGATAGTAGCCGCGCAAGCTGACGCTCGTGGCCGTGCACCGCACGGTGGCGTCGCCGTGGTCGTTCACGGGTCAAGATTACAACCGGTTCGCGTCCCCAACTCGTCGCGCCAGTTGACGCCTCGTGCTAGGCAGCGCTACGACGTTCGCGACTTCATCGCGACCCAGTCGACCGACTCGCCGTTCGCCGCTCGCTCGAACCCCAGCCGCGATCATTCGCGATCCATCACTAATTTCAACGCAGTGGAAGTAGAATGGTTGACCGTCATCCGCGAGCAAAGTGCCGTCGCCGCGGCGTTCGTCGAATGATGCAATGCGACCAGTGATCATCTAAATGGCCAGCGAACCTTGACGAATGACGGAGACCATTTCCAGCGCCGCCAGCGCCGCCTCTCGTCCCTTGTTGGTGTGGTCGGGCAACGAGCGCTCCAGCGCCTGGTCGACCGACTCGGTGGTGAGCACGCCGAATACCACCGGCACCCGAGTGCTGAGCTGCACGTCCTGTACGCCGCGGGCGCATTCGCCCGAGACAATCTCGTAGTGGCTCGTGTCGCCGCGAATAACCGCGCCCAGGGCAATGACCGCGTCGTAGGGTCGGGTCGCGTCGGCGTACGCCAGCGCCAGCAATGGAATCTCGAAGGCGCCCGGCACCCAGGCAATCGAAATGTCACCGCGGTCGACGCCGCACTCCGCCAACGACTCGAGCGCGCTGCTCAGGAGTCGAGTCGTGATGGCGCCGTTAAAGCGACTGCACACCAATCCCACGCGCAACCCTCGACCATCGTGAGCACCTTCTAAATACTCTCCGGCGCGGGCGCGAAGCGTCGCGGTCGCGTCGGCGTCGAATTCCGTCGCGCTAGTTGAGTTCATCGAGGCCGTCGAGTAGGTGACCCATGCGCTCGCGCTTGGTGCGCAGGTAGTCAATATTGAATTCGGTCGGCAGACTTTCGATCGCCACGCGCTCGACGATATTAAGGCCGAAGCCCTCCAGTCCGCCGTACTTGCTCGGGTTGTTGGTCATGAGCCGCATGGACGTGACGCCCAGGTCCACCAGGATCTGTGCGCCAATGCCGTACTCGCGCGAGTCGACGGGCAGCCCCAACTCGATATTGGCGTCAACGGTGTCCGAGCCTTCTTCCTGGAGCGCGTAGGCGCGGATCTTGTGACCGAGCCCGATGCCTCGACCCTCGTGGCCGCGCAGGTACACGACGACGCCCGCACCCTCGGCCGCGATCTTGGCCAGGGCCGTATGCAGCTGGGGCCCGCAGTCGCAGCGCATCGAGCCCATGACGTCTCCGGTCAGGCACTCGGAGTGCACGCGCACTAGCACGTCGCGGGTGTTGGCGAGGTCGCCGTAGACGAGCGCCAGGTGCTGTTCGCCGTCGAGCACCGATTCAAAGACGTAGGCCTGAAACTGGCCATGCTCGGTCGGCAACGACGCCTCCGCGACCCGGCGCACCAGTTTCTCGTGTTGACGGCGATAGCGGATGAGATCGGCGATAGTGATGAGCGGCAACTGGTGGGTGGCGGCGAACTCCTCTAATTCGGGCAAGCGGGCCATGCCGGACTTGTCGGCCGTCACGATCTCGCACAGCACGCCACCGGGGAACTTCCCGGCCAGTCGACACAGGTCGACCGTGGCCTCGGTGTGCCCGGCCCGCTTGAGCACGCCGCCGGCGCGGTAGCGCAGCGGAAAGATGTGCCCGGGGCGGTTGAGGTCGCTCGCCCTCGTCTCGGGGTCGATGAGCGCGCGCACCGTGGCCGCCCGGTCGGAGGCCGATATCCCGGTGGTGGTGCCGTGGCGGAAATCCACGCTCACGGTAAAGGCCGTGCGTTGGGCCTCGGTGTTGGCCACCACCATGAGCGGCAATTGGAGCTGGTCGGCGCGCTCAGACTCGAGCGGGGCGCAGAAGATGCCCGACGTGTGCTCCAAGAAGAAGGCCATGTGCTCGGCCGTCACGTCCTCGGCGGCCATGATCAGGTCGCCTTCGTTCTCGCGATCCTCGTCGTCGACAACCACCACCATGCCGCCACGGCGCAGTTGAGCGATTGCCCCTTCAATTCCTGCTAACGACATCAGACCTCCACGTCTATACGTATATCTTCGCCGATGCGGCGAACGTCCACCAGTCTTCCCCGTCGAAGTTGGTCAATTGTTGACGTCGAGAGGCTTTTGAGTGCCCCCGTTGTGCCGTCAGAGCCACCGAACGCCGCCGCCTGGTACCAGACCACGTGGTTGACCAGACCGGCGGCGAAAAAGGCGCTCATGGTGGTGGGACCGCCTTCGACGAGCACCTGGAGCACGTCGTGCTGGGCCAATTCGTCGAGGATCGATCCGAGGTCGCCGCTTCGTTCCAGGCAGGGTCGAACCCGCGCGAGTTCGGGCGCCGTGCCGAGTACCACGCGCAGCGGTTCGAGCACGATGTCGCCCAATCGGGCCGTGAGTTCGGGATCGTCGCTGCGCACCGTGCCGGCGCCCACGATGATGGCCTGGCTCTGCGCGCGCACGACGTGCGCGTCGCGCCGGGCCGCTTCGCTGGTAATCCACTTGCTGGTGCCGTCGGCCATGGCCACCACCCCGTCGAGTGTCGAGGCGAACTTGGCCACCACGTAGGGCCGGCCCGTAATGCGGTGCCAGAGATAGGGTGCCAATTGGTCGCGCACGACGTCGGCTTCAATACCCACTTCCACGTCGACGCCCGACGCGCGCAACAACGCCACGCCCTGACCCGCCACTCGCGGATCGGGGTCGATGATGCCCACAATGACGCGCTTGATACCGGACGTGATGATGGCGTCGGCGCACGGGCCCGTGCGGCCCACGTGACAGCACGGTTCGAGCGTCACGATCATGGTGGCGCCCCGAGCCCGCTCGCCCGCGCGACGTAGGACCACAATCTCGGCGTGGGCCTCGCCCGGTACTTGCGTGTGACCTTCGGCGATCACCTCACCGTGCTCGCCTACGATCAGCGCTCCCACCCAAGGATTGGGCGGCGCGTGGTAGCGGGCCTTTTCCCCGGCCTGCACGGCCAACAACATGAGGTCTGCGTTCGTGAACATTACGAGCGACCGGCGAGAGCCGCAGCGCGCAGCGCGGTGGCTGCCTCGAGGGGATCGGGTCGAGCGAAGATCGCCGAGCCGGCCACCAGGACGTTGGCCCCCGCGCGCACCACCACCGGCGCCGTCTGAAGATCGATGCCGCCGTCCACTTCGATGTCGACGGCCAACGAGTTGGCGTCAATCTCACTTCGCGCCCAGACGACCTTGCTCATCACGTCGCCCATGAACGACTGTCCGCCGAAGCCGGGAAACACGGTCATCAGCAGCAGGAGGTCGATATCGCCGAGGAACGGGGCCACTAGTTCGTAGGGCGTGTCGGGGTTGGCCGCCAGCCCGATACGAAGTCCCAACGAGCGCGCGTCGTCGATCAGCGCCGCCGTGCCACCCACTTCTACGTGCACGGTGCATCCATCGGCCCCGGCCTTGGCGAAGGCCTCCAGGTAGCGGCCGGGCTCACTCATCATCAGGTGGCAGTCAAAAAATCGATCGCTGTATTTGCGCAGCGACGCGACGACCGGCGGTCCGATCGAGACGTTGGGCACGAAGTGGCCATCCATGACGTCAACGTGCAACCAGTCGGTTTGCGCGTCAATCACCTGCACGGCGTGGGCCAAAGAGCCAAAATCCGCGGCCAGTATGGAGGGCGCCACGCGAAGAGAACCCGTGGGGCCAGCGTCAATGAAAGTCACAATTTCAGCCTATGGGCAGCGCTGGCGGCCTACGACCATCTCACGTCGACGCCGTCGAGGCGCGCCCCGGCCCACCACGCCGACGCCGGCATGGCCTTCGCACCTTCGGGCTGCACGTCATCGATCGCAATTGCCCCGTCGACGCCGACGAGATAGATGTTGCCGTCGCGCACTTGCAGCGTGCCCATCCCTCGCTGCGTGGTGGCGTCAGCGTGCGCGCGCAGTATACGCAGGCGTCGCTCGTTGATGAACGCAAAGGCCCGTTCGAGGCGAACCGTGCGCAGCATCGTCACCCGATCCATCGCCGGCACCAAGTGGAACGTCTCCGTCGTCAATTTCTCGGCGTACGTCGCGTGGCCCGCCTGAGCGCGGGGACTGGACATCAGTTCAGGCGACGCGAGGACTTCAATCAGGGCCGCGGCACCCAAGTGCGCCAGCTCACGGGTCAACTCGCTCGCGGTCTTTTCGCCCACCACGAGGGGCCGTGCGAGGTGCACGGGACCCGTGTCGAGGGCCGCCTCTAATGACATGACGCTCACCCCCGTTACCTCGTCACCGGCCAGGATGGCCCGCTCAACCGGCGCGGCGCCGCGCCAGCGGGGCAGGAGCGAGAAATGCACGTTTAACATCGGCAGTCGCCCGAGCACTGCGGCGCGTATCAGGGCCCCGTAGGCCACGACCACTCCGCACTCGAGGCCGAGGCCGTCGAGGTCACCAATCTGGTCGCTGACGCGCAGTCCCAACTCCAGCGCCGCCAACTTGACGGGGCTCGCGGATAGCTCGCTGCCGCGACCGCGACGGCGATCCGGACGGGTGATCACGATCGCCACGTCGTGCCCGGCGTGCACCAACGCGCGCAGTGAGACAACGGACGCCTCGGGTGTGCCTAGGAAGGCGAGACGCATCTATTCGCCAAAGAGGCGATGTAGGCCGTCGGGGTCGTTCGCGGCAATCTGCAGCCGCTGTTCGCGCAGCAGAATCTTCGCCTCGCGGCGTTGATCGGCGTCGAGGCGCTCGATCAAGAGCATCCCGTTGAGGTGGTCCATTTCGTGCTGGAAGATTCGTCCCTCGTACTCATCGGTCTCAATGTCGAGCTCATTGCCCTCCAGGTCGTAGCCAATAAGGTGCACCGAATTGGCGCGCGTGATCTCCCAACTGAGCCCCGGCACCGACAGGCAGCCCTCCTGGAACGTCCATTCGCCATCGGTCTCGACAATGGTGGGATTGATCACCACGAACGCGCCGTCGCCGTCGCCCTGGTCGTAGACGAACATTCGCTTCTGCACACCGATCTGATTGGCGGCCAGTCCCACGCCGGGCGCCTCGTACATCGTCTCGATCATCGACTCCGCGAGGGCCGCGATACGACCGTCAATGTCTTCTATTTCGGTGGTGACCTCGTTCAATACGGGGTCCCCGTAGAAGCGAATGGGTAGGATACTCACCCCTCTACGATACCGCTCGACCCCCGCTCGAACGATCGCCAACGTACTTTGGGAACCCTCAGAGGCCCGTGATGGACCACCACAGCGGGTAGCTGCGCTACTGCACCGCCACGCGTACTTTGGCCGTCGGGCGCGGAGCCTCACGCAGCGCGCGCGTGAGCGTCGTGACGTCCTTGGCGCGTACCACGAATCCTTGCGCCGTCGCCTGGGCACTCACCCGGGCACTGGCGAGGCCCGCGACGAACTGCCCTGCCCCTTCGCCCGATACGTCGGCGGTCGCGCCGTAGGGCGCCAGCATGAGAATCTGCGCGGTGGCGACGTCGTCGGCGACGATCTCTTCGAATCGAGCGTGGCGCAACGCGCTGAGCACGAGGTCCTCGCCGCGGCGCGTCTGCACGATCACCTCTCCGCGGCCCTCGCGACGCGACCCGACGAGACGGCCCGCCTTGCCAACGGCCGTGATCGCGGCTCGGCGCGACGACTCGCGCGGTGCCAACAAATACTGATCAACGTCCACGAAGATCACCAGCGTGCAGCGTCGCACGCGCTGCCAGATCGCCTCGGTGCCCACCACTACGCGCGCGAGCGGCGCCGCCGCGTCGGTGGCCGCCGTTACTTCCGTGACCGTCTGGGAGAGCTGCGCCGCGACGTCGCGGGCCAACGTCGTCACGCCCACGCGCACTCGCTTGAGGTTCGTCGCGCCGCAGTGGCGACAGAAATTAGCCCGCGGCTCGTGGCCCTCGCGACAGGCCAGTTGTGCACCCATCTCCTCTTCCGCCTGGCCGCACTGCTCGCAGCGCGCCAATTCACCGCACTTGGTGCAGGCCATCAAGCGACCGGTGCCCAAACGTTGCAGCACCACGCACACCGCGACGGGCTCGTCCCTGGCCAGGGCACGGTGCGCCGCATCGAGTGACGCCGCCGACAACGCGCCGTCGCGCGGATCGCTCAGTCGCCGGTCCACCACCTCAATCCGGGGCCACCCACCGACCAAGTCCGTGTCTTTTTCGTAGGTGCCACGATTGAGCAGCGTCGGCGAGGGAATGATCGACGTGGCCCACAACGGCGCGCCGTCGCGCTCGCAGCGCTCGCGCAGCATGGTGGTCGCGTCCCAGGTGGGGGCCGCCTGCGAGCGATAGGAATCGTCGTCCGCGTCGATGATGACGGCGCCGGCCAACTTGGGCACCGGCGCCAGGGCGGCGCCTCGCGCACCCACCACCACTGGCCACCCGGCGCGCATCCGGTCCCACTCGGCCTCGCCCGACGCCACCGCGCAGCCGCGCTGCTCTAGTCGCCCGCGCAGCCGGGCGGCCCACGACTCGGTGGGCACCAAGATGAGCAAGGAACCCTCGCGCGACAGGCTCTCCTCGTAGGCGCCCAACACCAGGGCCAACGGATCGGTGGTCGGCGCCAGTTGTATCACGCCCGGCGCGAACCGCGCCGCGCTTTCGGTGACGGCGCTGGCCAGCGCCAGGCGCCGCGGCGGCGTGGGTAGTACGGTCACCAGGCGCTTGGGCGACGACGAGATGAGGAATCGCGACAACGGGCTATACCAGCGCTCCGCGGCCCACGAGAGCAGGGCCAACAGCGTGGGCGGCGGGCCGTAGCCCAGCCACTTGGTGAGCGCCTTGAGCCCGCGATTCGCTTCGACCTCACCGGTGACCCATCCGCGCACCGAACGATTGTTAAAGTCGACCCTCACTCGGTCGCCCAGTCCCACCTGGCTGGTCTTGTCGTTGACGAGGTAGTCAAAGGGACGGTCGACGGCCGCGACCTCGGTGATGATGCGAACCGCGCGATCGGCGGCCACTACTACAGCGACAGTTCCCGGCGTAGGTCGTCGAGGCGGGGAGTCAATTCCCAGGTGAAGCCTTGATCGCTGCGCCCGAAGTGGCCGTAGGCCGCCGTGCGCAGGTAGGTCGGACGGCGCAGGTCGAGGTCGCGGATGATAGCGGCCGGACGCAGGTCGAAGATGGCGTCGACTGCCTTGGCAATCTTGGCGCGGTCAACCACCTCGGTGCCGAAGGTCTCAACCAGCACCGAGACCGGCCGCGCCACGCCGATGGCGTAGGCCACTTGCACCTCGCAGCGTCGTGCGGCCCCCGAGGCCACCACGTGCCTGGCAACCCAGCGCGCGGCGTAGGCGGCCGAACGGTCGACCTTGGAGGGGTCCTTGCCGGAGAAGGCGCCGCCGCCGTGCCGGGCCATGCCCCCGTAGGTGTCCACGATGATCTTTCGCCCGGTCAGACCGGTGTCGGCGTGGGGTCCGCCCAGCACGAACTTGCCCGAGGGGTTCACGTAGACCTTCATCGAACTGGTGTCGAGGTCGGCGGGCAGCATGGGTCGAATTACGTGCTCGACCAGGTCCGGCTTGATCTCGCTCTCCGAGTCGAAATCGTCGTCGTGCTGAGTGGAGATCAGGACCGTGTCGACGGCTACCGGCCGTCCATCCTCGTAGGCAATGGTCACCTGGGTCTTGCCGTCGGGCCGTAGGTAGGGCACGAGGCCCGAACGGCGCACCTGGGCCAAGCGCATGGAGAGTCGATGGGCCAGCCAGATTGGCAACGGCATGTAGTCCTCGTTGTCGTCGCAAGCAAAGCCGAACATCATCCCCTGGTCCCCGGCACCCAGGGCGTTGAGCATGTCTTCGCTGCCGATGCCCGAACGGTGCTCGAAGGCAACGTCCACCCCACGGGCGATGTCGGGACTCTGCTGGTCAAGCGAGACCAGCACGGCGCAGGTCGTACCGTCAAATCCCTTGTCACTGTCGTCGTAGCCAATATCGAGAATGGTCTTGCGCGCGATTGCTTGAATGTCAATGGTGGCGGTCGTGGTGATCTCGCCCGCCACGATGCACAGCCCCGTGGTGAGCAACGTCTCGCAGGCCACGCGCGCCATCGGGTCCTGGGCGAGAATGGCGTCCAGGACGCTGTCGGACACTTGGTCCGCCATCTTGTCCGGGTGTCCTTCGGTCACCGATTCCGAGGTGAACAGGGTACGGTCGCTCATTGAACTCCTTGGGATAACAATGAAGCCACCCTACTCAAGATCTCCAGCGAAATGGCTTCTTTAGAGCGCAGCGAGACCCGTTCGGCTACTTCGCGGTGATCGAGCAGCACCACTTCGTTGGTCTCGTGCTCGAAGCCAGCGCCGGGGGCCGAGACATCATTGACGACCAGGAGATCGACGCCCTTGCGTCGAAATTTCGCCAGCGCGTTCTCGGTCACGTTGGTCGTTTCGGCCCCGAAACCCACGATTACCTGTCCCGGTCGGCGCTGGGCCACCAGATCGAGCAGGACGTCGGTGGTCGCGACCAAGTGCAACTCGGGCGCGCCGACTTCCTTCTTCAGTTTTTGCGGCGCCGCACGCAGCGTGAAGTCAGCCACCGCCGCGGCCATGATGACGGCGTCGCTCTCGGGCCAGCGCTTGATGGTCTCCTCGTGCAACTGGGCGGCCGTGTTGACGGCCACCACTTCAATGGCCCCGGCCACGTCGAGCGCCAACGGCCGCGCCGAGGTGGTGATCAGGGTGACCGTCGCGCCGAGGCGCTGGGCCACCTCGGCCAACGCGTGGCCCTGGCGGCCCGACGAGCGGTTGGTCAGCATCCGCACCGGATCGATGGGTTCGCGGGTGCCACCGGCGGTGACCAGAATCCTCTTCGCGCTAAGCGCTCCGCGGTAGCCGCGCACGATTCGCTCGATCAGCGTGAAGATGACCTCGGGTTCGGGCAGGCGCCCGGCCCCCTCGTCACCCCCGGCTAGGTGACCGGTCTCGGGCTCGAGGACGAGCACGCCGCGACGGCGCAGCGTCGCCAGGTTCTCCTGGACCGAGGGTTGCTGCCACATTTCGGTGTGCATCGCCGGGCACAGCAGCACCGGGCCGCGCGAGGCCAGCAACGTGGCGCTCAAGAGGTCGTCGCCCAGGCCCATGGCGTAGCGGGCAATGAGATGGGCGGTCGCTGGCGCCACCACGATCAGGTCGGCTCGCTGGGCTAAGTGGGTGTGGGGAATCGGCGTCGTGCCATCGCCGAAGAGCGAGCTGCGAGTGGGTTCACTGGCCAGGGCCGAAAAGGTCTCAGCGCCCACGAATCGCACGGCGTCGGGCGTCAGCACCGGAGAGACGAAATAGCCCGCGTCGCGCAGCAGGCGAAGCAGTTCAACGGACTTGTAGGCGGCGATGCCGCCGGCCACTCCTAGGACAATGCGAGGTGCGGGCGAATTAGGCGTCGCGCAGGGCATCGGTGAAGGCATCCAGGTCGTTATTCGCGTCCTGGCGGGCCTGCTCCAACGCTTCAACTTCCAAGCGCTCGGTTTCAATCTCGTCGGCGGTGGGACGGTGGAACTCCAGCTTGCCCTGGTAGAGCTCCTCTAACGCCAGCGACAGCGACTTGTTCGATAGCGAAGTCACCTGGGGCGGGATGAGGGCCCCGTGGCCCTGGCCCAGGCCGTTGTAGTACTCATTGATCTCGCGCGCGCGAATTGCCGCCACGCTCACCAACGTGAACTTCGAGTCGCCCACCTTGTGCAGGAGGTTCTCAATCGGTGGGTCAACCAGGGTGGGGCGTTCTACGCTCACGGTTTTAGTCCTTTTCCAGGGGGTCTCGTCGGGGCTGACGAAGTTCTTCCAGTATAGAGAGGATTTCGCCCGCGGCGCGCTCGAGGTCGTCGTTGACCACGACGAAGGAGGCCAAATCATGGCCTTTGGACAGTTCATAGGGCGTGCTGGAGAGTCGTTTCGCGACGTGCTCGTCGCTGTCGCCGCGCGCGCGCAGTCGCTCCTCGAGTCGCACCATCGAGGGCGGCAGGATCAAAAAGACCACCGCCTCGGGGTACTGGCGGCGAACCTGTTCGGCGCCCTGGACCTCGATTTCGAGCAACACGTCCTGGCCAGGCTCGGGCGCGGGCACCGGCGTGCCGTAGAGGTTGCCGTGGAACTCGGCCCACTCGAGGAATCGGTCGTCGTCGATGGCCCGTTCGAAATCCTGTCGCTCGACGAACGCGTACTCCTCACCCTTTTCGGTGCTGCGTCGCGGGCGTGTCGTCCAACTTCGAGAGAGCCAGAGCCGGTCGTCGCTCGCCACGAGGCGTTGGGCTAGTGTTCCCTTCCCCACCCCGCCGGGGCCAATCAACACCACCAGCAGAGGCTCAGCGGACAAGAGCTCGAAACAGTTCAGCGCGTTGCTTGGGACCCAGGCCGCGAATACGACGGGTCTTGGCAATCGAGGCGCGCGACATTATCCGCTCGGCCTTCACTTCGCCAATCGACGGCAACGAACTAATCAAGTCGTGCGCACGCATCTGCGCCACGCACTCTTCGCGATCGGCCAGTTCGAACAACTCCTCTAAGGAGAGATCGCCCGACTTGACTAGTCGCTTCACTTCGGCGCGGCGGCGTCGATTCGCGACCGCGAGGCGAGAAGCTTCGACCCGTTGATCTTGCGACAGTAACGGTGGCGTGGGAGTCACGTTTTTTAGAATACTCCTCCGCCGCGCGGCGTGTTCAGAGAAGGGCCGCGCTCAAATCGTCGCGCCAACGCCGGGCGGCGTCGCGCAGGCCGGCCCTCTCGGGACCGGCTTCGAGCACCGCTCGACTGACGCTGGCCAGCACCGTGGCCGGCGGGCAACGGCCGAAAAGTCGCGCCACGTGATCGGCCGTTGCTCCCTGGCTGCCCACGCCGGGCACCAGGAACGGACCGCCGAGCGACGCCAGATTGAACTCGGGGTGGTCGCGCGTGGCGCCCAACACGACGCCCAACGAACCCAGGCCGTCGTCGCGTTGGTTGCGTTCGGCCACTGAGCGCAGCACCAGGTCCTCGACCCGTTCATTGTCCTCGGTGCGCGCGAGTTGCACGGCGCGACCGTCATCGTTGGAGGTGGCGGCCAGGACGAAGACGCCGCGGCCGTACTGCGTCGCCACGTCGAAGAGCGGCGCCAGCGCCGCGAACCCGACGTACGGGCTGACGGTGACGGCGTCGGCCACCAGGGGCGATCGTTCGTGTAGCCACGCCTCGGCGTAGCCCTCATTGGTGAGCGCGACGTCGCCGCGTTTCGCGTCGGCCACGATCAAAATGTCGGCGTCGCGCGCGTCGGCCATCAGGCGCTCCAGCACCCGGTACCCGTCGGCGCCGAAACGCTCGAAGAACGAGACTTGGGGCTTGATGGCCGCCGCCGTGTCGATGACGGCTTCTAGGACCGCCAGCGCGCAGAATTCGAGCCCCTCGACCGAGTCGGGCCGGTCCCAAGACTCCAGCAATTGCCGGCTGGGATCGATGCCCACGCACAGCGGCCCGAGCGCGCGGATGCGCGATTGCAAACGTGTACCGAACGAATCAGCCATGGGCGGCCCCCACGATCTCGTCGATGTCGTTGACGTGGTGACGTCGCATCCAATCCTCCACTTCCTTATGAATGATCCAAGGCGCGCGGGGATTGGCGAAGATCGCCGTGCCGACTTGCACGGCATTGGCCCCGGCCATCAACATGGCGACCGCGTCCTCACCGGTGCTGATTCCACCCACGCCGACAATGGGCGTTGAGGGAAAGGCGTCGCGACATTCGTACACCGCGCGCAGCGCCACCGGCAGGATACCCGGCCCGCTGAGCCCGCCCACGCCGTTACCCAGCGCGGCGCGACGCTGCTCGATGTCGATCGCCATGCCGAGCACGGTGTTGACGAGCACCAGGGCCGTCGCTCCCGCCTCGAGCGCCGCCGCGGCGACGGTCACTAGGTCAGGTGTGTTGGGACTGAGCTTCACCCACAGCGCCAGGCCGGCGTCGCGACTGGTCGCCACGATCTCGGCGGTCGCGTTAGCCGAATGCGCGAAGATGCGCGAACGATCCTCCAGGTTGGGACAGCTCGCGTTCACCTCGAGCGCGATCACTTCAGCGCCGCGCATCAAACGCGCCGCGTCGGCGAACTCGCCGACGTTGCGACCCCAGATCGAACCGACCACGCGGACTGCGCGAGTGCGAAGCCCCGCCAGGTACTGTTCGCGCCAGGCTTCGACGCCGGGACCGGCCAGTCCCACGGCGTTGAGCATGTGCTCGCCCGAGGCCACGACCCGGGGCGCAGGGTTGCCCGGCCAGGCGAACGCCGCCAACGATTTGACCACCACCGCGCCCAGTCGGCTGAGGTCGCCGTAGCCCGCCAGTTCGTCGCCGTAGCCCGAGGTGCCGGCCGCCGTCATCACGGGACTGGGCAGCTGTACTTCGCCCACCCGCGTCGCCAGCGGGTTCGCGCTCACGGGTGCAGCTCCTGGAGCGAGCGCACCCGCCAACCCTTCGAGCGCGTGTCAGCAATGCCCTTGGCCGCGGCGAAGCCGGCGCTCAGGGTGGTCAGGCAGGGCACGGCGAGCGCGACGCAGGCAATGCGAATCTGCGCGCCGTCGGCGCGGGCGCCGCCGCCCGATGGCGTGTTAACCACCAGGTGGACCTCGCCCGAAGAGATCATCGAGACCGCGTTGACCCCAAGGTCGGCCAGGCCCACCTTGCCCACCAGGGTGGCCACCTCAACGTCGTGGGCTCGCAGGTACCCGGCCGTGCCGACGGTGGCGGCGATGGTGAAGCCCAGCTCGCTCAGTTCTCGCGCCAGCGTGAGGCCCTGCACCTTGTCGCGGTCGGCCAGCGACATGAAGACCTGCCCCTTGTCCGGCAGTTTGGTGCCGGCCGCCAGTTGGGCCTTGGCGAAGGCAATGCCAAAGCTCTCGCCGATGCCCATCACCTCGCCGGTCGAACGCATTTCGGGTCCCAGGACCGTGTCGACACCCGGGAAGCGGCTGAAGGGCAGCACCGCCTCCTTGACGCTGACGTAGCCCGGCACCGGCGTGGCGTTGGGTACCGTGCCCGCCTCGCGCAGTTGTTCGAGCGTCTCGCCCATCATGACCCGCACGGCCACTCGGGCCAGCGCGACGCCAGTGGCCTTCGCGACGAAGGGCACGGTGCGACTCGCGCGCGGGTTGGCCTCAAGAACGTAGACCTCTTCGTTCTTGACGGCGTACTGCACGTTGATGAGCCCCACCACGTCGAGCGCCTCGGCGATCCTCGTGGTGCTCTCGTGCAGGGTCTCGAGCACGTGGGCGCTCAATGACTGGGGCGGCAGCGCGCAGGCCGAATCGCCCGAGTGCACGCCCGCCTCTTCCACGTGTTCCATGATGCCGGCCACGAAGATATCGCCGCGTTTGTCGCGCACCGCGTCGACGTCGACTTCAATGGCGTCTTCTAGGAAACTGTCGATCAGGATCGGCCGGCTGGCCGACACGCCGCCCTCGCGGGCCAATGAACCGTACGCGCTGGTGAGGTCCTCCATGACCCGCTCTAACGCCACGTCGTCGTAGACAATCTCCATGGCCCGCCCGCCCAGCACGTAGCTCGGGCGGATGAGCACCGGGTAGCCAATCCGCTTGGCGATGAGGCGCGCTTCGCGCATCGTCAGCGCGACGTCGCCCGGAGGTTGGCGAAGACCCAGCGAGTGGCAGATCTGCGACCATCGCTGGCGGTCCTCGGCGGCGTCGATCGACGACACCGGCGTGCCCAGCACCAGGGCCGGGTCGATCGAGTGCGACAGCTTGAGCGGGGTCTGGCCCCCCAGGGCAACGACGACGCCCAACACGCGGGCCCCGTCGACGCAGGCCGCCTGTTCAGCCCGGATGACCTCGTCGAGGTCCTCGGCGGTGAGCGGCTCAAAGTAGAGGCGGTCGGACGTCGAGTAGTCGGTCGAGACCGTCTCGGGGTTGCAGTTCACCATGACCGTCTCGTAGCCCATCTCGCGTAGCGCCAACGAGGCGTGCACGCAGCAGTAGTCGAACTCGATGCCCTGGCCAATCCGGTTGGGTCCCGAACCCAGGATGAGCACGCGGTTGCGCGAGGACGTCGCGACCTCGCTGGTGTCTTCGAACGTGCTGTAGTGATACGGCGTGGCGGCCGCGAACTCCGCGGCACAGGTGTCGACGGTCTTGAACGTGACCTCCACGCCGGCCGCGCGTCGTTGTGCGGTTACCTCGCCGGTGGTGGCGCCCGTGAGGTTGGCGATCTGGGGGTCCGAAAAGCCGTACTGCTTGTAGCGCCGCCAGCCGCGACGGTCCAGCGTCGAAAGGTCGAGGCCGCCGCCAAGTTCGCGTTCTCGCTCGATGATCTGCATTAACTGTTCGATGAACCACCCGTCGATCTTGGTGCGCGCGACCACTTCGCCGAGCGAGGCGCCGCGCCAGAGCACTTCGTGCAGCGCAAAGAGCCGCTCGGGCGTCGCCACCTCGCAGCGGTGCCAAAGGGCCGCTTCATCGAGCTGCGCGAATTCGTGGTCGCTGCCGAGCGCGAATCCGAGGCGACCCTGCTCGAGTGACCGGATGGCCTTCTGCAGTGACTCCGCGAAGTTGCGCCCAATAGCCATTGCTTCGCCGACCGACTTCATGCGCGTGCCGAGTTCCGGGGTGGCCCCGGGCAGCTTCTCGAAGGCCCAGCGCGGGATCTTGGTGACCACGTAGTCAATGACCGGCTCGAAGCTGGCCGGCGTGACGCGGGTGATGTCGTTCTCAATCTCGTCGAGCCGGTAGCCCACGGCCAGCTTGGCGGCAATCTTGGCGATGGGAAAGCCAGTGGCCTTGGACGCCAGGGCGCTCGAGCGGCTGACCCGCGGATTCATCTCGATGACCAGTCGCTCGCCAGAAAGCGGGTCAACCGCGAATTGCACGTTCGATCCCCCCGTCTCGACGCCCACGCGGCGCAGCACCGCGAACGCGTCGTCGCGCATGGCCTGGTACTCGACGTCGGACAGGGTCTGGATCGGCGCCACCGTAATGGAGTCGCCGGTGTGCACACCCATCGGGTCGAAGTTCTCGATGCTGCAGATGACCACGCAGTTATCGGCCCCGTCGCGCATCACCTCGAGTTCGTACTCCTTCCAACCGGCGATCGACTTTTCCACCAGGATCTCGCCAATCGGCGAGGCTTCGATCCCCTCTCGGGCCAGGCGGGAAAAACTGGTGTCGTCGTGGGCAATGCCCGTGCCGGCGCCGCCCAGGATGTAGCTGGGTCTCACCATGATGGGCCAGCCAATCTCGTGCGCGATTCTCGTGGCCCCCTCGAGCGTGCGTGCGAAGCCTGACTGGGGCACCGCGAGGCCAATGTCGGCCATGGCGAGCTTGAAGAGCTCGCGACTCTCGGCCGTCTCGATGGCCTGGGGCCGCGCCCCGATCACTTCGATGCCGAGACGCTCAGTGACGCCGCGTCGCACCAGTTCCATGGTGAGGTTGAGCGCCGTCTGGCCGCCCAGCGTAGGCAGCAGCGCGTCGGGCCGCTCGCGTTCCAATATGTCGGTGAGCACGTCGGGGTCGAGCGGCTCGATGTAGGTCACGTCCGCCGTCGCCGGGTCGGTCATGATGGTGGCGGGATTGGAGTTGACCAGGATGACTCTGTAGCCGTCGGCGCGCAAGACTTGACAGGCCTGCGTGCCCGAGTAGTCGAACTCGCAGGCCTGGCCAATGACGATGGGACCCGATCCGATCACCATGATCGAAAGGATGTCGCTGCGCCGGGGCACTAGACGCTCTCCAGTTGGCCGTGGCGCAGTAGGGACTCGAAGCGGTGAAAGAGGTAACGCGCGTCGTGGGGTCCGGGTCCGGCCTCGGGGTGATACTGCACCGAGAAACACCGATCGCCCGGCGAGGCAATGCCTTCGATGACCCCGTCGTTTAAGTTGATGTGGCTCACGACCCCGCGAGCGAGCGAGTCGGCCGCGACGGCGTAGTTATGGTTCTGGGCAGTGATTTCGACGCGACCGGTCGCCAGGTCCTTCACGGGATGGTTGCTGCCGTGATGGCCGAAAGGCAGCTTGTAAGTGCGCGCGCCCAGGGCCATGGCCAGCAATTGGTGACCGAGGCAGATGCCGAAGATCGGCACCGTGGCGATGAGGTCGCCCAGGACACCCACGACCTCGTGCAGCGCCGCCGGGTCGCCCGGACCGTTGGAGAGGAAGAGGCCGTCGGGCTTAAGGTCGCGCACTTCGTCGGCGCTCGTCGACGACGGCACGACCGTGACCCTGAACCGGGCCGCTAGTTGGTCGACCATCGTTCGTTTAATGCCGTAGTCGAGGGCCACCACGTGCACGTCGGCGTCGCCGCGGGTGTAGGGCTGGCGCGTGGACACCCCACTCACCAGGTCCTGGCCGTCGGTGCCGAGCGCGGTCAACGCCGCCGCCCGCACGGTCGCCGAATCAGCGTGCCCGAAGGCGCCCGCCAACGCGCCGAAGTCGCGCAGGTGACGGGTGAGTCGGCGCGTATCAATGCCGACGAGGGTCGCTACGTGGTGGTGCACGAGGAACTCCTCGAGCGCGCCGTTAGAGCGCCAATTAGAGGCCCTGGGCGAGAGGTCGCGCACCACCACGCCGCGACACCACGGACGGGCGGCCTCGTCATCGAGTGGGCTCACCCCGTAGTTGCCGACGTGGGGAAAGGTGAAGGCAATGATCTGCGCGGCGTAGCTCGGGTCGGTAATGACCTCCTGGTAGCCCGAGAGCGCCGTGTTGAACACAAACTCGCCGGTGACGAAGCCCGGCTCGGGCAAGTAACCCGCGGCGTAACCCTCGAAGGTGGCGCCGTCGGCCAGGACCAGTAGCGCGGGTTCCCTGATCACGTCAGCTCTCCCTGGTCGACGACGAGCTGGCCCTTGGCCAGGGTGCTGCGGACGCGTCCGAGCATCGCGCGATTGTCGTAGGGGGTGTTGGTCGAGCGACTCTGCATGGTGTGGCGATCGACCGTCCAGCGCGACGCGGGGTCAAAGATCACCAGGTTCGCATCGTCGCCCACCGCCAGTGCTCCCCCGTGCGCGCCGTGACGGACCCGATGGTCGCCGGAGCGTAGTTGCGCGATCCGCGCCGGAACCCGGCTCAGCAGATCAAAGAATCGCACGGGGTCGCAACGTTCGCCTCCCAATGCCTCGTAGGTGAGCGACGCCGCGTGCTCGAGGCCCAGCATGCCCGCCGGCGCCTCGTCAAAGGCCAAGTCCTTGAGCTCGGGCGCGTGCGGCGCGTGATCGGTCGCCACGGCGTCGACCGAGCCGTTCACCAATGCGTCGCGCAGCGCGGCCACGTCGCGTGACGTGCGCAGCGGTGGGTGGACCTTAAAGAGAGGATCGAACGTGGCGCAGGCGTTCTCGTCGAGCGTGAAGTGATGGGGCGCCACCTCGCAGGTGACGTTGAGTCCGTCCGATCGCGCCGCCACCACCATCGCAATCGATCGGGCCGTCGACAGGTGCATGAAGTGGACGGCCCCGCCGGTGAGGCGAACTAATTCGATGTCGCGCATCACCATCAGCTCCTCGGCCAGCGCGGGACGTCCCACCAGGCCCAGGCGGCTACTCAACGCCCCCTCGTTCATGGTCCCGCCGCCCGCCAAGAGCTCATCCTCGCAGTGTTGGGCCAGTCGAACCCCGAGCGGCTTGGCGTAGGTGAGGGCGCGGCGCATGAGCGAGGGGTCCTGCACGCCCAGGCCGTCGTCGGTGAAGAGACGCACGCCCAGCGCCGCCATCTCGCCCATCGGAGCCAGCTTTTCGCCCTGGCGACCCTGGCTGATGGCGCCGGCGACGGTGACGTCGATCGGACTCTTGGCCCCGCGATCGAGCACGTACGAGACGAGCGCCACGTTATCGAGCGCCGGCTCCGTGTTAGGCATCGCCACGATCGCGCTGTAGCCGCCGACTGCGGCGGCCAACGCGCCGCTCATCACCGTTTCGGACTCCTCGCGACCGGGTTCGCGCAGGTGGGTGTGCAAGTCCACGAACCCGGGACCCACCCAGCAGTTCGTCGCGTCAATCTCGTGCGCTCCCGCGGGCGCCGCCATCGCCGCCTCGACGTTCTTAATGACGCCGTCGACGACGAGCAGGTCGCCGACGTGCGTACCTTGTGCGCCCACCAACAGGCCCTGGCGCAACAGGAACGTACTCACAGGCCTGACTCCTTCGAGGATCCCGCCACGCTGAGGTACAGCACGGCCATGCGGATCGGCACGCCGTTCGCCACCTGCTGGGTGATGATCGCCGCCGGCAAATCGGCGACGCGCGAATCGATCTCCACGCCCCGGTTCATCGGCCCGGGGTGCATTATCAGTGTCGTCGGGCGAAGCCGCGCCGCTCGCTCCAGCGTGAGGCCGTAGGTTGCCGTGAACTCCCCCAGACTGGGCACGAAGGATCCCGATCCGCGCTCGCGCTGCAGGCGCAACAGACCAATCACGTCCGCCCATTCCAATGCTTCGTCGAAATCGGTGGCCACGCTGACGGGCCAGTTCGCGATGTCATCGGGCAGCAGCGTGCCCGGTGCGGCGACGCGCACGTGAGCCCCCAGCGCCACGTAGGCCGCGATGTCGCTTCTCGCGACCCGGCTATGGCGGATATCGCCCACGATCAGCACGTGCAGCCCATCGAAGAGCTCGCCGCCCGATTCCGGTCCCGAGGCGTCGTGGCGTTGCGCCAAGATCTGGCGCACCGTGAAGACGTCGAGCAAACCCTGCGTGGGATGTTGGTGCAGGCCGTCGCCGGCGTTGATCACGCGCACGTGCGGCACGTAGCGGCTGACCTGCAGCGCCGCGCCGCTCGACTGGTGACGCATGACTACCGCGTCGATGCCCAACGCGTCAATCGTGGCGATGGTGTCGCGCAGTGACTCGCCCTTCTTCACGCTGCTCGACGCCACGGCGAGGGAGAGCACGTCGGCGCTCAGTCGCTTGGCCGCGGTTTCAAAACTGAGGCGTGTGCGGGTCGACTCTTCAAAGAAGAGCGAGGCCACCACGCGGCCCTTCAGGGCCGGGACCTTCTTGATCGCTCGCCGGTTGACCTCCACGAACGACTCGGCGGTATCGAGGATCTCGATGATGGCCTCGCTCGAAAGGTCATCCAGCGACAACAGGTTCTCACCGCGAATGGTGTGCATCACGACGGTTCCCGCGTCCCAATCCACACGCCCTCCAGCGTGGCGACGATGGCCTCGTCGTGCGACGTGGGCAGGTTTTTGCCCACGTAGTCGGGCCGTATCGGTAGCTCTCGGTGTCCGCGGTCCACCATGACCGCTAACTGCACCGACTGGGGTCGACCCCAATCTGACAGCGCGTTGAGCGCGGCGCGGATCGTGCGGCCGGTGAAGAGCACGTCATCAACGAGCACCACCGTCCGGTTCGTCAGGTCGTGGCCAATGGCCGTTATGGCCGACTCGGGGACGGGATTCATCGAGAGGTCGTCACGGTAAAAGGACACGTCCAAGAGACCGAGCGGCACCGTGACGCCGAGCAACTCGCTGAGTGTTATCGCTAGCTTCGTCGCGAAGGGCTCACCCCCGCGCTGCAGTCCGATGACCGAGAGTTGCGCCGAGGATTGATTGCGTTCCACGATCTCGTGGGCCATTCGTCGAAGGGCCCGGGCGACGTCGTCGGCCGACAACAGCTGCCTCTTCGCCAAAAACGTCAGGCCGCGTGGTCGCGCCTGACGTTCGTCACTGGTACTCATATCTCTCCCGCCGTACGGGCCTCACCGGACTCGCTTCACGACTTTCGCTACCAACTCTAGCAGGAGCAATATTCCAGGCAGCGCTTGGCCGTTGACGGCGGAATTTCTTCGGCAAGAAGTCCAAGTGTGAACGTCCGCCACGCACGACAACGAGCCGCATCTACCAAGGCAAAGCTAGGTTTGCGTGTCGGGTGTTGCATCGCCGTCGCTTTCGGAAGTCGGCAAGTTTTGTGTTGCAATCAGTTCACGCTGGTACTGCTGCCAGGCAGCGAGCATTCCCGAGTACTCAGGAGCAATGGTCACCTTATCGGCACGTTTCCTACGCAATCGCGTCGTGCCGCCGTGTAGAAAATTCCACCACATGTAGATGCCAAACAATGCCAGCAGGGGCCACTCGAACACGTACGCCCAACTCAACGTATTGCCACCTTCGGCACGCCGGAGCTCGAACCAAAACGCCGCCGCGCAGAGCGCTATCCCAACCAGCAACGTGATGTGCAGCTTTACCGCGTCGACTCCCTTAGGCTGATGGGGGGCGGAGCCAGGCAACGAATCCTGAGAAACCCGAGGTACTTCGTCCACGCGATAACCATACTTGCGCCATGCCACTGCGGTAAGTCCATTCTTAGAATGAGGGTGTCTGCACGTCAACGCCGGATTGGCCTGAAAGCGGCTCGGCCCACGAACTAGAAAGGCAATATTGCACCCCAATTCAGTAAAGTCAGAGAAAGCCATAATCGGACTGGTGCGCCAATGGATAATGAATCAGAGAGTAGTCGTGAATCATCGACCCCTCTCCCCGGCCGCCCGAGTGACGGCCAAACCGCCCAACAATCTCCCGTCGATCGCGCGGCCGCGTTGCGAGCGGGCCGAACACCAATCTCACCGACGTTCATCCTTTGGACAATTGTGGCCTTCGCGGTACTCGGACTCGGCGGTGGATTGCTACAGCATTTCGACGGAAACTTAGGACTTCCCACTTCGAGCACGATTCCTTTCAAATCAACGACAACCACGGCCGTGGCGGGTACCGCCCAGGCGGCATTGCCCATATCGGAATTTTTGGGGGAAAGAGACATTGGTACCGCAGTGGCCCCCGCGATTTCGCTTCAAGATCAGACGGGTCATCAATGGAGTTTCGCCACTGCGAGAGGAACGGTCGTCGTGCTCACCTTTTACAACGTGAGTTGCAACGACATCTGTCCCGTGCTCGGCGCGGAGATCAAGCAGGCCAGCGATTTGCTCGGGTCTCGCGCACCCAAAGTGGATTTCGTCATCGTAAACACCGACCCTAAAGATCTAAGCGATTCACGGTCACCACTCGCGCTCAGCGTGCCCGGACTTCTCGACACGCCGAATGTCAGATTCGTTACCGGCTCACTAACGAAACTGAACGACGTCTGGACCGCCTACGGCATCTCTATTCGCGTGGGTGCCGACGCCAACGACGTGACCCACAACAATCTCATGTACTTCATCGATCCGGCCGGACGGCTGCGCGTTCAAATTGATCCTTTCGCCACCGAAAACGACGTGGGTGTGGTGAGTCTCAACGCCAAGGAAGTCCATCGATTTGCCCTAGGAATTTCAGAGGTAGCCGATAGTCTCATGAAGTGACTAACGAAAACAATGAAGAGCCCCGGAGTAGCTACGATCCCGGATCAATGGCGCCCTCGTCGCTCGATTCGACGGTCGTGACCTGGTACAAACGACCATGGTTCCTTATCACGCTGGGAATAATTGTCGTTCTCGGCGTTTCGATCATCTCAGATATTCCCCGCCACATCACCAAGGCACAAGATGCATCCGAGCAAAATGATTCAATTCATCAGATCAACACCGACACTGCTCCGTGCGTTTTTGCCATCAAAGAGAGCTTCCGTTTTTACCAGGAATTCGTAAAGGGAGAACTATCCTCCTCGCACCTGGCGCAAGTGTCTACGCTCCTGGTGGGTGACCAGACGGCCTGTTCCTTCGCGAGCGGCGGAGTCTATGACTTGACTAATAACATTCAAGTGAACGACACCACGGCGGGAATACACATTGACTCAATGCTGAGTGTCATTGTCACGTGGGTCACCTCAGACGCGTTAGCGGCCATTGAAGATATTCAATATCTCATCAGTCACCCTGGTGACTCGAAAAAAATTAGGAACCTGTCCAAACGAGAGCTCATCCTTGCCAGCGACCGCCGACACATTTTTGCCGATTTCAACGTTGCCGAAAGAGTCTTGGGACTCGCCCTAAAAAACCCGAACATTCCAATATTGGCAACCCTCAGTGGCACCTAATGCACTCGTTGCCACTCCGCGTCATCCCACGGGGTCTCGTGGAAATCGAAGGCCTCAGACTCCGGACTACTCGCTCAATCGCATCGAAACCAGCCGCGTTCGTAAATAGGCGCGACCTCAATGTTCGTTGTCCATCACTCCAAGAATCTTGTCCTTGCGAATCATCCGAATTAGTTCATCGTCCGGATCCTCTTGTGATTGGAGCCAATGAATCAAATTCCAGAACAACACCGGCAAGAACGCCACGGCCGCCATCAGCCACATAAAACCGGTGCTCAACTGCTGGTCCGACGCAAGAGAAATTCTTCGCACGGCCACGTGCACAAAGGAAGGGTACCAAGAATTGCCCGCCATGGCTCCCAAATAGGCGAGAACCCACACGATCCACATCGCGACCGCGGACATGCCGATCCGAAATGGTCTCGTCGCACCCGGTTTCATCGGAGGCGATTCAATAAGGTCCAACCACAACAGCACCCCAATACACACCAAGCTGACCGATTCAATCGGCGCCAACCACGCGTGCGACACCACCGCATCCACCACTAGGGCGGTCCGCCAAAAAATGGCCGATGCGCAAAACAAAATCACCAGCACGTACGCCTGACGGTCTCCTGAACGGCCCAGCCGCGCCAGAGCTAACCGATCGAACCACCGCAATGTGGTAGGGGGACCGGCGATGCCATCGGCATTGAACACATAGGTTTCACGCGATGCCAGGCCGAGCCATCGCCATGGAGCGCCCGCAACGAGGAGCGCCGGTACCGACACCGCGAAGAGACAGAATCGAATCGACTCTACAAATTCGTATTGGCGAGCCCACTGCGCCATCGGGGGTACCAAACACAAAATCCAAAGAACCAGACCCGTTACCGCCAGAACAACTCGAAAGAAATCGTTTCTATCCCGAGTTTCCTCTGACGGTATCGATGAAATCACTTGAAATGATGACGCTGGAAGAAGCCCCAAAAGCACACGGCGAGGAACACACCGAGCAAAACCACCAACGTTTGAACTTGGGGGCCAATATAAATATCAACTGCTTGCATGATTACCAGCCCTTCATCCTGTGGATTGCAAAACTCAGTATTTCACGTCGACTTGACATTATCTTGACACAAAAATCTATAAAAGATAGAACATCGCAAAAAAGAGTGCACCGCTCAGGGCTACGAATCCCAAGAAATACGTCATTGAAGCCACATTCGCACGAAACATTTGAGCGGATGGCTCCATAGTGAGCTCCGCAAATTTACTACCAGTCTCCTTGCGCATCCGAATCGACCGAGCCAACGCCGTCTCCAACCAATACGCTGCGAACAGCAGCGTCATGATATTGATGACCGCCCAGCCGATGAAGGTTGACGCGTAGCCGCTGGAACCGGGATTGAACGGTACCGCAGTGAACTCCCAAATCTGAAAGAACAGGGCAAACAACGATGCGCCTAGGGCTCCCCATCCCGCGACCTGCCAGTCGAGCACCTCGCCCTTTCGCAGACGCCATTGACCAAATATCGCCAATAATGCCGTCACCAACTCGAGCACGTAGATCGTCCAGCCGTAACTCGTCGGAGCCGTTACGTGATCCGGGCGCCACAATTGCCCATTGTTGCTCGACCGTAGATAGAAGTACGCAAATGCTTCTGAAGCAAGCAAAAATGTGTACATGCCAATAGCGAGACGTCCGCCGGTCCACATGGATCCGATTTGTGCGCGTAATTCAAACTCTCTTTCTTCAGGAGTTTCGCTGTAGCCCTTTGATTTATCCGTCGTATCTGACATGACTAGCCCCCTATTCTTGACTGGCCGGCGCAGGATCGCTGGTGTACGTCGAACTAGTGGAACCCACCGGGTAGGCTTCGCCGAAGTCGGCCAGCGGTGTTGCCCCAACCTCACTGTAATGATAAGGGTCGGTCAGAATGACCGGGATGCGGTCGAAGTTGTGCGGAGGGATTGGCGTGGCCGTCTGCCACTCAAGGCCGAGAGAATCCCAAGGATTGGCCGGAGCTTTAACCGGATTAATCCACATCGAATACAACAAATTGAACAGGAAGATCAAAAACGACGCACCTAACAGGAAGGCGCTCACGGAGGAAAAGTCGTTCAATCCCTGCAAACTCTTCGCGTAGGTAAAGACCCGCCGCGGCTGGCCGAGCAGGCCAATAATCAACATCGGGAAAAAGGTCAGATTGAAGAATATGAACATTGTCCAGAAATTGGCGAGGCCAAGTTTCTTGTTCATCATCTTACCCGACATCTTTGGCATCCAGTAGTAGATGCCGCCCATGAACGCGAACACGAGCCCTCCCATAATGGTGTAGTGGAAGTGAGAAAGTACGAAGAACCCTCCGTGTACCGTGACGTTCACGGGCACGTCTGACAGGAACACACCCGATATTCCCCCAATGAGAAAGTTGAAGAAGACGGCCATGACAAAGAGCATCGGAACTTCGAAGCGAATCTTCGCTTTGTAGAGCGATCCCATGCCCACTAAAAAGATGAATCCCGTCGGAATCGAGATCATCTCGGTCGTGAGCATGAAGAGCGGCCTCATGTCAGGGTCGATGCCGCTTTGAAAGATGTGATGCTGCCACACGAAGAATGACAACAACGCCACACCTATCATTCCTGCGGCGGCCACCTTATAAGCAAAGAGCGGTTTACGTGTAAAGACGGGCATTAGCTCGCCGACAATGCCAAAACCCGGCAGCGCCATGATGTACACCTCGGGATGGCCGAAGAACCAAAACAGGTTCTCCCAGAGATAAGAACTGCCGCCATGTTCGGTCACGTAGAAAGCCGTCTGCGCGGTCCGATCGAGCACGCCAAATGTTCCCGCCGCAAAGAGTACCGGAGTTGCCAGGGTTAACAACGCCGCCGTCGCGAGTATCGACCAGACGAATATTGGTATTCGACTCCATGTCATGCCGGGCGCACGATAATGAATAATCGTGACGAGGATATTGAATCCCGCGGCCATCATTCCTACGCCAATAATGGCGAAACCGAGCAGGTACGAAATCATTCCAACGCCCGCCTGGGTCTGCAACGGAGCGTAACCAGTCCAACCGGTGGGAAAACCACCGTACGGCAAAGCCGACACGATCACGCCATAACCGGCCATGAATATCCAGAAACTGAAGGCTTCTATCCGAGGAAATGCGGTGCGCCTTGCGCCAATCATGAGTGGCACGAAGTAGTTGCCCAAGGGACCGACGACGAGTGAGGAGGCCATCATCATCATGATGGTGCCGTGCTCACTTACGATTTCGATGTAGGTGCCCGGACCGAATACGTGGGTGGTTGGATTGAGCAACTCGGTGCGAATTGCCATCGCCAGCAATCCACCCGTGAACAAGAAGAGTAGGACTCCCACTACGTATTGCATTCCGACCACCTTGTGATCGGTGCTGTAGCGAACGTATTTGCTCCAGTGATTCACCGTTTCTTGTCTCTTCGGTTCCTTGCCGGCCATCTTCGCGATCGGGTAGTTGAGCGCACCGATTCCCAACAGCCATCCCACGGTGCCAAACGCCAATGCCAGCGTGTTCGCCACGGCATTCATACCGCTGTTGGCGATGTAGGTGTAACCGGAGGCAATGTAATTTCCTAGCCAGTGACCAAAGACGTAGCCCAGAATGGCGCCAATAATTGCGGTCCCAACGTGCTGGCTCAGCCAGCCGTGGTTTTCCGACAGCATCGTTTCGTCGCCCTCATTCGGCGGCGACTCGCTACTCGTTGCGTTGACTACCGGTCGGTCGGCGGTGATCGTCATCGAATGTACTCCGTTTCTATAGTCATAAACCGCAGTTGAAAAAAGTTATCAAGGATCATGATCACGACTTGGCGCCGTAGAGTTCGGACTTGGAGTAAGGCGTGACACCACCGTCGATGTAGTATCCACCAGCGGCTCCGTTGGCGTCGGGAACATACGTCCAGGCGAAGGGTGCAAGGTCCTTGGTATTGTTCGCGTTGGCCGCCTCGGAACTGGTTGCCCAGGTCATGAACGCTGACTGAGAAACGACTCGTCCGTAATCGAACATTGCGCCGTGCCATAGACCACAGAGTTCGCTACAACGCACCACAAATTTGCCCGGCTGTTGGGTGTCCGTAAATGCCACATTGTTGAGTTGGGGGTTCGCGTCCGCCTTCACTCCTAACTGGTAGGCCCAAAAACTGTGAATCACGTCAAGCGACGTCACGTTGAAGGCAATCGACGTGCCGGTCGGCAGCACTAGCTGAGACGTCTCAAAACCGCCAAAGGCCGGGTACCGGTAGGTGAACTTCCATTGTTGCGCAATGACCTGCACGACGAGAACCTTGCCCGATGAGGGCGACCACGAGTCTCCCGACGTCAACGCCGCGGTCTCGGCCGCCGTGGACCCGCGGGGCGACCAGATTGGATTGGGTCCTTCGCCGCCCCCCGATCCATGATCGGCAATCAAGGCGACCGTGCCAAAAACAGCCAGCGAGAGAACGATGACGGTAGTCGTCACTATCCAACTGACGACAACTTTTTTATTGGCCCGAGCCGCTTCGCCACCGACCGGTTCGGGGCCGTCTCGTTTGGCGCTCCAGGTCCGGATGGAATAGCCCAAGAACACCCACACACCGACGACCACTGGCAAAGCAATCATCATCAGTATATTGAAGTCCAACTGATCCGCTTTCGCCGTTGACGTCAATCGCCCTGGGGCCACGTGGGGACCCACCAGAAACCAGAACAGTAAGTCACCAACTACCGCGATGATCAACCAGATGGTGGTCATCCGGCGCAGGTGACGAGGTTCGCCGTTGGTCGGATTTTCGTTTGCGGTCATGAGTTCACCACTTCTAAGAAGCCGCCCATGTAGTTCTGTGTCGACATTGGACCCCCGTTACCGTACAAGAAGCCCAGTCCACAGGGGACAAAGCATTGCCAGGGGTAGCTACCAGCTCCCTGGGTTTCAAAACTGAAAGTAATCTCATTGTGCGGCATCTTCGTACTGCAGGGTGCCTCACCGCACAGCGTGTCACTCCCGTTCACTCCCACCAGGGGAACGGTGACGCCGAGCGTCGGGATGGCAAACGTGTGACCGACGCCCGTGCCCGTGTAGGAGTTGTACACGCTCACCGTCTTGCCGTTTAACTGCATCGAGTGGCCAACAGTTCCTTGGACCTGTCCCCACTCCTGATTACGCAGAGGGCTACCGCTGTCGAACTGCTCGATGGTCATATCGATCTTCGAATGAGCTGGCAATTTCCAGGTGGTGTCCTGGACCCACTTATGGGTGGTGGGATTCATCACCATGTACGAAACCCACGTCGGATGGGCCCCGAAGCCGATGGAACCCACCGTCTGGGCCAAGACGTGCACCGGCTGACCAGCGGCCTGGCTCTTGGTGAAGTCCGTCACGCCGCCAGGGGTGCCGGGCTTGAGGAACGTCGCCACACTCAGCACTACGAGTCCGACGCCAACCAAAAAGAGCACGATAACAGTGGACAGCCTCCCTCTCATTGACATGGTTCACTCCTTGCGACTAGGCAAAACACTCAAGACTTAGAAACGACAGTAACCGTTGAGGAGACTAAAGTTACGATTTGTGAAGGAAAAGAGTAAGAAAATCCTTGGCATATATTTTGGGCTCATTTTGGGCGAAACAATCTGTATTTTGGCGTTTTACGTCGAATATCGCCGGGCCACCGGAGGTAACACACTTTCGTGGGCCTACGTGGTGGAATGGCCGATCTTCGCCCTCTACATCATCTACATGTGGCGACGCCTTCTGGGCGAGGAAAAAGCACCGCTGACGAGCACCATTGCGCGTATCAAGGAGCCCGATGATCCAGCCCTCATTGCCATGAACAATTACCTTCGTGCCGTACACGGGTTGCCAACTGTCGGTGAGCAGCCATCCCCTGGCGAGGCGCCGCAAGACAGAGTGACGTAACCCGCCGGCGTCATCGTCAATCCAGACCAGTGAAATCTCGAGATAAATCGGCCGTTCTCACCGCCGCCACTGTCAGCGCCCAGTTCGTGGATCCAATTCGTCGCGCGAAGGTAATGACGACGCCAGGGAGGGAGGGCGCTCCCCGCGGAATTCTTCAACGCTCATGCGACGACGGCCCCGCGTGAGACGCTCGACGATGTCGGATCCCTCAGTGTCTTTCATGGATCGGCGAAAGGCGATGTAGAGAGCGGGAAAACACCAGAAATCGCCGCAGACCCACAGAATCGCTGAGCCAATTTGTTGGTCCGCGAAACGGTTCAGAGTAATTACCGGCATTGTCATCGTTGCCATGTTCTCCATCACCGCTCCGAACGCGTAGGACGGAACCGAGGTGAAAAAACTGAGAGCGATGGCGATAATCGTCATTATGAGGTTAGTGACGAGAAGCGATCCCGCTTGGGCAAAGGGCGACAGTTTCGGACGCAACGGCGCCGAAGGTATGAACTGAATCCAAAACAGCAGGCCCGACAGGAAGAACGTCGACAGCATCAGGCTTACGTGCAGATCCGGCCTGGTCATGATCGGATTGAAGAGGCTCGGCAACATCCAGAGCACCATCACGGCGTTGAAGAAGATGACGCCCACGGCGGGTGACAATAGAAATGCGCAGGCCCGTCGCAGCGGATGACGGGTCGGACGTACGAAGATGCGCCGCAACATGCGCCGCCGCAACCGCACAGGGACCGAGTGTAAGAGTGGCACCATCGGCGCGCCGGCCACGTACAGCGCGGGCGCCCCCAACATCACGGAGACGTGCTGGAGCATATGAACCCAGAAGTACTGCATGGCCCAGAATTGGAGGGGCGAAACGATGCTGAGCGCCATGAGCACCAGTCCGGCGTAACTGAGCCACAGCCGTCGACGCCTACGCACGGCGTGGGCCTTGGTCGAACGTCTATTAAGAGAGCGCAATCCCTTCTCGTGAACGGCCAGCACCAGCAGGGTCAAGACAGCAGCCCAAGGGTATCCCCAGTTGGCCGTGAAGTAACTCATTGCCTACACCTCTTGCGCATTGGACCAGCCAACCGAGAAAATTCGACGCACCCCCCAGATGACGTCGCGCGACCATCCGCCGTGCCCGCGACTACCAACGGACCCTACTCCAGAAAATTCGCGATGCCGGGGCCGGTCGGCCAGATTTGTCATCGAGCGCAACTCAGTGACCTTGCGTCGCGTCAACCGTGCTGAAGGAGCGTAGACCCGACTTTTTGCAGGGACCGGGTTCTGCGTTTACGCAGACCGTGGATTTGTCGGTGACGACACCCGCAATGCGAGCACGACTCACTTTGGCGCCTTGAATGTTGGCCCCGTCCAAGTTGGCCCCGGAGAGATTCGCACCCCGTAAATTGTCACCCTGCAGATCGGCACCGCGCAGGTCCCGATGCGCCAGGTCACATCCCGCGAGGTCCGGGTTTGACGCCGTAACGGTGCAGTCACTTGAATGGGCAATCTGCGAAGTCGTTGAGGAACTTCCGCACGCACTCAATCCGAGGCCGGCCAGTAAAAGGAGCGCCAAGCACCACTGTCTTTTCATAATCCACAGTTTTCCATTTATCGGTGAACCGCGCGTCACTACGAGTAACCGTAGTGACATTCCAACGTACTACGAGAAGCCATTTTCTCCCGCGGCCAATCCCCTATCGAGTCACGTCCAGGAACACATCATTTTGTCCACGACCCCGCTCGCCATTTATTCTCGTGAGAGATTTAGCATCCTCGGGTCAAAACAATCTGGCGCGGTGAATTGTTACGCCGTCTAGTGAACGCCCTGCGTCGCGAGAAGGTCCTTTAGTTCAGAAACCGCCGAGGCGGCGAGCGAAACTTGTGAGAGCGGATCATCGGGAATGATCCACCTGAGCGTGCCCTTCGACGACACGATGAACATAACGTCGGAGTGAACGCTCATGACATCACCCGGCGTCGCAGATACGTCCACCCCGTAGGCCGACCAGACCGCGCTCGTCTGGGCCCGCTTACCGGTGACGAAGTAAAAATCCTTCACGTGGCGTAAACCATGGATCGCAATGAAGTGCCTGACGTCCGCCAGCGACTCGTGATCGGGGTTGGCCGCCACCGCGACGATGTCGAGCTGGGCGTTTGTCGCGAGTTGGGAACGAACCTGCGCCAACTGATTCGCCAGCAGCGGACAATCAGAAAAGCACAGGGGATCAAGGAACGTGAGCAATGTGACGCGACCGCGATGCTCGCCCAGCGCGTACGGCTGACCATATTGGTCGGTCAGATTGAACGTAGGCGCGGTCGCATCGACCGACGAGGCCGGTCCATTTTGGGCCAAGTACAGCGTCGTTTCCGCCCCGGCAAACGAAGACCACGACATCGCTAGCGCACTGGTGGCGATCATCGCCGCCGCAAAAGTCGCCACGACCGCGCCGGCGCTATTGGCCATCTCGAGCGGCAAGAGGCGCTTGCGCATTGCGGGCGACTGCAGACCGGGCGACGCGCACCACGCCAGCACGGCAATAGGAATCAGTGAGTTGAAATCGGTGGAGAGACCGCCAAAAAACGCGGCGTCCTGGGCAACGATCCAGAGAAATACACAACCGACCACTAGGGTGCGCGCCGGCCAGTTCCATCCTGTGGTGACCGAGCGCCACAGGCCCGCGGCGCACACCAGGAGCCACAGCAGCAGGATGATATTGAATCCACCGCCCATCAACCCTGAGATGGTCCCCACCCGTCGAACGAGCCAGGCCAGGGCGTGAGGCTGCGCCACTGACGTCATCGACGACGACATGGCCGTCAGCGCATTGGCGTTGCCGCCATGCCAAAAGCCGGCCGAGGGCAGTGATTGAAAGACCACGGCCACCAAAAGAAGCACCGTCATGAAACGCAGGACGAAGGGCGAGAAACTCTTGTGGAACGTTTCGGGCTTGACGAAGAGCCAGCACCCAGCAACCACGTAGAACAGCGAGGCCCCCGGCCATCCGAAGAGAATCGTCGCGCCGTGCGCGAAGATGCCGCCCGCTCCGTTGGCCACGAGCCAGATCAGTCCGGCCCACAGCGCCGACAGCAGCGCCACCCATCGACCAGTGCGTCCATTGGACACCAGAATGACGAGTCCGATTCCGACTTGAAACCAGGCCACACCCGCCGCCAGGGATACCGGGTGGGCGTTCCAGATGTTGATGCCGTGCGCCATCAGTGAATGCAACCACGAGGGCGTGTTCACGGTCATTGGTTGCACGACGTTGTTGGCAAGCCCGAGCGGCATCGAAATTTGAAATTGCAGTATGCCGTCGATCAGCCAGATGGCCCCGAATCCCCAACGCAGGTAGGTGCGGGCCCGCGGCTCCTCGCCACCGGGCAACACATTGAAGTTAAATATTCGCCGACTGACCAAAAGCACCACCAAGAACACACACGCGACACCGCCGATCCAGAGCAAACTGGAAACAAAAAGCGTGTGTCGGAACATGGACGTGACGAGGGAGTTCGTCAAATTGACCGACTTCACTTGCATGTTGGGCATTGCGCTATTCCCTATTCGAGTTTGGAATTACTCTAAGTGTTCGGCGCACGCCGCCAGAACTCCGTTGACAAACGAGGGCGAGCCCTCAGTCGAATACACCTTGGCCAGTTCCACGGCCTCGTCGAGAATTACGGCAATCGGCGGTGGTTCGTCCATCAGCATCTCGCCAATCGCCAGCGTCATCACCAGTCGATCGACCAGGGCCAAGCGCTCCAGTGGCCAGTCGATGGAAAAACGCGAGATCAATTCATTCGCCTCATCCTCGTGCGACGCGGCCGAGGTAAGTATCAACACGGTGTAAGCGTCGGGGCGAACGGGCAGGTCGTTGAGCACCGACGCGACCGGACGTTCCTTGATACTTGCCTCGTACAAAATCTCCAGCGCCCGCTCACGCGAGTGGTGGCGCCGGGAGCCTTGCTCGCTCAAACTACGCCCGTGTCATGTACTCGCCGGTTCGGGTGTCAACCTTGATGGCCTCGCCCGGTCCAACGAACAACGGCACTTGCACCACGAAACCGGTTTCCAGGGTGGCGGACTTGCGCGCGCCCGATACCCGGTCACCCTGAATGCCCGGCTCGGTTTGGGCAATCACGAGTTCGACCGAGGCCGGTAGCTCGACGCCGATTATTTCGTCGTTGAACTGGATCAACATGGCCTTTCCGGTCTCCTTGAGGAAGTTCGATGCCTGGCCCAGGCTCTTAGACGACACGGGCACCTGGTCGTAGGTGGATTGATCCATGAAGATGTAATCGTCACCGTCGCGGTAGAGGTACTGCGTATCGCGCTTGTCAATGATCGCCTGTTCGAGACGCTCGTTGGAGTTGTAGGTGCGCTCGATCACCGCCCCGGAGCGGGCGTTGCGCAGCTTGGTGCGCACGAAGGCCCCGCCCTTGCCGGGCTTGACGTGCTGGAACTCAATGACGGTAAAGAGACCCTCGTCGATCTTGATGGTGATGCCGTTTTTGATGTCACTAGTGGAAATTGCGGCCATGAGTCCGGATACCTTTCGCGCAAGATGCGCTGCCCATTCTAGGCAGAGGCCGAAAGTGCCCGATCTAGCTGGTCGCGAGGAGGCGTTGCACCGCCTCTACAGCCAGGTCGTAACTCGTGGCGCCGAAACCGGCGATGGCGCCATTCACCACCCCCGCCAAGGTGCTCACGTGGCGAAAGGGCTCGCGGGCCGCGGGATTAGACAGGTGGACCTCAACCTTGACCCCGTCAAACGCGCCCAGCGCGTCGGCCAGCGCCCACGAAGAATGAGTGAGGGCCCCGGCGTTGAGCACGATCGCCACGGCCGTGCCATTGGCCCCGTGCACGGCCTCAATGAGGTCGCCCTCAAAATTCGATTGGAGGTGACGCACGCTGAACCCGTGAGCGGCCGCCAACTCGCTGAAGCGCGCCACGTGCTCGGCGAGCGTTTGGCGTCCGTAGATTTCGGGATTGCGCGTGCCCAACTGGTCCAGATTCGGTCCCGACAGCAGCAGTATCTCGTTGCTCATGGCTCTCCTCGAAATCTCTCCAGGACGTCGGCGACGACCGTGGGATCAACACCGGCGACGACATCAAAACCATCGGCGCTCGCCAACACGAAGGTTAGGTCATGGTGCGCCTTTTTGTCGTGGCCCATGGCGGCGATCAGTTCGCCCGTGACGAAGTGCGCCGGCACGCGTGGCGAGAGCCCCAGCGCCGCGAGCACGGCGTCGTGATTCGCAATCTCGTCGGCGCCAACGCGGCCCAGTCGATGGGCCAGTCGCACGGCAAAGCCGAGACCGATCGCCACCGCTTCACCGTGGCGCATCTCATCGACGTCGCGCGCGAGCACCACGGCCTCTAAGGCGTGAGCCAACGTGTGTCCGTAGTTGAGTCGGGCCCGCAGGCCGCCCTCGAATTCATCGTTCGCCACGACGTCGGCCTTGAGACGAACCGACATCTCGATGAGTTCGCGGAGGTCCGCGTCGGCCAACTCTGAGGCCCGACGCCGCTCCAGCAGCCAGCACTTCGCAACCTCCCCCAACCCCGCGAGCCGCTCGCGCTCGGGCAACGTGACCAGGGTTTCAAAATCACAGAGCACGCCCAGGGGCTGATGGAAGGCGCCGACCAGGTTCTTGCCTGCGCGCAAATTGACCGCCGTCTTGCCGCCAATGGCCGCGTCGACTTGGCCCACCAGTGAGGTGGGCACCTGGACCAGGTTGATCCCGCGAAGGTACACCGCCGCGGCAAAACCGGCGAGGTCGGTGATCGCCCCGCCGCCCACGCCCACGATCACGTCGTGGCGCGACAGTTCCAATTCGGCCAAGCGCTCACAAAGTCGCTCGAGCACCTCGAGCGACTTAGCCCCTTCGCCGTCGGGCATCTCGAGCACGTGCTGGATGAGACCCGTCTCGAAATTAAACCACGGCTCGGCGCGTAGCGACGGTGACGTGACCAGGGCGACCACGCGGGCCCGCGGTGCACGTGCTTTGAGTAACGCAGCCAACTCGTGACGAGCGCCGTCACCGAGCACCACCTCATAGGAACGATCAGAGAGTTCGACGCTGACCCTCACGGCTTCACCGCACTGGCCGCGTCGCGCGCTCGCTTCGTCACGTCAACGAGTTGGCCCGACGCGTCGATGCGCACGCGCGCGACCTCGGCGTAGAGCGTCGCGCGCTCACGGCGCAACAGGGCGAGCGCCGCGCCGACGTCCTCGCCGATCAGCGGACGATCAACGCCACCCAGGCGAGACTTCAATACGTCGTCGTCGCAGTCCAGCCACAGCGTCACCTGTGCGCGCAGCAATTCGCGGGCGGCGGACGTGGTCACCACGCCACCGCCGGTCGCCACGACGCCGTCCTCGTTGAGCGCCACCTCCAAGGCGGCCAGTTCGGCGTTGCGAAACGCGACCAAGCCTTCTTGACGCAGGTACTCCGGTGCGCTACGTCCAACGGCCTGGCTGAGTAGGTCGTCGGTATCGAACACGCCACAGCCCCACTCTCGGGCCAGGGCCCGGGCCACGGTGGTTTTGCCCACGCCCGGCAGTCCCACGAGGACGAGACGGGCCATCGCTACTCCGAACGAGCGGCCGACGGCGTGGAGCCCAGGTGCTCGAGGTACGAGGCGAAGTTGCGGGTGAACTCCTCCACGGAGTCTCCGCCGAACTTGCGCAGCGCTTCACTGGCGAGCACCAGGGCCACCATGGCTTCGGTGATGACCCCGAGGGCCGGCACGGCCGTCACGTCGGTACGTTCCTTGAACGAGACGGTCGATTCACCCGTCGCCACGTCGACCGTTTCGAGCACGGGCCGGTTGAGCGTAGACAACGGCTTCATGGCCACCTTGGCGATGATGGGCGAGCCCGAGGACATGCCGCCCTCGAGGCCGCCGGCGTGGTCGCTGCGACGCAAGTACCCGCCGCCGCGCTCGAAGGAACTGTCCACTGCGATTGCGTCGTGCGCCGCGCTGCCGCGCTGGGAGGCCTGCATCATTCCGTCACCAATCTCGACCGCTTTGACGGCCTGAATGCTCATCAGGGCCCCGGCCAACAGTCCGTCGAGCTTGCGATCCCAGTGGACGTAGCTGCCGAGCCCGACCGGCACGCCGTAAGCAATGACCTCCACGATGCCGCCGAGTGAATCGCCCTCCTTCGCGGCGGCCTTGATTTCCTTGATCATGGCGGCGGCGCTCTCTTGGTCAAAGCAGCGCACTTCACTCTCGTCGACGAGGTCCAGCTGGCCCGGGCCGGGCCGGGCGTCGCTCGGCGTCGCCACCGTGCCGATGCGCACCACGTGGCTGAGCACCTCGACGCCAATGGTGGCGAGCAGGGCCTTGGCCAGCGCGCCGGCCACCACTCGGGCCGTCGTTTCACGGGCGCTCGCTCGCTCGAGCACGTCGCGCGCGTCGTCGAATCCGTACTTCTGCATGCCCGCCAGGTCGGCGTGACCGGGACGGGGCTGGGTCAACTTGTTGCCCGGCGTCCCCGGGGCCGGGGACATCTCCTGCTCCCACTTGGCCCACTCGGAGTTCAAGATCTCAATGCCGACCGGTGAACCGAGCGTGCGCCCGTGGCGGATGCCGGCGCTCAGATTGAGCTCGTCGCGCTCGAAGCGCATCCGAGGGCCTCGGCCGTAGCCGAGACGGCGCCGCGCCAACTGGTCGCCTACCTGTTCGGCGGTGATCGGTAGACCGGCGGGCAGTCCCTCCACGATGACCATCAGTGAACGACCGTGGCTCTCGCCGGCAGTTAGAAAGCGCAACATCGACCAATTCTAGGTCGCCGCCGACCTAGGAATTAGTTCTCGTTGGCGTAGAAGGGGTTGTCGCCCGAGGCGTGATCCGTGACGTCGATCACGTTGGTGAGTTCGGGGATCGCGTCGCGCAACGTCGCCTCGATGCCCTGGGTCAGGGTCAGGCGGCTCATGGCGCAACCTTGACAGCCGCCGGACATCTTGATGTAGGCAATCTTCTTGTCTTCGTCCAGGGCCACGAGGTCGGCTCGACCTCCGTGCGAGGCAATCGAAGGGTTCACGTGCTGATCGAGCACGCCAATCGCGAAGACGGCCAGCGGGCCCTCCAGGCCCAACTCCAAAATCGCCGGTGGCACTCCGGGGTTGATCTCCTCGGGCGTGGGCACGTTCGGATTGACGAGCACTAATCCCCCGCCACCATCGCTGGCAAACTCCAGACGGCTGCCGCGCAAACGATCAATACTGTTGGCGGGAATCACAATGGTGACGTCACCGTCTTGGCCAATCGCGGCGCCCTCGGGTGCATCGGCGCGGTCGGAGAAGTAAAGGTCGTAGGAATATCCCGCTCCCCGGGTGCCGGTCACCTCCACCCACAGCGCGAGACCGTCGCCTTGGTCTTCGCTCGCCAGCGCGTCCAGCACCACGTCGCGCGCCTCGTCGGTGAGCTGCAAAATGTCAAACGTCTCGACGGTAGTCATGCAACCAGTGTAGGGGTGACCGCTCAAACGTTCAACGGGCACTAAGTTCTCTCCGTGACCGCAATACCACGCGACGCCCACGAGTGGGTAAGTTTCGACGACAACAAACGCCAACGAACCTGGATGTTCGACGTGACCTTTCTCGAGAGCAACTGGACGTGCATCTTTGGCAACGGCTGTCAGGGCGTGCTGACGGGACCGACCCCCGAGTTGGTCCAGGGCTGCTGCAGTTACGGCGCGCACTTCACCGACGACAAGGATCGCCGCCGCGTCGAAAAGGCGGCCCTGCGACTCACGGCCGATCAGTGGCAGTTCAAATCGCGGGGCAAGAACGGCACGACACGAGTGAAGAAAAACGGCGAGATGACGACACGCCTCGTCCAAGACGCCTGCATATTCCTCAACCGACCCGACTTCGCGCGCGGGCCCGGGTGCGCGCTGCACGTAATGGCCATCGATAACGACGAGAGCTACATCCCGCTAAAGCCGGAGGTCTGCTGGCAGCTACCGCTGCACCGGGTGGACGAGGTGCAAGAGAACGGCCGCGTCATTACGCGCATCTCGCAGTGGGACCGTGGCGACTGGGGCGAAGGCGGCGACGAATTTCACTGGTGGTGCACCGAATCGCCCGACGCCTTCGTGGGCAAGACCCGTGTAGTTGATTCAATGTCCGCGGAACTGACCGCGATGGTGGGCAAAGTCGTCTACGGCCAACTGCGGGCCTACATGGATCACCGGGCCGCCCAGCCCAAGCCAACGCGCCTCGAGCACCCGGTACTTCGCAAACGGGCCTAGCCTTCGGCCTTCAGCGGATCTTCTTCATTGGAGGGAGTTCGCGGCAGCGATCCGAGAATCTCGTCGAAACGGTCCTCTTCCGCGAGGCACCACTCCGCGTGCACGTCCTCGGGCGCCGCGCCACATTCAACGCAGGTAGTAGCTCGGGGTCCCGTGGAATGCTTGAGTTCGCGAGCCTCAACAAACCGACGATGGCGGCCTTTTTTCACGTCAACTCCTCACTGGCCGCGGGCCATAGCTGGCAGCAACCGAGGCGCAGGATAACTGCACCGAGTACCCATGATACCAACTTGGGGTTACGATCGGACCCCTAGAATCCCCTGCGTGAGCGATGCCTTTGATCCCAATGAGATGGTCCTGCGATTTAGAGAACGGGCCGAAGCAGTCAAGCGACGAGGCCTGCCGCCGGTCGAAGGGCCTGAGCGCCTGCGCTTCCTCGAAGCAGCCAAAATCGATTTTCAAGACTTCGCGATGTTGGGCGACGCGACCGCGACACTCGACGAGGGCATCTTGCGTTTCGAGATCGACCTTCGTCCACCCACGTAGGGCTACGGGGACACGCCCGTCGCCGCGTCGACGCGGACCGTTGCTTCCGATAGCGCGGCCATGCCCTTGCCGAGCCACGTGAGCGCCGCCTTGCGAGCGGACGGGTTCGAGTGGGCGTCAAAGCATTTATTGGCCCCGGCCCCGAAGTCGTCGTAGGCCAACGACAGCAACGCGGTGGCCTGACTATCGGGTGTGGGCAGCGAGGAGTTCGCGGCTTCGCTATCGACGTAGAGCACCGCGCACACCGTATGCAGGTCGTTGGCGCTCGCCTTGCTGAGGCGAAGTTCGTTCGCCGATGTGCGCACGTCGCGCGTGAGGGTCGGCAGGTTCTGGCGATATTGACTCTGACGCACCCACGACCTCGTCGCCGACGCCAAACTCATCGTGCCGCACGCGCTCAGCAGGAGGCCCGCGACGAGCAGCGCCACCACTGTCTTGGTCACGCAATAACCACGAGGTGCATCTGACGCCGACCCCTTCGAAGCACCAGGTAGCGATCGTGCAAGACACTGGACAGATTGACTGGCTGGAGAGGTTCGATGCGAACGTTGTTGACGTACACGCCGCCCTGCTCGATGAATCGTCGCGCCTCGCCCTTGGAACTTGCGAGTTCGCAACGCGTCAACAGTTCGGCGGCGTCGACGCCGGCGGCCAGCTCCGATCGCGACAGGGTTGACGATGGCGCGTCCGCGACCACTTGGAGCAACGTGGCCTCGTCCAGGTCGGCGATGGCCTCACTGAAGAGCGCCTCGCCGGCCCGCTCGGCGTTGGCGGCGGCCGTGTCGCCGTGCACCATGGCCACCACGGCGTTGGCGAGCGCGCGTTGGGCCTGACGCTCCTGGGGCGAGCGCGCGGTCGCTTCGTCTAGTTGCAAGATTGAATCGTGGTCCAAGAAGGTGAAGAAGCGCAGCATCTGGGCCATCATGTCGTCGTCGCAGTTGAGCAACCACTGGTGTAGGGCAAACGGTGAAGTCATCGAGGCGTCGAGCCAGGTGTCGCCCATACCCATTTCCGACTTGCCCAACTTCTGGCCGTCCGGGCGTAGCAGCAGCGGCGACGTCAGTCCGGCCGCGACCGTGCCAGTCACCTTGCGGATCAATTCGGTACCCATGGTGATGTTGCCCCACTGGTCCGACCCGCCTAGTTGCAGCGTGCAACCGTGGTCCAGATTTAGTCGCAGGAAGTCGTAGGCCTGGAGCAACATGTAGGAGAACTCGGTGAACGAGAGTCCGACGTCGTCGCGGTCCAGTCGGCTCTTGACCGAGTCCTTGGCCACCATCTGATTGACGGAGAAGTGTTTGCCCACGTCGCGCAGGAAGTCGGTCAGCGTGACGGTGGTCAACCACTGCGCGTTGTTGAGCAGCAACGCCTGGGCCGGTCCGGCGCCGGACGTGAAATCGAGGAAACGGCCCAGCTGTTCCCTGATGGCCTCGACGTTGGCGTCGAGCTGCTCCTTGTCTAAGAGCGGGCGCTCCGCGGCCTTGAAACTGGGGTCGCCGATGAGGCCAGTGCCGCCGCCGGCCAGGGCAATGGGCCGGTTGCCCGCCAGTTGGAGCCGGCGCAGGTTGCAGATCGGCAACAGGCTGCCGAGGTGCAGCGAGGACGCCGTGGGGTCGAATCCGATGTACGCCGTGACGCCGCCCTGGCTCAGGCGCTCGAGCACGCCGTCGTCGGTGACCTGGTGAACCAGACCACGAAAGTGCCAGTCATCACGAAGTTTCATGGCCTCAGTCTACGGGGCCGCCCAAACTAGAACGGTGCGTTAGTGACCGGCACGTGGGTCTGTAGCCACAGCACGAAGGCGTGCCACGCGCCCGTCACCTCGGCCAGTCCGATGAGGACCAACATGATGCCGCCGATGCGGCCGATGGCCCGGTGGTGTCGGCGCAACCAGTTCGACGCCGTCGACATCCACTCGGTGGCGAGCGCCGCCGCCACGAAGGGCAGCCCGAGGCCGAGGCAGTAGACAAACGCCAGTATCGATCCGCGAACGTCCGAGGCCCCCGAGGACGAGCCCGCGAGGAACAAGATGCCCGACAGGGTCGGTCCGATGCAGGGTGTCCAACCCAGCGCGAAGGTGAAGCCCAGCGCCGCCGCGCCGAGCACCGAGACGCGCGGCACGTGGTGTATGCGACGGTCTCGTTGCAACCACGACGACGGCCACCAGCCGGCGAAAAAAAGACCAAGGAATACGGTGATGACGCCGAAGATCTCTTCGAGCAGGCGCTGGTGGGTCTTGAGCGCGCTGCCGACCTCGCCGAAGAGCGCGCCGAAGCTCACGTACAACACGGCGAAACCCAGCACGAAGGCGAGGGAGCCTACGAGCGCCCGGCCGCGCCCGGACTTGCCCTCGAGCGTGCCAGTGGCGCCGCTGAGGAAGGCAACGTAGCCCGGCAGCAACGGCAAGACGCACGGCGAGGCGAAGGAGACGAAGCCAGCCGCGAAGGCCAGCGGGAAGTCCACCAGCAACGATGCAGGCAACGTCGCGATCACGGCACCTCCGCGCGCCAGCATTGTTGAATCGCGAGGTTAAGCGCTTCGTGACGTCGGACATTTTGTTCTCGCGACGGCACCTTGGCAATGACGACGGTGAGTCCGTCTCGATCAAGGCCCGTGGCGATGACGTCGCGCAGTTCCGCTCTCGTCGTGACGGTCACGCTGGCATAGCCAAAGGCTTCGGCGATGGCGGCCAGGTTACGCGCACGCGGTGTCCCGAAGAGCTGTTCAAAGCGTGGCGCGGCGAGCGACGTCGCTTGGGGCAGAAAGGAGAAGATGCCCCCTCCGTGGTTGTGCGCGACCACCAGCACGCAGCTGCCGCCCGATTCGCCTAGACCGTCAACCAGTCCCGACACGTCGTGCAGCAACGTCAGATCGCCCACCAGCCCGAGCGCCCGATCACCGGTCGCCACGCCCAACACGGTGGACACCACCCCGTCGATGCCGTTGGCCCCTCGATTGGAATAGGTCGGGCCGGTGCGCGGTGGCGCGAACCACTCGACGTCACGCACCGGCATCGAGGAGCCAATCACCAGCGGCACGTCGAAACGGGCGCTCGCCGCGACGAGGGCCCTCGCGACGGCCGGTTCGTCCAAGGCGTCGTCGTCAGCTTCGTGAGCAGCCAACCACTCGCCGACCCGGTTAGAAGCGTCCCGCCACCACGTTGCGTACGCCGGATCGGCGCGAAGACCCACGTCGTCGCGATGAGGCAGGCCGTCCATGGTCACGCCGACCAATCGGTCTGGGTCGGCGACCTGACCGGCCCCGCTCAGGGCCACCATCGGCACCCCCCACTGCTTAAGGCGCTCCTGCAGCACCTTCGACGCCGGCAGGCCACCCAAACGCACGATGAGGTCGGGGACGGCCATGCTCGCGAAGCCGTCGTCACGCAGCAGAGGGTCAAAGTAAGCCGTGGTCGAACGGACCGTCGCGTCGCCCAACACCACCCAGTCGAGCGCCAGGCAGTGCTCCACGCTCTCAAGTTGCGCGCCGAGTCCCACCACCGCGAGCACACGTTGGCCGTCGACGGACAGCGCGGGCGCGTCGCGCGTCACCGGCGCCATCGTCGCGCGCTCGAGCGGTGCCGGCAGAGCGAGTGGCGCACCAATCAGTGGTTCACGAAAAGCGGCGTTGAGGTGCACTGGACCGGGCGCGTCAGTATCGCCGGCGGCGGCGCGCCAGAGACCGCTCGCCAGATCGCGCCAGGTCGACGACTGGTCGAGCTGGGCCACGCCGGGTTCTTCGAAGCGGCGAACCATAATGCTGTAAAGGTGACCCTGTTCGATTGTCTGGGGTGCTCCCACCCCGTGCAACTCTGGGGGGCGGTCGGCGGTCAGGACCAGTAACGGTACGTTCGCCCGATCGGCTTCAGCAACGACGGCGTGAAGCTCGGCCGCGGCGGTGCCGCTGGTGACCACGATGGCCACCGGCCGCGCGGTTATCAGCGCGCGACCGAGCGCGAAGAACCCGGCACTTCGCTCGTCGAGGCGAACGTGCAAGTTGAGTTCGGCCCGTTCGGCGCTGGCCAGGGCCAGCGGGGTTGAACGCGAACCGGGACAGATCACCACGTCTCGCAGGCCAGCGCGACACCATTCGTCAAAAAGCGTCGCCGCGAACGTTGCCTGGACGTCGTTCGGGCTAGGTACGCTCTGTTGCAATGTCACTCCTCAGTGTTCAACGCGAAGGTGCCGGCCCGACCTTCGTCTGGCTGCACGGCTTCACCCAGACCAGGGCCTCGGCACACCAGTTCCGTTCCATTCTGGCAGGAACCCGCGATCTCTGGACGCTCGACCTGCCGGGCCACGGCTCGGCGTCAGTGCTAAAAGCATCATTGGACGAAACGGCCGATTTAGTGGTGGACGCGCTGGACGGCCAACGCGTAGCCCTGGGCGGTTACTCTTTTGGCGCCCGCGTCGCACTGCACGTGGCCCTGCGTCATCCCGATTCCCTCAACCAACTCGTACTGTTGGGAGCGACCCGGGGCATCCAAGATGAGCGCGAGCGACTCGAGCGCCGAGAACGCGATGAAGCACTGGCCGCGCGCATCGAGGAGATCGGCGTTCCCGCGTTTCTTGACGAGTGGCTGGCCCAGCCCATGTTCGCCGCGCTGGCCCCGGACACGCTCGAGCGTTCGGCGCGCAGCACCCACGCCGAGGGTCTCGCCAACTCACTGAGGCTGGCCGGCACCGGCACGCAGGCCTGGCTGGCACCGCTGCTCTCAGGCATGACGGTGCCCACCCTGAGCCTCGCGGGGGCGAGTGACATCAAGTTCGCGGCCGAGGCCACGGCCATTGCCGAGGGTGTGCCACTAGGTTCGATCGAATTCATTGACGCAGCCGGGCACGCCGCGCACCTCGAGCAGCCCGAATCGACCGCGCGACGGATTGATTCATATCTTGATCGCTAACGCGTGACCCAGAACGACACGACCAACACCGCCCCGACCACCAATTGACTCTTGGCCGATAACTGCAGCAGCGGCAGCAGTTCGCGACCGCTGCGAGGTGAAAACGCCATCCGCACTGGGCGGATGTAGAGCCCCAGCGCCACCGCCGCGGCCAGACCTTCACCGCCCACCACGATGCCCACGACGCTCAACAACACGCACACCACGTAAAGCCACGGGGCCCGGCGGCGACCGAGACGGGCCGCCAACGTCTTCTTGCCCACCGCGCGGTCACCGTCGACGTCACGCAGATTATTCGCTTCCAGCAGTGCGCAGGCCATCGCTCCCGTCGCCAGGCCGAACCACCACGATGACGCGGGAATGGACAGATGCTGCACGTAGCTGGTGCCGACCGTCGCCACGAAGCCGAAATAAATCAGCACAAATACCTCTCCGAAGCCGTAGTACCCGTAAGGCTTTGGTCCGCCGGTGTAAAACCAGCCGGCCAGGATGGCGGTGAAGCCCACGGCCAGCAGCCACCACGACGTTCGCGACGCCAACCACAGCCCCACGAAGCCCGCGAACAGGAACCACGCGAGAGCGACCGAGCGAACCGTGGACGGCGCCACCAACTTCGAAGCGGCCAGGCGGAACGGACCGACGCGAACTTCGTCCGTACCACGTACCCCGTCGGAGAAGTCGTTGGCGTAGTTCGTCCCGATCTGCAGGGCCAGCGCCACCACCACACAAAGCACGCTATTGAGCCAGTTGATCGACGCGGGGCGCACGAGGGAGGCGCCAACGAATACGGGCACCAGCGCCGCCGGCAACGTCCGGGGTCTCGCCGCCAGTACCCAGCGACGATAGGGACCCGGCGCGTCGCTCACGGACGCTTAGGGAACTTCGAGAAATCAGGCTTTCGGTGTTCAACGTAGGCGTTGCGACCCTCTTGGCCTTCTTCGGACATGTAGAACAGCATCGTGGCGTCCCCGGCCAACTGTTGCACGCCGGCTAAGCCGTCGTCGGCGGCGTTAAAGCCCGCCTTGATCATGCGCAGCGCGATCGGCGAGAGCGTCAGGATCTGACGACACCAGGCAATCGTCTCGCGCTCTAAGTCATCGAGGGGTACCACCGTATTGACGAGACCCCACTCCAGGGCGGTCGCCGCGTCGTACTGGCGACAGAGAAACCAGACTTCTTTGGCGCGCTTGGCGCCGATGGTGCGAGCCAGTATCGACGAACCGTATCCGCCGTCAAAGGAGCCCACACGCGGACCGGTTTGGCCGAAGCGAGCATTGTCCGCGACGATAGAGAGATCGCACACGAGATGCAGGATGTGGCCACCGCCAATGGCGTAGCCGGCGATCGAGGCCACCACCGGCTTGGGGAGTCGTCGAATCTGGATCTGTAGGTCCAACACGTTGAGACGCCCCACGCCCTGGCGCGCCACGTCGTCATCACCGATGTACCCATCGTCGCCGCGTATATTCTGATCGCCGCCGGAACAAAAGGCGTCCGGGCCGGCGCCGGTGAGAATGATGGCGCCGACTGTGATGTCGTCTCGTGCGCGCCCGAAGGCGTGGATGAGCTCCACGATTGTCTGGGGGCGAAACGCGTTGCGACGTTCCGGTCGATTGATCGTGATTCGGGCCATGCCCTCGGCCACCTCGTAGGTGATGTCGGTGAACTCGTAGGGCTGTTGCCACTGCGGAAGCGGCGTCGAACGAAATTCGTCGAGCGGATCATTGGGCGGACCTTGGATGACAGTCTTTGGCATAATTCAACGCTACCTTTCAACGCCGAGTCCACAGTCTCGACGAGCAAAGTTCCCCAACAGTGCACTCATATCCATATCAGTTGGCGCAGCGACCGCTAAGAATCAATCGGCTCGCGACGATAGAACGACCCTGGTGGCGATTGAAGGGGGGACCTAACCTCACGGAGTGCGACCTTTGCTTGCCCTTGACTTTGCCCTCGGCCCCGAACTTGAAGGCGCGATTCGACACCGTGTCATGCACGGTGAGGCGTTTTGCGTTCTAGATCAACGTCTCTCGCCGCTTCGACTGCACGAAACGCTCGACCTGCTGGGCGCGACGGCGGTCATCGATTCAAACGGACGACACCCACGAGAAGGCGGGCGGACCGTCGAGGACGATACTGGCCTGGTCATGATGACCTCGGGCTCAAGCGCGGATCCCAAGGCGGTACAACTGACGTGGGACGCACTTAGAGCGAGTGCCGACATGACCCAGGCGGCACTGCGTACGAGCGGTGCCCCGGTCTGGTTTCCCTGCCTGTCAGCGAGCCATATCGGTGGCCTGGCCGTACTGCTGCGCGCCATATTGAGCGACGGAGCGCTGGTTTGGGATGACGCTGCGCACATCGAAAACGCGCCCGCGCGAGGAGCGACCCATGTCGCGGTCGTGCGAACACAACTCGTGCGCCACGACCTGAGCGCCTACGACACGGTCCTGCTCGGGGGTGCACGACCGCCGTCGCAGTTGGGCGACAACGTCGTGACGACGTGGGGCATGACCGAAACTGGTTCTGGCATCGTCTACAACGGTTACGCGCTCGCGGGCGTCGACGTGGCGGAGCAAGGAGGTGAACTCATCGTTCGATCTCCTACACTTTTCACTTCGTACCGTGACGGCACCCGACCTCGCGTCACTGGACCGGACGGTCTGGACGATTGGTTTCCCACCGGTGACGCCGGTCACGTCGACGACGGACGAGTCAGCGTGCGAGGCCGATTGGGTTATGTCATCAACACCGGTGGAGAGAAACTCTGGCCCGAGGACCTTGAGGCGATTCTCGCAACGCTTGCGGGCGTTCGCGACGTGGCCGTCACGAGCCTCGAGGACCCGGAATGGGGCCAACGCGTCGTCGCACTCATCGTGGGCGACGGCGTCACTCTCGATGAGGCGATCACCGCCATCGCCAATGAGCGCATCGGCCCTTGGGCCAAGCCCAAGGAGATTCGCTACGTCACCGCCATCCCGCGAACCAGCAACGGAAAGATTAAACGTAACGAGCTCACGACTCTCTTGTGATGAGGCTCGCTGCGAAAGCGAACGAACAACCGCCCGGCGCGCCGGGACTCACTCCCCGTCCACTTGAAGTTTTCGCACTCGCTCTACGGTCACCAACGAGCGCGACGGCCCCAGTCGGATCTCGACGGGCAATCGACGCGGCCTAGGGGCAACCTGTCCATTGCGGTCGGAAATGCCTCAAAATTATGTACTTGAAGCCTGGGACAAGCCAGACGGTCAACCAAACGCGCGGCCGACCTTTTTACCTGAATCTTTCCACGGAAATTGGGTCGTTGAGTATCGAAGCGAAGGCCAGTTCTGCCGCGCCGACCAGTAGGTGCGGGGCACGCAGTTGTGAGCGCACTATTTGTACGTCGGCACTCAGGTGGCGAAAGGAGTTCGACTCCACCCGCTCGTGAAACCTTGTGGGATTTGCGTCCAAGAGTCCGCCAAGAAAACCCGCGAGGACCACGATTTCTGGATTAAAGACGCTGATGAAGTTGGAAATTGCCAAGGCGAGGATATCGAGCTGGCGGTTAACTTCACACCAGACTTGTTTGTCGGACGAAGTTTCGACGGCGTGCCCTAGATCGTCGGGATCCATGCTGGTCTGACCCAAAACGTCGAGGAGTCGTGAAAGACTCACTTCCGTCTCGAGGCAACCACGATGGCCGCAGAAGCATCGCACTCCATCGGTCGCAACTGAAGTGTGGCCAAGTTCTGCTCCAAAACCATGAGCGCCACTCAGTGGCCGATCATTGACGATAACTCCGCCGCCGATGCCACTGCGACAGCCGTTGAGATAAATTATGTCAGTCATACCACTCGCCGTGCCATAGAGACACTCGGCGATGGTTCCAAGGTTGGCATCGTTTGCGGCGAAGGCCCGGTAGCCGAGTCCTTCCTTCATGAGTTGGGCAACTGGCTCATTCTCCCAGCCGAGGTGCGGTGCAAACTCAACGATTCCCTGATCGACGCGGACAATACCTGGTACAGCGATCCCGATCGCGACAACTCGAAAATCGTCCATCATCTCGGCAAACGTATCTCGGACGACTTCTGAGACTATCGAGATCATCTCGTTGACCGTTGGGACTTTTGTAGTCGGGTACAGGACTCGACTATGAATTTTGCCACCTAGGCCAACCAGGCCGAGAGTAATCGCGTCCACATCGGGGTTAACACAAATTGCGACGATGTCATCATTTGCATGTACGATCGGACTCGGTCGTCCGACGACCCCCGTGTCGCGTGGTTCAGACTCTTGAACGAGTTCAAGGGCCACCAGCTCCGCGACGAGCCGCGCGATTGTTGATCTATTAAGACCAGACAGTCGAGTAAGTTCGGCGCGAGTGTGCGGTCCGCCCTGATGCACAAGCGAGAGGACGTCAGCGAGATTTTTGCGACGCACGTGGTCGCCCAAGTTCCCGCCAGAACTACCTATGTGATCTGACAATCCGTACTCCGGCAAAATCATCGTTCCTCGTCGAATAAATGAGAATTCTTCCTTTTATGAATGCCCACAAAAATACACTGGAATGACCGTACTCCACCGAGTCCCAGCTGGGAGCCGTGGGGCCCGGGCGGGACGGCAAACCGCTTCTAAGACGGCAACTGGACTCATCGAGAGTCCCGCTGCGCTGCTCAGTTGGGTTCGTGCGGACCAGATCGATCGGGAGAGTTCCTGGTCTCTAGATAAAGGGGGGGTGAGGGACTCTGAGACCCAAGCATCGGATCGGCGAACACGAGGTTGATGTAGAAATAGCCCTTCGCGCATCAAAGATATTTTGGGACGATCGTCCCCACTCCCACGCCGTTGCTCAGTGACCAGCGTCGGGCATGGTCGAGAGGGCATTGAACAACCCGATGATGGAATCGTCCTCGTCGAACATGCGTGCATAGTCGTTAACCCTCACCCAATCAAAAGACTTGGGTGGATTTTTCGTACGCCATGTTTCACTTTCTAAGGATTTTCTTCATCCACCCTCGCCGCTCGCACCTCGACTGCGCGTCGCCAATCGAGTTTGAATTGGCATCGGTAATCCAGCTGATTGACGCGTGAAGTTCACACTTTTGTGGCTAACTTTTCGTGAAGGTGCCACCTAAATGGCCGGGTCAAATTATTTCAATACATGATATGTTGAACACGACAACTAATCACCCAAACATCATCGAGATGGCCACCGAGGAGTCGCAATGACGAACAAGCCCACACCAAATGACAAATTCTCCTTCGGGCTCTGGACGATCGGTTACAACGGTATAGATACATTTGGCAAGCCCACCCGGGAAGCGTTAGACGTGGTACACGTGGTTGAAAAGCTCGCCGAGATTGGTGCCTACGGCCTCTCCTTCCACGACGACGACCTCTTTGTCTTTGGCTCCACTGACGCCGAGCGTCAGACGCAAATAGACCGACTGACGAAGGTCCTCGCCGATACGGGGCTAATCGTGCCCATGGTCACCACTAACCTGTTCACGGCCCCCGTATTCAAGGACGGAGGTTTTACCTCCAACGACCGCAACGTCCGTCGCTTCGCGATCCGTAAGGTACTGCGCCAACTCGAACTCGGGGTTGAGTTGGGCGCCAAGACCTTCGTCATGTGGGGCGGTCGCGAGGGCGCTGAATATGATTCCGCCAAGAACGTGCGCGTCGCCCTTGAGCGCTACCGCGAGGCCGTCAACTTCTTAGGTGACTACGTGCTTTCCCAAGGCTGGGACATCCGCTTCGCCATCGAACCGAAGCCGAACGAGCCGAGGGGCGACATCCTCCTGCCAACGGTGGGCCACGCCCTCGCCTTTATTGGCTCGCTCGAGCACCCGGAACTAGTGGGTCTCAACCCCGAGGTTGGGCACGAGCAGATGGCGGGCCTCAACTTCGCCGCCGGCGTCGCGCAAGCGCTCTACCACGACAAACTGTTCCACATTGACCTCAATGGACAGCGGGGAATTAAGTACGATCAGGACCTTGTCTTCGCTCACGGCGATTTGCATAACGCCTTCGCGCTCGTCGACCTTCTCGAAAACGGTGGACCAAACGGCGGACCGGCGTACGAGGGACCGCGCCACTTCGACTACAAGCCCAGCCGCACCGAGGACGAGTCGGGTGTGTGGGACTCGGCGCAGGCCAATATGCGAAACTACCTGCTGCTCAAGGAGCGCGCCGCATCATTCCGCGCCGACCCCGAGGTCCAAAATGCGCTCGCCGCCGCCAAGGTCTACGAGCTCGAGCAGCCGACGCTGAGCCCGGGCGAAACGGTCGAATCGCTCAAGGCAGATCGCTCGGCCTGGGAAGACTTCAACACCGACGCCTATTTCAATGGCAAAGGTTTTGGCTTCATTCGACTTCAGCAACTCGCCACCGAGCACCTGCTCGGCGCGAGATGACGAATGACCCTCGTCGCGGGGATTGACTCTTCGACACAGAGCTGCAAGGTCGTCATCCGCGAGCTCGAATCCGGCACACTCGTGCGCGAAGGTCGATCACCACATCCAAATGGCACCGAAGTCGACCCTCAAGCGTGGTGGGAGGCGCTGCTCGAAGCCATCGCGAACGCCGGCGGTCTCTCGGACGTGGTCGCACTTTCAGTCTCGGCGCAACAGCATGGCATGGTGGTCCTCGACGAGCAAGGCATCATCATCCGGCCCGCTCTCTTATGGAACGACACCCGCTCCGCGGAAGCCGCACACGAGCTCATCGATGAGTTTGGACGCGTGGCGCTCGCCGAGCGGACCGGCTCCGTAGCCGTTGCCTCATTCACGGCCACGAAGTTGCGCTGGCTGCGAAACACCGAACCTGAGAACGCGAAGAGAGTAGCCGCAGTCGCCCTCCCCCACGACTGGCTCACGTGGCGACTCCTCGGTTATGGGGCGGCGGATGAATCTCCACTCGGACCAGACTTCGCCGCACTCGTCACTGATCGCTCGGACGCAAGTGGCACCTCTTACTGGAACCCACGAACGGGTACGTACGACGATGAGATTCTCCGTTGGGCACTTGGACACGTTCCAGCCCTACCTCATGTTTTAGGGCCAGGGTCGCAGTCGGGAGTCACAACCCCTAACCTTGCCGCAGTCATCCCCGCTGGAATCGTCGTCGGCCCGGGTGCCGGGGACAACGCCGCCGCCGCGCTCGGCCTCGGAGCGATCCAGGGCGATATTGTTGTCTCGATCGGTACGAGTGGCACCGTGTTTGCCTTATCCAGTGAACCCATTGCCGACCCCACGGGAACGGTCGCGGGCTTTGCCGATGCCACGGGGGCATTCCTGCCGCTAGTGGCGACGCTCAACGCCGCGCGAATCCTCGATTGCGTCGCGGACTTGCTCGAGGTTGACCATGACGAGCTCGGCCGGCTCGCGCGACGAGCGGAGCCGGGCTCAGGGGGACTCGTCCTACAGCCCTATTTCGAGGGCGAACGAACGCCAAATCTTCCCCACGCCACCGCGACGCTCTTCGGGATGACGCTCACTTCGTCGACGCGCGCCAATCTCGCGCGCGCCGCCATAGAGGGAATGCTGTGCGGTCTGGCCGACGGACTCGACGCACTGCGCGAGCACGGAGTTGAGCCCGAACGAATCCTCCTCATTGGCGGAGCCGCCTCGCACACCGCCGTGGCCGAGATCGCGGCCCAAGTCTTCGACGTGCCGATAACCGTGCCCGAAAAAGGCGAATACGTAGCGAACGGGGCGGCTCGTCAGGCGGGCTGGGCCTATCTGGGCCGACCCGTGGCGTGGCAACTTGCAACTACCGCCGAACCGGAAACGAACTACCAGCCACAGATACGCAGCCAGTACGCACGGCGCCGAGTTGAAGCGGACGGATGATGGGGCGAAGCGGTGATCGCTCATGACCACGGTCCCTCGTGCGGACGACGCGGGAACGAACTGGGCGCGCACCTATAAGTACGGCGCACGCGGGGTCGTCTCGGCGGAGTCGAGCGACGAAGTCGTAAGTCTCATCTCGAGGGGTGGTCTGGTGAGGGCCCTCGGAACTCGCCATTCGTTCAATGACCTCGCCGACACCACGGGAACGCTCATTGACCTAAGCGCACTGGATTTCGAGCCAAACATCGATGAGGCCCGTCGGGTCGTGACGGTACCGCCCGGAATGACCTACGGCGTGTTGGGCCATTTCCTCGAGGAGCGAGGTTGGGCGCTCAGCAATCTTGGGTCCCTTCCCCATATATCGGTCGCGGGCGCCTGCGCCACCGGCACCCACGGCTCGGGCACGGGCAATCAAAACCTGGCCGCCGCCGTCTGCGGAATTGAGCTCGTGGTGGGGCGAGGTCGCCGTGTCTCGCTCGATAAAGGAGACCCGCGTTTTCTCGGCGCTGTCGTTGCGCTGGGTGCCCTTGGCGTGGCGACCGCAATCACCCTTCGCATCGAGCCGACGTATCGGGTACGCCAGGACGTCTTCGTCAACATGCCCTGGGCCGATCTCACGCGCCTTGACGAGATCATGGACAGTGCGTACAGCGTGAGTCTCTTCACCCGCTGGAACGGCCTCGTCGACCAAGTCTGGCTCAAGTCGCGCGTGAGTGAGCGCAACCACGAGCCGAGCCCGCCCGGTGACGGGGCAACGCCCGCAGCAGACAAGGTGATGTCGCCGGCGGACGACGGCCGCGACAACACGACCGTCCAGGGCGGCGTACCCGGTCCGTGGAATGAGCGACTTCCGCACTTTCGCTTTGACGAAACTCCGAGCAACGGGGACGAGATACAGAGCGAGTATTTCGTCGCGCGCAAGGATGGGATGGCCGCACTTCGCGCACTCGAACCGTTTGCGGACAAATTCGCCCCCCACCTTTTGATATCCGAATTGCGAACCGTCGCCGCCGACGGGCTGTGGCTAAGTCCCGCCTATGAACGCGACTCGCTCACCATACACTTCACGTGGCGAAACAGACCGGACGCGGTTCGCCGTCTCTTGCCGACGATCGAAGAAGCCCTCAAACCTTTCAATGCGCGCCCCCACTGGGGCAAATGGTTCTCCATGAGCGTGTCAGAGATTACCGCCCTCTATGAACGACTTTCTGATTTCACCGAGCTCGCCTACGAGCTCGACCCCGACGGCCAGTTTCGAAACGACTATCTTTCACGCACAGTCGGTCTGAGTCAGTAAAGCCACGCAGTGGCGACAATCGACTCAGGTGCGTACCGTAGATCCTCGACGAGAAATTGCTTCAACGCTGACCGCCGCCAGCAAGACCAGACCTATGACGATGTCCTGAGTTGCGGCATCAAGTCCGATCAGACCCATTCCGTTGTAAATGATGGCGATGATCATTCCACCGACGAGTGCGTGGATCATTTTGCCTCGACCGCCGAACAAACTTACCCCGCCAATTACGGCGGCGGCGACGGCAAGAAGAACGAGCTGACCTCCATCAACAGCAGCAGAACTGCCGCCAAGTCGTGACGTATAGAGAATGCCGGCGGCGCCAGCGGTCAGCCCAGTCAACGCGAACGCCGCTACGCGGTTTAAGCCGAGATTAATTCCGGCTCTACGTGCCGCTTCCGCGTTACCACCAATGGCATAGACGTTCCGCCCGAACCGAGTTCGAGTTAACAGGAACTTCCAAGTGATCAGGAAACCGAGGATGACTGGAACGCAAAATGGTATTCCCGAAAGGGGAACGATGATGCCGCGGTTGGCATTGCACACCAACAAGAGAACCAGTCCGCCCGCGGCAACGGCGAACACCTTAACCAGGGTAATTATGAACGGCGCTCCCTCTGACCTACTTCGCCTACGACGGGCATCGCTCACTATCACTATCACCGCGTAAATTCCAACCGCACCGGCAATGAGAATCCACCCCGCGGTCCTGCTGAGGTTCCCATTAACGAGGTCTAATAGAGGACCATTCAAGACAGGGACACTCCCCTGGTAATTGTCAAAATTGACGACCTTCAAGAGAATCCCTTGAAGTCCGAGCAAAAACGCCAGAGAAACGATAAAGGATGGTATTCGCAGCCGAATCACGATCGTACCCACCAACGCACCGATCGCGGTCGATGCAGCCAGACCGCAAAGTATTGCGAGCCACCAGGGATAGCGGTGATACGTACCGGCCAGCACCGCTACAACGGCCCCACCAATGGCGCCGTTGTAGCCGGCCGACAGGTCGATCTCGCCCAGCAACAGAACCCAGATTTCGGCGAATCCAAACATCACGAGATACGACGCCTGCGTTAAAAGGTTCGTGAGGTTACCCACCGAAAGGAACAGTGAATTCTTCGACTGGAAGAATATGACCAGTGCCGTAAGGCCTACCAAAATTGGCAGCAGACCGCTCTGGCCGGAACGAATCTTTGTCAGCGATCCCTTGAAGTACGCGTTGAACGAACCATCGCCAACGTCATCAGCATCTAAACCGGAGGGCTCCGCGTCAACGGCGACGACGTCACCTTGCGATTGCTCCAAACCTGAAATCGCTGTCTCTGACTCGTCAGGCAAGCGGCTCTCCTCATCCGTCATTGTCGGTCTCCGGCATTGCTTGACTCGTTTCGCATCGCTTTCGCGTTAGCCCCCACGAAGGTACCCGTAGTAATGATCTCCACGGCCGTCTGCGGTGTGTATTCAGAAATAGGCCCACTATGAACCATTCGACCGAGGTGCATCACGGCCAAACGGTCAGCAACGGTGAACACATCATTGAGGTTGTGAGAAATGACGAGTACCGCGATGTCACGGTCCGCCAGTCGTCGAATAAGCGACAACACCTGTGCGGTCTGGGATACTCCAAGCGCCGCGGTCGGCTCGTCCAAAATCACCAGTTTCGCGTCACGCATAACTGCTCGAGCGACCGCGACGGACTGGCGTTGACCGCCAGACAACGATACGACCAAACTTCGAACCGACCTCACTGTCGTGACCGCAAGACTATTCAGGGTAACTTTAGCGGCGGCCTCCATCGCGTTTTCGTCGAGCAACCGAAAGCGCATCGATTCGTGACCCAGAAACATATTGGCGACAATGTCCAAGTTGTCGCATAACGCGAGGTCCTGGTAGACGGTTGCAATCCCCAACGCATCAGCTTCTCTAGGGGTCTTTAGGGCAACGCGCTCACCACACCAGTAAATTTGCCCGTCCGACGGGCTCAAAATTCCAGATATCGTCTTAATGAGCGTCGATTTTCCAGCGCCATTGTCGCCGATCAGCGCGGTCACTTGGCCCGCTGGAATGTCGAGATCAACCTCGCGAAGGGCCTGTACCGCACCGAAATTCTTGGAAATTCCACGCAAACTCAACAGCGGTTGATTTACATCTTTTGACGCGCTTTCAACACCGCCTCCCATTGCCACTTTCGTGGCAATGGGAGGCGGTGTCTCGAAAGAAGATTCCATACTTCTTCTCGCTCAAATACCTGCTTTTAAAACCTAGTGAATTCCGTACGTCGTGCAATCGGCTTGTAGTGCAGCCGTGGTGCAAATCTGCGAAGCAGGAACAAACTTGTCAAAAACCACAGTCTTCTCAATGGTCGAGGCAGTTACCCACGACGGGACCAAGAGGGCCGAAGGCACTTCTTTTCCGGTCGTTGAGTCCAGCGTCTTGCCATTGTCCAATGAGCTTGGAACCTTGATTCCAGCGCGTGCGTACACCGCGAGCGCAACTGCGGCCTGAGCCTCCAGCGGAACTGGCTTGTAGACGGTGCCGCACTGGTAGCCAGCAATGATGTTCTGGAGACCGGTGGCGGTTGCGTCTTGACCCGTGATCGGGAACGTCTGAGGCTTCACTCCCTGAGTCTGCAGGTACGTGATAATCGGCGCCGCGTTCTCATCGTTCGGACTCAAAAGCGCGTTTGCCGTCGGATTAGCAGTGAAAGCCTGCTGGAATTCGGTATCGGCGACGGTCGGCGTCCAGGTTCCCGCGAGGGTTGACTCCAACTTGTACGTCCCGGCGCTGAACAGCGGCGTGAGTACCGCGTCGTAGCCATCGGCAAACAGTGTCGCATTGTTGTCCGTCGGCGAGCCGACTCCCACAATGACCTTGGGCGTGGCAACATTCCACGCCTTGATGCAAGCAACCAAGCCATTGCCCAAGAGGGTACCTACCGCAACGTTGTTAAAGCTCACGTAATAGCGGTCCGCACCACCAAGAACAAGGCGGTCGTAGTCGATGACCTTGACACCTGCCGTGTGTGCATCCTTTTCGATTGTCGCACCAGTGGCTGAGTCAAGGGCGCAGTAGATGATGACCTTGTCGCCCTTAAGGATCGCTGACTGAGCCATGGTGATGGCAGTCGCGTCACTACCCTGTGAGTTCTCAATCGTGATCTGCGATGACTTCACACCGGCCATAAGCAGGGCCTTCTTGATGTCAGGCGCGTCAAAGTCAACCCAACGGTTTGAGGAAACCTCGTCGGGCAAAATCACCGCGACGCCACCCTTGCCCTTAGCCGTAATCGGCTTTAATAGCTTCATCGCCGAGTACGAGCTATTGATTGCCGAAAGCGAAATTGTCTTCGTTTTCGCGGCGCTCGATACCCCTGCTGCACCCACAACCGCAGTCATCGTACCCATAAGTACGACGGCGATTGCAGATGTTGCAATACGTCTCATTTTATTCGAAATCATTTTTCCCCCAACGTGTCCATGCGAGAATTTCTCAACGTGCAACATATCATAATATTTACACCATTTGTACGCCACCGGGGTCGTTTTGGAGTTTCTGGTCTTCAATCCACCGCGATGGCTCACTGAACCAACTGGTTCGTAGCCCAAAGTGCCATCCAGGAGGCGACTTGACGACGGGCTGGTGTGTTGCCTATCACCCAAGGGCGTCGAGTTACACTTTCGTGAAAGTTTGAAACTTGCTCTCGCGCGAATTCGCCAGTCGTGCCGTGGTTGACCTCGGAGTCGGCGCGAGCGGTCCGAAGTTTGCAGAGCCGATCGAAGCGGCGACGCCGCATTTTGGCCCACGGCCATCGTGCGGCACATTCGCCTAACCGAACTCGAGGACCTTCTCCATGGTCTCCATGATGGAAACCGTCTCGTCAAGCGGCATGATCGAACTTTCGCTACGCCGATCGGCGACGCAACGAGCAACTTCGATTGCCTGGTGGCGAAGTCCCCTGCCCTCGTGCTCAAACTCAAATCGCCTAGGCTCGCCCACTCGAGGCACGAGCGTGAACGACGAAGGTTCGTAGAAACGACCCTCGACCTCGATGCGTGCGTCTTTTCCAACAATGCTCGCTCGTATGGGAGAAGCCGCCATCGACGTACACGTCAATATTGACTGCGCACCGCTCTTGTATCTAAAGACCATCGAGGTTTCGCCGTCCACACCGGTGAAGGCGGGCGTAATCGTGGCCGACACTTGATCAGGCGTGCCAAGGATCATCGACGCCCACGACACGACGTAGACGCCCAGGTCGAGCAGGGCGCCACCACCGAGCTCGGGGGCAAAAAGGCGAAACGCGGGATCTTCAACAAACCACTGTCCATGATCGGCACTCACCGCGACGATCTCTCCGAGCGCGCCCTGGGCCAGTAGTTCGCGAATGGCGATGACGTGAGGAAGAAAGCGCGTCCACATTGCTTCCATGAGAAAGAGATTCTTGGAGCGCGCCGACGACACCAGGTCACGCGCTTGGGCCGCGGTCATCGTGAAGGCCTTTTCAATTAGCACGTGCTTGCCATGCTCGAGGGCGAGCATGCCATTGGCGTGGTGCATTGGATGAGGCGTCGCGACATAGACAGCGTCGACATCGGGGTCGGCGACTAGTGCTTCGTAGGAGTCGTAGCAATTTGCGATACCGAATTCCGCCCCAAACGCGCCCGCGGTGGCCTGCGAACGTGAGCCGACCGCCACAACGATTCCCTCATCGGTAAAGTTAAGGTCAGCCGCGAATCTCTTGGCGATGAGTCCGGTACCAATGATCCCCCAACGTAGTGGCGTCGTCACAATTTCCTCCGTGGTTCGCGCGGGCGGTTTCGCCCACCATCACAGTAGCGAGTTCCACGGTGGCCCCGTTTCGAATTCTTCACAGGAACGTCCGAGAATTTTTGACGCGATACCAATCACTTAGTCCCCTTCGCCTCGCGCATATGAACCCTTCGAGAAGGGTGAAGAATTCGGTAGTAGGGGACGCGGCCGCTGTTGGCTCGAGTACTGGCGGGCAACTAGAACTGTGTCGTGGCCCAACTACTAGTCAACTGTCAAACCAACCGACTGACACTTCGACCGTTTCAATTAGGCGACCTCGACGACCTCGCGACGTACTTCGCATTGCCTGAAGTGAGTCGCTATCTCTACTGGGGTCCGCGCGATCGTGATGAGACGAGAGATGCGTTGGAGCGAAGTTTGCATCGGCCCCAGGAAATCATCGACGAGAACGTCCTGCCTGTCGCCGTAGTGCTCAACGAAACGAATCGGGTCGTAGGTGATTTCATGCTCCGATGGTCAGCGAGCGAGCACCGTCAGGGAGAGATGGGCGGATCGCTAAACCCCGAGTACCACGGACGGGGAATTGCGGCCGAGGTCTATCGTGAACTTCTCCAGATCGGCTTCGTGCAATACTCCTTGCATCGAATCGTGGGCCGATGTGACGTCCGCAATGCGGCGTCCATACGCTCACTGGAAAAGGCCGGATTGCATCAAGAAGCGCACTTGGTGGAAAATGAGTTTGTGAAGGGAGAGTGGACCGACGAGGTCGTGATGGCTATTCGCCGTGAACAATGGGAGCAGCGGAGCTCCTCGTCGCGTGCGAGCTCGCAGATCGCGGACGTGTTCGACCACTGAACATGGGCCGTAGCATCGTGACGTGAATCGTCTCGGCACATCCAGTTCGGCCTACTTGCGCCAACACGCAAATAACCCGGTCGACTGGTGGCCCTGGGGCCACGAAGCATTGGAAATGGCGGCAGAACTCGATCGACCAATTTTCCTCTCCGTTGGTTACGCCGCGTGTCACTGGTGTCACGTAATGGCCCACGAATCCTTTGAAGATCCGAACATCGCACAGATCATCAACAATTCCTTCATCGCCATCAAGGTGGACCGCGAAGAGAGGCCAGATGTTGACGCCCTCTATATGGCGGCGACGCAGCTACTGAACGGACACGGCGGCTGGCCCATGTCCGTATTCCTTCTGCCCGACGGCCGGCCCTTCATGGCGGGTACCTACTACCCTCCCCAAGACCGGCCGGGACAGACAGGCTTTCCCCGGCTTCTGCGAGCGTTGGCCGACGCCTGGAGTAATCAGCGTGAGGCCATCGTCGTTCAAGCCGGAGAACTTCAACTCGCGATTGAGAAAGAAATCTCCTTCGTTGACCACTTGGCGCCGTACAACAAGACCATTGACTTGTCCCTCATTCGCTTGACACTTCGCGACGAATTGGTGAGCCGCGTCGACGCTGACGGCGGCTTCGGAGGTGCGCCAAAATTTCCTCGTCCTAGTTACGTGCAAGCGCTGCTCGAGTTCAAGGACAACGAATCCGTGCGAGCGGTAGAGCGAACTCTGGACGCGATGTCCAGACGTGGCATCTATGACCATCTTCGAGGGGGCTTCGCGCGCTACAGCGTCGACTACGAGTGGCACGTACCGCACTTCGAAAAGATGTTGAGCGATCAAGCGCTGTTGGCCCGCGTCTACTTGATGGCGGCCCGAACGTACCCGGATCATGGCGAGTGGCGCGACGTGGCACTGGACACCTTGCACTTCGTGCTAAGTGACCTTCGTGTGAGTTCAGGCTTCGCCTCGTCACTTGACGCAGACGCCGGTGGGGTCGAGGGCTCCCACGTCACCTGGAACGTCGAAGAGGTGACGCAGGCACTAAGCGATTCCGGTCACTCCGCGGACCTGAACAGGGTTTTGTCGCGTTGGCAAATTACGTCACCGGGGCTCTTTGAGGGCCGCTCCATTCCACGCCTCGCCGACGGGGAACCGTTCTTATTGCCCCATGAACTACTTCAGGCCGCCGAAGCACTTCGTCACGCGAGGAGCCAACGGGTACAACCCGGCCGCGACGAGAAGGTGATTCTGGAGTGGAACGCCATGTTTGCCTCAGCCTGTCTGATGAGCGGCGAAGTGGTACTGGTTGCTCAAGCGCTCGAATTATTGAACTCGTTGCGTTTCACGCACTGCTCGGATTTCACGTGGTGGCGTACCGAGCGTCGGGAGGCTCACGCCAGCGCCGGCGACATTGCGTGGCTTTGCGACGCATACGTTGACGCCTTCGAAACAACGGGTGACGACAGGTGGTTACGCGATGCTCATGAATTGGCTCGGTACCTGCTCACGCACTATTGGGACGGCGACGTACCGACGGAGGAATTCCCTCGTGTCGGAAGGGGCCTCTTCTCGCAAAGCGATCTGGTCACCGATTTGCCCGCGCGGCCTAAAGAAATTTTCGACGGCGCGACGCCATCGAACCATGCGGTGGCCTGTCGAGCGACCGCTCGACTCGCGATGTGTCTCGACGATGCCCAACTACTCGCAGTGGCGCAACGGCTCGTTGAATTGGCAGCGACGGTGCTCGATTCACACCCGAGTGCGCTGCCTGACCTCGTCGAAGCCGCCGGATTCGCACTCGAAGGAATTGAAATCGTGATTCCCGGCGCACCGAACGAACTGAGCCAGCACGTACGATTGTTACCTATGACCAGCAGCGTTCTGATTACTGGGCTGGGCGCATCCCCACTTCTACGTGAGCGCCGTATCGGTTTGGCCTACGTGTGTCGATCCGGAGCTTGCCAGCTGCCGGTGAGTACGGTCGCCAATCTGGACGAACAACTCCAGCGAGTGCATTCGTAGTGGCCCTCTTTAATCGCGATCCTTCAATAAAGGAAATAAGGCATTTGGTCCAGCGCATGCCGCAACGCAGTGATGTCGACCTCACGCCCGGCGCCACGGTGTACGGGTTGGTCTTAGGTTCCACCAACGAATCCACGACCGTCGTCGACTTGGCATCCCAGGCAATCGTGCGATGGCGTATCCCGTGGCCGGAAGATTTCATCGCGGACCTCGCGGTATTTGACGTTGTCGAAGGCCAACTGGCGCTCGATATTGAACGCAACGATCTCGCGCAGCCCGAAGCCGTGACACTCGTCGATTTGCCGCGCCGGTTGGGTTCCTATCGGGGACGACGGGTAAGGGGTTGGCTCGAGAAAATTGCCAGCCCCGCCGACGGCCACCTCTTCGGATTCCGCGGACCCAGCGCCCCGTACTGGGAGTTCCGTGGTGAACGACCGAGCGTGGCGCTTATTGCCGCCGACAGTGGTCCCCAATTGCTTCGCCGCAACGACGACGGATCGACGTGGGTGCGCTTCGGGTGGTACGGCGACGACGTGTGGTTGCTCTGTGAGGACGCTCACGCCATCCGCACGATGGAGACAGCACGACAGTTCTCCCTCGCGGGCAAAGACCTCGCGACGTCGTTAGGCTTTCGCCCGACCTACGTGCTCACCACGTTGTCCAAATCAATTGACGGACACTGCTACAAGAGCTGTACGGGCCTACTGCCGAGGGGCTGAACCTATTTGGGCAGTTTGCCGGTGGCCAGCGATTCGGCCATGGCCCAGCCGAACACCACCAGGCGCTGTCCCTTTTCGGGTTCTACACCGGCGAAGTGGGTGTCTGCGCCCACGGGAATGGCACCCTTGGCCGCGACGTAATCAAGGCCGCCGACCGGTCCAGGCGTCACGGTCATCACGAAGGTCTTGTCGTCGATCGACTTTTCGGAGCCGAAGCGCTTAGCCAGTCGCCGTCCCCAGGCGCGGTCCTCTCCGGTGGGGCGGTAGCCGAGACGGGGCACGACGTCGTCAAGTCCCGCGAACGCCCGGAAGCCATCGGGCGTGGTCAGTCGCGAGCCGAGCAGGACATCCTCATCAGGAAAGGCCAATAGGGCACGACGGAACTGGTCGTGCAGGATGGTCTTGAGCGTCTGGTCGGACTTGGCGTTTCGATCGATCAGCAGCAAGCCCACCAGCAACGACGGCGTGCCGCCGATGCGTTCCAGCGTGCAAAAGGAGTAGCCGCGTAATTTGTTGCCTTCACGTACCTGGGTCACCAGGACCCACTCTTCACGCTGCTTAGAGAGGAAGCCAATATCAAAGTTGGGTTCGCGGTCGACGCACAGGTCGGCCATTTCGGCCAGCTCGACGTCGCTGAGGGCGGTGGTGTCCTTCGTTGTGACGGTCATTGTCATAGGGAGCCATTCTACGGGAGTTCGACACCCCAAGAAACCTTTGCTACCCCTTTATGACATTTCGCCCGAATTCGGAGCGCAAGTCCCCTACTACGCCAGAGATGTTGACATTGAATTCTGGACCCAATTTGTAAGCTTTGCCGGCCTCGCCGGTCTCGACAATCACCGGTGATTTACCGGGATGATGCGACAGGATGTCGCGCAACGTGCCGATTGAACTAGCGGTCAGGTCCTCCGGTCGCAGGGCCAAACGCAGTTCGCCGTCGCCGCGGTCAACCTTGAGCAAGGTGACCTTCATCGCGCTAAAACGAAGCTCTTCGTCACGCGCGTCGAGGCGGCCCTCAATGAGCACGACGTTATCCTTGGTGAGAAAGCCGCTGCACTCTTCGAACTTGCGCGCGGAGAAATTGATCTCCATCGACCCGCCCAAATCCTCTAGCACCACCCGGGCGTACTGCTGGCCGGCCTTGGTGGTGCGCAGCTGCACCTCGGCCAGGATGCCGCCCACCGTGACGACCTTGTTGGCCTTGGCGAGGTCATCGCCGCGTTCTCGAATCGAGATGATCGAACCATCGGTCCGCGCCGCCAGCAGGCTTTCGATCTCGTAGAGAGGGTGATCCGAGATGTAGGTGCCAAGCATCTCGCGCTCGAAGTCCAGCTTGACCGACTTGTCGAATTCCAAGTCACTGAGGGCGATCTCCGTACCCTCCCAGTCATCGGCCGCGCCGTCGCGGTCAAGGGCCGCGAAGAGCGTGGAAATGCCGAAGGAGAGGTCCTTACGACGACTGAGCGTGACGTCGATTATTTCGTCCACGCGCAACAGGAAGCCCAGACGCGGGACTCCCAGCGAGTCGAAGGCCCCCGCCTTGATCAGCGATTCCATGGACCGGCGGTTGAGCACCATTGGATCGACCCGGCGCACGAAATCGTAGATCGACTCGTACCGTCCATTCGCTTCGCGCTCGTTGACGATCTTCTCGACCAGCGTCTCGCCCACGTTTCGTACCGCGGCCATGCCAAACAGGATCGTCTGATCCTTGGTAATGCTCGGCGCGTACTCGGCGAAGGACTCGTTGACGTCGGGCACCCCCACGCTGATCCCCATTTGACGGGCCTCGTTCAGGTAGACCGAAGATTTGTCCTTGTCGTCGCGAAATGACGTGAGCAGGGCCGCCATGTACTCGACGGGATAGTTCGCTTTCAGCCACGCGTTCTGGTAGGCAATAAGGCCGTAGCCGTAGGCGTGGCTCTTGTTAAAGGCGTAGTCCGCGAACGGTTCGATCTTGTTGAATATTGCCTCACCCAGTTCGCGTCCGTAACCCTCGCGCTCGGCGCCGTCGACAAACTTCTTGCGCTGGGCCTGGATCATCTCGCGGATCTTCTTCGAGCAGGCCTTGCGAAGATCGTCGGCCTCGGCAAGGGAGAACCCGGCGATCTTGGTCGCCACGCGCATAATGTCTTCTTGGTAAATCATGAGCCCGTAGGTCTCACCCAAGATCTCTTCGAGATCCTCGTGGTCGTAACTGACCTGCTGGCGATGATTCTTACGATCGGCGTAGTCGTTGTGAACGTTTTCGCTCAGGGGTCCCGGTCGGTACAACGCCACCAGGGCCGCGATGTCGTCGAAGCTGGTGGGGGCCAGGCGGCGAATGAGTTGGCGCATCTTGTCGCCCTCTAATTGGAAGATGCCGATAGAGTTGCCCAGTTTCAACATGTCAAAGACCTTGACGTCATCGAGCGCCACGCGATCGATGTCTAACTCGGTGCCACGGCGTTTGATGTGCTCGAGTGCGCGCTCGATGATGGCCAGGTTGCGCAGACCAAGGAAGTCCATCTTGAGCAGTCCGAGCTTTTCGATGGCGGTCGCTTCGTACTGGGTAACGATGGGCGCGTCGTCACTCGACGCGTTCGGTCCGGACTTGCGCTGCACCGGCACGTACTCGAGGATCGGCTCTTTGGTGATCACCACCGCCGCGGCGTGTATCCCGTCCTGGCGCCGCTTGTCAACGAATCCTTTGGCCACGTCGATGGTGTGCTTCACCTCGGGATCGGTGTTGTAGAGCGATCGCAAGTCAGCCGCTTCGACGTAGCGATTCTCGTGGCCGGGCACGCGAGTGAAGCAGGCCTCTAGGGGAAGGTCCTGACCCATGACGAGCGGCGGCATTGCCTTGGCAATCTTGTCACCCAATTGGGGCGGGTAGCCCAACACCCGCGCGGCGTCGCGCACGGCCGCGCGGGCCTTGATGGTCGAGAACGTGACGATCTGGGCCACATGATCCGAGCCGTAGCGGTCGGCCGCGTAGCGAATCATGTCGCCGCGGTAGCGCTCGTCGAAGTCCATGTCGATGTCGGGCATCTGCTTGCGACCGGGGTTGAGGAAACGCTCGAATATCAGTCCATAACGGATGGGATCGAGGTCAACGATACGCAGGCAGTAGGCAATGCAGCACCCGGCCGCCGAACCGCGGCCGGGGCCGACGCGGATCCCCTGCTCGCGCGCGTGGCGAATGATGTCCCACACCACCAAGAAGTAGTCCGAGAAGCCCATGTCGGCCACGACGCTTAACTCGTAGTCCAAGCGTTCCTGCACCTCCGCGCTAAATCCCGGACCGTAACGCTCGTGCGCGCCCTGGTAGGTCAGTTCGCGCAATAGGCGGTGTGCGCCCTCCTTGTGACTCGCCCCTTGATACTCGCCTGGGATCGGGAACTCCGGCAGCGCGTCATTGTCGAATTCGATCGTCACGTCGGCGCGCTCGGCGATCAACAACGTGTTGTCGCACGCGTCGGGGATGTCGCGAAAGAGGTAACGCATCTCGGCCGCGGACTTCAAATAGTGTTGATCGCTCTGAAACCGGAACCGGTTGGGATCGGCCACCAGTGAACCGGTGCCGATGCACAACAATGCGTCGTGCATCTCGGCGTCCTCGTGACGCACGTAGTGCAAATCGTTCGTGGCCAGTAGGGGCGCGCGGATGGCCTTGGCGATCTCGAGCAACTGGGGGTTGGTGCGTAGTTGCTCCGGAATGCCGTGATCCTGCATTTCGATGAAGAAGTTCTCGGTCCCGAAGATGCTCTGCAGTCGTCCGGCCAGCTCGAGGGCCTTGGGGTAGTTGTCCTGGACCAGCGCCTGGAGCACGACACCGCCTAAGCAGCCCGACGTCGCTACCAGACCTCGGTGATAGCGCCCCAGCAGTTCCCAGTCCACGCGAGGCTTGTAGTAGTAGCCCTCGAGGAAGGCCTTGGACGAGAGCTCGCGCAGGTTACGGTAACCCTCGTTGGAAATCGCCAGCAACGTCAAGTGGTGGTAGAGCTTCTGACCGCCTTCGGTGTCACCGCCGGTGTCGTCGATCTTGCCGCGCCGCGCAGGACGATCAAAGCGCGAATTGGCGGCCATGTAGGCCTCGAGACCAATGATCGGTGTCACGTCGTGCTTTCGACAGGCCTCGTAAAAATCAATGACTCCGTAGAGATTGCCGTGGTCGGTAATGCCGAGCGCGCGCTGTCCATCAGCTTTGGCGGCCAGCACCAATTCTTCAATCCGAGCCGCCCCGTCGAGCATCGAGTACTCGGTGTGGTTGTGCAGGTGTACGAAGCTTTCAGCCATTCGGGGCGCTCTTCCTTTCGCGGGCGTATCGCGTCAAATTACACGCGTGGGATTTACACGCTAGTACCACCATTTGGCGGCGCCCGCCACGCCTAGAGGTAGGTCCCGGCGCGAGGCTCCGGGCCGCCCGGATTGAGTGATCGATCGCGCATCTTTTCTAGTTGGGCAGTGGCCGCCGCCTGCTGGGCGAACAGAGAGGCCTGAATGCCGTGAAAGAGTCCCTCCAGCCACCCCACTAGTTGAGCCTGGGCAATGCGAAGTTCCGACTCGGTCGGCACTTCGGGCGAGAAGGGAGGTGACATGCGCGAGAGTTCTGCACCCAGATCAGGCGACAGCGCGCTCGAGAGTTCGCGAATCGACGTCTCGTAGATCTCGCGCAGCCGGGTTCGACCGGCCTCGTCGAGCGGAGCACTTCGCGCTTCGTCGAGCAGCGACTTTACCATGGAGCCGATTCTCATCACCTTGGCCGGTTGGCTGATGAAATCGGTAGTTTCGTCCTCGCCGGGCTTTTCGCCGCCCTGGCCCGGGTCCAGTACCTCATCGGGATTGACGGTCACGCCATTGTTTTTTTCGTCCATATATTCAGTGTGCCAGACGCGGCGACCCCCGGTGAGTCGCTCAAGGGGGTCAACGGCCTCGGTAGACTCACGCTATGAGGGTATCGACGCGAGGAGACTACGCCAGCCGAGCACTGCTCAGTTTGGCCCTACGCGACGATCTAACGACTCCCACCTCGGTGCGTGACCTGGCCCAGCGAACGGGTCTGCCCCAACCCTATCTGGAACAAATTCTTCTGAGTTTGAAGAGCGTCGGACTCGTGCGCTCCAAGCGTGGGGTGGGCGGCGGCTACGTGCTCGCGCGCGGCGCCGAATCCATCACGCTGGCCGAAATCGTGGCCGCCGTCGACGGTCCAATCGTGGCGGGCGATTTTGGCGAGCCCCATAAGGATGGGGCCTGTAATCACGAGGGCCAGTGCGTATTGTTGGGCGTGTGGGCCGACGTAGGAAACCACATGCGTGAGCACCTGTCGAGCTTTACCCTGGCCGACATGGTGGACCAGGCCCGGGGTGGCCAGAAGGTAAAAAAGACCCACAGCGCTTAGCGAAACTTCTTATGATTTCGTTATTTACAAGGCTTGAAGTCCCGTTTACCCCGTGGTAAATTAGTTAGGCGTCGATAGGAGAAATACCCCGCCCACCGGCGCGACGGGTGTTTTTATCGGCGAGGAGAAGCCATGACGACCGCAGTCCACCGTTCATCAGTCAACACCAACGACATGCTGGGACTCCTGATGCGCGACCTCGACCGCTACCCCATGCCCAACTACGACGAGCAGGTGGAACTGGCCAAACGCGTCACCGCCGGTGACGAAGAGGCCAAGAAGCAGATGGTCGCCGCCAACCTTCGCCTGGTGCTGCACTGGGCCCGTCGCTACCAAGACCGTGGCGTCGAAATGGTTGACCTGGTCCAGGAGGGAACCTTTGGGCTGTTACGCGCGGTCGAGAAGTTCGACTGGGAGCGCGGCTTTAAGTTTTCGACCTACGCCACCTGGTGGATCCGCCAGTCGCTCCAGCGCGCGGTCCAACAACACGGTCGCACCATTCGAATCCCGCTCGAAGTGGGCGAGCAACTCCAGCGCCTCGAAGCCACGACCGCCGAGTTGACGTCGATCTTCGCGCGCAAGCCCACCGATGAGGAACTCACCGAGGCGACCGGCATGTCCAAGGCCGAACGTCAGGGCCTGCGCGGCCTGGCGGGAGTGACCGCAAGTCTCGACCAGCCGGCCTCGTCCGATTCGGCCACCACGTTGGGTGACCTCGTCGCACCGAGTCAGCGCGACTGGGTCGGCGACATCGAGCAGACCATGATGGACGACCAGTTGCACGGCGCACTCGAAAAGCTGACCGATCTACAACGCGAGGTTCTCTCGCTTCGCTTCGGCCTCAACGGCACCACCCCCCTCTCGCTGCAGGCCACCGCCACCAAAATGGACATTGGCGTGCGCCGAGTGCGCCGGGCCGAAGAGGAAGCGCTGGCGCTGTTGCGTAGCGACAACGCCGTTATCGCCGCTCGCGAGAGCGTCTAAAGTACAACGCCCTCGGGCACCAGCTGACGCAGGTCCTCGGGCAGCGGCACGCTTACGGTAATCCACTCGTCGCTGCGCGGATGGGCGAAGGCCAGCGTGGTCGAGTGCAGGAAGAACCTCTCCTCACCGAGCCGTTTGTCGCGGCGGTGGCCGTATCGCGGGTCGTTGACCACCGGGTGACCGATCGTGGCCAGGTGCACGCGAATCTGATGGGTCCGACCGGTGTCTAGCTGTAGGCGCAACAGTGTCATCGCGTGGGGCTTGGTAATGCGCGCCAGCACCTCGTAACCCGTGCGAGCCGCCCGTCCGTCGGTCCGTACCGCCATCAAGGTCGGCGTACGCGTGGAACGACCGATCGGCGCGTCGACCACGCCGCGATCTTCGGCCACGTGACCCTCCACCATGCCCAGGTAGGTGCGTTCCATTACCCGTTCGGCAAGTTGGTGAGTCAAATTAAGGTAGCCCTCGGGAGTTTTGGCCACCACCAGGACCCCGGAAGTCCCCTTGTCGAGACGGTGAACGATGCCCGGACGCAACGGATCGCACAAACCTTCAACGGCCAGCTCCTGCATCTGGGGATAGAGCGCCAGCAGGCCGGCCACCAGTGTGCCGTGTCGTTGCCCGGCGCCCGGGTGCACTACTTGACCCGACGCTTTGTCAACCACGGCGAAATCGTCATCGTCGAGTACCACGTCAACGGCGACGGACGCATCGGGCTCGACGGAACCACTCTCGGGCGCGGGCAGAACTGCGACCAGATGCTGGCCCTCCTGCAGTGTCGTCGAGGCCTTCACCACGACGCGGTCGTCGACCGTGACCCCGCCGCCGCTCAAAATTGCGTGCGTCTCTGAACGAGAGAGCCCGGTGAGCATCGACAGCACGCGGTCGACGCGAATGTCGCGCAGCGTCATCGGCACGACGAGGTCTAGGGTCCGTCCGTCATAGGGGTCAACGCCAACGCCGTCGCTCATCGTGCCAACAGTCTCTCGCCGCGCAGCACCGACGCCAGTAACACGATAAAACCAGCCGTAATGGCCACGTCGGCGAGATTGAAGACCGGAAAACTCCCGAGCGCGATGAAGTCAGTCACCTGATGGGGATTGGCCGCCAATCGGTCGATAACATTGGCCAGTCCCCCGCCCAACAGGAGCCCGAAACCAACCGCCGGGGCGCCTGGCTGGGCGCGCACGCCGATCACCACCACCACCGCGGCCACCACAATCGTGAGAATCGTCGTGAGCAGTGGTCCGGATTGATTGATCGAAAACGAAATGCCCGAGTTGTAGCGCAGGCGAAGCCAGAGCCCGCCAAGCACGCGAACCGAGTGTGACGCTAAGGCGTGGCGAGCCCAGATCTTCGTGAGGGCATCAGTTGCGGTGACCAGTAGAACCACCGCGACGACAGTGGGGTTTACGCCGAACGCTAAACGCTGGCGCGACACGAGACACACGTGAAGACCGGCAGCTGGGCCAAGAGTCGAGGCTTGGAGATTGGCTCGTAGCACTCGTCGCAGCGTCCGTAACTTCCGTCGTCCACTCTCGAGAGCGCCACGTCGATCTCGTCAACCTTGAGGCGCAGCGCCGTCGCGAAGTCCTTCAGTTGATCACGTTGGATGTCCGACGCGACGCTGCTGCCGTCTTCGTCGTCATACTCGAGGCGTTCGCGGTCGACCAACATCTCTTCAGCCTCGGCCTCGGCGATGGCAATCTGTTTGTTCGTCGCCTCGCGGGTCTCGAGCAGGAGCACGCGAAGTTCATTGAGAAAATTTTCGTCCTTGCCGTAGGGCTTGGAGAGCATCTTGCGTTCCAAGGCTTCGAGCCGACGGCGCTCCTCGGCGTCACGGCGCTCCTGGCGCTTGAGCTCTTCCTGGTTGCGCCGCTCAATCTCACGTTGCTTGCGCTGCCTCTCGACCTCGATGGCCTTGCGCTTGGCGTCTATCTCACGCTGCTTCTTCGCCTCAGCGGCGGCCTTGTCGCGGGCCTTGATCTGAATCTCACGTTCCTTCGCCGCGGCCTTGGCCTTAGCGTCACGTTCGCGTTGCGCTTTGGCGGCGGCGGTGGCCTTGGCTTTGGCGGCGGCGGCCTTGGCTTTAAAGTCGGCCTTGGCCTTGGCGTCACGTTCACGTTGCGCTTTGGCGGCGGCGATCACCTTGGCTTTGGCGGCGGCTCGCGCCTTGTCCTCACGCAGCTTCATTGCCTTGGCGGCGGCGGTGGCCTTGGCTTTGGCGGCGGTAGCCCGCTTGGCCACGATCGCGCGTTGGGCCGGGCTTAGGGTGAGGGTTTTCTTCGCCGCTGGCTTCGTGGTCTTCTTGGCGGTTGTCCGGGTCGGCGCTTTCTTAAGGGCGGCCTTTTTCGGCGCGGTCTTCTTCGTGACGCTGCGTTGAGCGACCGCCTTCTTCGTCGGAGTTTTCCTCACGGCCACCTTCTTAATTGTCTTTTTCACGGCCACTTTCTTCACTGGAGCCTTCTTGGCTGATGTTCTGGTCGTCGATCTCGTCACGGTCATTTTCCTTGCTGAATCCTTCTTTTCTGGTGTTTTCGTCGCTTTCTTCGCGCCAGAGGGCATTACCTACTCCTTGCCGTCGAGAGAACGAGTGCGCAGACCCTAGCAGCCCGGCGCGGCGATGGTGCTATAGGCGATCGTCGCTGGCGGGCTGATCAAAATTCAGCGCTTGACCGATGGTCTGCTGTTGACCGGGCGCCGGTGGCGCAGTCGCCACGCGCGGTGGTGCCGGTGACGGGGTGTGGCCCTGGGTCGGCGTCGGAGCCGTGGGTCGTGAGGTCGACGGGCTCGCGGTGGCACGAGGTGCGCCACCGACCTGGAGTGAACTTTCCACCCAACGCGAAAACTCGGCGAGCGCGGCGCTCAGGCGCGTTCGTTCAATGTCCAATTGACGCGTCAACAAGTCGACATCTTCGCTGAGTCGTTGCTTCAATCCATTGAGGCGGTTAACTTCGTCTTCGGCCCGACTGCGGGCTTCGCCGATGATCTCTCGTGCACGTTCCTGCGCGGCGACGGTGAGATTACGGGCCTGTTCTTCGGCTTCGTGCTGGGTCTGCTCGATGAACTGTTGGGCCAGCACGATGAGCGCCGTCACCTGTTCGGGACCGGAGTCCGACGACACGATGCGCGCAACGGGCGCCGGTGCGGGAGCTGGCGCCAGGGGCGTCGGGCCCGTCGTCGTGGGCGATGTGCGGCCACTTTCGAGTTGGTTGATGCGCTCCGCACCCAATCGCAACTGCTGGCGCATCTGCTGGAGCTGTTCCTTCAGTTGACGCGTTTCTAGCGAGACCCGCTCCAGGAACTCGTCTACCTCGTCAACGTTGTAGCCCTTGATGCCGACTTTGAAGGCCACGGTATCGATGGTGTCGAGCGCCGAAGGAACGTGGGAACTATCCATGCAGCCACCCTACCGCTCCATCACGACGCCGTCGTGAACCCAGTGCCTAGATAATTCGATTTATGACGTACAGCAAGATGATCGCCACCATCACCGAAAAGTCGATCGCGATGCCACCGGCCCGCGGCTGCGGCAGTATTTGACGAAGTGGGCGCAAGACCGGTTCGGTCATCGCGGAGAGCACCCTGCGAATTGAGTTCACTCCCCCGCTGCCACTGGACGCAGGGACCCAACTGAAAATTGCCGTAATGAACAGCACATAAATATAAAGAGTAATAATCTCGTGAACCAGAATCATGCGTTATCGAGCGAACGATAATTCGAAGCCCGCAGGCGGTCCTTGGTGTCGGGGCTGATGTGGGTGCCCTGTGGGCTGACGAGGTAGACACCATTGGACAGAGGCTCGATCTTGGCGTTCATGGCGTATGCGGTGCCCGCCGCGAAGTCGACCAGACGTCGCGCGAGCGTGCTGTCAATCTCGGTGACGTTCAAAAGGACCGCGCGATTCCCGCGCAGCATGTCGGTGATGCGCCGCGACTCGTGGTAGGTGCTGGGGAAGAAAATCGCGATATCGCGATCCTGCGACGTGGCGTTGACGCCGCGCACGCCGGCGCTGGGCAACGGGCGCACCCGGGGGCCTTGACCCGATCCGTCCAGTACGGAGATCGACGAGATGCGTAGCGGGGCCGGGGCCGACGCCGATCGCGGCGTGCCGGTACCACTGGCCACGGTCGGGAATGGTCGCGACCCGCTCGCGGGCTGAGGCGCCAGTTCCGTTTCGTGTTCGAAGGGAGCGTCCGCGAAGAGCCGAGCCGAGTCCGACGACGTGTTGTCCCCGTATTCGTCCTCCACGAGGCCCAGGAAGCCCAGCACGTGACGAAACTTTTCGTTCATTATGATCTCCTCGCGCCTTCACGCCCACCCTCATATTAGGCCGGGGAGTTCACTGATCGGTTCGAGGGCCAAACAACGCACGGCCCACGCGAACTTCGGTGGTGCCGAACTCACAGGCCAGTTCCAGGTCATCGCTCATGCCCATTGACCGTTCAATCACAGTCAACTCATCGGCGAGGTCACTGGTGATGTGAAAGGCTTCACGAGCACCGTGCTCGTCGGGCGGGGCCACGGTCATGAGTCCGCGCACGTCGAGGCCACCTTCACGCGCGCGCTGCACCAGGTCCGCTACCTCGCGCGGCGCGGCGCCGTTGCGCGTCGTCGCACCGGTGCAGTCAACCTGGACGTAAATCATCACGCCGGCGCGCTCGCGAGCAATCTTTTCGATCTCTTTCACTCGCGAGACCGCGCAGAGCACGTCGGCCACGGCCATCACCCGATGGATCTTGTTGGATTGCAGCGCGCCCAGGAAGAACCACCGCAGGTCGAGGTCGGCCGTCGCCGCTCTCTTTTCGACCAGTTCGTCGACGTAGTTTTCCGCGACGTTCGTCAGTCCCGCCGCGCTCGCGGCGCGCACCATCTGCGGCGCGAACGTCTTGGTGACGGCCACAATGCGCACCCCCTCCGGTGCCCGTCCGGCGCGCACGATACGCGCACGCACGTTGGCCAAATTGGCCGCGACTCGTGGAACCAGTTCGTCGCTAGCGAAGGAAACTGGGCAGGTCGTCATCGCCACCCACGTCAAAGAAATCATCGTTGGCGGTGCTCGCAAAGATGTCGCTTCGTGGACCCTCGGTCATCACCGGCGCGCTCGTGGTTGTGGGCACCGACGGCGCGCTGTGGTCGAAACCCGCCGCGATCACCGTCACGCGCACCGCGTCACCAATGGAGTCGTCGATGACGCTTCCGAAGATGATGTTGGCGTCGGGGTGGGCAATCGAATGCACGATCTCAGAGGCGTCAGTCACTTCGGACATCGTCATCTTGGAACTACCCACGATGTTGATCAAGATGCCGCGCGCGCCATCAATTGATGCCTCGAGCAGGGGCGACGTGATGGCCGCTCGCGCGGCGTTGACGGCGCGGCCCTCCCCCGTCGACGTGCCCACGCCCATGATGGCGGTGCCAGCGTTGCGCATGACGGTGCTGACGTCGGCGAAGTCCGTGTTGATGAGCCCCGGCACCGTGATGAGATCGGTAACGCCGCGCACGGCGGAGAGCAGCACGTCGTCGGCGATTTTAAAGGCGTCGAGCATCGACGTGTCGGCCGCGGCGACGGTGAGTAGCCGATCGTTGGGAATGACGATCAAGGTATCGACCTTGTCGCGCAGTGATTGAATCCCCTTTTCGGCCTGGACGGCGCGCCGCTTGCCTTCGAAGCTGAAGGGCCGGGTGACGACGGCGATGGTCAAGATGCCCATGGCGCGCGCGACGTCAGCCACCACTGGAGCGGCCCCGGTACCGGTGCCGCCACCCTCGCCGGCGGTGATAAAGACCATGTCGCAGTCCTGGAGGGAGTCCTCGATCTCGCCGCGGTGGTCCTCGGCGGCCTGACGGCCGATCTCCGGGTCGCTGCCCGCCCCGAGTCCTCGGGTGAGCTCGCGGCCAATGTCGAGCTTCAGATCAGCTTCGCTCATCAACAACGCCTGCGCGTCGGTATTCGCGGCAATGAATTCGATGTTGCGAAGGCCCGACGCGATCATGCGGTTCACGGCGTTGACGCCGCCGCCACCCACGCCGATAACTTTGATGACGGCGTGGTAGTTGTTCTGGCTGAGACTCATGAACTCCCCTTGGATTGACTCTTCTATTGTGTCCCACCGACACGGTGGGAACGAACTTCGCGATTAAGTGTCTCAGAAGGCTAGTCAGCCCTTGGTTTTTGGTCAAATGGTCCTGGTCACGACGGCGCCGGACCGCTGACCGCTAACTCGGCGGGCACCGTCACGTTAACGACGTCGCCGGCCCCAAGTGTGCTGTGGGCAATCACGGACGCCACCGCCACGAACTTCGCCTTGAGCTGCGTCGGCGGACCCAAAACGAAACTCACCGGAGTGGTCATTTTGAGGGTCACGCTGCCGTGCGCATTCTCGATGATTTGATCAACCTGGCTCGCGAAGGCCACCGGCAATTCGCTCGCCACCAAAGCCGCCGAGCGTCCGGCCCCGTCGTAGGGCCACGTGGATTTCGACTTGTCCACGTACTCCAGGGTCGGCAGGTTGATCTTGAGCGGGGCCTGTCCTAGGTTTCGGCCCTTCGCGTCCACGTAGTCGAGTACGTGGCGCGGACCGTAGGCCACCGCTACCGCCGCGCTCTCGTGCACCGTCACGATGACCGAGTCGGGCCAGTGCTTGGACAGGCTCACCGAGTGGATCCAGGCGAAGCGGGCCAGGTTTTTCTCGATCGATTCGGCGCTCACGTCAATCATCGCGGGGTGACGCTCGAGTCCGGACGCCGCCAACACTTGGGCACTCGACTCGTGATGCACGCCGCGCAGGCTGACGTGTTGGACGCTTAGGAACGATTGGTGCAGCGCCCACTGACCGCCCAATACCGACGCCGTCACGAGGATACCCGCGCTCAGGACCACTTTGGTCAACGTTCGCAGGCCCCGGCGCCTCGCCGCGCCGTCCGCACCCTCCTTGATCCGCGCCGAGCGACTCACTGCGTGACGTCAAATCCGAGCAACCGGTGCTCACTTCGTAGGTGCACACCGCTCGAGGCCAGTACCCGGTCCCTCACCAAGACCAGCAGTGCGTAAACGTCGTTGGCCCGTCCACCCGGGTCAACCAGGATGAAGTTCGCGTGTTTCTCGCTCACGACGGCGCTGCCCACTCGCAGCCCCTTGCATCCGGCCGCCTCGATCAGTTGACCGGCGTGGGCTCCCTCGGGGTTCTGAAAGACGCTGCCGGCGTTGGCCCCGCCGGGCTGGTGTTCTCGCCGCCAGCGAACGATCTCGCTCAGTTGCGCCTTGGCCTCGTCGCGGTCGCCCCGGGCGAGTCGCAGGGTCACGGCCGTGACCACGTCGTGCGATGACAACGCGCTCGTGCGGTAGCCAAACTCCAGTTGCGCGCTCGACCAGACCCGCACGGTGCCCCCTCGCCACGACGCCACCTCGCTCAGCGAAGCGGCCATATCCGACCCGTGGCCCCCCGCGTTCATCACGACCGCTCCACCGAACGTGCCCGGCACGCCCACGGCCCACTCGAATCCCACGATTCCCTCGGCGCAGAGCCGTCTCGCCGCCACCGGTAGGTCCAGCCCCGCCCCCGCGTGCACCACCACCGCGTCGGCGTCGTCGTGCCAGGACAGCCCGCAGAACTCGCCGGCCAGGTGCACGCCCACCACCTCGTGCTCGCCGTCGGCCACCAAGAGGTTCGATCCATTACCCAGTACGACCAGGGGTAGCTCGCACTGGGCGATCAACGGACCTAACTCGTCGAGGTCTGCCCAACGAGACAGCGTCACCAAGACGCGCGCCGTGCCGCCCACGCGATACGTGGTGCGCTCGCCCAGTGGCGCGTGCTCTTGCACGCGACCCTGGCCCTGATCGATCAGTCGCCGCAATGACATCAGGTCAGGCCGCCACTTAGGTGAGCGGCCACGTTGGCCACGTCACCCGCGCCAAGCAGCAGGATGACGTCGCTCTGGTCGTGCTTGGCCTCGACGAGTTCGAGTACGTCGTCAAAGGTGGCCCCGTAGGCGCATGTCGCTCCGAGCCCGCTGAGTCTGATGCGCGTGGCAATGAGCTCACCGGTGATTGCGGTGGGGTTCGCCTCGCCCGCGGGATAGATGTCGGTGACAATAATATTGCTCGCGCCGACGAAGGCCATCGCGAACTGAGGGGCGAGGTTCATCGTGCGCGTCACGCGGTGGGGCTGGAAAACCGCGGTAATGCGCTGGTAGCCAATGCTGCGCGTCGCCGCCAGCGTGGCCACGATCTCGCCGGGCAAATGGGCGTAGTCCTCGTACACGTCGACGCCTCGCCACTTTCCCAAATACTGGAACCGGCGCGGAGCGCCCTTGAAGGCGCCGAGACCGTCCACGATGTGCGCGGGAGCCACTCCGAGCGTTCGCGCGAGCACGGCCACAACGGCGGCGTTGGCCACATTGTGAGCTCCCGTGACCGCGAGCTTGACGTCGAGACTCTCGCCGGGTCCCTTCAACGTGAACGACGCACTCCGCTTGGCCAGGACCACGTTGAGTACTGGCCACGTGACGTTCGCGTGCGCGCCGACCAGCACGACGTTGCGGCCACTGAGCAAGGCGACGCGTCGGGCGCCCTCGTCGTCACCCCAGATCACGACCGGACCGGTGGTGCGGGCCACCAATTGCGCGAACGCCTCTTCGAGTACATCGAGGGTGCCGTAGTGATCAAGGTGGTCGGCCTCAACATTCAAGAGGCCGAGTGCGTGCGGTACCAAGCGGGAGAACGTGCCGAAACTCTCGTCCACTTCGAGCACCAGCGAGTCGGCGCCCCAATGTCCGTTGGCGCCCAGTCCGCTCACTGGCGCGCCGAGCAGGCGCGAGTCGTCACGGCCGGCCGCGTGCAGCACGTGCACCATCATCGATGTGGCCGTGGTCTTGCCGTGCGTGCCGGTCAGGCCCACCACCGGCTGAAGCGTCGCCAATTGCGCGAGGGCCTCGCCCCTCGTCAACAGGGCCGCGCCGCGCTCGCGTGCCCGCACGAGTTCAACGTTGTCAGCGGGCACGGCCGGGGACCACAGCACGATCTGCGCGTCTGCCCCCTGGGAAGCATCGTGGCCAACCCGTGCATCCACGCCCGCGGCGCGCAATTGGCCGAGCACGCCAGAATCAGCAGCGTCACTGCCGCTCACCACGCAGCCCATCTCGCACAACAACAATGCGAGCCCGCTCATGCCGGCCCCGCCCACGCCCACGATGTGCACGGTGGCGCCGCGTTGAAGCGAGTTCATCGCGCGCCACCCACCGCCAAGACCTCGCGGGCAATGGCCTGCGCGGCGTCACGACGTCCGAGCGAGCCGGCCGAGCGTGACATGCTAGCGAGTTCGCTCGGCACCAGTATCTCGTCAAGGACGCGCGCGAGGGTCTGCGCCGTCAAATCAGCGTCACGGATCACTTTGGCGCCCCCGGCGCGGGCGAGCGCCTGCGCGTTCCTCGTCTGGTGATCACCGGGCGCGCCGGGCAGCGGCACCAATACCGAGGGAATCGCCAGCGCCGTGAGCTCGGCAATCGTGATCGCGCCGCTTCGACAGAGCGCCACGTCACAGATTGACCAGAGTTGGGTCATGTCGGCGAAGTCCACGATTCGATAGTCGAGCGCGGTGATGTCGGGACGCGCCCGCGAAACCTGCGCGAAGTCCCTATGTCCCGTCACGTGCACCAGGGTCCGGTCAGCGCGCGAGGACCAAAGCGCGGCCAGGGCACTGACCGCATCGTTGACCCGCCTGGCCCCTAGCGAGCCGGTCATGACCACGACCACGGAACGTTGCTCGTTGATAGGCGGCGTAGCACTGAGACGTGCCGCCTGACGGGCCACGTCGGATCGATCGACCTCAGCCACTGCTTCGCGCAGGGGTGCGCCCGTCGTTACGCTGCGCGGTACATTCGACTCGAAGGCGGTGCATCGCCGAGCGGCAAATCGAGCCAGGGTCCTCTGGGCCGCCCCCGGGGTCGCATCAAATTCCACCAACACGAGTGGCCGCCGCCACACAACGGCGGCCAACGAGGTCGCAAACGAGGCGTAGCCGCCCACTGAGACCACGACCGACGGCCGCCACTGGCCCACCTTGACCAACGCGACCGCCGCAGCCGACGTGAGTCCCGCCACGGCGACCGCGTTGCGGGCAAGCGACGCCAACGACAGGGACCGGCGAACCCCGCGTCCGGGCAACAAGGTGAGCGCAATCGGTCCCGACGCCAACAGGGTCGCCTCTAGACCACGTCGACTGCCCACGAAGCGTAATTGAGTGACGCTGACGCCGAGTTTCTCCAGCTGTTCGGCGATGGCCTGCATGGGATAGACGTGACCACCGGTGCCTCCCCCAGTGATGACAATGGGACCGTTCACGGTTATCTCCGACGGGCGTGGCGCGTGGGCGAGTACGACGGGGCGTTCGAACGTGACCTTGGCCGGGCCGACGAGCGTGTGTCCATCACGGCACGGAAATCGGTGCGCAGGTACTCCTGGAGCGAAACGTCGGGCGAGTGACTCTGATCGTGGGCAATGTTATAGAGCAGGCCCACGGCGGCCAGTTCGGTTATGAGCGCGGTTCCTCCGTAGGAGAAGAAGGGCAATGGTATTCCCGTCACCGCCCACCAGCCCACCACCGACGCAATATTGATGACCGCTTCGAGCGTGATCCACGTCGCGATGCCCATCGCGATGAGGCGGTAGACGTCGTTGGTGCACTTTTGCGCAATGCGCACCGCGGCGAACAGGAACGCGACGAACAGCGCGATGACAAATATCGTGCCGATGATGCCCAACTCCTCACCAATGACGGTGAAAATGAAGTCGGTGTGGGGATTGGGTAACAGGCCCCACTTCTCGCGACTATGTCCGAGGCCCAGACCGGAAAGGCCGCCCGCGCCCAGACCGATCTTGGACTGCAGGAGCTGGTAACCGTTGCCCTGCAGATCGCTATTGGGGTGCAAGAAGGAAAAAAATCGTGCGTAAGAATAGGGATTGAACTTCATATAGCCGTAAAAGCCCGCCAGACCGAGGGCCACGATCATCGCCATCAACCTGGGCGAGAGCCCGGCGACTCCCAGCATCACGAAGGCAATCATGGCCACAACCGACATCGTGCCAATGTCGGGTTCCATGAGGATCAACGCGCACCCTAGTGCGACCGGGAGGGTCCAAATCGCCAGTTGCATCCAACTGTTGAGTTCGTCGTGGTGTTGTTCGACCAACCAGGCGACGAACAACACCGTAAAGAGCTTGAACATCTCGGAGGGCTGCAGGTCAATGACCCGCAGGTTGAGCCATCGCTTGCCGCCATTGGCGGTGAGGCCGACGGCCTTCACGGCGATTAGCAACGCCAGCCCGCTCATCATGATCAGCGGCGCCTTGCGGACCAATTGGTCAATGCGGATGCGCGACATCACGTAGAGGGCGAAGACGCCAAAGCCCAGGTAGATGACGTCGTGAATCATGATCGACCAGGGCGAACCGCCGCTGGCCGCCGATTGACCTTCACTGGCCGACGCGACGGCGATCGTGCCGAAGGTCACCATCAGGCCGGTCACCACCAGCAGCGCTCGAGCATTGAAATTGCCGCGCGGCAGTGGTTGAAGGAAGCCCCGAGAACGCTTCGGGTTTGTCGAAGGACGATTCTCAATTTCCAACCTGCGCATGGTGCGCGGCAGCGAGCCCCGGGGTGATTGGGTGATCGTCATTACACCACCTTGGCGATCTTGAGGAAATCCCCGTAGAAGATGCCCAGTCCCAGCATGGCGCACAGTCCCGCAACGATCCAGAATCGAATGATCACGGTCGTTTCGGGCCAGCCGCGCAACTCGAAATGGTGGTGGAAGGGCGCCATGCGAAACACGCGTCGGCCGAAAACTCGAAAACTCAGAACTTGCAAGATTACCGATGCCGTTTCGGCGACGAAGAGACCGCCGATCACGATCAACAGGAGTTCGATGTTCATCAAAAGACAGAGCGCCCCGAGGCCAGTGCCGATGGCGAGTGAGCCGGTGTCGCCCATGATGATCTTGGCCGGTGCCGCGTTCCACCAAAGAAAGCCCATGCAGGCGCCGACCAAGGCGACGGCCACTAGTCCGAGGTCCAGTGCCGCGTGGATGCGGTAAATCGAATAGTGACGGAATTGCCAGTAGCCAATGATGGACAGCACGCCAAAGCAGAAGGTTCCCGATCCGGCCGCTAACCCGTCGAGGCCGTCGGTCAGGTTCACGGCGTTCGACGCCGCCACGATCACCAAGACGGCCAGCAGGATCCAGCCGACCGCCGTGAGATTCCAGCCCGGCAGTGAGAACCGCGTGAAGGAGAGATCGGTCGAGGTGTGCACCCAGTAGACGGCCGTGACCGCGAAGACCGCCGCGATGACGAGCAAACCGATGAATTTGGCGAGCTTGTTGAGCCCGAGATTTCTCGCGTTTCGGATGGCCAGGTAGTCATCGCAGACGCCCAGCAGCCCTGACGCCACCGTCACACTTATTGCCAGCACCCCGGCGCGGGTAAAATTGATCGACGTGCCCACGTGACCCATGAGGTAGCCCAGCACGGCCGCGAACATGATTATGACCCCGCCCATGGTCGGCGTGCCGGCCTTGGCGTGATGAGTAGTCGGACCGTCCTCACGGATGAGTTGGCCGAGGGAGCGGTTGCTGAGGAAATGGATCCATAGGGGCGTGATCAACAGCGCGAAGAGGAAACCAACGCCACCCGATTCCATCAAACTCAACATGGCGTCTTCATTCCAAGAATTCCAAAGCAATCGCGCGGTCATCAAGGGCCACGACATCGCCACCGACGGTCTGGGTTGTTTCGTGTCCTTTGCCGGCGAGCACGATGACGTCGCCGCGCTGGGCCAACTCGAAGGCCCGTGCGATGGCCGCGCGACGGTCGCTCACGCGCAGGACGTTGGCCTCGGCGACGACCCCCGACATCACGGCGTCGATGATCGCTTCGGGCGACTCCGAACGGGGATTGTCCGACGTCACGATGGTGACATTGGAGTACGTGGAGGCGACCTTTCCCATTTCCGGGCGTTTGGTGCGGTCGCGGTCGCCGCCGCAACCGAAAACCGTCACGACACGCGCACCGGGCGCGAGCACGCGAACGTCGCCGAGCACCCGACGCAGACCATCGGGCGTATGGGCATAATCCACGATGACCATCACTCCTACGCTGCTCACTACCTCGAACCGGCCGCGCACGTTATGCACGTCGGACATCGCGTGGGCGATTTCGCCGTCGCTCGCGCCCAGGACGCTCAGAATCGCCATGGCCAACAGTGCGTTGTCCACGTTGAAATCGCCGACCAGGGGCGTGTTGATCAGATGATTGCGCCAAAAGAATGTGGTCCCCCTCAGTGACGTCGTTACGTCATGGGCGTCGCTACGACGGACTTCGGTGACGCCAAGCGAGGTCGACGACGCCAATTTCTCGCCGTAGGGATCGTCGCACCAAATGACGGCGCTCTGGGCGTGTTCGCTCGTAAAGAGTTGCGCCTTCGCGGCGTAATACTCGTCCATCGAGCCGTGATAGTCCAAGTGATCGTGGCTGAGATTGGTAAAAGCCACGACCGCGAAGCGCAGACCTTCGACGCGACGTTGCACCAGCGCGTGACTGGAAACCTCGAGGGCCACCACCGAACGTTGCTTCGTCTTGTCGAAACCGTCAACCAAATCGCGCAGGGTTCGAAACAGTTCCGGCGGCGCCGGGGTGGTGCGTTCGTTCGTCAGCGTCCCGATGCTGGCGCTGTTCCAGTCGAGCGAACGGGCCAGTGCACTCGCCAGCGCGGTCACGGTGGTCTTGCCGTTGGTGCCGGTGACGCCTACTAACTCAACCTTCGATTCGGGGTGACCCGAGACGCTGGCGGACGCGTGGGCCACGAGGGGCAGTAACTGGGATTCGGGTACCACAACGACCGGCACCGTCAAATCCATCCGCTCGCTCGCCACCACCGCGACCGCACCACGCGCGACCGCGTCAGCGGCGAATCGGGCGCCGTGGGTGGCTCCCCCATCGAGCGCGAGGAAGAGGGTGCCGGGCAGGCAGTGGCGCGAATCAATCTCGACCTGGCCAATCTCAATGCTGCTGGTCTGCACGTCCAAACTGCAATCGTCGAGCAAGTCACCGAGCTGCATCACGTCACGTCCGAGGCAATGTTGGCGCCCGCACCCTTGAGCGGCTTTTGCATGGTGCCGTTGGAGGGAATGTTGTAATGATGCAATGCGTAGGACATGACCTCTTGAAAGATCGGCGCCGCGGCCGATCCGCCGTAGATGGTGGTCTGCGGCCGTTCGATAACAACGATCATCGAGAGCACCGGCGCGTTCGCCGGCGCGAAGCCGACGAAACTGGCGTTGTAGTCGCCAGTTAGCAATTTGTCTTTACCGGGGAAAGGCATCGAGGCGGTACCGGTCTTACCGGCGACGCTGTAGCCGGGGATAATGGCGTTCGTGCCCGTTCCGTCGAGCACCACTTGTTGGAGCATTGTGTTCATGGTCTGGGCGACACTGGACGAGACGACTTCGTGGGTCGCGCTCTTGGGCGTAGCCTTGATTGTGCCGTTCGCGTAGACATAGCCTCGCACTAATTTGGGCTCGACAAAAACGCCGCCATTGGCAATGGAGTTGTACGCGTCCAGTACTTCTATTGGTGGAATAGCGTCGACCTGACCGATCGGCAACGCCACCTCGTCACTGGTGTACCAGTTGGGGGCGTTGACTAAAAGGCCCTGCGACTCGCCGGGAAAATTAACCGCGGTCATCTGACCGAAACCTAGTCGCTGAACCTGAGACAGGAGGCCGTCCTCGCCGACGCGTAACCCAATTTCGTAGGTGCCGATGTTCGACGACCGCGCGAGCACTTGGGTTGCGCTTAAGTGTTCCAGTCCGTGGTTTTCCGCGTCGTGGAAGTACCGTCCGCCAACGACCACCGAGTTGGGCACCGCCAATACCGAGGTCGGGGTGATGAGGCCCGCCTGCAGAGCCGCCGAAAAGGTCACGACCTTAAAAACCGAGCCCGGTTCGTAATTCTGCGTGAAGGCCAGGTTGTTGACCGACTGTTCAATCCCCGGCTCGCCCACAGACTTACCCCACGCTGGCACCGGCCCGAGGACCCCCGCGGTCGTCTTGGTGTTCACGAGCGACGCGTCAGCCAGAATCTCGCCGGTCTTCACGTCCATCACGATGGCCACCCCGGTAAGACCATCGGTGGCGGCCAATTGACGCGCCAGGTCACGCTCGGTGACGAACTGCAACGACGTGTCGAGTGTCAGTTCGAGACCCACGCCCGTTTTGGCCTTACTAATCACGGTACTGCCAGAGCTAGGCAGGTTCACCCCCGAGGACGACGCGTACTCACGGGTGACGCCGGTCTGACCCGCCAAGATCTTTTGGTATTCGTACTCGAGTCCGGCCGACCCGCCCCCGGCGGCGTTGGTGTTGCCCAGCACTGAGGTCGCGAGCGATCCGTTGGGGTAACTTCGCACCGACGAGTTCTCCACCACGATGCCACGAAACGCCAACGAATTGAGCTTGTGACCGTCAGAGAGGTCCAACGAGTTGTTGAGGATCACGTAGCCGCTGTTCTTGGAGAGCAGAGCCGTCAATTGAGTGACGGGAATTTTGACGATGGGGCTCATCGCCTGGGCCTCGCGGCTGGGATTGGTGATTTGCAGGTCGTCGGCGATTACAAGCGAGGTGGGTCGTGACACGGCGAGAATCTGGCCGTACCGGTCGTAGATGCCGGCGCGAAGCGCGCTCGTCGTGAGATTCTCCTGGACCTGGTTCACCGATATCTTGGCGTAATGGGTGTGGTCTTGAATTTGCAGCGTGAACAAGCGAGTTCCCAGTAGCAGGAAGATCAGAATGAAGATTGCGCGAAAAAGCTTCATTCGGCGCGACATCGGCGACGTGGGGCGACGCGGGGTGCTCGGTCGAGTCCGAACTCCTGGCTGAGTCGTGGTGTGGAGTGACGTCACCGATTCGTCCTTGACGTGACCGGCGCGTTACCTGAAAATTTTGGTAGCGGCAAGGGCACATCAAGCGACGTGGAGGGTACTTGCGTCACCGAGACGGGATCGACCAGGTGCAGAGCGCCGGCCTTCGTGGCGACCTGACTGGGCGCCGACATCACGGTCAACGTGCCTACCTGTTCGGCGTACGTCGACTGGTCTTGGAGTAACTGGCTCTGGAGCTGGTGTATTTCAATCTGTCGATTCGCGTCGAGCATGCTGCCTGCGATGGAGAGTCCGAGTGCCACGACGATGACTATTGCGGAGCGGCGAACGGCCCTCGATCCGAGCCACAGGGATCCCCGTGCGCGCCGATGAGCCGGCAGCGCCGAGGTCGATTGGCGTTTCGTCGTAGACCGTGTCGTAGGACGAGAAGGTCGAACGTCGGCCCGGCGCGGAAAAGTAATAACGCTCACGGGACCAGCTTTCGCGCGATGCGCAGGCGCGCCGACCTCGCGCGAGGGTTCCGCTCGATTTCGGACACGGTGGCCAGTCGCGCGCTTTCCTTAAAAACGTGAATACGCTTGATCGCCCCGCAGACGCAGCCCAATTCAACGGGACAGTGGCAGCCGCCGGTGGCGGCTTCGTGCAGCACCGACTTGACGACGCGATCTTCGCCCGAGTGATAGGAGATGACCGCCGCAACTCCGCCCACCACGAGCGAGTCGATTGCCGCGTCAAGGCCGCGGGCGAGCTGCTCCGCTTCATCGTTCACGGCGATGCGCAAGGCTTGAAAGACGCGGGTCGCAACGTGGCCGCGCCGCCGCGCCGCCATAGGCACGGCTCGCTCCACCGCGTCGGTGAGCTCGTCGGTCGTTTGGGGCTGACGCGCCAGTACCGATTTCGCGATGGAACCCGCGAATCGGTTTTCTCCGTTCGCGCGCAGCAACTGGACGAATTGAGCCTGGTCGAGGTGCGAGAGAAATTGCGCAGCCGTTTCACCCCGGGTGGGGTCCATTCGCATGTCCAGCGGCGCGTTCACTCGAAAGGAGAACCCTCGGCTCGATTCATCGAGTTGGTGCGAAGAGACGCCTAGGTCCATCAGGACGCCGACCAGTGGCTCGCCATCGAGGAAGTCCGCGTTACGTGCGAGTACGCCGACCAAGTCCGAAAAAGTCGCGTCGACGATGAGCACGCGATTAGCGAAAGGAACCAGTCGTTGGGCACTCGCGGCACGAGCGTCGGGGTCTCGATCGATGCCCACGATGCGAAGTTGGGGCGCAGCCGCCAGGAGCGCGGCGGCGTGACCGCCGCCGCCCAGCGTGGCGTCGACCACTACTCCAGTCCCTTGACCGGCAAACAACTCGACGATTTCATTCTCGAGCACTGGTACGTGGTAGTTGTCCTGGGCCATCTGCAGCCTTTCAATCGTCAAGACGTAAGAGTGGGCGGAGGAGGGGTCCTCTCGCGTCTTGACGATTGCCAGGCTGCGCATGGTCCGCGGCCGACACACCAGTTGTTCTCCCATCACTAACTAATGCCCTGTTTGAAAATTGCTTCGGCGGGGTTCACTTTCTCGTCGTAGATCCTCGGGTCCCAGAGTTCGATGTGGTCGAGCGAGCCCACGATCAGGACGTCGCCCTCAAGTTGTGCGTACTCGCGAATCGATATGGGCAACGCGAAACGACCCTGCTTGTCAAACTCTGCGTCCGAGGAATTTGCGGCCCAGTAACGCGCGACCCGGAGTTCATCGGCGCCACCGTGACGGGCTTGCGCGAGTCGTTCCTCGGCCTGGCGGGCAAATTCGCCGGGTGTCCAAAGTGCCACGCATCCATCGGTATTAGGGCTCAAGTGTCCGCCTTGTTCGTACTCGGCGCGAAACTTCGCGGGCAGGATGAGTCGACCCTTCGCGTCCAGCGAGTGCTGAAACTGACCCACAAATCCAAGCATCGAACTACCCCTCCCGAGGGTTCACCACTTTTCCCCACCTCGAACCACACTACACCACAATTCACCACTATTCCCCAAATTCGTCACCACTCTTGCTTATTCAGGGATTGCGAGGTTGGCGGGGACGTGCCGGAGCCACTTTCGAATAATGAATCTTGGAAAGTGCCGTCTACGAAGTAAGAAAAAGTTGACGTTCGAGCCAAGGGCCGCCCGCTTGGCGCAGCGCCGCGATGAGCTCGTCCGGGTCTTGCAGGGCCAACGACGAGGTGTCGTGGTGAGCGAGGGCCTCACGCAGTCCCGCCGGAGGGTCAGCCAACATCGCCACGACCGCGTCGGAGGGACCGGCGTGCAACACGGTCGTGACGAAGATGCCTTCTCGTACCCGCCACTGCGCCAGGCCCACGGCCTTGCGGGCATCAACAAAGATCTCGCCCGGCCCGCGACCGGCGAAGCAGACCGCTCGGTGAGTAGGGTCGCCCCCAAGAGAACCCTCGTGCATGGTCACGTCGCCCTCGACCCGCTCCGCCAGCACATCGCGCCACCAACCGCCCGCTTGGAGCGAACTGGCGCGCACGTCGCCAGACCATCGAGCGTCGTCGGCCGGAATCCACCAGTCGATCCAAAGATCGTCGGGCTGCAAGAGCACCAGCCCTCCCCCACCGCGCCGACGACGAAGGACCAACGAGTCGAGCTTTGTTCGGTCCAGTAACTCAATTGATTGGCTGGCGCCGAGCACCAACGTCGGTTCGCCGAGGCGCACGACGAACATAGTCGGTTCGCTGAGCGAACGAAGCACGTGGTAGTCGTAGAGTTCGCGAACCTTAGACGTCACGAGGCCCGGGGCAAGAACGGCGCCCACAATGGGTCCGGGTCCGGCACGTGGCGCCACCGCCACCAAGGACCGTCGGGGGCCCGAGGCTCAAAGTGCAGCCGCCATCCCAATTCCTCGAGCAATCGGTCTCCCTTTTGCATGTTGTGGCGTCGACAGGCCGCCACCACGTTGGTCCACTCGTGTCGGCCACCCCGGCTCTTGGGCACCACGTGGTCAATGGTGTCGGCGTGTTCGAGGCAGTACGCACACTGGTAACTGTCACGAAGCAGTAACGAACGGCGCGTCAGCGGCGGGGTGCGGACCTTGGTGGGGAGCTTGACCATGTCATGCAAGCGCACAATCGCTGGGATTTCGATGATGAGCATCGCCGAACGACAGACCGACGGATCGTCGGGGGTCACGATGGGTTCGGCCCGCCCGGCCAGCATCAACACCACCGCGCGCCGTTCACTCACGAGTTGCAGCGGTTCAAACGTCGCGTTCAGTAGGAGTACGCGTCCCATGATCCCTTAACGTCCCACCGGCTGGCGAAGGGACCACTTGGCGGCGTCCACCATCGCCGCGGGGCTGGGCGGGTTGCCCGTCACCCCGAAGGTCGCCATTCGAAAGTTCCAATAGGCCGTGTCGGGCAACGGCAGGAACGGCGCGCGTCGCCACCATTTCCCCACACGCAGGCGCCAACCAGCCCGGGCCAGCGGCCACACGTCCAAAGGGTGACGCACCAGGTAGGCGCCCAGACCGGTGGGCCAGAACGTCCTCACGAGCCCACTCCCCGCCATCCCACCAGCGCGGCACCCAGGATCGGCCCGTCGCGACCGAGCCCGGAAGGCACTATCTCCAGATCGGCCGAGTACTCCATCGGCGCCATCGTTCGCGCCGCTTCATTGGCGACGTCGAAAAACTTGTCGCCGAATCCCAGCGCGACGGATCCCGCAATGTAACAACGGTCGAAGTCGAGCACCGAGGCGAGCGTCCCCACGGCGCGCCCCACCAATTCACTGGTGCGCCTCCGGGTCGCGGCGTCAGCTTCGCTCGGGGGCCGCCCCGTCATAGCCTCGATGGCGCCGCCTGACGCTTCAGCTTCGAGGCAGCCGTAACTGCCGCACGCGCATTTACGACCGTGGGGCACGACGTTGGTGTGCCCCACGTGGCCGGCGTTACCGGTCGCGCCGTCAATGAGGCGCCCGTCCATCACGAGCCCGCCCCCGATGCCGGTCGAGACAACCATGGAGAGATATGAATCGACATCACGCGCTGCGCCGAAGGTACCTTCGGCCAGGGCAAGGGCCCGCGCGTCACCGTCGATGAAGACGTCAATAGAGAGCCGATCGCGAAGTTGCGCCCGCAAGGGAAAATGGCGCCACGCCGAAATATTGAGAGGCGAGACCTCGTCGCCCCCGCGCGTCATAGGACCGGCACAACCGACCCCCAGTACCGACACCAATTCGTCGCCGACCACCCGTTTGAGCATGTCGGCAATCGGTCCAATGAGGTCGACCCCTAAATCATGGACAAGGAGCCGCTCACGACTCAGAACCGTGCCGTCGGGCTGCACCAGAGCCCCCTCGATTTTGGTGGCACCAATGTCCAGAGCCAGACACGGGGCGGCGAGCATCGCCACCCCGGCGTCGGTCATTCGCTTTTGCGGCGTTGACGCGACAACCAGTCGCGAAGCGAACTGGTACGGGGACCGGAGTTCGCATGGGCATCGTCCCCGTGTCCAGGACGGGTGATGTCCTGCCATGAGGCGCGGCCCAAGAGTCGAGCGTTACGTTCAATCACAACCGCGGCCACGAACATCAGCGCCACGCCGACGAGGCCCAAGAGAATCGATTCGGAGAAAAAGAAAATGAGGACCAGCAATCCGACCACGAAGCCGAGGATTCCCCACCGAACCCGACGTCCCGCGTGGGAGTACACGTTGGTTTCTCGGACATTCTTAGCGAATCGGGGATCCTGTTTGGAGAGCGACTCTTCTAACTCGGCGAGGATCCGCTGTTCATGCTCTGAAAGTGGCATCGCGTCTCCTTTCCGGCTACTTCGCCATATTGTACCGTCTCACCACGCTTGTTTGTACGTCAAACTTAGACGGAGCCCTGCCTGTACTGCACATTTTCGTCGCTGGCCTTGTGCCACAAATCACAATCTGTGTGGCCCACAACGTCGTTACCGAGCGGACGGGTCTGCGGCGAACATCAATCGAAATGCCGCCGTGCGGCGTGGCCGAATTCGAAGGACCCACTTCGTCCTGCGGAAATGAACCCTCGCCCCCCTCGGGCGTGCTCGCCTCGCGTTCGCGAAATTGGTTTCGGCGCAGTGTCACAATGTTCAACTACGGAGGAAACTTGAAAACCAAACTCACCGAACTTCTTAAGATCGAACACCCGATCATGCTGGCCGGCATGGGCGGCGTTTCCTACAGCCGCCTCACGGCCGCGGTATCGAATGCCGGCGGTTACGGGTGCCTCGGCGCGTCCACGATGTCGAGCGAAGTATTGGCCAGCGAAATCGCGGCCACGAAGTCGCTCACCGGTCGCCCCTTCGGCGTGGATTTGCTGACTGCTTTTCCCGACACCCTCGTTGCTAACGTGGAGCTCCTGATCGAGGGCGGGGCCACCTCCTTCGTGGCGGGGCTCGGGGTGCCGAGCCATGTCGTCGATCTCTGTCACCGCCACCGCGTAATTGTCATTTCGATGTGCGGCAAGGTGGAGCACGCCAAGCGCGCGCTCGATGCTGGCTGCGACGTGGTGGTGGCGCAGGGCACGGAAGCCGGTGGACACACCGGCACCGTTGCGACGCTGCCACTCGTGCCGCTGATTGTCGACGCCGTACGAGGCATCATTCCCGTCGTTGCGGCGGGAGGGATCTTTGACGGTCGCGGCCTCGCCGCGGCGTTGGCCCTAGGCGCCGAAGGTGTCTGGATCGGCACCCGATTCATCGCGACGCCCGAGGCCCGCGCACTTCCCGGCTTCAAGGAAGGCATCCTGGCCTCGCGCGAGGACGGCACCGTCGTGTCGCGGGCGTTCAGCGGTAAGACAATGCGAGTACTTCGAAACGACACCACTGACCGCTACGAGGCAGACCCGTCGCTGCTTAAAAAATTCCCGGAACAACTCACGGTCTCGTTTCGCGATGGAACCTTTCACTTGGGCGGTGACGAGGCCACGCCAGGCGTCGATCCGCGTCGCGAGGGCTACCCCGCTGGTCAAGTGGTGGGTGCCATCACGTCGCTCGAACCGGCCGGTGACATCGTTCGTTCGATGGTGACTCAAGCCGAACACATCATTGCTGGTCTTTCGCCGCGTTAACTGGTGGCGATATCCAACGGACAGCTGACGCCCGCTTTTCTCGCGCGGACCTAATCTCTAAGCATGTCCAAGCCGGAAATCAACGTTGACGAGATTCTCTCCAGCGTCCGCGGCGCGGCCAAACGGGTCACCATCGCGAAACGAACGGTCGCGGAGGTGCTGGTCAGCGCGCAAGGTCATCTTTCGGTCGACGAAGTGACGATCGCTGTCCAGGATCGTCGGCCCGACGTCAGTCCTTCGACGGTCTACCGGATCCTCGAGGAGTTCGAAGAGCTCAAGATCGTCGTGCACACCCATCTCGGCCAGTCGGCAGCGGTGTACCACTTGAGCGGAGCCGTGCACGGACACTTGACCTGCGTGCAGTGCAACGCGACGGTGCAAATTCCCGCGGCCCACTTTGATGCGTTAAACAAGGACTTGCAAAAGTCGTACGGGTTCATGCTCGACCGCCACCACGTCGCGATTTCTGGCACCTGCGCGCAATGTCAGTCCGCTCGACGCCGAACCACGTAAGGGATACCAAACCTCACGCGACCCTTAAGGGTCGCGACCTCATCCAAATGAGGAAAGCGGAATGTTCGGTAACATCGTTCGAAGAACTCATGCTAAAAATCGACCACTTATCCAAAAAATACTCCAACACACTCGCGGTCGATGATCTTGATTTCGACGTGAAGCCCGGAGTCGTGACCGGTTTCCTCGGACCCAACGGCTCGGGCAAGTCCACCACCATGCGCATCATCCTGGGTCTGGATCACCCGACCAAGGGTCGCGCCACTATCAATGGTCTGAACTACCACGACTTGAAGGAACCGCTGCGCGAGGTCGGAGCGTTGCTCGACGCCAAAGCCATTCACCCCGGTCGCACGGCTCGCAATCATCTGCGCGCGCTGGCGGCATCCAACAAGATCAAGCGATCACGGGTCGACGACGTCCTCGATTTCGTCGGCATCAGTTCAGTCGCCAACAAGAAGGTGGGCGGCTTTTCACTGGGCATGAGCCAACGCCTCGGCATCGCGGGCGCCTTGCTCGGCGACCCCGGCGTACTGCTCTTTGACGAACCTGTCAACGGACTCGACCCCGAGGGCATTCGCTGGATACGCGATTTCTTCCGTTCGCTCGCCAACGAGGGGCGCACCGTCTTCGTGAGCTCGCACTTGATGAGCGAGATGGCGGTGACGGCCGATCAGATCATCGTGATTGGTCGCGGCCGGTTCATCACCCAGGGTTCGGTCGACGATCTCACGGCTAACGCCACCGGCACCGTCTTGGTGCGCTCATCGGATAACGCGCAATTGACGTCGGCCATATCGACACTCAAAGGCACCGTCCAGCTGGCGCACGATAACGACCTGACCGTGAGCGGTCTCACGTCTGACCAGATCGGCCGGGCGGCTTTCGAGGCGGGCATCACCGTGCTCGAACTCACTCCCCAGCGAGCCTCGCTCGAGGACGTCTTCATAGAGCTCACGGCGGAGTCGGTCGAATTTGGCGGCGGCAAGATTGAGGTGCCACATCATGAGTAACGAAACAACCCTCATGTCGGTTGCTACGTCTGAATGGATCAAGTTCCGTACCGTACGTTCGACCATCATGGGCATGCTCACGTTCGTGGTATTGACCATCGGACTGAGCGTGTTGTTCGCGTGGGCGGTTCGAGGACATTGGCATGCCATGAGCTTCAGCGACAAGCTCACGTTCGACCCCACCTCCACCAGCCTCGGCGGAACCCAACTCGCCCAGTTCGCGGTGGGAGTCATTGGATCGCTCTTTATTACCAGCGAATACGCGTCGGGCGCCATTCGCACCACGCTCGCCGCGGTACCGAACCGTGCTCGACTGGTGTTGGCCAAATTGTTGGTCCTCGCTGCCTCGATACTCGTCGTCGGTGAATTAGTGTGCGTTACCACCTTCCTCATCGGCATGCGCATCTTCTCCGGCGTTGTACCCACCACCTCGCTTAGCAGCGGTCCGGTGCTGCGCGCCGTGCTGATGGCCGGCGTGTATCTCACGCTGCTCACACTGCTCGGCTTCGCTCTCGGTTTGATCTTGCGACACAGTGCCGCCACCATCAGCGTGTACACGGTGTTGTTGCTGGTGGTTCCCATCATTGGCCTGTTCCTACCCCAAAACTGGCAGAACGTCTTTCAGCGATACGAACCCCTGAGCCTCGGCGGATCGATGATGTCCGTGCAACCGCAATCAAATGGCTTCGGCGTCTGGTCGGCCTTCGCGATTTTGGCTCTCTACGTGGCGGTGGTGCTGGCCGTTGGAGTCACCATGCTGCAACGTCGCGACGCCTAGGTTCCCAGCCCAGCGGTCAACGTCGATGATTTAGGGTGGCGCCATGGAACTCATAGACGCGCTACGCACCACTGGATCAATCCGCGAGTTCACCGAAGAGCCAGTAAGCAATGAACTCCTCTGGTCGGTACTTGACGACGCACGGTTTGCTCCCTCGGGTGGCAATCGTCAGGCCTGGCGCGTCATCGTCGTGGGCGACCAAGAGACCCGCCAAACGGTGCGCAATCTGTACCTCGACGCCTGGCGTGATTATGTGGGCCACGTCCTGGCGGGCCTGATTCCCTTCTCTCCGCTCGCGAGTGACGACGATCGCGCGGCCGCGGCCGCGCAGCGAAGCGCGGCGATTGCCATATCGAAACCAACCGGATTCGCCGAGATGCTCGATCAGGTGCCCGTCATGTTGGTGGTGTGCGCTGATCTCGAAGTGCTGGCGGCCACCGACCGCGACCTAGTTCGCTATCAGATCGTCGGGGGCGCCTCGATCTACCCCTTCGTGTGGAGCATCCTGCTGGCCGCGCGTGAACGCGGATTGGCCGGCGTCATGACCACCATCGCCACGCGCAACGAGGAGGACCTGCGTCGCACATTGGTCATCCCTTCGACCTTCGCCGTGGCGTCGATTGTCGCGCTCGGCTATCCGCAAAAACGGCACACTAATCTGCGTCGCGAGCCCGTTGAGGCGTTCACGACGTTCGACTCATTTGACGGCGAGTCCTTCGGCCCCACTCGTTAAACGGCTATCGCTCGAAGACTTCACCGGTGTCTTGACCCAGGCCTCGCGGGCCACTTCGAATCGGCGGGCGTACACCGTCGATGACGAGCGGGGTGCGCATGGCCCTGGTCTCGCCCGCGGGCGTTGACATCGTGTCAAGAAAATCACCGTCACGGATTTGGGCCTGCGAAAAGGCTCCGGCCACGTCAAAGATTGGTGCGTGCGGCACGCCCGACATTGCCAATGTCGCCATCCACTGGTCAGTGGTATTTCCCTTGAATATCTTGTCGAGAACGTCGCGCAATTCGTGCATTGACGCCACCCGGGCGGCGTTGGTATCCCATTCGCCGTGCTGGACAAGCGAAGGGTTGTCGAGCAGGTTCACCAACCTCGCGAATTGCGCGTCCGTTCCGACGGCGAGCAACAAGAAGCCGTCGGCCGTGGTCACGGGACCGTAGGGAGCGATGCTGGGATGATCGTTGCCCATCCGCCGCGGATTGTCGCCCGTCGAAAGGTAACCCTGAGCTTGATTAATGAGGGAACTCATGGCTGATTCAAGCAACGGCGCTTCAAAGTGGCGGCCCGCGCGGCCCTGCAGGCGACCGACCAATCCGGCCAGCAGGCCGATGGCACCGTACAGCCCCGTCACCACGTCGGCCAGCGGTGCACCCACCTTGGTCGGCGCAGCGCTGGCTTCACCGGTAATTCCCATCAGCCCCGAACGGGCCTGGGCCAGTAGGTCAAAGGCCGGTAGATCGGCGATCGGACCGCCCGTCGTGGCCGGTGTAATGCTGATCCACACGCAATCTGGATTGGCCGCTCGGAGCCGATCGATGCCGAGGCTGCGTACCTGACTCGGCAGGAAGTTCTCCACCACGGCGTCCGCCTCATGAGCGAGTTTCGCCACCTGGGCGAAGTCCAACGGGTTTCGAAGGTCCGCGACGACGTTTCGCCGGTGGCGATTGACGGCCAAGTAGTACGTGGCGTCGCCTTCGAACGTCGGCGGTGCCAGGGCCCGCACGGGATCGCCGTCGGGGCTCTCAACCTTGATGACGTCGGCCCCTAGGTCACCGGCGATCATCGCGCACAGGGGCCCGGCCAGCACGCGGGATAGATCAAGTATCCGTACGCCTTCCAAGGGCAGACCGGTGCCCACGTTCGCCGGATCGAGCTGCCAGGTCAAAGTGAATTATCCTGACCGACGATCATTCGTCGCCTTTGCGCCGCCATCGAGGCCGTGCGATCCGAGCGTCGCGTGCAGACCCCGTACATCGTCGCTGCTTCTTTCGCCTTCACGGTTGATGGTCTACTACACGCTCCAAAGAGCATCGACGAGCAAATCCGTACTCACGAGCCTTCGAGCGAGGTGCCAGCGAGCGCGCTCGTGTGTCGTGAAGACCGCGACGGCAGAAACTTAAAGACCGCTACCGCGACGGCCGCCGCAACGAGAGCCGACACAAGACAACCTCGGTGGAATCCTTCGATGAAGGCGTTGGCCAAACTTTGTGACGAGACGGCGCGAACGCCCGAAGGTAGGTGGGCCACAGTTACTTGGGCGGCGGCCATCGAACCTCGAGCCACGTTGAGTTGATGCGGCGACAGGCCCATTTTTGCCAGTGCTGCTCGTACTTGTGGTCCGAAGACTGAAGAGAACACCGAACCAACCAGGGCCACTCCCATCGTGCCGCCCAACTCCCTGGTTGTTTCGTTCACTGCGGCGCCGGCCCCAACCTGTTCGGGCGAAAGCGTTTCCATAAGGGCCGCCGTCGAACGAGCGCTGATGAGAGAAAAACCGATGGCGAGAACGACCATGGACCCCACCACCGGTCCAAAGAATGACGCGAAAGCGCCGATGGTCGCCATCCACGTCAAAGCCAACGCCATTATCATCAGACCCGCGCTAACGACGTAGCGAGCACCCACTCGCAGCGCCAGCGTCGCGCCCACCGGTGTGACCACCATGGTCACGACGGCGAACGGCAGTGTGTGCACACCGGCCGACAGGGCGCTGTATCCGCGTACCAGTTGGAAGTACTGCGTGACGAGGAATATGAAACCGAACAGGCAAAAATAACTCGCCGCGATCGTCCCCGCTCCCGCAGAAAAGACACCATTTCGAAAGATACGAACGTCAAGCAGGGGCCCAGGTCGTCTCAGTTCGTAACGACCGAATAGTACGGCCAGAATCGCCGCAAGCACGAAGAGCGATAGCGTCGCGACCGAGCGCCATCCCCACGAGGGACCTTGAATGATGGCGAGGATTAGCGCCGAAACACCAAAGGTGCCGAGCGCGAGACCGCCTGCATCCAGGGAGTGCGCCCCCGGACTCCTTGACTCGGGAACAACGAAGGTTGACGCCACCAACGCGATGATCACGACTGGAACGTTCACGAGGAATATCGAGCCGTACCAAAAGTGGACCAATAGCGATCCGCCAACAATTGGCCCTACGGCGATGGCCACGCCCGCTGTCGCGCCCCAAATACCGAACGCCTTGGCTCGCTCAGAGTCATCGTCGAACGTGGTCGTCAAGATTGACAGCGTGGCCGGAAAGATGAACGCCGCGGCCGCGCCCATCAGTGCTCGGGCAATGAGTAGTTCCGGCACACTATTTGAGCGGGCCGCAAAGAAGGAAAACACACCGAAGGCAATGATGGCGCCTTGCATCACCCGCTTTCGACCGACTCGATCAGAGAGTCCTGCACCGGCGAGTAGCAGACCGGCGAATGGCAACGAATAACCGTCAACAATCCATTGCAACGAAGAGTTTGACGCGTGGAGATGTCGAGCCAGGGTGGGCAGCGCGACATTAACAATCGTGTTGTCGATGACAACGAGAAAGGCTGCGAGGCAGAGAACCGACAAAATCTGCCATCGCCGCTCCTGCGTCGATCGTGTCAAGCGCTCTCCTATAGAACAGTGTTCCATGGATGTGGAACACTGTTCTATACTAGTATCCATGGCTCGCCGACCACTGCGCACACCTTCCCTACGAATTGGACCTGCGGTCTTGGGTGCCGCACTCCAGATCCTCAATGAGGAGGGGACGGACGGACTCACCGTTCGAGCCATTGCGAAGCGGGCCAAGGTCGCACCTATGACCATCTATAACCACTTCAATGGAAAGAACGGGCTGTTGGAGATCATTTGGACCGAAGGCTTCTCAAACCTTCAACGGGCCCTCACCATTGAGAGCGATGACCCGTCACGCGACCTCTTCGCTTCCGCGCTCGCCTATCGGACGTTCGCCCTCGAACATCGAGCGCACTACACCGTAATGTTCGTGCATCACTTTGAAGGGTTCGAGCCTTCCGTCACCGCTACACAACTTGCGGTCGAGACATTTCAGGTGCTCGTGAATCACGTGCAACGCTGTCAGTCGGTCGGACTTTTCGAAGGCTATTCAGCGACGAATACGGCCCAGATGATGTGGTCCGCGTGCCACGGTTACGTGTCACTCGAAATAACGTCGGTCAATTTCTCCAGTGATTTCGAAGCGACGTTCCGCAGTCTGATTACGGGACTGTTGCGGGGCTTAGGGCCTTCGTCGACCAGCCCTTTGTGAACCGAGCGAGTGACCGGCGGCGCCAAAGGAATCGCCCCGAAACTGATCGAGGGTTATGAACGGCATGTTCACGACGAAGCGTGCTCCACGTAGCGGTGCATATGTTGCGCGAGGTCATCAACTATTTCCAAGGTTTCGGGTACCAGCGAGGTCAAGTCCAAGAAGCCGTGCACCATTTCCCTCGCCTCTAGCAGTTCCACCCGAACGCCGAAGTGTTCCAGCAGACCGGCGTAGGCAACTCCCTCGTCGCGTAGGGGATCGCACTGAGCCACGACCACGATCGCTGGCGGCGCTCCCGTCAGATCGTCAAACATCAGCGGCGTAATCCGAGGGTCGGTGTGATCGAGCCACTCCCCCAAATACTGGGCGTAGTCGTATCGAAGGTGATCGAGTTCTAAAAGGTAGCCGGTCGCGTACGTGTGCGCCGACTGGGTCACCACCTCGGGTCCCAGAGTGGGATAGATCAAGACTTGGGCCGCGATGGCAAGGTTTTCGCGGCGGGTGAGGGCCGACGCCACGGCCACCAGCGCCGCGCCGGCCGAATCACCCATCACGATCAACTCGGCGTCGGCATTTGCGAAGTTCGAAATGTGGTCCGACACGTATCTGATGACGTCAACCGCGTCATCAACGCTGGCCGGGAACGTGTGCTCCGGGGCCAAACGATAGTCCACGGCCAAGAACCGCATACCGGTCTTGGCGCAGAGACGCCGACAGAGTGCGTCGTGGGTTTCCAAATCTCCCAGCACGAAGCAACCCCCGTGGAAGAACAGCACCAGCGCCTTCCCTTCGTCACGCAGCGGCACGTACATCCGCGAACCGAGTGAACGGTCCTCGAGAGTTATTTCGCTGTCCACTACCTCGGCCACCGCTTCGGGTTCGCCGCGCGTCGACGTGGCCTCGATGCGAAACGACGCACGTCGCTCGCGCAAGCTGATGGTCGAAGGGTGGGGCGCGGGATTCTCCAGAGCGGCGCGAACGTAGGGCTCGAGTGCTGGATGTACCATCGCCACCTCCTTTCGCGAAGCATAACGGGCCAATAGGTGAAGCAGCAGCCTCGTGAACACCGCCGATCACGGCGTACAGTACCTGGTGTGCGAAACGAACGCGTCACTCAGAACATGCGCGAAGACCGAGGCTTTTGCGGCCCCATGCAATCTCTTTTTGGCACTATCTTGCGAAACGCTCTGCACCCGCGCTACGTGGTGCCAGGACCACGGTCATCGTGAGCCTCAACGACCGAGTGAGCGCATCACTCAATCAAATCACCGCCCAACCTTACGCAGTTATCGCCGGTGAACTGATCCGGTTTCGGGTTGACGCCAATGACGACCTCATCGCGGGTGTCGTGCGCACCGTTATCGCAGAAGGCGAGTCGGGTTGCGAGGCGTTCCGCCAAGGTCTCGGAATAGAGGAAGCGGACACGGTGCGCCTTTTCGCCATGCGCCGTGTACTCCATGGGCGACGACAGTCGTCGTTGGGCCCGCTGTACGAAGCACTCGACGGGTTCGCCCTGCTTCCCTCACTCGACGACGTGCCATGGAACTCGTGGCTCAAAGCGGCCCTGTTCGTTGCTCGCACACTCGGCGGCAATTTCGACATGATCAGCAATCGGTTCGGCGACGTCGCCAACGATGATGCGGCGCAACGCTACGACGTCGCCATGGAGTCCATGAACCGCGTGGACGAACTTTCACAATGCCGCCTCGCGGAGGTACACACAAATTACGGCATCGGATTTGTGGAGATTCTCGTCTTTCGCGACACGAAGACCCGCAGTTTTGCCGCCCCCGCGACCTTGGGTAGTAATCAGATTCAATTTGACCCGACGACCAATTTGGCCCAGCTCGCAGTGAGCCTGGCCGATGCCCTGGACGCCTCGGGTTCGCTCGTCACCGGTCCGATCGGCCAGGACCAATTGGCCGCAACGTTCTTCGCAATGACCGCGCCCGGTTCCTACCTGCCAACCACGGGCTGCTTGAGTTTCATCGCTGACGAGATAAACGGCCGCGGGTCCTTCACCTCTTTGGTCGCGGAACTTCCCGACGATACCGATGACGATGACGATGACTACACCGATGACGATCCCGAAACCGATACCGATTCCGAGACCTTGGTGCGAGCGGCGATCGGCACCGACCAGCAGGTGGCCGCCTGCGACGGTCGACGTCTCATCGTCCTGAGCCCCCAGCCGAGCTTTGACGAGGACGTCGACGCAGATATTGATGTGCAGGGATTGGTCGAATTCGTGCATACCGCACTCGCGGACCCCGCCGCACGATAGGTACGGCCCAACGTGCGACCGCGTAGCAGTCTGCGGTTCTAACGCCTGTTCGCTTCGCCAAATCGTCGAATCCACATCAACAACACGCCGCGGAGAGTTTGGTTACGCCCACTACCAGCAAACAATGTTGGGTGCGACGGACGACGAAGTACTGGAGCGGACGACCGGGCTCGAACCGGCGACCTCGACCTTGGCAAGGTCGCGCTCTACCAACTGAGCTACGTCCGCGTTGGGTTCATTGTAGCCCAAGTGTTCGGCTCGACAAGCGTCGATTTGGGCAACGCAATTCGTCCTGCGAGTTGTTGGCGTTCACTCACACGGGCGTGGCCGACATAAGTGCGACGGCCTCTTCATAGATATAATCGCGCAGCGTGGCGAGATCCGACATCTGATCGGCGCAGCCCAACAATCCAAACTCCAAGAATTCTCCGAATCCCAAGACGGTGATGTTGAGTGAAAAACTGCCAATGAGCGGTCCCACCGGGGCGGCGGACGCCACCCGGTATCCGCTTAGCCACAGCGGAATTGGTGGTCCGGGAACGGACGACACCATGAGGTTGGCAATCGGTGGCATCCGATTGACGAGCTCGAGGGCCGAAATGAATTTCCCACCGAACGAGATCACCATCGGCCCGAGCACGCGAGGAATATTCTGTAAAATCTTCGCGTTCTTATTCCGCTGCAGGTCAACCGAGGCAGCGGAGTCCTTCGCAATGGCCACCAGCCGTTCCTCGGGATCGGCAATGTCCGCGTGAAGTCGAGCGAGCATCCCCGAAATCTGATTGCCGAATTCCGAGGTAACGCCCTGCTCGCGCACGTTGATGGGCACGAAGGCGATGAGGTCCATGCGCAAGACCTCGCCGCGGTCTGCCAACAGCCGCCGCAGTGCCCCGCTCGACGTCGCCATCACGAAGTCAGTCACCGACGCCCCGCGGCTCTTGGCGGCACGCTTTACGTCGGCTAAGGGAACGCGAAGCCGGTGAAACTCCTTCTCGACCCCGGCGGCCCCGTTAAGCGACGTTCGCCGTGCCTCGAAGATCGAAGGTTGGCCGGGATTCGATTGACGTCGCGCGTATACGAGGGCAATCCGGGCAATCGCGCGAGCCGTTTCGAAGAGTCGAGCGGCCCAAGAGCCAACGCTCTCGAGGACCAGTTGCGGACGGCGGCGAATTTTGCTCAGTCCGTGGCCCAGCAGGCCCATCGAACTGGTGACTGGTTGGCCATTCTCTTGCGGCTCAATCACCGGCGCCGGTGCACGAACCTCCGGAGAGATGTCGAAGAGGTTGGCGAACGCCTCGGCGCCGGACACGCCATCAACAAGCGCGTGGTGGACCTTCAAAGCAATTGCGGCTCGACCGTCCTCTAATCCCTCAATGACGAGTAGTTGCCATAACGGCCGATTGGCCGTCAACGTGCGCGAAAAGAAATCCGAGACCAATGCATCGAATTGCGCGGACGTTCCCGGTGAAGGTAAGGCGACGCGCACGACGTGTCGGTCGAGGTCGAACTTTTCTTCCGGCACCAAAATCGGCCACGTCATATCAAATGGTGCGCGCACGATGCGCTGAGTGAATATGGGAATCTCGTGGATCCGCGACGCAATATTCTGGCGAATCACTTCGAAGCGCGCCTCGGGGTCTTCGGCCACATTTGCTTCCAGTTCAATCACGGCGCCGATATTCATCGCCGAACCGGCCACCTCGAGCAATACAAAAGCACTATCGAGCGGATCGAGGAACTGAGTCATCGCCCGGTACTGCCGAATCCGCTTTCGCCGCGCCTCGCGGGTGGCAATTCATCGACTACTCGGAAATCGGCCGACATCACCGGCGTGATCACCAATTGCGCGATCCGGTCACCGACGTGCACCACGTAGTCGCGTTGCGGATCAAGATTCACCAACGCCACCCTCAGCTCGCCGCGATAGCCCGCGTCGATAAGACCGGGCGAATTGCTGCACGTTACGCCATGCTTGGCCGCCAATCCACTGCGCGGCAGCACTAGGCCGGCGTGGCCGTCGGGGATGGCGATACTCAGTCCGGTGCCCACCAGCGCTCGGCCACCCCCGGCCCGCAACGTGCACGTCTCCACCGCCACCAAATCACAGCCCGCGTCGCCTTCGTTGGCGTATCGGGGAGGTACGGCATCGTCATGGAGCACTTTGACCGGGATTTCCATTGCCCGAAGGCTACCGGCCAGGTTGCCACCCGAGAACGGGCGCCGTTTACTATTGTTCCAACGTGCTGGTGTGGATGGACCTAGAGATGACGGGCCTCGAACCGCAACGTCACGTCATCGTAGAAATCGCCACCATCGTCACCGACGACAATCTGGTCTTCGTCGCCGAAGGCCCCGATCTGGTCATTCACGCCACGGCCGAGGAACTCCTGCACATGGGCGAGTTCGTAACCGAGATGCACACGAAGTCGGGGCTGATCACTCAGATTCAGGCTTCGACCGTGTCCGTGGCCGACGCCGAAACGGCCACCCTGGATTTCTTACGACAGCACATTGCCGACGCGCGCACGGTACCGCTCTGCGGCAACTCCATTGGCACCGACCGGCGCTTCCTGCAGGACTACATGCCCACCCTCGAGGCCTTCTTTCATTACCGCAACGTTGATGTTTCGACCGTCAAGGAATTAGCTCGTCGCTGGTATCCCGAGGTGCTCGACGCCGTGCCCGAAAAGGAGAGCGCCCACCGGGCCCTAGACGACATCAAGGAGTCCATCGCGGAGCTCGCGTTCTACCGCGCCCACCTGTTCAGGTCCCCGCCGAGCACCAACTAGGGCCCGTGAGCGAGTCCCCCCTCTCGCTGAGCGACGCGGACGCCCAGATGACCGCGCCAGGACAGATGTTCGAGACTGATCGGAGCACCATCAACGGCGTCGTGATGACGATATGGAAGCACGCGCCCGCCAATTTGCGCCACGTATTCGACCTCTCACTAGTCCACGCCACGCGCGAGTTCATGGTGTACGAGGGACAGCGTTTCACCTTCGAAGAGCACTACCGCATTGCCTCGACCTTCGCGCACCGCCTGGTCGACCTCGGTATCACCAAGGGCGACCGGGTTGCCATCATCGCGCGCAATCTGCCCCAGTGGATCACGTCTTTCTGGGGCGCCACGATCTGCGGCGCCGTGGTGGTGCCGCTCAACGCCTGGTGGTCGAGCGATGAACTGGTATACGGGCTGGCCGATTCGGGCACCAGGGTCGTGATCGTGGACGAAGAGCGTCTCGAACGCGTCCGTCAGTCACTCGACGGACTCAGCGAACTTTCGACGGTCATCGTTATTAGCGACGACCCCTCGCGTCCGGTCCAATTGGGCGAGGCGCATTCACGAGTGCGGATCGCGAGCTATGACGACGTCCTGGGCGGCGTCGATCCGTTGTCGAGCCCGCCGGACGTTGCCATCGAAGCCGACGACGACGCCACGATGTTCTACACCTCGGGCACCACCGGCAAGCCCAAGGGCGCGGTCGGTACCCATCGCAACGCCATCACCAACTTGATGAACATGTTTTACGTGGCCCGGCGCCAGGCACTGCGCTTTGACATCGGGTCGCTCGACGCCACCGAGAGCGTTCCCAGTTCGTTCCTGTTAAACGTGCCGCTATTTCACGCCACCGGCTGCCTGTCAGTCATGATCCCCAACACCGCCGCCGGCGGCAAACTGGTCATGACCCACCACTTTGACGCGCAGCAATCGCTCGAATTGATTGCCGCCGAGCGCTTGACCCACATCGGCGGCGTGCCCACGATTGCCATGCAGATACTCGACCACCCGAACTTCAGGGACTACGACACGTCGAGCGTTCGAAGCGTCTCCTACGGTGGGGCGCCGGCCCCACCTGAATTGGTCAAGCGCATCTGCGCCGCCTTCGAGCTAGGCCAGCCCGGCAACGGCTACGGACTCACCGAGACGTCGGCCGCCGTCGCGATGAACGCCGGGGCAGATTACGTTGCCAAGCCCGAGAGCTGTGGTACACCGCTGCCGGTGTGCCAAGTAGTGATCGTGCCCGAGGGCTTCGAGGGCGACGAGCCCACGAGCGACCTCGCTCGAGGACCGGACGTCGTGGGCGAACTGTGGATCAAGGGACCCAACGTCGTACGCGGCTATTGGAACCGACCCGACGCCACTGAGAAGACCTTCACCAAGGGCTGGCTGCACAGCGGCGATATTGCGCGCATCGACGACGACGGTTTCATCTACATCGTCGACCGTGCCAAGGACATGATTATCCGAGGCGGCGAAAACGTCTACTCCGTGATCGTCGAGGCCGCCATCTTCGAGCTGGCCGAGGTGGCCGACTGCTCCGTGGTCGGCCTCCCCCACCCCGTGCTGGGTGAGGAAGTGGCGGTCGTCATTGTGCTGCGCCCGGGCCGGATACTCGAGGCCGAGGAAGTAGCGCGACACGTGGCCCATCGTCTCGCCCGATTCTCGGTGCCCACCCGGATCTTCTTTCGCGCCGAGGCGCTGCCGCGAAATCCCCAGGGCAAGGTCCTCAAGCGCGAGTTGCGAGACTCCCTGGTCGAACTGGTGGGCTGGCCCGCGTAGGCCCTGGCCAATAAGAGGGGCGGCCGCCCGAGGCGGCTGCTCTTAACTCTGGGCTGCTACTTGTTCGGTTGTGGCGTCACGCGCAGGTAGTCCTTGACCTTGGTAAAACCTTTGGGGAACTTTGTCACGGCGTCTTCGTCGCTGATTGAATTGACGATGATGACGTCGCCGCCATCGACCCAGTTTACCGGAGTGGCCACCGAGTAGTTGGCGGTGAGCTGGAGCGAGTCGAGCACCCGCACGATCTCGTCGATATTGCGCCCCGTCGATGCGGGGTAGGTCAGCGTGAGTTTCACCTTCTTGTCGGGGCCGACAACGAAGACGCTGCGAACAGTGAGAGTGTCGTTCGCGTTGGGGTGCACCATGTCGTAGAGATCGGCCACCTTTCGTCCCTCGTCGCCAATCAACGGGAAGTTGAGCTCGGTGCCCTGGGTCTCGGCGATGTCGGCCTTCCACTTCTCGTGCGACGCGACGTCGTCAACCGAGACACCGATGATCTTGGTGTTGCGCTTGTCGAAGTCACCCTTGCGAGCCGCGAAGCCGCCCAGTTCGGTGGTGCAGACGGGCGTAAAGTCCTTCGGGTGCGAAAAGAGGATGCCCCAACCGTCGCCGAGCCACTCGTGAAAGTTGATGGTTCCTTCGGTGGTCTCCGCCGTAAAGTCGGGGGCCACGTCGCCGAGGCGAATCGCCATGTGCCTGCTCCTTGAATGAAAAATGTCAGTCCCTTGACTGAACTTCACCACTGTAATAGCAAATTCCACAATGGCAACAATATCCAGTTTAATTGTAGATTTTGGTCTGGACGCTAACCAAAGCCTGTGAAACTGGCACCATGGTCGAATTGCGCACGCCGACGGTCGCCGCCTTCGACCTCGACGGCACGCTCACCGAGGGTGGAAGCGTCTTCACGTGGCTGCGCCGATTGACCGGCTCGCCGGCCGTTTTTCGAGCGGCCCTGCGCCTCGCCGTGCCGCTGTTCGTGGGCGCGCTGCGCAGCGGCGCCCGCGCCGACGCGGCCAAGGAACGACTCTTTCGCTCGCTGCTCGCCGGGCGCAACGTGCACGAAGTAAACGCCGCCTCGCGCGAATTCGCCCTCGAGCACCTCGCCCGAAAAGGCCGACCCCAGGTATTGGCGCGACTCAATTGGCACCTCGAGCAGGGCCACGACGTGGTCGTCGTGTCGGCCTCGCCCCAGATGTACGTAGACGAGGTCGCCCACGTTTTGCAGGCGTCCGGCGCCCTGGGCACCCGCCTTGGTGTTGATCCGCTCGACAAGTTGACCGGGGGCTATTTGGGCAAGAACTGTCGGGGCAGCGAGAAACTGCGCCGACTCACCGAGTGGATCGAGCAGCGCAACTACGCCGGCGAGCCAGTCATCTTCGCCTACGGCAACTCGCGCGGCGACAAGCGCCTGCTGGGCGCCGCCGCCCACCCCTTTAACGCGGGCCGACTTGGCAAGCTGGGCGCGTTACGCCGCTTTCCTCGAGTGGCGCGCGACTGACGTCACTGCTGTTGAATCAGGGCGCCCAACTCCACGATGCCGCCCTCGCGACCGTCGTAGATCACTTGAATGGTGGCGCCCTGTTCCTTCCACGCGATCACCGTATTGCCGTGGCTGTCCACGATACCCACGTTCACGTCGTATAAACCGTCGAGTAACGGGATCTGGGCCAGGTCCACGCCCACTCGGTTCGTACCCGGACGCAGGTTGACCGGGGAACCCTGGGCGTCGCTGCGGCTGACCAGCAGTCCGTCGCGCGTAAAGATCTCGAGCACGAAATTACCGCTGTAGGCGGTCTCGGACGTGATGTTCACGTCGAAGTGCATGCCGGCTCCGCTGCGCACGTCAAAGGAACCCGACGGCGTGGTGATGGCGTCGATCGAGACATTGGACTGCACCCCGGCTCGGTCGTGCTCGATCGCGTTGTCCAGCAGGTGCTCACGAAAGATGCGCAGCGACTCCTGCACCGGGCCGTCGGCGATGAGATGACCGGCGTCGAGCACCAGGGCCCGGTCGCAGACGGCCCGCACTTGATCGGCCTGGTGGGTGACGAGCAGGATTGAGCGGCCCTCTTCTTGGAAACGGCGGATGCGGTCGAGACACTTGGCCTGAAAGCGCTCGTCGCCCACCGCCAACACCTCATCGACCACCAAAATGTCGGGGTCGACGTTGACGGCCACCGCGAAGGCGAGGCGCACGTACATGCCGCTCGAATAGAACTTCACCTGGGTGTCGATGAACTGGTCGAGTTCGCTGAAGGCCACGATGTCGTCGAAGATGCTGTCGATCATCTTGCGAGAAAAGCCCAGCATCGCGCCGTAGAGATAGACGTTGTCGCGGCCCGAGAGCTCATGCTGAAAGCCGGCGCCCAACTCCAACAGTGCCGCCAAGCTTCCGCGCAGGCGAATCTCGCCCGTGGTTGGTTGCAAGACGCCGCAGATGCACTTGAGCAACGTCGACTTGCCTGAGCCGTTCTGGCCGACGATGCCTACCGTCTCGTTGTCCGAGATCTTGAAATCGATGTCGACGAGCGCGCTGAAGAGTTCCGTGGTGCCGGACTTGGGGTGCAGGAGTCGCTCCTTGAGGGACTTATGGCGCTCGTGGTGGATCTTGAACTGTTTGGAGATGTTGCTGACTTCGATGACCGTGGTCATTACAGCTCTGACTCAAAATTTCCCTCGAGACGACCGAAGATGCTCAGCGACACCAAGAACAGCACCACCATCACGCCGAGCATGGCCACGTTGAGGAAGAAAAAATGCGACACCGACCAGGTGGGCAGGATCTGCAGCGTCGGGTAAGGGGCCACGGTGGAGACGACGTGGGTGGTGACGTAGAACACGCGCTGAAAAGTCAGCACGATCAGGGTGATGGGGTTCAAGAAGTAGAGCAGGGCGATGCCGTGACGGTGGAGCTTCAACGAGATGGTGTTCTCGTAGCTGTAGACAATCGGCGTGAGGTAGAACCACAGCATCAACATCACTTCCATTAAATGCTTGATGTCGCGCAAGTAGACGTTGAGCGCGGACGTGACCATGGCCACCGACGCAGTGAAAAAGTAGAGCGCGGCGAACGAGATGGGCAGTATCCACATGTAGTTCCAGGCCGGGGCGTGGCCCACAATCAGCAGTACCAGCGCCAGCACGCCGAGCTGGATGAAGAAGTACACCACCGATGACCCGACGTTGGCCAGCGCCAGGATCTCGCGCGGGAACGAGACCTTCTTGACCAGCGAGGCCCGGTCGACGATGACGCCGGTGGCGGTGTTAATGGCCGTTTGGAACAGGTTCCAGACCACCAGACCCGAAAAGAGATAAATGAAGAAGTTGGGAATGCCGTTCTTAAGGACGACTGAAAAGACCAGGAAGTAGATGCCGAGGGTCATCGCGGGCGCGAGCATGGACCAGAAGATGCCCAGCACCGAACTCTTGTACTTGATTCGGATGTCCGATGTGATCAGGCTGGTCAGCAATTCTCGTCGGGTAGCGAGGTTGCGTAGCCGGGTCAAGAGATTGGGTCTAGCGCTCAAGACACGCACGGGGGCGTCCTCGATTGGACGCCGCGGGACCCCCGCCGACGTGGCGTTATCCACTAGACCCCTTGACGAATCGCCGAACGATCGATTACCGCGTCAATGAAGCCGTACTCCAGCGCCTCTTGCGCGGTGAACCAGCGGTCGCGGTCCGAGTCAGCTTCGATTCGCTCCACCGTCTGACCGGTGTGAAAGGCAATGCGTTCGGCCAGCACGTTCTTGGAGTAACCAATCTGTTCGGCCTGGATCGCGATGTCCGACGCCTGACCCTGCATGCCGCCCATGGAGGGCTGGTGCATCAAGATACGGCTGTGCGGCAGCGAAAACCGTTTGCCCGGGGTTCCCGCGCACAGCAAGAACTGACCCATCGAGGCGGCGATGCCCAGGCAAATGGTTCGGATGTCGCAGTTGACGTACTGCATCGTGTCGTAAATCGCGAGTCCGCTGAAAACAATGCCGCCGGGTGAGTTGATGTACAGGCTGATGTCCTTGTCCGGGTCCTCCGCCTCGAGCAGCAAGAGTTCGGCGCAGATTCGGTTGGCGGAGTCCTGGTCCACTTCGGTGCCCAAGAAGACAATGCGCTCACGGATGAGCCGCTGGGCTAGATCATTTGGGCCGTATCCTTCGGCTCTGGAGTAGTTATTCATGCGACCAATCTAACGTGCGAGACCGTGAACTCTTCGCCAGAGCACGTAGAATGAGGACTCTTGCGGGCGTGGCGGAATTGGCAGACGCGCTGGTTTTAGGTACCAGTTCTTCGGAGTGTGGGTTCGAGTCCCTCCGCCCGCACCAAGTTTTCGTCAGTGCCTGGCTATTGTCCGCGTCGTCTGCTAGCGTGGTATTTGCTGTTTTGCCGCATTTTGCGGTGGAGACCGATTCGACTGTGACATATCGAGTTGGGCTCATCTCAACTCGTAGGAGTCATATGTCTGTGCCCTTTGCCGACCTCGGCGTGCCATCGAACCTCGTAGAACGCCTCGCGGCTCGTGGTATCACTGAAGCCTTCCCCATCCAGGAGGCCGCTATCCCCGACGCGCTCGCCGGCCGCGACGTCGTGGGAAAGGCCATCACTGGTTCGGGTAAGACCCTGGCTTTCGGGCTGCCGCTCATGGCTCGTCTCACCAAGGCGCGCCCGCGCAAGCCCGTCGCACTGGTGCTGGTGCCCACCCGTGAACTGGCCGCCCAAGTGCAAAAGGAGTTGGCCCAACTGACCGACGACCGTGGTCGCCGGGTCATCTGCATCTACGGTGGCACCTCCTACAGCGTCGCGCGCAAGGCCCTCAACTTCGGCGTCGACGTCGTGGTGGCCTGTCCCGGTCGACTAGAGGACATGCTCGAGCAGGGCGCCCTCGACCTTTCGTCCACAACCACGGTGGTAGTCGACGAAGCCGACCGCATGGCCGACATGGGCTTCCTGCCCGCCGTTCGTCGCATCATCGGTGCCACGGCGCGCGATCGCCACGTGATGCTCTTCTCCGCCACCATGGCACCCGACATCAAGTCGCTCATCAAAGAGTTCACCCACGACGCCGCGATTCACGACGTGGTGGGCGACGAAGCCCCCAACGACGTGGACCACTTCTTCTGGCGGGTGCCGCGCGATCAACGTCCCCAAATCACCGCGGACATCGTTGAGGAGTACGAGCGCGCCATCATCTTCACTCGCACCAAGCACGGGGCCGACCGCCTCGCGCGTCAACTTGAAGAGCGCGGCATCTCCGCCGTGGCGCTGCACGGCGACCGCACCCAGGCCCAGCGTGAGCGCGCTTTGCGCAGCGTGAAGAACGGGCAGGTCCGGGTCCTCGTCGCGACCGACGTCGCCGCCCGTGGCATTCACATTGAACTCTTACCCGTAGTCGTGCACTACGATCCGCCCGCGCAGGCCAATGACTACCTGCACCGTTCGGGCCGTACTGGCCGTGCCGGTGCGACCGGGGCCGTCATCTCACTCGTCGGCGAAGACGTCATTGGCCAGGTCAAGCGCCTGCAAAAGGCACTCGGCATTGCCCAGTCCTTGGAAACTCGCGACGACGCACCCGCCATCCGACTGGGCTTCGTGGATGACGTCATTGCGTCAGAGCGGCTCGACGACCGTGGTGGCAAGGGTCGCTCCGAACGGCCAACGTCGCGCGATCACGAGCGTGGACCGCGAAACTTCGAGCGTCGTGAGCCGCGCGAACGCGCATCGTTCGATCGCGCCGAGCGTCCGGCCCGCAGCGACCGCAATTTCGCTGACCGCCCTACTCGACCGAGTCGCGGTGCCGACGACCGTGTGCGCAGCGACCGTCCCTTCGCGCCGCGTGCAGCGAGTACTGAGCGAGCACCTCGCAGCGACCGCGGCTTCGTCGAACGTGGACCTCGAGTTGAAAGAGGCTTCAACGAGCGTGCGCCACGTCCAGAGCGCCCCAGCGAACGCCAGGCGCCTCGCTTTAACGACCGCGCCGCCACACCGCGTGGTGGTCAAAAGGATAAGGAAGCAGTCGTCAGTTTTTTCAATGATTCCAAAGGCTTCGGCTTCGCCAGCGACGACAAGGGCGACGATCTCTTCATCCACTTCTCGAGCATCCAGGGTGACGGATTCAAATCGCTGAGCCAGGGTCAGACGATCACGTTCGAAGAGTCAACGGGACCCAAGGGCCGCGAAGCGCGCAACGTGCGTGTCGTGGGCGGAGGACGCCAGCGCCGCTAGAGAATCGCCCTCGAAACACAAGGACCTCGACCTTTTGGTTCCTCGTGCCCGACAGCTGACGACAACACTGACGTACGTCGAGGTGCCACGTCACCGCGTCGTTCGAATGTTTGCAATCGGGATTGGCCATCGCCAAGCCTCCCAAGACGTCCGCTACAATCTCCTGCCATGTCCGACAAGCCATTCGTTGAACCGCACCTCGGTCCCGCGCCCGACGACTTAGAGGTCGAAGAGATCATCGTTGGCGAAGGTGACGAGGCCCGTCCCGGTCAAACGGCCGTCGTCCACTACGTCGGAGTCGCGGCGTCCAACGGCGAAGAGTTCGACGCGTCGTGGAATCGCGGTGACGCGTTCTCGTTCCCCCTCGGAGCCGGCCACGTGATCGCCGGATGGGATCGCGGTGTCGTTGGTATGAGGATCGGCGGTCGGCGCCGCCTCGTCATTCCCGCCCACCTAGGGTACGGTGAACGCGGGGCCGGTGGCGTCATCGCGCCCGGTGAGACATTAATATTCATCGTTGACCTGATCGAGTTGCGTTAGTTCAACGGTTGAGCGACGAGTCGATAGCCAGCATCCGCTGGTAGTCGCCGTAACGCTCGCAACAAATCTCCGCGAGAAGTCGCAGGCGGTCGTTGGGGTCATTGAGGCCCAGCACCTTGAACTGATCGAGGGTCGACATCGGCGTCATCGAGCAGAGCTGCCAGCTGCGCACCTTAGAGTCCGCGTCCATGGCGCAGTTGGACTGGATGCACTCGTCGGCGTTGACCTCGCTCTGTAGGGCGCGCAGGGCGCGCACCGTCGATTCCGTCATCTTTAACAGAGCTGGCTCGATGCCGCAGTCAACGCAGAGCCGCTCGCGCACCATGGCTCGCGGGTACGGCGCGTCCTCCAGCCACGTCGTGACCTCACAGCAGTGCACCCCTTCGATAAGGATCAACGTGCGCCCATCGGAAAAAGGCTGGGCAGCCAAGACTTCGACGACGGTGCCAATCGAAAGACGTTCGTCACCCCCTCCCACTTCGGACCCTCGAGCAATCAAGCAAGTACCAAAGCGCCGTTCCTGGCCGAGGTCAGCCAGCAGTCTCTGGTAGCGGTCTTCGAAGACGTACAAACCCAACTGCTGATGAGGAAAGACAACCATGCCCAAGGGAAACATCGCAAGCTCTCGACTGGTCACTTTTCCAGCCTAAAGGTGAACGTTGGGTGAACGAACTTATCGAGAAGCAAGTTCTTCGACGAGCGCGCGCAGGGCGCGGGCGCGATGCGACACCACGTTCTTTTCTTCCTCGGACAGTTCGGCCAACGTTCTTCGGTCGACGCCGCGCAGTTCAAAAACTGGGTCGTAACCAAATCCCCCCGCCCCCCTAGCGCTCACGGCGATGGTACCCTCCAACTCCCCCTCAACGCTGAACCATTCGCCCTCGGGATAGGCCACCGCAATCACGGTGCGGAATCGGGCCGTACGCGGCTCTGGCGTAAGTGCCAACTCGGCCAAGAGTTTGACAACGTTGTCCTCGTAACTGGCCCGTTCACCGGCGTAGCGTGCGCTTCTGACGCCCGGGTGGCCACCGAGCGCGTCGACGAAGAGACCGGTGTCGTCCGCAATGGCCGCCAGGCCGGTCGCCTGGCTCAGGGCACGGGCCTTCAAGAGGGCGTTGCCCACGAGCGTGTCCTCGGTCTCATCGACCTCGGCCGCGCCGTGAGGTCGGTCCACGAGCTCAACGCCAAGCGGGCCCAGGATTGCGCGCATCTCGTCGCCCTTGTGCACGTTGGCCGTCGCCAGGACGAACTGGGCCATTAGGAGCGAGGCGAGGGCGGCGTTGCCAACACGAAGCGTTGCGCGTCGTGGATCTGCATTATTCCGGCCGCGGCGAGGTCGAGCAGTGCGTCCAACTCCGCGCGGGTGAAGGCCTCCTGCTCGGCGGTTCCCTGAACCTCGACGAAGTGGCCCGAACCGGTCATCACGACGTTCATGTCGGTGCCAGCCCGCGAGTCCTCTTCGTAGGGCAGGTCCAGCATGGGCACGCCGTCGACTATCCCCACCGACACCGCGGCAACCAGGTCGCTCAAGGCGTGCTGCTTGAGGTCACCTGATTGGACCAGTCGCGTAATGGCGTCGTGCAGGGCAACGTAGCCCCCACAGATCGCGGCGGTGCGGGTTCCGCCGTCGGCCTGCAGGACGTCGCAGTCAACCGTGATCTGCACGTCGGCGAGCAGTTCCAATCTGGTGACCGTGCGCAGCGACCGACCTATCAGTCGTTGGATTTCCTGGGTACGCCCGGACTGCTTACCCCGGGCCGCTTCGCGGCTCGCGCGCTCGGGCGTGGAGCCGGGCAACATCGAGTATTCGGCCGTGACCCAGCCCCGACCCTTTCCCTTGAGCCAACGCGGCACATCCTCTTCGATCGAAGCAGTACACAGCACCCGGGTGCGACCAAAGCTCACCAGTACCGATCCGGCCGCCATTTCGGTGAAGTCGCGTTCGAAGGTGAGCGGACGGGCCTGTTCAGGGGTTCGCCCATCGGCTCGCAGTTGTGACATGGGTCTCCTCTAGACAGCAAAGTTGCCTTGTAACGGTAGTGGAGATTCCTTGCGCTCAGGGCTAGAAGTAAATGGTCCGCTTGGCGCGTTCAACGACCTGATCAATGTCGTCGCTCCACGCCCCGGTCGACAGATACTTCCAGCCGTCGTCGGGAGCCATCGTCACGATGGTGGCCGCCTCGTCGTCGGCGACCGACGCGGCGCACTTCACCGCACCGGCCATGATGGCACCCGACGAGATTCCGACAAAGAGACCGACCTCGGTCAGGCGCCGGGTCCACTCGATTGACTCCCTCGGTCGCACCACGACCTTGCGGTCCAACAGCTCCGTGCCTCGGTTGTCGACGAAGATGGGCGGCACGTAGCCGTCGTCGAGGTTACGCAGCCCGTCGACCATCTCGCCGCTGGGCGGTTCCACGGCCCAGATCTGCACGTCGGGCCTGTGCTGCTTAAGGTACTTGCCCACCCCCAACAGGGTGCCCGAGGTACCCAGCCCCGCCACGAAGTGCGTGATCTCGGGCGCGTCGGCGAGTATCTCGGGGCCGGTGTGGTTGAAGTGCGCGGCGGGGTTGGCCGGATTGGCGTACTGGTAGAGGAAGATCCATTCAGGGTGCACTTCGCTCAATTGTTGGGCCAGTCGCACCGCACCGTTGGAACCTTCGCTACCCGGCGAATCAATGATCTCGGCGTTCCAGACCAAGAGGAGTTGACGTCGTTCGGGCGATACGTTGGTTGGCAGCACGACCTTCAAGTGATAGCCACGCAATCGGCACACCATGGCGAGCGCAATGCCCGTGTTGCCCGAGGAAGGCTCGAGCAGGACCTGATCGGGCTTACCCGGTACCAAGAGACCGTCGCGTTCGGCCGCTTCGATGAGGCTCAGCGCGATCCGGTCCTTCACCGATCCGGCGGGATTGCGACCCTCGAGCTTGGCGAGAATCGTGACGTTCGCCTTGGGTGAGAGCGCGCTGACGTCGATTATCGGAGTGTTGCCAATGAGTTCAAGTATCGACGCGTAACGCGCCACTAACCAGCTCCACCGGCGACCGCCGGCAGCAGGGTGATCTCGTCGTCGTTGAGCACCGGGGTGTCCACTCCCCCGAGGTATCGAACATCATCGTCGTTGACGTAGACATTGAGGAAGCGGTGCAGGGTCCCGTCGTCGTTGAGTAGTTGACCTTTGGCCGCTGGGTAGGTGTTCGTCAAGTCGTCCAGTACTGCGCCCACCGTGGCGCCTTCAACCTCCACGGTGGTGGCGCCACCCATGGTGGGGCGAAGCACGGTAGGAATTCGCACGGTTGCCGACATCACTGACCTTTCGACTCGGTTGACCAATTCATGACCAACTTGGTCAAATTTAGCAGTACCGACCGGGAACGTGCCCTACGCCTCTTTTGGCGCTCGATAAAAGGTCAGGAGCTGCAGCGCCGCGCCACCCAGGCCGAGCGCCAAAGTGACGATCAGATTGGTCGCCGTGGTCCACAGCGCAAAAATCCTCCACACGTGATCGAGGGAATATCGCCCCGCGCCCAACGTCCCCAGCGCCAGCGCCATCACCGACAGACCAAGGCAGTACTCCATCCCCCCACCCTGGTTGGTAATCATGAATCCATTCTTGCGGTGCACCGTGACGATCGCTACCACCATGAGGGCGAGCAACCCGGCGCACGCGAGCGGGGTCAACACTCCCAGCGTCAACAACACGCCGACCCCCAGCTCGGTCGTCGACGCCATCACGGCGTTCAGCCGACCCGGCTTCATGCCGATGCGGTCAAACCAGCCAGCCGTGCCGGCGAGCTTGCCGCCACGAAACACCTTGCGATAGCCGTGCGTGAAGATCGTGGGGCCCACGTACAGGCGCACGATGAGCAGCATCAGGTTGATCGCCGTCGGGTAGGACACCCTCGTGCTAACGGTGATGAGGTTCATCGGTCTCCTTCGTCAATCTTGAGTTTGGCAAATTGTCCACGCCGCGCCTAGCGCACGTCCACCGTTTCCTCCTCCACCGACCCCTGGTCGACGTGGAAACTCCTCACCACGGTGGGCACGTCTCGCAGTGACACCAGCACGTAGTGCCACTTCGGATCGGGGGCCAAGTCAATGTCGGTGGGGCTGGGGTAGGCCTCTGAATGTGTGTGCGAATGAAAGACGCCCATGACCTCGAGACCCTCCTCGTCGGCCCGTCGATAGGCCCGCAACAAGTCTGCGCTGTCGATCTCGTAGCGTTTGGCCGAGTCCGCCACGTTGGCACTCGCCACCACTTCAACTACCACGCCTTCGGCGTTGCCGAGCAGCAGCCCGCAGCCCTCGTTGGGTAGCGCCCGGATGCACGTCGCGACCACGGCGTCTCGCTGGGCCAACGTCAGAGTGAGCATTCCGTCACCCTACAGACCACCTCGTGATCGCCACGGCACGGTCGGTACGCTGGTGACATGGCTCGGGCGAAACAAATTCAGGAGCGGCGCGCCAAAATCAAGGTCGACAACCTCAACGGCGACCGCGTGGTCGCCTCCAATCGCCGTGCCCGTCACGACTTCGACATCATCGAGACGCTCGAGTGCGGCATTGTCTTGAGCGGATCGGAAGTGAAATCACTTCGCGAAGGCAAGGCGCAAATCGCCGAGAGTTTTGCGCGCATTGACGACGCGGAACTATGGCTCTTTGGCATGCATATTCCCCCGTGGGGCTTCGCCGTTGGTTTTGGCAGTCACGATCCGGACCGCAAGCGCAAATTGCTCGTGCACCGCCGCGAACTGAATCGCCTGAACGACAAGACGCGGATGCAGCCCCTCACCCTCGTGCCGCTGAAGTTGTACTTCAAGGACGGTCGCGCCAAGGTCGAACTGGCCCTGGCCAAGGGCCGCCAATATCAGGACCGTCGAGAGGCCTTGAAACAGCGCGACGCCGAACGCGAAATCGCGCGCAGCGTGCGCAACAACGAAAAGTTTGGATAGTGCCAATGGGTGCTGGACCGCCTAACGCCCGCCGGCAGTAGCGGAGAGGTCTATTTAGGAACCACTGGCACGTCACACCGATCCGGTACCGTCCCTTTCGTGGAACAGCCTTATCAAATGCGAGCGGTGGTGGTGCCTCTTGATCCCACGCCTTCTCAAGAGCAACTCCTGCGCAGCTATTGCGGCGCGGCGCGCTTCGCCTACAACTGGACCATTGGTTTGGTGAAGGAAAACCTGGACGTGAGGACGCGTGAACGCGAGCAGGGTCTTGGTGAAAGTGACCTCTCCCCGTCCTTATCCTGGACGCCGTATTCGATGACGCCACTGTGGAACTCGCTTAAAGATGACGTTGCTCCGTGGCACCACGACGTCACCATGCACGCATTCCGCAGTGGCGTGACCAACGCGACGGTAGCGCTCAAGAACTTTTCCGAGTCCAAGGGTGGCGTGCGCCAAGGCCGATCCGTCGGGTTCCCGAAGTTCAAGAACCGTCACTCGAAGCAGTCGGTGACCTTCACCGAGACCCGCACGCAGTGTGGATGGTTCACGGAGAACTCACGTCACGTGCGCCTCGTCCTTCCCCGACGAGCGGCTGATCCCCGAATTGTCCGGCGTCGTGAGCAGCTCCAGTGGATCCACACCACCGAATCACTGCGACGTCTCAAGGAGAAGGTTGACTCGGGCGACTGGACCGTGCTGTCGGTCACGATGTCGTTCACCGGTGGGCACTGGCAGGCCTCCTTCTCGGTGCGTCAATTGGTCTTGCCGGCAATTGCTCCAAAGAAACGTCTAGGGCCGCTCGTTGGAGTGGATCTCGGGGTCAAGTATCTGGCCACGCTTTCGGTCCCGGTTTCCGGCGTCAGTGACGAGAACGGGCACGTGGCCAACCCCCGTCACCTCGACGCCGAACTCGAACGGCTCGCGAGGCTCAACCGCCAACTGGCTCGCTGCGTCAAAGGCTCGAAGAACCGCGCCAAGATCCTCAGGCGCCGGCAGCTCCTCTACGGTCGGATCAGCCGGACCCGTGACCTCTACTTGCATCGACTTTCCGCCACGCTCGCGAGCAGCTTCGAGACCGTCGTGCTCGAGGATCTAGACGTTACGGGCATGGCCAAGAAGTCGAAGACCTCAACGCACGGTCGGTCGCGCTCGATCCTCGACGCCAGCTTCTACGAGCTGCGTCGCCAACTCACCTACAAGGCCAACGACCGTGGTCACCGCGTGATCACAATCGACCGGTTCTACCCCTCTTCAAAGATGTGCTCTCACTGTGGCGAGACGAAAGCCAAGCTCGCCCTCAGTGATCGGGTCTTTGAGTGCAGTACCTGCGGTATTCGTCTCGACCGGGACGTCAACGCCGCACGCAACATCCACCGAGAGGGTCTACGCCTGCTCGGTAACGAAACAACCGTCGCGGGGCACCAACCCGAGACGTTAAACGCTGACTCGAGGGACCGGAAGACCAGAGCACCCAGGTGTGATGGCGGGGACCGTTACCAGAGCAGAACCACGCAGCCAATCAAAGAGTCGTTACATTCGGCGTAGGTAGTGGAAAGGGTGGTGGCAACGCCGCCTGGGGTTGGTCAGTGGTTCATACGCTGACTGGTCATGTGTAGGCTGGTGTATCGGCCAAATGGTCGTGCTTTATACGAGGGGATGAAAGGTTTCGACGATAGTCATTGAGGTGAAAGAAGCGAGCCGTGGTCTCCGGAACCACGTTAAAGAGCCGGAACAAAAATAAACGCCAAGCCTCAGCTTGCGTTTGCTGCTTAGGTAGCAACGTCCGCCTAGACCCAGCCCTGCGGTTTAGATATCGGGCGTCATAAAAGTAGGGCTTACCTTCGAAACTCGTTAGTGGTTTCAAAGAGACAACTCAGCTAACTACGGAGTGACATCGGTGCTAGCAACAATGTCACTCCCGACAATCCCCTGCTAGCTGCGCTCGGAGAAGAATCACTGAAAAGCTATCGGACCTGGGTTCGATACCCAGCATCTCCAAGGAAGCCCGGAATCCTCCGGACTTTGTTGGAGATGAAATAACCTCGCGATCCATGTCGTTCACGCGATCTCAAATCGTGACATAGATTCAACCGGATGGCGGTCGCGCGTTCAAGGACACTGTGGCTCGTAATAGGCGCGCTCATGATTGCACTTCTTTCATCGAGCCTGACGTACACATTTACGGCCCACGGTACTGCGGTGCCGACCGCTCCTTCCGTCGCGCGTTGCGGACAGTTCCAGCTGCAGACGGCCAGCCTTCAGGACGTCGGCGCTGGCGGCACCGACGCCTACACCATCGTCATTTTGAACACCAGCCGTCACTCGTGCTCGTTGAAGGGCTTCGCCACGCTTACGTTTCACAACCAATGGACATCGGCCATTCACGCCACCGTCCGCCATCGGCCCTCGATGCTATTTAAAAGACCCAAGCCGAGACTGGTGGTCGTGGCCCCGGGAGCAAGTGCCTCCTTCGCCATCAGTTATTCCGAGGAGTTCACCCCACGACACGACGGAAATCGATCGTGTCTCGCGACGGGCGTCAAAGTTCTGGTTCGCCGCCTGAGTAAGAACACTTTTGAATACGTATCGCACATCAACATTGATTTATGCCTCGCCGGCCATGTGGTGTTGATCACACCCATCGATGCGGGAGCCGTGCCCCAGTATCAATAACGTTCATACTTCCGTGCACGACGTATTCCTAGCGCGTGGCGAGACGCTTAAAGAAATGTCGATGAATGACTCGCTCCGGGCTGCGCGGCTAGGAGCTCATCTCGAGGGGATTGACCAACGACGTCACCTACGCCAGCGAAATCAACGCGAGCGCAGTGGTGCCCATCCTTAAAGATGCCGCCTTCCGAGCTGACGACAACGAACATAAACGCTACGGTGTCCAGCGACGTTGCGGACCTAATTACCGTTGCCCAAAATGAGAAGTTTCCTTCGCGGCGCACTTTTGTTGTGCCAGAATCCACAGCATGGCCTACCTGCTCGTCGCTGTCGCCGGAGCGCTTTTCGGCGGAGTTGATCAGTATCTCGGTAGTCTTTCGGCCCACCCGTGGCTGGTCGACGCCAGTTTGCTGTCCGCGCCGTGGCTGGCGCTCCCCTTCGTCTTCGGTTGCACCCAGGGTGGACGTAAGCGCGCCATCTCGATTGGCTGTATCGCCACCGCCTCGGCGTTGCTCGGTTACTTCGTGATGACGCTCACGCCAATGGAGGGCGTCCATCTCGATGGCAGCGCCGCGCCAATCCTTGCCCTACTCCATTCGGAATTACCAATGATGGTGGGTGCGGTGTTCACGGCCCCGCTGTACGGCTACCTCGGCTACCGGTGGAGAACCAATAGGGATTGGTTGAGCGCGGCTCTCGTCGGCGGCGCGGTGTGCCTCGAACCCCTCGCCACCGCCGCGGACGGGCGACTCCCCCATATGAGCGAAGTCTGGATCAGCGAAGTGCTCATGGGTCTCGTCATGTGGGGCTTCTTTTTGTGGAGCGGATTGATGTATCGAAGTCACGCTCGTGGGGCCGCCTGAATCAAGGAACCGGGCACGACGTTCCTGCAGGGCCAAGGTCCCGAGCTTTCGCTCCTAGGCGACAACCGAGAGGCAGCCGGGGTCCGATTCCAGCGGATCGCCGGTAGCGGCGTAGGCTCTCGCCCGAGATCCACCACAGAGTTGCGCGTACTCGCAGGTTCCACAGGCACCCTTGAAGGCCGCATTGCGTATTTGGCGCAGCAGGGGATTGCACCGGTAGATGTCGGCCAAACTCTGCGTGCGCACGTTGCCAAGGCGCACGGGCAGGAAACCGGAGGGGTAGACGTTGCCGTTGGCCGCGACAAAGATGACTCCCTTGCCGTCGCGCGTGGCCGCGGTGGTCGTGCGCGCGGGTCCGCTTGGTTCGCCGAGTTGGCTTACCAGTCGATCGCGTAGGCGCGCGTAAAGCGGACCGGTGGATTCGATCACCGTCCGCGCGTGCAAGGGATCGCGCCGCTGCGCGACAATTCTGCGAAAGAACGGTGCTTCGACGGTGCGCACGGTGAAGCCGTAACTCGAGGCGTCAACCAGGAAATTGCAAATGTCTTCATTCTCTCGGGGCGAAGACGCGATTACCTCGGTGCCTCGACCGGTGGCGATGAGAAAGAAGACCTCCCAAATGTCCACCCCCATCTCGTGCATCAGGACCGCAACATCGGCGAGTTCCTCCAGGTTAGGGGCCATCACGGTGGTGTTGATCTGGACCGTGAAGCCGCATCGCTTGAGCGTGGCCACGGCCTTCAAGGTGTCGTTGAAATGTCCAGGCACGCCGCGCACCTCGTCGTGCGTCTTGGCGCTGGCGCCGTCGAGGCTCAACGACACCGTCTTGACGCCGTGCTGACGCAGTGCGTGCAAGATGGCGTCAGTGAGCTGGGTCGTTACCGAAGGAGCCACGGCCACCGGTACGCCGCACTCGGCGGCGTAGGTGACGAGTTCAATAAGGTCCGGTCGCTTGAGACAGTCGCCGCCGGTGAGGATGAGAATCGGACGGGGTCGGCCCATGGAGGCCAGTTCGTCTATGAGTGCGCGACCTTCGGCGTCGGAGAGTTCGTCGCGATCCGGTTCCGGCTGCGCACTCGCGCGACAGTGAAAACACGAGAGGTCGCAGGCCTTGGTCATCTCCCAAAAGACCAACAGCGGTCGATCGTCGAAGTGCCGGCGCGCGGCCACCCGACTGATGAGCAGTTCGCTGTGCGGATCAACGCCGGGAAAGATTCTCACGTGTTGAGGCGTGTCGATGGACATTACCATTGGACCTGATTCACGGATTAAGTCTGCGCGCTGAGGGCGGGCGAAACTAGGGACTTAAGTCCTTCGCGACACCGTAAAACACCGACAATCTTTATCGCGGACCAGACTCCGCGCACTCGGGGCTCGGGCAAAAGGGGACCGCGTCGGGTTCTACACTTCCCCTAACTAGAAACTGGAGACGCCGTGAACGAATTTCCCTACAGCGGTGAGTTCGAGATTCATCGGACCCTGCCCGAAGAGGGCACTGACCGCGAGACCATTTTGGCGACACTTTCGACCATGTCGACCCGGGAGAATCCGATCTGGGAGGGCGGCCAGTGTTCGGGCACGATGTACTGCGGGGATCACGACCATTACGACTTCCTCAACGAGGCCTTCTCTCACTTTTCCTACGTGAACTCGCTGCAGCGCGACATGTGCCCGAGCTCGTCCAAGTTCGAAGCCGAGATCATCGCGATGACGCTCGACCTGCTGGGAGCAGCGAACCTCACTCAATCATCTCCCGGCGGACTCGTCACCTCGGGCGGTTCGGGTTCAATCGCCCACGCCGTGCTGGCGTACCGAGAAAAAAGCCAAACGACGAATCGGCCCAATATCATCAAACCCGAAACGGCTCACCCGGCCTTCAATAAGGCGGGCCATCTCTTTGGCGTCGACATGAAAATCGCCCCAGTGGACCCGGTCACCACCCAGGTCGACCTCGACTGGGTGCGAGCCAACATTGACTCCAACACCGTGGCGTTGGTTGGATCGGCCTGCAACTATGGCTACGGGACGGTGGACCCGATACGCGAACTGGGCGCGATTGCCTTGGAACACTCGATTGGCCTGCACGTGGATAGTTGCCTCGGAGGCTTCATCCTGCCCTTTGGCCGCGAACTTGGTTACGACATCGAGCCCTTCGATTTTTCGGTGCCCGGCGTGACCACTATCTCGGCCGACACCCATAAGTACGGCTACGCCCTCAAGGGCACCAGCGTGCTCTGCTTCGCCGATCGGGAACTGCGCGACGGCCAATACTTCTACCTGACGGACTGGTCGGGCGGTAAGTACTGCTCGCCCGGCATGGACGGTTCGCGCTCGGCGGGGCTGTTGGCGGCCACCTGGGCCGCGATGGTCCACCTCGGGCGCTCGGGCTATCGCCGCTACGCCGAGACCATCTTTTCAACCTCGGCCGCGATGCAGGAGGTCGTGCTGACCCACCCGTCGCTGCGCATCGTGGGTCGGCCAAGTTTCCTCTTTTCGTTCACCTCCGACGAGTACGACATCTACTTGGTCAACGACTTTCTGCGCACGCGGGGGTGGCGCCTCAACGGTCAGCAGTACCCGAACGCGCTGCACATGGCCGTGACGCGCCCCCAGACTCAGCCCGTTGTCGTCGAGCGGTGGACGAGCGACTTGGCCGAGGCCGTTGCCTACGCGCTTCTGCATCAGGGCGACGCCGCCCAGTCGGGCGCCATCTACGGCGGTGTCGCCGGGGGGTCGAACGAAGAGGCCGACACCTTTATCAAATTCTTCATGGCTCAGATGATGGACGCGCAACTGGCCATTCCCGCACCTTGACATGAGCTCCGACGAACTTTGCCTCAGTGTTGACCTCGGCACCGGCGGCCCCAAAGTTGGCCTGGTCACCCTGGACGGTGAAGTGTTCGACCACGAGATCCACCACGTGCCCACCCACTTTGGCGCCGACGGCGCCGCGACCCAGGACGCCAACCTGTGGTGGTCGCTAATCGTCGACGCGACCAAGCGCCTCGTGCAACACCATTCGGTCGCTCCCGCACGCGTGAAGGCCGTGGCCATCACCGGCCAGTACGCGTCGACCGTGCCGGTTGACGCGAACGGCCTGCCTACCGGGCCCTGTATCACCTGGCTCGATACTCGAGGCGTGGTGCAGAGTCGTAAGGCGGTGGGCGGATCGGTGCAGGGCTACAACGCGAGAAAGGCGTTGCACTTCATTCGCAAGTCGGCCGGCGCGCCTTCGACGTCGGCGAGCGACCCGGTGGGCCAAATCCTCCATCTTTTGGCCGAAGAGCCCGACGTGGTGGCGAACACCCGTTGGTTCATGGAGCCCGTTGACTACCTCACCATGCGTTTCACGGGCCTCGCGACGGCCACGCACGCCTCACGGCTCGCCCTGTGGATGACCGACACACGACGACTCGATCGCTACGAGTACGACGCCGCGCTACTGGATGCGACCGGTCTGTCCAGTGACCGCCTACCACCGCTGCTGCCCTTCGGCGCGATAATCGGCCCGATCACCGGCGCGGTCGCCGCCGAGCTGGGCCTTGATCGCGAGACCATCGTCATCACCGGGGTACCCGACCTGCACGCCGCCGCCCTGGGTTCGGGCGCCACGGAACCCTTCGCCACGCACCTGGCCCTCTCCACCACGTCGTGGATCAGCTGTCCGGTGTTAAGCAAGAAGACCGATGTGCTTCACTCCATCGCCACGGTCCCCGGCCTCACCAATGACTCCTACCTAATCATCAATAATCAAGAGACCGGCGCGCGCGCCCTGGAGTGGCTGCAGGCAATATTGGTCGGCACCGGCGCGTTGCTGAGCTTTCCCGAACTGACTGCGCTCGCCGCGACGTCGCTCGCGGGCGCCAACGGCGTCATCTTCACGCCCTGGTTGACGGGCGAGCGCTCCCCCGTCGAGGACAAACTGGTCCGCGCGGGCTTCACCAATCTGTCGGTGACGTCGACATCGGCCGACTTGGTGCGCGCGGTCTTAGAGGGCGTGGCCGCCAACAGCGCGTGGCTGTTTCCCTACGTCGAAAAATTCGCCGGCGCCAAATTGTCGCCGGTGCGTCTCCTGGGCGGCGGCGCGCAGTCGACCCTGTGGTGCCAGATCTACGCCGACACCTTGGGTCGCGACGTGTTCCAGGTCCGCGACCCCATGCTGGCCCAGCTGCGCGGCGTCGCGCTCTTGGCTTCGATCTCGCTCGGTCGGCGACACTTGACCGACGTTGCGGCCCTCGTACCGGCGGGCCGAGCGTTTCAACCCGACCCCGAAGTGGCCGGTTCGTACCGATCGCGCACCGGCGAGTTGCCTAGCCTCTACGAGCGTGACCGCAAGTGGCAACGTCGGCGCGACGCCAAGCGCTAGCAATTCACTTGGTGGACGTGACAACGCGTCGCGCTGGTTTCGTCTGAGATTCATTGGTCGAGTCTGCGAAGACTAGTGCTCAGGACCGCGAAAGGTCGAGGAGCTTCGTGACCGTGTTCCAGTTGCGCATGGTGATCGGAACCTTGAGACGGCGGTTGAGGTAGTCGGGCGCTTTGGTAGTCGCCATACCGCCCGGTACATCGAGATAGAGTTCGGCACCGATCACGCTGAATCGCTCCGACTCAAAAAGATCGTGGTCGAGATCCTCGACGTCCCTTTTGGCGGGCTTTTGCGTCATGAATCCCACGAACAGGCGCGACGGGTTGATCACCTCGAAGGGATTGTTCCTGATGACCTTTCGAAGGTCATTGCCAGTTCGCACGGCCACGCTGATGCGAATGTCAAAGCGGGTCGCGATGGCGCGCTCCAATTCACCCGGGTCCGGCACCTCGTCGCTCGCGAAGATCACGTTGCCACTCTGAATGAAGGTACTGACTTCCTCGTAACCGAGCGAGACAAAAAGTTCACGAAGTTGCACCATCGCAATCTTGTTGTTGCCACCGACATTCACGCCTTTTAGCAATCCAACGTACGTAGACACCGCGACTCCTTCCCGCGTCGAGTGTTAGTACGCTACGCCTCCTCGCGTCGCCTCGACGAAAACCTCCCGGCGTCCAGTCTCACGCGGGGCGTCGTGGGAGTACCGATTACACGTTGCTGACCTTCGCACGAGGCGTACCGCGAATCGCCTGTCTCGCGGGGGCTGGCTTCTGGAATGAATTCGCGGGCTACGAAACCAAAACGGGTGCGGTCGTAGTGAGTCAATCCGCTCAGTGGCGGCGAATAGGCGTGAATGCTGAGGGCCGAGGGTCCAGACTCGAAGTTGACATCATGAACGTGGTGTGGTCCGAACGATCCGTGATCGCCCGGACCATAGGTTCTGACCGAAAAGTTCCCGCTATCAGTCGTGCGGTACCGCTCCGTGAGCGTTCCCGCGGCAACCGACATGGCGCCCGAAGATCCGCCGTGATCGTGCCAATCAGTGGGTTGATCGCTTCGCCAGACAAGGACTTTTATTTCGTAGGCGGGCGTCTGAAACAAGAGCAGTGACCAATGGGGCGAGCCATCGTTGATCACGAGGTCCTCGAAGAGATCACTCCTCGCCGAGACCACTCGGGTCGCTTTCTCCAATTCACGCGGGCTGAGGCGATCATCGCCGAAACCGAGTCCCTCGAGGAGACCTCGTAGCTGCTCGGCCCGGGCATGCGGCGCTTCACTCACCACTCCTTCAAAATTGAGTGTCATTTCGATCCCTTCCAAACGTCGTCGTGCGTCGGTTCTGAGCCGCGGAACATTCAACTTTCGAGGCACTCGCGATATACGTCAGTGCCACTTGTATCTATTTTCTATTATTTCTATAGTTTTAATAGGATATGCACCTCTTGTCAAGCACCGTCATCGTCTTTTTTCTTAATCCCTGATAAGAAGCGGCTGCGCGACGTCCAAGCGATGGGCCCTCCCCTCGATCACGGGTGTTCAATACAGGACAAGCGAAATTGATCCCGGTGAACAACGGGCGCCCCCTCACGTTCGCGCGACGACCCCCCAGTCGGGAGACGGTGGCTCTCATTGCCTGAGCCAAGGCCCAATCGCTCGACGCCGCAGTTACGACGTCGTGGCAGCCTTGGCTGGCGTAACGCTCACGAGATTACTGAACACGACAATATTGGATTCGTAGTGACCGGTGGCGTGGTCAAAAACGCCGCCGCAGGTAACCAGTTGCAGGGAGCGCGTCCCGTGAGATCCGTACACGAGGTGATTGGGAAAGGTGTCCTTGGAGTATTGGACCACTTTGGTGACGACAAAACGGGTGGTGATGCCATCCTTGGACACCACGGAAATCGAGTCACCGGCCTTGAGTGATTTCAAGTTGAAGAAGACGCCGACGCCCTTGGACGAATCCACGTGACCCAGGATCACCGCCGAGCCCAGCTGTCCGGGCGCCGGTCCGTCAATGTACCAACCAACCGCATGAATCGTCGTCGGCACCATCACCTCGTGATCGGGTTGCAGTCCAAGTTCGCTCACGCTGGTCTTGACTCCAATAGCGGGAACGATCAGCGTGAGGGGACGCGAGCGTTGGGTCTTGGGCAGCGCGGTAGAGGCCGCCGTGCGCGCACCCACGTTGGCCGAAGTCAACACTACGGTGTTGGGGGTTTTGGTCGGCAACGTACCGGCCAACGCCACGGCGGCCACGCCGAGTGACAAAACGCACGAGGTGATCCACAGCATCGGGCGGAGACTGCGCGTGAACCTACCCATCCTGAACATCGGAAGGCGACCGTGGCGCCCGTGTGCGACGGCGCCTGGATCGTGCCGCCATGATCGCACTCAAGCTCGCCAGTGCGAGTGCACTGAGGCCAAGCATCGCTCGCGGCGTCGGACCCGAACTCGAAGAGTCGCCGAGGCCAGTTTGTGGCGCACCCAGGGGAATAACGTATCGGGTCGTCGTCGTGACCGGGACCTTGTGCTTCTTCACCGTAGCCTTCGTGGCGGCGGTCGTCTTCTTCTTCACCGTCGTGGTGGTCGTCTTCGTTGCCGTCGTGGTCGTGGTGGTGGCCGTCGACGCCGACGCCAGGCAGGTGGGCAACGTGATCGTATTGGAGTCCAACGTGACCGCGCCGTTTCGAGCGAGGACCCTTCCTTGGACTGCGGCGCCGGTGTTCAGCGTGGCTGACGTAAGCGCCAGAATGGTGCCGACGAAATTGCTCGTGGTCCCGAGTGTCGCCGAGCTGCCAACCTGCCAAAAGACGTTGCACGCTTGCGCACCATTTTCGAGCACTACTCGGCTACCCGAGGCCGTTATCAAGGTCGAGCCGGCTTGGAAAATAAAGACGGCGTCGGCGTTGCCACCGCCGTTAAGGGTGAGCGAGCCGGACAGGGCCATGGCCGACGCCGACTCGTATACGCCCGAGGTCAGGGTAGATCCACCTAGGTCACTGGGCGCCACGGTAAAAGGGGTGCGCCCCGCCGCATCGAGGTAGGCCGTCGTCGTGTCGCTCTCGGCTTGCAGGGCCACCGCGGTTGTCTGGTCGGTAACGCCGGAGCTTTGAACGCCCGGCGGGAAACCGATAATGGACGTGCCCGGGCTGAGGCCAATATTGCCGGCGATGACCGACGGGCCGGTGTTGGTGATGGTCGATCCGGCCACCACCGCGAAGGATGTCGCCGTGCCCAGACCCACCGTCGCCGTCGCCGCTGAGGCTGCCGGGATGGCAAAGGCCGCGACGGTGGCAAAACAAACTGCACTCACCGCCAACGCGCCCGAAAGTGAGTTTCGACGTCGCTGAAGTCGATTGGAATTCTTCGAAGGACGTCCTACGGAACGAGAACTGATTGGGGAGTTGATACTAGACATGCCACGTGCTTCCTTCGCAATTGCATCGACCCCCGCCAATGACCACTTTGATCACACAACCTCGCTGCTAATCCTACCAAAATGCAATTATTTACTAGTTCGAATTAATTGAAAAGAATTATCGGGTTTTGGTGTTATTTTCTGCGCTGATTTCTTTTAATCATTGGGCTTCTGAGCAAACACCTATGATGTTATTGCTCAGAAATGGGTTTTGCGCTTTAGAACTTGTGCAGAAGTTGTTTTAAGACTCACATTGTTCGTGGAGCGACGGCGCAACGTCCGCGAGTCACGGTCCTGACACCGCTGGAACCGACAACAACATCGCGCCATCCCTTCGTCGGCACTCGTACGAGTACATCCTGATGACGCGGCGTTAGGCGACGCGGGCGGCCTCGGTGATGGTCGCCACCACTGACTCGCCACTGGCCCCCGGCCCCATCACACCAGCGACACCGGCGTCCTTGAGCAAGGCAATGTCCGCGGGCGGCACTATGCCGCCCACCACCACAGGGATGCCGCTGCCGCGTTCGCGCAGGGCCCGCACGACGAGGGGAACCAGGGTGAGGTGCGCACCCGAGAGCATCGAAAGTCCCACCACGTCGACGTCTTCTTGGATGGCGGCCACCGCCACCATCTCGGGAGTCTGGAAGAGTCCGGTGTAGACAACCTCCATGCCCGCGTCGCGCAGCAGCCGGGCGACCACCTTGATACCGCGATCGTGGCCGTCGAGGCCCACTTTCGCCACCAACACCCGGATGCTGCGAACTGTGTTCATAGCGAGGCGCTCTCCACGTAGCGACCAAAGACTCCGGCCATCGTCGACATCATCTCGCCCACCGTGACCAGGTGGCGCGAGGCTTCGATGAGGGCGGGCACGAGGTTGACTTCGGGGTCGGCCGCCTCGCTCGCGAGCGTCGCCAGGCAGCGCCTCACCGCGTCGTCGTCGCGGTTCTGGCGCACCTCTTCGAGACGGACACGCTGTTGCTTCTCGTCCTCGCCGGAAAAGCGCAGGGTTTCTAAGTCGACGTCGTCGTTGCCCTCCAAGAAACGGTTGGCTCCCACCACGGTGCGAGTCCCCTGGTTGAAGCTGCGCTCGAGCGCGTAGGAGGAGTCGGCGATCCGGCCCTGGAAGTAATTGGACTCGATGCCCAAGATGCAGCCCTCCAGCATGGAGCCGCTGCCCATGTCCAGGATCTCGGCGAATATCTGCTCGGCCTGGCGCTGCATCTCCTCGGTCAAGGCTTCGACGAAGTAGGAACCGCCTAGGGGATCGACCACGTGCACCACGTTGGTCTCGAAGGCCAGCACCTGCTGGGTGCGTAGCGCGATGCGCGCGGCCTTTTCGGTCGGTAGCGCCAGCGCCTCGTCCATGGAGTTCGTGTGCAGGCTCTGCGTGCCGCCCAGTACCCCGGCCAGCGCTTCTATGGCGGTGCGGACAATATTCACTTCAGGTTGCTGGGCCGTGAGTGACACGCCGGCCGTCTGGGTGTGAAATCTCAACTGGTGCGATTTCGGTTCCTTGGCCCCGTAGTGGCTCTTGGTCCAGGTGGCCCAGATCCGGCGCGCGGCGCGGTACTTGGCGATCTCTTCAAAGAAGTCAATATGGGCGTTGAAGAAGAAGCTGAGCCGCGGCGCGACGTCGTCGACGCCGAGGCCGGCTTCGCGGGCCAGTTCCACGTAGGCAAAACCGTTGGCCAACGTGAAGGCCAGTTCCTCGACGGCCGTCGAGCCCGCCTCTCGGATGTGATAACCCGACACGGAGATGGAGTTCCACTTGGGCATCTCTCGGGCGCAAAAGACCATGGTGTCGCGCACCAGGCGCATTGACTGGCGAGGGGGGAAGACGAACTCCTTCTGGGCCTGGTACTCCTTCAAAATGTCGTTCTGCAGGGTGCCGCCCAGCTGGGCGCGCGCAACCCCGGCCTCTTCGGCCTGGGCAATGAACATGGCCAAGAGCACGGCCGCCGGCGAGTTGATGGTCATCGAGGTGGTGGTCTTGGCCAGGTCGATGCCGGCGAAGAGATCGCGCACGTCGGCCAGCGAATCAATGGCCACCCCGCAGCGGCCCACCTCACCCAACGCCATCGGATCGTCGGAGTCCAGTCCCAGCAGGGTCGGCATGTCGAAGGCGGTTGACAGCCCGTCGCCGCCTGATCGGATGATCTCCTTGAAGCGTTCGTTGGTGTCGCTCGCCAGGCCGAATCCGGCGAACATGCGCATGGTCCAGAGCTTCGAGCGGTACATCGACGCGTGCGGGCCCCGGGTGTAGGGAAAGACCCCGGGGAACTCACCGTCGCCCGGTCCGTAGACCGGGTCCAAGGCTATGCCCGACATCGTGGCGAACGTGGCCTCGCGAAGACGGGACTTCTTGAAGGCTTCGCTCCAAATCTCGTAGGAGTCGTTGGTCACGACACTCCCTTCGCCGACCGCGAATCTTCACGGCCCTGGTCCAAGCATAGAAGTGAAGGCGACGGCCAAAAATCGGCTCGATGATAAAGAATCGCCGTTACGGCGGCGTGGACGCGACAGGTTCGCCTGCGCGCAGGACGCTGACTACCTTTGACCACGAAAGACCACGGCAACCTCTGTCGCCCGACCTCGGGTGGCCACCATTCGATGGCCGCGGCCGTCTTGGTCGCTGCGCCAACCTTGCCAGTCAAAGGCGTCGAGGGCATCGAGTCCCTCCGACAAGAGTTGGCGGGCCAGGATGCCCTTCACCGCCTTGGCCTCGTGTCCGGCGACCACCACCTCGCCTTCGACCACAAAACGAATCGTGATCACGTGACAGGTCTTTCCTATCTCGGCAAAATCAATGGCGGCGCCGTGCTCCTTCGGCAAGAGGTTGACCACGATGGCCCCCTTAAGATGCTCGACGAGCGTCGGCGTCAGTCGTGGTCGCCAGAACGTGGCGAGACCGCCCATCGGCGCCAGCACCACGTTCATCTTCATTCGGTAGTCGCCAATATGGTCCTGCGCCGTGGTAACGCCGTAGAGCCCCGAGGGGACCAGGATGCGTCGCCGGTGCGCGGAACTCAACGTCACAGGATCAAGGTGGCTCCATACGACCCCGTTGTAGCGTCGCCACGCCGGCAAGAGGCGGGCGCGACCCTGCGCCACGGCCCGCGAGGACTCGATGGCCCGTTCCAACAGGACGCCGTGCACGCGCAGGGTCCTTTCAATGTCGAACGACCGGCCGCTCTGCACCAGTGCGCCGAGGGCCTGGGCGACCTCACTGCGTGGTGCGTCTAGGGCGACGTCAAAGGTGCCAGGTTTGCGACTGCGCGACCCACCGGCCTCTTTGCTCTCCGACGGCGGAAGCAGTACGAAGAGTCGGCGAGCCACGGACCATACGGTACCGCCTGAAGGGTGTTAGGCCGCTCTCGTTGCCTTCGGTGAAACTCCTAGGGATTGCAGGAAGCGTCGAACCTTGATGACTTGATCCTCACTGAGGTCGCGGGCCCGATTGGAGCCGAAGGAAACGACCTCGCCGTCGACGGTGACGGCCCAGTTGCCATTGTGCGTCTCGTGCACGTCACCAAAGCGCTCCAGCAGGACGCAGACGTCGTGCCACTTGATGTTGTGATTGAGTGGGTGTCCGAAGACCTTCTGGACGGTGATGCGGTGGTGGTGATCCAACTTGATTGACACGGTCAACCCCCTTGAATGAGGGCCGAGGTCTTCCGCCCTCATCTGCACTCTCCACCTTTTATATTGCCCTGTCAAGTACCGCGACCAATTCGACGTGCTCGGTCATCGGAAACAGGTCAAATACTCGCACATTGGAGAGTAAGAATCCTCCCAGCGTCAGTAATTTGAGGTCTCGAGCGAGGGTGGCGGCATCGCAGGACACGTACACCAGCCTGCGCGGGGCGCGACGTATCAGTGCCTGCGCGACCCCCTTGGCCAATCCGACGCGCGGTGGGTCGAGAACGACGACATCGCCCAGCGACACGGCGTCGTTGATGGCCCTCGGTGACACCGACCACTCGCGCACCTTCAACTGTCGCAATCCGTCGCCGTTCTGACGCGCGTCTCGCACGGCGTACGGTGACGATTCGACGGCCGTCACCCGACCGGCGGCACCGACGGCCTGAGCGAGCGGAACGGCAAAGAGTCCCACGCCGCTGAAGAGGTCGCACACGTGCTCACCGGCCTGCACGTCTGCGAACTGGGTCACCGCCGACAACAGCAACGCCGGGGCGTCACGGTGCGATTGCCAGAAGGAACGAGGCGACACTGAGAAGAAGTGGTTGCCCACCGACACGCGAGACTGCGTCGAAGGCTCGAGCGGTTCGCCGCGCAGGGAGCAAAGTTCGAACATGGTGCCACGATGCGTGTCGCGCTTCACAACGGCGAAGGGATCGGCGTCGCCGATTGCGCGAAGTTCGACCTCCTCGGCGCCATCCCACGACGTGTCCATGGCGGCGGAGAACGAGTCGTTGCTGATCCAGCAGTCCTCGATGGCGATGAGATCATGCGAGCGCGACCGGCGCAAGCACAGTCGTCCCTCGTCATTGACCGCGCAGCGAAGTCGGGTCCGAGTCCGCGACCCGTCACCGGGGACCCTTTCGACACGCACGTCGTACTCGATGCCGCCAATTCGCTTGAAGTGCTCGCTCACGACGGCAGCTTTCCAGTCCAGTTGGGCGCCGAGTGACGCGTGCTGGAGGTCGCACCCACCGCAACCCCCAGGGTGGGCGTATTCGCACGGCGGAGGTACCCGTTCGGGGCTCGCTTCGAGAATCTCCACCGCGTCGGCGCGCGCGAAGGAGGTGGTGGTTTCGTTGATCCGCACCCGCACGAGCTCACCGGGCAGGCTGTGGCCGACGAAGACCACTCGTCCGTCGGCCAGACGACCGACGCCGCCCCCAGTGGCTGGTCGCTCGATGCGAACCGGGCTCGATTCGTCAACGGAAGGGACAGTACTCACTGGACAAGCCTACTGACGCCCCTACCGCGCCCCTGTGGTGCGGTGTTCAAGAAACAAGTACGCGAGTTAACGACCCACGTGCGCGAGAAAAAGATCGACGAGCTCCGCGGTGCGTAGACGCGCGGCCGGCGTCTCGCGGGCTGTCTCGACCAGCAACTGAGCGGGGTCCACGCCCAAGCTGCGCGCGCCGTTGTCATCGCCGCTGGCAAACCAATCGGCTAATTGGGCGTCGTCAATCTCGGGATGAAACTGTACGCCCACGTTCTTGCCCACGGCGAAAGCCTGCACGGCGTTGGGCGACGTGGCCCACAGTTCGGCGTTCGCGGGCAACGTGCAGTGATCAAAATGAAACTCGAACCACGGCCCCGGGCCGATGCCGGACCCGTTGTGGGCGACGACGTCGAACCAGCCCACCTCGGGTTCGTTGGAGCGCTCGACCACACCACCGTGGTGCAGGCACAGGGCCTGGGCCCCGAAACAGATACCAAAAATAGGCACGTCCAAGTGGTCGGCCTGGGCAATCACGTCAAGCTCACGGCCGAACCACGCCGCCTCAATCGCCTCGTCGTACACGGCGTGTTTCGAGCCCAGGATGACCAGCACGTCGTAGCCCTCCACCGAGGGCGTCGGGCTCGACTCGTCCATCATGACCACGCCTAGTTCGTAACCGCGGGCCTCGAACGCCTCACCTACCAGGCCCGGACGGTCCTCCTCATGGTGTCGCAGAAAAAGCGCTCGTGCCGTCACGGCAACGATTCTACGAAGGCAACCCAGTTGGCCGTCACCACGGCACCGCCATCTCCTTCAATCGCGCGAACCAGGTGACCAATGGCCAGGCGAAGTCTGGCCATTGACTTCGGCTCTAAGGTCTCGACGCCACCCTCCTCGATGAACTTAGAGGGCGCGAATTGTAAAACAAAGTCGAACGTGGTCACCGAAAATCCCCCGCAGTTGCTCCAGATCCGTTTGAGGTCATTCAGCGAGCGAATGCCATTGGTCGCCGAGATCGTCGCGACCGCTGCGTTCATGGGCATACCCACAAAACTGTGTTGGGGCAACATCGGGCGACTGGCCCAGTCAATGGCGTTCTTGACGATGCCGGGCAGGGCGTAGTTGTACTCGGGCGTGGTCCAAAAGACACCGTCAGCATTGCGCAAGGCCTCGCGAAGTTCGCGCACGCTCACGGGCAAGCCCTCGCCGCGAAGGTCCTCATTGTACATAGGGACGTCCTTCAGATCAAAGAACGTGGCCCCGTAGCCGTCGGGCAGGTTGTTGGCGGCCACGCGTGCGAGACGCAGGTTGAGCGACTCCTTGCGCAGTGAAGCCACCAAAAAGTGGACATTTTTCATAGCGCCCCAGCCTACGGGTTGAGCTCACTGCACTCGACGTGGTCTACGCGCTCGGCAGTGACCAACCCATCGACGTGGCGATCTCCTTGCAGGTTCCACAGAGCGGATACTTCTGCGGATCGCGACCGGGGACCCAGACCTTGCCGCACAGCGCCTTGACCGGCGTCGAGTTGATCATGCCGCCGACCACGGAATTATCCAGGGGGACGAACTCGCCATCCTTGGGCGTGTAGCCCTCCAACACTATGTGGGTGAAGCGTTCGTGGTCGCCGTCATCGAGGGTCGGCGAGGAGCGCACGATGACTTCGGTTTCGACCTGCTGGCTCACGAACAAAACCCTAGCCACGAGTAAGGTCGCAGTGCCATGAAGAGTCGTCGCCGACGCCAACCGACCACCCGACCGCTCGGTCGAGTGGCTTCGCATTTCACTCGTGAGGGGACCGTGAAGACCGCGTACCGCACGCAGGCCGAGGCCGCGAGCGCCGCGCAACTGGCCTGGACGTTGAGCGGCGTCGATCTCAACACCTATCGCTGCGACTACTGCTTCCAGTGGCACATCGGCAAGCGCTACCGCGACGATTAGCGGAGGGCGACAAAAAACTGGCAATATAGGGGGACTAAAACGAAAGGTTCCCATGTCGGTGCAGGCGTACATCTTGATTCAGTCCGAAATCGGCTCCAGTGAAGCGGTCGTCCTCGCGACGCGCGCCGTGCCCGGCGTGTTGGAGTCCTACGAAGTCACCGGTCCCTACGACGTGATCGTGCGCTGTACGGCCGAGAGCGTGGACGACCTCGGCAAGTTCATTGTGGGGGCCATCCAGAAGGTCCCGGGCATCACCCGCACGCTCACCTGCCCCGTCGTCAATATCTAACCGAACGCGCCCGCGGCGCGCAGGGACGATTGACGTTGCTCGTCGACGCCCCAGCTCAGTAGGCCATCGCGCGTACCCGATCCGGCGGCCCGCGGCGATTGTTGAATTGCGCCCGGCGTCTTGGAGAACCGAGGGGCCGGCTGCGGCTGGAGCACGTCACCAGTGGCGAAGACGTCGCGCGCGGTGTTGTAAGGGTGGGTCGCCGCCTCGCGCGGTGACAACACCGGCGTCACGCACGCGTCGACGTCGCGAAAGATGGCCGTCCATTCGTCGCGAGTCTTGGTCGCGAACAGTTGGCCAAAGCGCTGCTTCATGGCCGGCCACTGGGTACGATCCATTTGGCTCGGTAGTTCCACTCCACCCAGGCCGAGCCCGTCGAGCAGCGCTTGATAAAACTTGGCCTCCACCGCTCCCACGGCGACGAATTTTCCATCTTGCGTCTCGTAGACCTCGTAAAAGGGCGCGCCCGAGTCGAGGATGTTGACGCCGCGCTCCTCCTTCCAAAATCCCATGTTCAAGAACGAGTGCGTCATCGCCAACATCGAGGCCGACCCATCGACCATCGCCGCGTCCACCACCTGGCCCTCGCCGCTCACGCGGGCGCGAAGCACCGCGGCCAATACTCCAAAGACTAAGAACAACGCGCCACCCCCGAAATCGCCCACCAGGTTCATCGGCGCGAGGGGCCTCTCGCCCGCGCGTCCGAGCGGCCACAGGGCGCCGGACACGGCGATGTAGTTGATGTCGTGACCAGCGACTTGGGCCAGCGGACCGTCCTGTCCATAGCCGGTCATGCGACCGTAGACCAACTGGGGATTGTGATTCCACACGTCCTGGGGACCAAGACCCAGGCGTTCGGTGACCCCGGGTCGAAACCCTTCGATCAAGACATCCGCCTGCTCACACAGTTCCAAGACCAAATCGCGACCGGCCTCGTTCTTCAAATCGAGTGCCACCGAATAACGAGATCGATTGAGCAAGTCCCACGACGTCGTGGGCGCGGCGTCGACGTCGCCGCGTTCTAGTCGCAACACGTTCGCCCCGAGGTCCGCCAGCAACATGCAGGCGTAGGGGCTCGGCCCGATGCCCGCCAGTTCCAAAACCTTGAGTCCCTCCAGCGGTCCGCTCACGTTGCCAGTGTAGATTTAGGGTCCGTGCGCGTGGCCCGTCAGTCCCACCACATGTCATGGCCTAACACGCCGCGTCCAATGAGTCCTAGCTGCACCTGGCTGGTGCCTTCGACGATGGTGAGTTGACGCGCGTCGCGGTAGTACTGCTCGGTGGGGTGCTCTTCCATGTAGCCCGCGGCACCCAGAAGTTGCACGGCCAGACCGGAGGTCTTCACCGCGACTTCGGAGGCGTAGTACTTGCACATCGAGAGCATCGGCACGTACGCCTTGGTGAATTTTCCGTCGTCGGCCAGGCACGCGGCTCGATACGTCAAGAGCCGGGCGGCCTCAATCTCGGTGGCGCACTTAGCGATCTCCCACTGGATGCCCTGAAAATCGGCGATGGTCTTGCCGAAGGCCGATCGATTCTTCACGTACTCGGTCGCGTACATCAGGGCGCCTTCGGCCAGTCCTATGCCGCGCGCGGCCACGATCGGGCGCATCGCGTTGAGCGACTGCATGACCAGCAAGAAGCCGCCGCCGAGGACCTGCTCGGGTCCGACGGCCACGTTGTCAAAGACGATCTCGGCCGTGTCGATGCCCTTCACACCCATCTTCTTGTCCACCCGCGGCCTCGTCAATCCGGGGCTGTCGGCGTCGACAATGAAGGCGCCGATATCGGTGTGCTTGCGCGAGGAGGGATCGCCAGTCTTGGCGAACACCGTGAACCAGTCAGCCTGCATGCCGCCCGATATCCAACACTTGGTGCCGTTCAATATGTAGCCGCCGGCGATCTCGGGATCGGGCGTCGCGCGCGTCCGCATGCCCGCGACGTCGGATCCCGCCGAGGGTTCGGAGAGGCAGAACGCGGCGCGGGTCGCCCCGGACGCAATGCCCGGCAGGTAACGCTGCTTTTGCTCCTCGGTGCCGGCAATCATGACGGGGCCGGTGGGTAAACGGGTGAGTAGGAGCATCAGCCCCAGGACGTTGGAGTATTTGGTCACTTCTTCAATGGCGACGGTGAGGCCCAGAATGCCTGCACCCGATCCGCCGTACGCCTCGGGGATGCACAGGCCCAGTAGGTCAGCCTTTTTGAACTCGTCAAAGATGTCTTGGGGGTAGAGGCCGGAGGTGTCAATCTCTCGCGCTCGTGGCTTTATCTTGTCCTGAGCGAGCCGTCGCACCGTGTCTCGCAGTCCACGAAGTTCCTCGGAGAGTTCAAAGTCCATACCAGTCAAGTTACTCACAACGGTGTGCCAACATATCTTGGTGGCTTCTTTCGATCGCGCGCACGCGTTGCTCCAACTGCCCGAAACGGCCTACGACGTGGTGGTGATCGGCGCGGGAATGACCGGGGCCGGCGTCGCGCTCGACGCGACGTCCAGGGGCCTCAAGGTCGCCCTGCTCGACGCGGGTGACATTGCCTCGGGCACGAGCTCCAAGTCATCCAAGCTGGTGCACGGCGGCCTTCGCTACTTACAGCAAAGGGAGTTCCGCTTGGTGTATGAGAACCTGCGCGAACGCCAACGCCTGCTCGAGAACGCGCCCTTCCTCGTACGTCCACTGCCCTTTCTCATTCCGCTCTTCGGCAAGAACGGTGTGGCGTCGCGGGCGCTCGTGCGCGGCTACGCCACCGCCCTTCGCATCTACGATTTCACGGGCGGGTGGCGCATTGGTCATCGACATCGCAAACTCACCAAGGACCAAGCATTGGCGTTACTGCCCTCGCTCAACGCGGAGCGGCTCGTGGCCGGTTTCCTCTACTTCGACGCGCGCGGTGACGACGCTCGCGTGGCCCTGACGCTCGCGCGGAGCGCCGCGCTGGACTTTGACGCCGACGTCGCCAATTACGTGCGCGCGCTCGGGATCGACCACGACGGCGGCGGACGCGTCACCGGTGTGCGCTGTTGCAACGAACTCGAGGAGTCGACCTTCACGGTGACGACGAAAGCCGTCGTCAACGCGACGGGCGTGTGGGCCGACGAAGTATTCACCATGGCCGAAGCCGTCGAGTCGCACCGCATCACACCGGCCAAGGGCGTGCACATCTCGGTGCCGAGTTCGCGCCTCGCCGCCGACGTCGCCGCGGTGCTCAACGTGCCCGGCGATCGTCGCAGCATCTTCGTTGTTCCCTTCGAAGAGGCTCCCTTCACGTTCATTGGCACTACCGACACGGCGTACGAAGGATCGCTCGACCGTCCCGAGTGCACGCCCGAGGACGTGGCCTATCTCTTGAACACCGTCAACGCCTCGACCTCGTCGAATCTGACGCCGCGCGACGTCACTGGCGTGTGGGCCGGGCTGCGTCCCTTGCTCTCGCGCACACCGGGCCACGCCATGAGCGAACGAACGGCCGACCTATCGCGCCGCCACCGGGTGACGGACTCCAAGGACGGCGTCATTCACATCACCGGCGGCAAGTGGACGACCTATCGCCAAATGGCCGAGGATACCGTCAACGCGCTGGCACCGTATATTTCGGGACTGGCAAAAGTGAAGACCAGGGACCTGCGCCTGCACGGCACCAGCGCGTGGCGCCCGCACGGTGAACTTGAGACGCACCTCTACCAGCGCTATGGCGCGGAGACATCACGTCTGCTCGAACTCATCGAGCACAACTCCGCGCTGGGCGACGTTGCCATCGCCGGCCAGCGCTACGTCAACGCTGAGTTCGTGTACGCGGCCCAATCGGAAATGGCCACGTCGCTACTCGATCTCTTGACGCGGCGCACTCGGGCGCACCTGCACGACGCGCGGGCCACACTCTCGAGCGCGCCATCCATCGCCCGTCTCGTGGCCACCGAGTTGCACTGGAGCGACGTGGAATGCGCGCGCCAGGTCGAGACCTATCGCCAACTCGTGCACGACGAGTTTGGCGCCGCCGGGCTCGAAGTATGAGTCGCTCGTGACGAGGCCGACTATGCCCAATGAGTTCCCCGCCGGCTCGGTCCTCGAGGGCCCGGGACCGAGCGCACCGGCCCTGCTCGCCGATCTCGACCACGCGGGCGTCGACTACGACGTTTCCGAGGTCGCGCGCGCCGACCACGGCCGCGACTGGTGGCCGCTGATGATCCCCGACGTCGCCGCCGGTCGAGTTGCCCATTGGCCGGGCGTCGTCGTGCACCCGAACTCGAGCGAACAAGTGAGCCAAGTACTAAGGATTGCCAGTCGCCACGCCACGCCGGTGACAGCCCAGGGCGGCCGTTCCAGCGTCGTGGGCGGGGCTGGGGCCCTCGACGGTGCCATTGCCCTTGACCTCACAGGTCTCAACCAAGTGCTCGACCTCGATGAAGTCTCGGGGACCGTCAGCGTTGAAGCCGGCGTGTTCGGCCCCGAACTGGAGGCGTACGTCAACGAACGGGGCTGGACCGTGGGCCACTTCCCCCAGTCTTTCGACCTCGCCACGGTGGGAGGCTGGCTGGCCTGTCGAGGCGCGGGCCAGTACTCGAATCGCTACGGCAAGGTTGAGGACATGGTGCGCGCACTCTCCGTGGTGCTCGCCAATGGCGACGTCGTCGAAGTGGGCGCCGGACCGCGCCAAGCGGTGGGCCCCGACCTCGTGCAACTCTTCGTCGGATCCGAAGGCACGCTCGGGGTCATCACGCGCGCCACCTTGGTGCTACGTCGACGCGCAACCTACGAAGAGCGAGCCGCGTTCAGCTTCGCGACCTTCTACGAAGGGCTAGAGACCTGTCGTCGGGTGCTGCAACGCGGCGCGCGCCCCGCGGTGCTGCGACTGTACGACGAGACAGAATCGAAACGGATTTTTGACGTTGACCAATGTCTGCTGGTCGTCCTTGATGAGGGTGACCGCCTCCTCGTCGAGGCCGCCATGAAGATCGTGGGCGAAGAGTGCCGGGCGACCTCTGCCCTCGACCGCTCCTACGTCGATACGTGGCTCGAACACCGCAACGACGTCGGTGCGCTTGCGTCGCTCTGGGAGCACGGGATTGTGGTGGACACAATCGAAGTCGCCGGCCCCTGGGCCCGACTGGCGACGATGCACGAACGCGTAGTGACCGCGCTATCGTCGCTCGCGCCCACACTGGTGACCTCGGTGCACCAGTCACACGCGTACCTCGACGGTGCCTGCCTCTACTTCACGTTCGCCGGGCGACCGGAGGCGGATCCCACCGCCTACTACCGCCTGGCGTGGGACGTGGCCACCCGCGCCGTGCTCTCCAGCGGCGGGACCTTGAGCCATCATCACGGCGTGGGCCGCAACCGCGCGCGCTTTGTCCCGGAGGCCCTCGGCAGCGCCTACCCGGTGCTGTGCGCGCTCAAAGAGATGCTGGACCCCTTGTGCGTGCTCAACCCCGGTGTGCTGGGCGTGGGTGGTGAGCCGTGGTGATCGCTCTCGCCATCGACGTGGGTACCTCGTCCGTGCGGACCGCACTGGTCAACACCGAGGGTGTTGTCACCCATATTCATCAGCAGCGGCTCACCATTCGCACGCCCCAACCGGGCGAGGTCGAACTCGACGCCCTCGAAATCGGCCAGCTGGCCCTGGACCTCGCCGCCCAAACCCTGCGTGACGGCGGACCCTGCCACGTCGTGGGGATCACCAACCAACGCGCCACGACGATTATCTTTGACGCCGCCACCGGTGAACCGGTGGGACCGGCCCTCGGTTGGCAGGACCTTCGCACGGTAATTGACTGTCTTATCTTGCAGGGTGAGGGTCTGCGGCTCATGCCCAACCAGTCGGCCACCAAGGTCAAGTGGCTGGTGGAGCAGTCGGGTCGAGACCAGAAGGATCTGCGCTTCGCGACCGTCGAGACGTGGCTCACCTGGCTGCTCACCGAGGGCACGGCACACGTCACCGATCGCTCGAACGCGGGGGTCAACGGGCTCGTTGAATTGGACCTTCGCTCGTGGGATCAACGCGTACTGACGCTGCTGGGTCTTGACGACGCCATGATGCCCGCCATTGTCGACACGATGGGCTCGCACGGCATCGCCACCGCATTGGACGGCAATCCGCCTATTACCGCGCTCATCGGCGATCAGCCCGCGTCGCTCTTTGGGCTCTCCTGCGTCTTCGCCGGGGCCAAGATCACCTTCGGCACCGGCGCGATGCTCGACATGGTGGGCCCCGGGCCGGGACCAAAATCCATGTCCGTGCTCGATTCGGGCTGCTTTCCGACCGTGCTGCGAAGCCAGCGAGGCATCGTGACCTGGGGCATCGAGGCGATCGTGTTCGCCGCGGGCGCCTGCATTGAGTGGCTGCGCGACGACCTCGGTCTTATCGACAACGCGGCACACAGCGAAACGCTGGCCCGCTCGGTTGACTCGTGCGACGGCGTCAGTTTTGTGCCCGCCCTGTCCGGTCTGGGCACGCCAAAGTGGGACTTCGGCGCACGCGGCGGATTCTTCGGCCTCACACGCGGATCCACGAGGGCGCACCTCGTTCGCGCCGTGCTCGAGGGCATTGCCCAGCGCGGAGCCGACCTCGTCATGGCGGCCGAGCAAGAAACCGGGGCCACCCTGCACGAACTTCGTGTTGACGGCGGCATGACGGCCAATCGATTTTTTGTCCAGAGTCTGGCGGACTTCACGGGCCTGGCCGTCACGGTCTCGTCCGAACTCGAGGCGACCACCAGGGGCGCGGGACTCATGGCGCTGGTCAGCGCCGGTCATCTCAGTTTGGACGACGTCGAGCAACTCTGGTCACCGGCCGAGACCTTCACGCCGCAACTCTCTGAAGATGAGCGGGCGACCCGACGCAGCGCGTGGGCCGACACGGTGCGCCGGGTCGAAAAAACGATCCCGGAACTGAGCACTATTTCGTTCTAGCCCGCAACGGGGCCGCTTAAAGACGCTTCCGCGCGGGGTGATTCACTAAAATTTGCGAGTGGCACTAGTCAAGGGCAATTACGCGGACGAGATCAATCTCTCGGACCTCGATTTCTGGCGACGGCCCTGGGAGGAGCGAGAGTACGCGTTCGCCACCCTGCGTCGCGAACGACCAATCTCCTTCTACGATGAACCCGTCGTTGAAGGCACCGCCTTTGCCTTGCCCAAGGGCGCCGGTTACTACGCGCTCACCCGTTACCGTGATATCGCGGCGGTCTCTCGTCACCCCGAAGTGTTCCTTTCGGGACCCGGCGCCATCTCCCCCTTCGACCTGCCGCCCGAAATGGTGGAATACTTCTCGGGCCTGATATCAACCGACAACCCTCGCCACACCCGCCTGCGTCGCATCATCGCCAACGCCTTTAACCCACAGAACATCCGGCGCGTCGAGGAGTCAATAACGCTGGTAGCCGATCGCGTGCTGACCCGAGCGATCGACTCGGGCACCGGCGATTTCATGACCGACATCGCGGCCCCCCTGCCCCTCGAAATAATCTGCAGCATGATGGGCGTGCCGCCCAGCGAGCACGCGACCGTGCTCGAGTGCTCCAACGTCATCCTCTCCAACGGCGACCACGAGTACGTGCCCGAGGGCACCGACCCGGTGGTGGCCCTAATCGAAGCCGGCGGGACGCTCAACGCCATCATGCAAGAGATCGGAAAGTTTCGCCTCGAGCATCCCGTCGATGACATCACCAGCGCCCTCGTCAACGCCGAGATCGAATCGGAGCGACTCACCCAGCAGGAACTGGCTTCGTTCTTCGTCGAACTCGTCATCGCGGGCACCGAGACCACGCGCACCGCCATTGGCCACGGTCTGCTCGCCCTGACTGCGTACCCCGATCAAAGGGCGCGACTCCTCTCGGACTTCGACGTACTGGTCAAGACCGGCACCAACGAGATCGTGCGCTGGGCCACGCCGATCATATGGATGCGTCGCACGCTGGCCACTGACTACACGTTGTCGAACGTGCGACTAAAGGCCGGCGACAAGGTGCTGCTCTTTTACAACTCGGCCAATCGAGACGAAGAGGCGTTCGAGGATCCCTATCTCTTTGACGTGGGCCGTTCGCCCAACGATCACTACGGCTTCGGCGCACCGGGCCCGCACTTTTGCTTGGGTACCCACTTGGCGCGTCGTGAGATTACGGTGATGTGGCGAAGCCTCCTGGCCCGCACCCCGCGCATTCACGCCACCGGCGAGCCCTCACGGTTGGAATCCAACTTCGTCAATGGGATCAAGCATCTGCCCTACCGCTTCGAGTGACCGGCGGGACTGAGTCCCGCCTCGCCGTGGCGGCCAATCGAACTAACTCGACCAGGGCGACTTCGAGACCGCCTGTTCGATGCTCGTCGGCGCTTCTAACAGCCCCTTGGAGAGCATCAGTGCGCGTGGGTTGTTCAACGTCACGATGCCGGTCACGACGTCGTTCCGGCTGTAGAGGGCCAGCCACTTCTTCTCGTCGTCGCTGGTGCTGACGCGCACCACGTCGTCGTCGGCCCGAGGGTGCCCGAGCAGCTGGATCTTCTGTCCGTACTGGTCAGACCAGAAGTACGGCGTTACTATCGGCGCTGTTTCCTCGCCACCCGTCCAATACCCCGCGAGTTGCGAGGCGTGGCCGTTGGTGACCTCCCAGTGCTCGATGCGCACCAATTCGGTGCCGGTGGCGCTGGACCAGGCAAAGCGGGCCACGTCACCGATCGCGGCGATTCGCTCCGTCGCCAACAGGTGCTCGTCGACGACCACTCCGTTGTCAACGACGAGTCCGGACGAGGCCAGCCACTCGACGTTCGTGAGAACGCCGACCCCCACGATGACCGCGCCGACGTCAAGGGTGCTCGCGTCCTCGAACAAGATCGCGAAACCGTCACTGGACTGAACCACGTCACTGATCTTTTGCTCGACCCTCAGTTCGACGTCGGCGGCCTTGGCCAGACCCAGCAGCCACGTCGAGACGGATTCGCCCAACACCCCCAGCAGTGGCCGTCGGGCGACTTCCAACACCACGGGTCGAAAGCCCCGCGTGCGCAGGGCGGTCGCCGTCTCGGCGCCGATGAACCCACCGCCGATCACCCCCACGGCGCTACCCGGCGCCAACGTCGCTAGTGCAGCGTTCAGTCGCGCCACGTCGTCGATCCGGCGCACGTAGTGCAGCTGGTCGTCGGCGCTGAAGGGCAAGTGTCGGGCCCGGGTGCCGGTCGCGATCACCACGTGGCTGGCCTCGACCGTGGTGCCGTCGTCGAGCTGCACGGCGGGAGCGGCGGCGTCGAGGCCAATGGCGCTCACGGCGAGTCGTAACGTCACGTCGTTCTTCTTTAGCAGCACCGGCGTGGCCAATGTTGTCTTGTCGAGTTCCCACTTGCCCACCATCACCTGCTTTGAAAGTGGCGGCCGATCATAAGGGGCGTGGGCCTCGTCACCAATCAGGGTTATCGCTCCCTCGAAGCCATTACGCCGCAGGGCCTCGGTCAGTCGCCAGCCCCCGAGGCCGGCGCCCACCACCACGACGTGATCTGACTTGGTGAGTATCTTCATTACCCGAACATAGTCAGCCACTGTTCGGGCGTCGAGGGAGCCAGCACGTAGTTGTGTTGTCGCACGTCACCCATCGGTGCGCTGGGTTGCGCGGCGTAGAAGTGTCCGGGGTAGAGCACCGTTTCGTCACTGATCGAGGCGAGGCGCTGGCTCAGCGTGGTGTACATCTCCTCGGGGTCCGATCCCGGTAGGTCGGTGCGCCCGCAACCCTCGAGGAAAAGGGTGTCACCGCTCAACAGTCGCCCATCCACGAGCAGACACTGGCTGCCGGGCGTATGACCGGGGGTGTGGATGAGGGTGACGTCCAGCTCACCGACCCGCACGTGGTCGCCCGACTGGTGGGCCACCAACGCGTCCGCCCCGACCCCGGTGCAGCGTCTCACCCACTCCACCTCGCTTCGTTGCACGTGCACCGGCACGTCGGTTGTCTCGAGCAGTTCGGCGATGCCAGCCACGTCGTAGCCCATGAGGTCGCCGCCGACGTGGTCGGGGTGGTAGTGCGTGGCGAGCACTCCGCTCACGCGCAGGCCGTCGGCCTCGACCAGCTCGACCAGTTCTCGGGGACGGTAGGCCGGGTCCACCAGTACGGCCTCACCGAACTCTCGGTCGCCCAAGACGTAGACGAAGTTGACCATCTGCGTGGCGACCACGTCTCCCACCGCAAAGTCGCGTCCGGCCAGCAGTTGACGAAAATAGAACCGCTCGCTCACTCCTCGTCGGCCACCCGGGCGATGCGCGGCGCCAACTCCTCGACCCGGGCCTTGGTCGCTTCGAGGCGCGCCTCCAACGATTCGATGATCGCGGTCGCGCGCTCGAGTTTCGCGAAGAGCTCGTCGACGGAGACCTCGCCCTCGTCGAAGGACGCCACGATCGCGTTCAGTTCGCTGGCCGCCTCGTTCCAATCACCGCTCACACTCATCAGGCTCCATTCTTTTCGTTGACCGTCGACGTGAACGAACCATCGCTCAGCGTAATTCTGACATCTTCGCCTACGACGATCGACGTGAGCGAGCGCGCCACCGCGCCGTCGGCCCCGGTGACGATCGACCAGCCCTGGGCCAGGCGCTTCTTCGGGTCGTAGGCGCCCAACAGCTGGCGGTTGCCGGCCAACATCTGGGCGGCGCTCGCCACTTGGTAACGCGCCTGCATTAAGAGACGCTGCTGCGTGCTGGCCAGGTGACGCTGCTCGGCGCGCAGGCGGTCGCGCACGGCAAAGATCATGGTGCGCCGGCGCTCGGCGAGGTACTCCGTTGCCTCATCCAGCAGCGCCTCGGTGGAGGCGATGATCCGCTTAGCCGGCGCCCGCACGTGCAGCGCGTACCAGTTGGCCACCAGGCTCACGATCTCTTCGCCGAGTTTGGTCGGGGTTATCGCGCGCGTGTGCGCCACCAGGTCGGCGATTGATTCGTCGCCGGTGTGCCCGATGCCGGTGAAGACCGGCGTGGCGCAGTTGGCGATGGCGCGCGCCACGCGCTCGTCGTCAAAACTGGCGAGGTCGCCCTTGGATCCACCTCCGCGCACCAGACAGATGATGTCCACACCGTGGGCGTCCAACGTCGCAATGGCGTGCGCGATCTGGCCCGGGGCGGCTTCGCCCTGCACGGCGGTCTTGACGAGCACGATGTCAAAGCCGAAGCCCGAATTGAGCAGTTGCCCGGTGAAGTCGCTGTAGCCCTCGGTCTGGGCACTGGCCACCAGCCCGACTCGCAGCGGCACCGGCGAAAGCGTCGCCTTCTTATTGGCCTCGAGCAGTCCCTCACTGGTTAGTCGCACGATGAGTTCCTGGCGTCGCCGGGCCACGTCACCGAGCAGGCCGGCGACGTCGATCTCGGTGAGCGTGAAGCCAATGCGCCCCTGGGGGGCGTAGAGGTCCACGTAACCAAAAAAATTGACGATCATGCCTGGCGCCAACGTGACGCCGTCGCCAGCCAACTTGCGCTTGAGCGGGTTCCACTGCGACGCCCAGCAGTGGGCGTTGAGCACCGGTCGTTTCGCGTCCGAGGCCGACGACCCGGCGTCCACCAGATCGACGTACAGGTGGGTCTTTTCGTACACCTTGGCGACCTCGCCGCGCACCCAGCAGGGGTGGCGGCGCCCGTAGGCCGACTCCAGCTGCGCCGTCAAGAGTTCGTAGAACTCACCCACCTCCAGGATGGGTTCACCTTGCTGGGCTTCGACGGAATCCACGTGGCGAGGCTACCGCCCGGCGCGCGCCCCGACGTCGTTTGAAAGCGGGGATTTGGTGTGTCAGACTGGTCACGGATGGTGAGTCGACTGGGTGGCCGCACCGCTTGGCAACAAGTGGTGAGGAAAGTCGGGGCTCCATAGGGCTGGGTGCTCGCGAAACGTGAGTCGCGGTGACGTGCAGGACAGTGCCACAGAGAAGAGACCGCCGATGGCTAGGACAACCAAGAACAGGTAAGGGTGAAACGGTGCGGTAAGAGCGCACCAGCACCTTGGGTGACCAAGGTGGCTAGGTAAACCCCACCCGGAGCAAGATCGAACGTGGGAGAGCGGCCCGCTGGTCTCGGCAACGAGACACTCCCGAGGTAGATCGCTAAGATGGATGGCCGCCCAACCTTCCTTTTGGAAGGTGGACAGAACCCCGCTTATAGGTCGACTCACCATCCACCGAACGCCCAAGGGCCAGCGCCGTTACCCAGCGCCACTAACTACGCAATTAATTACTCAGCTTTTGAAAGACTGAATCGTGCTGCATCTGCCCTATCACGAATTGCCCGTCGATGAGCCCGGCACGCCCGACCAGCGCTCACCCATGCGCTACTTGGTGTGGCTGGCCCTTCAACAGAAGTGGGCGCTCACCCTAAACGCCCTCTTTGGCATTGGCTGGATGGTGAGCCAGGCCCTTCTCTGGGCCGCCGTCGGCGCGGCCATCGATCACGGCGTGGTCGATCGCAGCGAGAGCGAACTGTTCTTATGGGTGGGGGTCGTGATGGCGCTCGGCCTCTTCCAGGCCGTCTGCGGAGCCCTGCGCCACCAACTGGCCGTGACGAACTGGATGAGCGCCACCTATCGCACGATCCAGGTCATCGGACGCCATATCTCCGCCACCGGCACCGCGCTCACCGACGAGATCCCCGCCGGTGACGTCGTCAACACGGTCGCCGCCGACGCGATGAGGATCGGTGGCGCCTACGACAGCTTCGCGCGCTTCGCGGGGGCCGTTGCCTCGTGGATCGTGGTCTCGTTCATCCTGCTGTCGACATCGGTCGAGCTGGGGCTCATTGTCCTGCTCGGCGTGCCGATCTTGGCTTCGTTGACGACGCCTCTCATGAAGCCCCTGCACACCACCCAGGCCGCCCAACGTGAGGTGGCCGGCCGATTGGCGGCCATGGGTTCGGACACCGTCGCGGGACTGCGTATCCTGCGCGGGATCGGCGGCGAGGAGGTCTTCCTCAACAACTACAAGCGCCAGAGCGGCCTGGTGCGCAAGGCCGGCATCCGCATCGCCAACCCCCAGGCCGGCCTCGAATCAGGTCAGGTCCTGCTGCCCGCGATCTTGACGGCCATCGTGACCTTCCTCGCGGCGAAGAACGTCATGAACGGCACCCTGCAGGCGGGCCAATTGGTCGCCTTCTTCGGGTACGCCACGTTCCTCACCACGCCGCTGCGAACGGCCATTGAATACGTCATCTCGACCACCCGGGCCTACGTCGGGGCCGCCCGCGTGCTGCGGATTTTGAAGGTCGTCCCCCTGGTGGGCGAACCGTCCAATCCCCGCGCCTGGCCCCCGACGATACACAGCCTGGAAGATTGCGAGAGCGGCATCGTGGTGGGCTCGGCCCAGTGCGTGGCCTACGTCACCGAGACGCCGGCCGAGGCGGCCGAGATCGCGGACCGCATGGGACGCTACGTGGCGAACGTCGATCGGGTCCTGCTCAACGGGGTGGCCCTCAGCCAGTTCTCGGTCGCCGACACGCGCGCCCACATCCTGGTGAGCGAGGTGGAGCCCCGTCTCTTCTCGGGTGAGCTGCGCTACGAGCTCACCACCCGCGGCACGCCCGACGACGGCGCGATATTGCGGGCCCTCGAGGCCTCGAGCGCGCTCGACATCCTCGACGCGTTAGAAGAGGGCCTCGACACGCTCGTCGAAGAGCGCGGACGCAGCTTCTCCGGCGGACAGCGCCAGCGCCTGAGCCTGGCCCGGGCGTTGCTCACCGAGACCGAACTGCTCATCCTGGTCGAACCGACCTCGGCCGTCGACACCCACACCGAGGGTCGCATTGCTCAGCGTCTGAGCGACGTACGTCGCGGACGCATGACGCTGATCGCGACTACCAGTCCATTGGTGCTCGAAAAGATGGAGCACATCTTCGTGGTCGTCAAGGGCCGCGTCGTCGACCAGGGAACCCACTCGTCATTGCTCGCTGGTTGCGCCGCCTATCGACAGATCGTGCTGCGCGAGGAGTCACTGTGAGCCAGCTGCCCATCGCCAACTCCAAATTGGTGCGCTCGCACGCGCGAATCCTCATTCGCCAGCACCGACCTGAACTGCTTCGAATGCTGTCGCTCTACGCCGTCGCGGCCGTCATGGCCCTGATACCGGCCTGGGTGATCGGCGAAATAACCGGACTGGCGACCAGTCACAAGTTGACCTCGGCGCGCATTGACCTCTACGTCGGACTGCTCTTCACCTCGTCACTGGCTTACGCCGGGCTCTCCTTCCTGGCCCGTCGGCGCAGCTACATCCTGGGGGAAAAGGTCTTCGCGCAATTGCGCGAGGAGTTCTTGGCCAGCGTCCTAGCGCTGCCCCTGATCGAGGTGGAGCGCGCCGGCACCGGCGACCTGCTGAGCCGCACCACCAACGACATCGAGGCAATGTCGCGCACGGTGCGCTTCGCCGTGCCCGAGTGGCTGGTGGCGCTGGTGCAGACCATTCTCACCTTCATCGCGATGATCCTGGTGAGCCCGCTGGCCGCGGTCGCCAGCCTGGTGTCCATTCCCTTCCTCTACCTCTCCACGCGCCGCTACCTGCACTTCGCGACGCCCGGGTACATGCGCGAACGCGTCAGCTACGCCACGCTCTCGGGCACGGTGGCCGAAACGGCCGAGGGCGCGCGCACCGTCGACGCCCAGCGTCTAGGAAGTCGTCAGGAGACGCGCGTCAACCACAACATCCGCGAGTCGTTCTATTCCGAGATGTACACGTTGCTGATGCGACTCATCTGGTTCCCCATCGTGGAGAGCGCCTTCGCCCTGGCGGTCGCCGCGACCCTCGGCTGGAGCGGATGGCTGGCGCTCAACCACCACATCACGATCGGCGCCGCCACCACGGTCACGCTCTACGTGGTGCAGATCAACGACCCCATTGACCGTATCGTCTCGTGGCTCGATGAACTCCAGATCGGACAGACCTCGCTGGCCCGACTGGTGGGCGTGTCGGCCGTACGCGACGACCGGCCCAGCGAGGGCGTCGAGCCGACCAACGAGACCATCACCGTGTCGGACGTCTACTACTCGTACCGCAGCGGCCACGACGTACTGCGCGGGATTACGCTCACCATCCAACCGGGCGAGCGCCTCGCCATCGTGGGCCCCTCGGGCGCCGGCAAGTCCACGCTCGGCCGACTACTCGCTGGCATCGACAAGCCCCGCACGGGGTCGATCACGGTGGGCGACGTGGCCCTCTCGTCCATGCCGCTCACCATGCTGCGCCGCCACGTGGCGTTGGTCACCCAGGAGCACCACATCTTCATCGGCACGGTCCGCGAGAACCTGGCGCTGGCCAAGCCCGAGGCGAGCGACGAGGAGATCCTCCGAGCGCTCGACGCGGTGGACGCCCTGGAGTGGGTGAACGCCTTGCCGGACGGACTTGCGAGCCAACTGGGCACGACCGGCTTCCAACTGACCCCGGCGCAGGCCCAGCAGTTGGCCCTGGCGCGCCTGGTGATGACCGACCCGCACACCCTGGTGCTCGACGAGGCCACGGCGCTCATCGACCCGCGCGCCGCGCGCCACCTCGAGCACTCGCTCAGCGCGGTGCTCGAGGGCCGCACCGTAATCGCCATTGCGCACCGCCTGCACACGGCTCACGACGCCGACCGCGTGTGCGTGTTGATCGACGGGCGCATCGCGGAGTTGGGGACTCACGAAGAACTGGTGGAGCTGCACGGCGAATACGCCTCATTGTGGCACAGTTGGCGCAGTGAGGGCGCCGACGAAGTCTAAGCACGACGCCGACGCGAGGACGAGCCCTCGGATCTACACGGGCACGAACAATCCCGCAGAACCTACTCGTGGATCTTGTTGTTGGCCAGGAAACGGTTCAGCGCGTCCAGCGTCGCCATTGACGCCGAAACGAGGTCACGCTCGGACTGGGCAATGCCCAGCATGTCGCGATCGCTGGTGGGAGAACGCAGGGTCACGATTACCGGCCAGCCGCGAACGGTCGCGACGCTTACGGCCGCCAAGAGATAAAAGGGGACGTCAAAACCGAGGTCGCGCAGCGCGGTCAGGGTCGCTTCGGCGCCGCCGAAGAGTTGGCCGCTGCCGGCCCGGCCGAGACCGGTGCGACCGTCGTAGCTGAGTTGGACTTCGCAGATGCCGTCGTCAGCGTTGAAGTCCGCGCGAACCAGCGCCACCCGAGCCGTCTCGGTGCCACGCCCGGACAACGCCTGGCTGGCGTCCTCGACGCTCACGGTGGCTTCGGGGTAGTAGAGGCTGGCGATCTGGGAGGCAATCGTCTTGATGGCGTTACAGTCCTGGCCGTGGATGACCAACTTGACGGCGTCGACGTCGCCGCTGGCGCGATGGCTGATGCCGACGTTCAACACGCCGGGCAGCGAGCGCAGTTCGAGTTCAAAATCTTCTTCGGTGGGCGACATGATCAGTGCTTTATACCCTTCTTCTCGTAGAGCCGAGCATCGGCAATTCGAAATAGCTCCGCGGGATCGGTCGAGTCGTGCGGCGACGCCGCCACCCCGACGGTGAACTCAATTTGTACCACGGCCGACTCCAGGTTCGATCGTAGGCGGTCGATGAAGCCGGCCGACTCGTTTCCCTCGGCGTTGCTCAGGATGACGGCGAACTCGTCGCCCCCGATCCGCGCGGCGGTGTCGCCTTGGCGCACCGACAGGCGCAGAGCAAAACCGAACTGGCGCAGGATGTCATCGCCGTAGGCGTGGCCCGAGCGGTCGTTCACGGCCTTGAAATTGTTGAGGTCACAGAGCACCAGCGTGAAGGCCCAGCCGTAGCGGGCGCTGCGCACCGCCGAGGCCTGCAGGGCGCTGTCAAAGGCCCGGCGGTTGGCGATGTTGGTCAACGGGTCGTGCGCGGCACTGAAGCGCGCCAAGTGAAGTGAGAGAGCCAGCTGGCAGGCCGTGCGCACGGCGTCACGCTCGATGTCGGGCACGACGTCGGGCTCGCAGTACACCCCCGCCGCGCCGCCGAGGCTCTCGACCAGTTCGGGTGAGACGGTCTTGCGACCGAGGCGAAAGGACTGGGTGCCGAACGATTCATGCACCAGCACGACCACCGCGTCGCTCAGGTCGTAGCGCAGCGCCAGCAGGTCGAGCACGGAATAGACGAAGCCGATGCCCAATTCGCTGGCCGAGAGTTCGTCCAGCATCGTCTGGAACAACCAAGGCTCGTAATGCTGGGCGTAGAGTTCGTCGCTATCGGGTGAGGCATCGTTCATAGAACTCAGCACGGCCTCGCCGCCAGCTCGAGGGGTACCACTTGCACCGGGTGCAGCAACGACATTGGAACGGCGCCGGCCTGCAGGAGCGGCACGAGCTCGCTCGGCGAGACGGGCATGGAGATGAGGTAGCCCTGGCCGCGGTGGCAACCCAACTCGACCAACTTGTCAACGATCTCGCCGTTCTCAATTCCCTCGGCAATGACTTGCAAGTCAAGCGCCTTGCCGAGTCGGATGATCGACTCAACGATCGCCCGGTCGTAGGGGTCGGTGTTGATTCCCTGAACGAAGCTGAGGTCGAGCTTCAAGAGGTCGACCGGCAGGTGCTTGAGCTCGGACATCGAGGCAAAGCCCGTGCCGAAGTCGTCGAGCGCCACCTCCACGCCCAGGGCCTGGAACCGGCGCAGGATCCGGGCCGTCTTCTCGGGCTCGTCGAGCACGGCGTACTCGGTGATCTCAATGCACAGGCGCTCGCCCGGCACGTCGTTGATCCGCATGCAGTTCTCTACGAACTCGACCAGGTCGTCCATCACGAACTCGGCCGGCGACATGTTGACGCGCACGACGATGTCCAAATCGGGGTAGTCGCGCTTCCATTGGGCGAGTTGACGACAGGCTTCGGCGAACACCCAACGACCGATGTTGACCACCAGCCCGGTTTCTTCGGCGACGGTGATGAACTCGAAGGCGGCCAGCAATCCACGGGTGGGGTGCTGCCAGCGAACGAGGGCCTCGACGGCCAGTAATTTTCCGGTAGCCAGGTCGACCTCGGGTTGGAAGTGCAAGCGCAAACCGCCGCCCTCGATGGCCTCGCGCAAGGTCAATTCGGTGCGGGACTTCTCGTTCGCCGCTTCGCGCATGGCTTCGTCGAAGACCACTACTTGGTTGCGTCCGCGCGCCTTGGCGGCGTACATCGCGACGTCGGCCCAGCCGAGCAAATCCAGACTGCTCGGCGAACCCGGACCGGACATGGCAACCCCGATGCTGGCGGTGTGGCTCACCATCTGTCCACCGATGTCCACGGGCGCGGCGATCAGTTTGAGGACTCGGTAGGCGCTGGCGAAGACTTCCATCTCGCTCTGGGCGTCGTCGACGACGAAGACAAACTCGTCGCCGCCCAATCGAGCGACGAAGTCGTCAGCGCGAATACTGGTGCGGATGCGGTCGGCAATGGTAATCAGCAATCGGTCGCCGCTGGCGTGGCCCAAGAAGTCATTCATGATCTTGAAGCGGTCGAGGTCGATGATGAGCACGGCCGTCTCGCGATTGGCGTCGAGGCGGTCCTTCAGCTCGCGAATCAGGGCTCGCCGGTTAGGCAGGCCCGTCAAGTCGTCGTGGTTCGCGTTGTAGGCCGTGCGCTCTTCGGCCTCAATACGGCCCTGGAGCTGTACCAGCATCGAGGCAACGGCCTGCAGTGCGTTAATCTCGGCCGGCACCCAGGCGTGCATCCCAAAGTGCAAGAAGGCAAGCACACCCCAGGTCGAGTCGCCCAGCAAGAGCGGAACGGCCGCGCCATCCACCAGTGCGGCGCCGGAGCCCTTTTCTACTCGTTCCAGGTACTCCTCAGCGTCGCCGGTCAACCCAGCTAGGTACGGCCCCTTGAGATCGCGCGTCATCATGAAGATGGGGTCGACGTCGAAGGCCACTTCTCCCAGGGGATCGGGGTCGGGCACTTCGCGATAAGGCCATTCGGCTTCCAGGACGCTCATGCCGCGTACGTGATCGTTGCGGCGCAGGAACGCCACGTCCGCACCGAGGAATTCGGCCAACACCCTCGTTGTCCAGGTGAGGACCTCTTTGCGATTGGACGAGGAGGCCGACATCAATCGCTCGGCGACCTGGCTCACCAGTTCATCCAGGCGCCGCTGATGAATCAGCACGTTTTCGCGCGTGGCCTGGGTCGCCACGTGGCTCAGCAATCCGGCGAAGGTCTTGGTGAGCGAGCGTTCCCGCTTCGACCAGGTGCGACCGTGTCGAGCGACAACCAACGCGCCAACGACGTCGCCATCGTGGGCCTCAATGGGATCGATCAACACGCCCCACTCCACGCCGGAAAGCACGAAGGTGTACGGTCCGACGGAGTCCTCACCGTTGAGGTCGACCTGAATTCGCTCGCGGATGGTGGCGAACGCCGCTTCCGAGCCCGCTCCCACGAGGGGTTCCATGTTAAAACCAGGGATTGACTCGTCGGCCCTGGTCACCACGGCGACGATCTCCGTGCCGGGGACGACTTCTAAGAGCGTCTCGACCACGAGACGAGTCTCTTCGCCAGCTTTCTTAGATTTTGCATTCGTGAGACTACTCACGGGGAAGTCACCTTTGTTAGGACTGAAACCAAAATTTAGCAGTACTTTTGGCCCATTACTAGGGTAAATATGCCTGTGGGTACTCCCAAATTACCTCTAATAGCCCCTAAATTACTGGATTCCGTACGCAATAACGGGCTCGACCGTTGGCGAATATCCACTGTCGCGGCTCAAGACGTGCGCGAGGGGCAGCCGGGCGCTACGCACGGACGGTGCAGCGGCGTGCAGGACGCGCATAACCATAACCATGGTCTCACCCTCGTTGAGGTCCCACAGGCCGTTAAATCGCTCCGAGAGGCGAAACATCTCGTCGAGGTAACGCTCTCCGCCAAGACCGAGAAGGTCCTTTTCGTCCACGGCGAAGAGAAACACCGGCGAGACGGGTTGGACCGCGAGGCCCTGCATCTCGGCGCTCAACCAGAACCGTTCGACGGCCGAACCACCGCGCACGTACCACATCGGGTCGCACCGCGGCACGGTGATGAGCGCCAGCGCCGAGCTTGAGCCCACCATCACCCGCGTACGCGCACCGAGTGCCTTGCCGGCGCGCCATTCACCGAGGTGGCCCATGACGTCGGGGCGACCTAGTAGTTCCAGTGCGGCAAAACCCGACGAATCCATCTCGAGTGTGCGCACGTCCATACCCTCTTCAATGGAGTCACGGCCGGGCCAGCGCAACTCGCTCAGCATCTCTTGGTGCACGTTGGGGATGAGGAAGCGCAGCCGGTCGGACTCGGCCAACACTTCGGCCAATTCGTCGATACGGTGACGATCGGTGACGAAGTGCAGGCGTGCACCCTCACGCTCCACTCCGCGGCTGAGCAACTGCACGGTCGAATCCGCGATACTCGAGGGACTGCCCAAACGGCGATTGGCCGAGCGCGACGATACTCGCGGCGCCAGCGACGAAATCTCAGCGTCCGTCAGGGTCCCCAGTTGCATCGTGGCAACGTGATGCGAGGGTCGGCCCTCAGGAAAAAGCTTGATCGGACCGAGACTCTTGAGCGAGGAGGCCGCCACCCGGGCATTAAAGAGCGACGCGCCCAAGCCCACGTAACTGCCGCGAAAGTGCACGTCCATCGATGAGTTGCTTCGTTCGGGGACCATGTAAAAGCGGATCTCTTCGCCATCAGCTTCGAAGCGCCACGGCTGCACGTTGCCGCCTGAAGGAGCACGCCGAGCAGCGTCGACGATGTGCTCGACGGGATCGTCACCTACCGGCGCCGGATCATCGGGTGGCGGCGTGAGTAGGTTGGCTTCACGCTCTAAGTCCAGTTCCACCGGCTTGAGCCCGGCCAACATCTCTTCCACATCGAATCGAACGCGACCCGAGGGCAACTCCCCCGTCAGCCCGAAACGACGTACCGCGGCGGCCACCGTGACGGCGCCCAGGGTTACTTCGCTCGCCAACTGGGGCCATCCGGTAATGGTCTCGCCCAGTTCGAATAAGGAGGCCGCCCCGCGCGACGACACGTCGAGGGGGCCCAGCATGCGTAACACGTAGGGACCCTTTTGCTCAGTGCTCAGCCCCGCCAGTTTCGAAGAGTCCAGATCGCCTAAGAGGCCGTGGAATATTGGACGATCTGGTTCGAGGTCGAAGCGCTCCACGTCGAGCACACCGCGATCACTCGTCTCCATAATCACCGGAATCTGGCGCTCGCGAGCGGCCTCGCGCACCAACAGTTTCATATCCAGCGAGTCACACTCCTCAATGACCAGGTCGAGGCCGTCGAGAAACGTGCCGAGGTTCTCGTTCGTTATTCCCTCGGACACGACGAGCACTTGCAGGTACGGGTCGATCTCGGCAATTCGACGAGCGGCCACCACCGCTTTGTTCACGCCGAGGTCGAGGACGCTGGCGGGAATCCGGTTGAGATTCGATAACTCAATTGTGTCGAAGTCGGCCAGGCGGATCTCTCCGGCCAGGCCCTCCATGGCAAGAACGTGGGCAATCGAGTGGCCGACGCTGACCCCCACGACGCCAATGCGCAGCGTTCGCTGGCGGGCCTGCTCCGTGCGGGTGAGCTTGTTGCGATTTCGGTCCAGCCGCAATGTCGTAAAGGCCCGAGGCGCCAGCAATCGCACGACGGCGCGACGCCACGGGTAGTAAACCCAGCGCTGGCCCTCGTCTGTCAGGACGTGGGAGGGCTTAGGAATGATCTTGGAGAGCTGCTCGCGCTGCTCGTCGTAGCGGTCGACAATTTGCAGGGCCGGATCCTGTCGCAGCACCCGTAGCACTTCGCGTTGCGCGCGCTGGGTTACGTCCAGCACCAATGGTCGTCGGGCAAAGTCGCGGGTGGCACCGACATCAACCGGGCCGACACTCGCGATCCTCGGACCCCTGGCCAACTGTTCGCCTTCCATGCGCAGGGCTAACTGGTTTTCGGGATCGCTCAGCTCGTAACTCAGGGTGCGCCGCCACGCGAGGGCTACCGTGTGGTACCGGTCATCGGGAAATGGCACCGACTGAGTGCCAATCATCCGGGCCCCGGTGACGTCGGCCACTGGCAACAGACGGTCGGCAACCGCAGCTACGGCGAATTCCGCACCCAGCCAGTTCATGGCGTGCACAAAACACCGTGAGATGGCGGCGACCAAGCGGTGTCCGGTGACCGCTTCGCCCTTGGACCAGGCGCCTTTGCTTTCCAGTGCACCCAGGCGCACCTCTTGATCTATGAGACTTGCGATCATGTCGACCTCGGGCGAGGCGGCCATTTCTTCGATGAGAATTGCTTGGAAACTACCCTCCAACGGTCCGAGAAAACGGACCCCCGCCACGACTTCGCCGTCGGGCGCAAAACCTAAGAAAAACAACGAAACGCCGTGACCGTCTTCGAAATCCTTGCGTCGAATGGTCCCCTCGATGCCGTGGCTTCGATAAACCCCTTCGGCTTCGTTGAGGTAGAGCTTCCACAGGTCCGGCCGCTCCAAGGGATGGTGTCCCTCAAATCGCACTCCCGACGCCTGGTCGACGAAACTCGCTCCGTATCGGTAACGGCGACCAGTTGAACTACCCACGGGTGATCCCTTCCACAGATCGATTTGGACTGATGGCGAATGGAAACTTCGCTCAATCTCCCCAAAACTATAATGAACCAGAGCACGGAATTGGGGGAGCCTCTTGGTCTGATTGGTTGGCGGTGGGGGTTACAATTCGACTCGATGCACTCCCCCGACCACATCAATCGCCGTGGACGGCGTTAACCATGCGGAACGAAACTTCTTGGTCGCGATCGACTGAAACTCGGGTTGGCCACCCCACTTTCGAGTTACGTAAAGTCCCGCCCGCCGATGGCCAAGGGGTACATCGAGCGGCCCCAGACCTCTCGTGTTAGGGCTGCTTATTGGCGGATGCGCCTTGTGGGGTCTGGCCATCGGGTCGTTCCTAAACGTCGTGATCTACCGGGTGCCGCGCCACGAGTCAATAGTGTCACCGCCTTCCGCCTGTCCCACCTGTGGCGCACCCATTAGAAAACGAGACAACATCCCCGTGCTCTCTTGGCTGGTGTTAAGGGGCCGTTGTCGCGACTGCCACTCGCCCATCTCGGCGCGTTACCCGCTCGTCGAACTGGCCACCGCCGCGCTCTTCGCGGCGGTGGCCGCGCGACTTGGCTTCAATTGGGATCTGCCGGCCTTTCTCGTGCTGTTCGCCGGATTGCTGGCGCTCGCCTGCATCGATCTAGAACTTCTGATACTGCCCAAATTGATTGTCTATCCGACGCTCGCTTTGGTCGCGGGACTGTTGCTGCTCGCCGCCGCCGTAACCGGCGAGTGGCACAACTTGCTCAACGCTGTTCTCTTCGCCGTGAGCTGGTTTCTTGTGTTTTTCGCCCTCAATGCAACGAACCCCCGCTACTTGGGCTTCGGCGACGTGCGTCTCGCACTCGTAATAGGGCTGGCCCTCGGTTGGCTCGGTTGGAAATACGTGGTCCTCGGCTTTTTCGCGGCCAACCTGATTGGCGCGATTGTCGGTGTGGCGCTCATCGCCACCAAGCGGATGCGCCGCGACCAGCAGGTCCCCTACGGCGTGTTCTTGGCCCTGGGTACGGCGTTCGCCGTCCTCGTGGGGCCAGCGATCGTGACTCATTTTCAGGGCTTCTAAAAACTTTGACGATGGCGACGCCGTAAAAATTCAGTCATTTTTTTTTACAATTTCACACCAGACCGGAAGTACAACTGGGAACTAAAACCAGTTATAAATGCCTTATGCCGGTAATGAAACGTAAGAGTTATCGGGTGCTTGATTGCTAGGGAAGCGGCGTTCGTGAGCCCTGCTCAGCGGGGGTCTCCTGATTAACCTTATTTGCAATGACCCTTAGTGAGAAGGCAACTCTTCACTCCACTCGTTTCAGTGAGCGATGGACCAAGTGGAATTCTTGGCTAGAAAAACCGCTATCGAATTTTTGGTGTGCGCTCGGTTGGCTCGGCGCCACCGCCATTTTTGTTAGTTCAACAACTTTGTCTGGAGGAGTCACTGAAGGTGACTCCAACGTATCGGTGTATGCCGCATGGGCAATTGCACACGGCCACTTGTCTTGTGCATATATTCCTTCAGGAGCCGTAGGGTACGCTCCTACCGCACCGATTTATCCATTGCTGTCGAGCGCGTTGGTCAGCATTTTCAGAGTTGGCCGCAGTGTTCCGTTTCCAAACTCGGCGCAATTGGGTCAACAGTGTTCGATGGCAACCTCGGCAATCACACATTGGGCATTACGTTCCGGCGCGTGGACACCGACATTGCGGATTGGATACATTGGCTGGCTCGTCTTGACCGCAGGCGTGGTGGCACTGTTACGAGTTTCGGGTCGAGGGCGCTGTCGCTGGGAACCCATCGCACTCTTGATGTTAGCGTTGGCCCCGCCGGTATCCATGTGTCTCGTTGAGTATTTCCACCCTCAAGATCTGATTGCATTGGGTTTGGCACTGGGCGCCTTGGCCAGCGCTCGAACGGGGCGTTGGTTTTATGCGGGCTTGTTGATGGGCTTGGCCATTGTCTCTCAACAGTTTTCCTGGTTGGTTTTAGCGCCCCTGGTAGTGGTGGCCCCTCGAAACCAACTGACAAGATTCGTGGGCGGGGCAATCCTGTCAGCCCTTAGCGTCGCAGTGCCTTTAGTGGTACTCACCTCCGGACGTGCGATCACCTCCGTCTTGGTCGGTACAGGTGAATCGTCGGTTTCGAATTCATGGTTAGATCAAACCAACATCCACGGTTCGCCACTCTTCGTAATTTCACGTTTCTTCCCCCTCGCCGTCGCCCTCGTATTGGCGTGGTGGGCAACCCAACGACTCGGACCGCAATTGCTGGAGCCAGTACCACTCGTATCGTTGGTCACGACTTCGCTCGGATTAAGGCTTCTCTTTGAAGTGAACCTTTGGGGCTACTACTTCATGGCGCTTACCGTGCTCCTCATCACGTTAGACATTATCCGCGGCCGGATTCGAATCTCCCTCGTAGGCCGGATACTTTTGGTAACGCTCGCGGCCGACTACGGAGGCTTGTTTAATAATCCTTCCTACCAGCCGTTGCCAATATGGTTCTTGCAGATCACACTCGTCTCGAGTGCAATTGCGCTGGCCGTCGGTCCGCTGATCTCATTTACAAAGGACCACCTAAAGACCGTTTCAGAGATTAATAAACAAGTCCCCATCCACTCTGAGCAACCTCGTAATGCAATTTGACCGTGCGACACTGCAGGATATGGGCAAATTTAAAGCCTGTCCCACGCTAAAGCTTTCAAAACTGCCGTGGAGTGGCTTGTGCTCAAGAACTCGACTAAGGCAGTAGCTGAGCATGGAGAATTTAGAACAATTGCCTAGATTTCGCGGAGTCGCAACCTGCAAGTCCTGGTTGGATCGACCTCTTTCCTTGTTCTGGTGCGTACTTGGATGGCTGGGTGCCTCCACCATTTTCGTTGGGCTGATTAGACTTCTCGGTGGTCCCAGTGAAAGCGATGGGTCGGTATCCGTCTTCTCCACGTGGGCCGAAGCACACGGCAACTTCTCTTGCGCGTATCCGCCGGCCTCATCCTTCAAGTTTCCGCTTACGGGTCCGCTCTACCCACTCGTATCGGCGGGTTTTAGCCACCTCCTACGAATCGGACACGGCGTCGCATTCCCCACGCAGCACCAACTCGGGCGTAATTGCTCACGGGCAATTCTCGCCATTTCCCATTGGGCAGTCCTCTCGGGCTCATGGCTGCCAACGGTACGCCTCGGATACTTGAGTTGGTTTGCGCTGATGGCCGGAGTAATCGCAGTCCTGCGTGCGACCGGCCGCGGGCGCTGCGGTTGGGAACCGGCAATTTTGGTTCTGGTTGCTTGCATCCCGTCCGTCTTCGCGAGCATCCTCGATTATTTCCATCCACAGGATATCGTGGCAATGGGCCTGGCTCTGGTGGGCGTTGCGTTCGCGCGCCGCAACTGTTGGCTACGAGCCGGCATCTTGCTCGCACTCGCCGTCTGCTCCCAGCAGTTCGCAATTTTAGTGTTGGCTCCGCTCATCATCATTGCTCCCTCGAATCAGCGTTGGAAGTTCCTGGGCGCCGTAGTCGCTACCGCGGCGTTGATTGACGTCCCTTTATTTATCGTTAGCTCCGGACGGGCGGCGAGAGCACTCTTTGGCGGAACGGGGTTCTCGCCCTCAATCGGCGCCACCTTGATTGACGAGATAGGTATGCACGGTACCTTGCTCACCGTTGCCTCGAGAGCATGTCCCATTATCGTGACGATTGGACTTGCCTGGTGGGCAAAGCGAAAAATCGGCTTGGCGTTGCTCGAGTCAATTCCCCTACTTTCGTTGATCGCCACGGCACTTTGTTCGAGGCTGCTATTTGAAGTGGACCTTTGGGGTTACTACTTCCTCGCCGTTTCGGTAGCTCTCGTCGTATTGGACGCCGCCAGCGGCAAGATTCGGGGAACTTTGATCGCGTGGCTCGCTCTGGTCGCGTTGGTCTTCAACCCAGTGATATGGAGCACGACTGCCACCGGTCAATCATCAGGAATCCATTTATACAGGGCAGTGCCCGTCATTTTTATCACCCTGATGATGTTGTGCATTATTGCTGACGTACTTCACCGAAAAATTCGATGGTACCGAGTGGTGTGGATACTTCTAGTTATCTACACAACTCTCGTGGGTGGTTGGATCAGTGATCCCGCAGGACACGGATTCCCAATGTGGTTTTGGCAAATCGTCCTCATCTCGACGGCGACCGCGCTGTGCGTCAATCCGCTCCTGTCGGCGGCGCGCCACAACGCTCCTTATGAGTCTGTGCGAGAAGTCTCGTGAGTGCGCTACGTCAATCCCTGATTATCGGCGAATGTCTGGCAGAATCGTCTTTTGTTCATTTGGAGAAACGTGGTCCATAGATTTTTGAGCGTTCATAAATGTCCCTGACTCTCGGCGACGTCACATCGACACAATCTCCCGTGAAACTTTCTAGCCTTCGCCTGATCGTGCTCGGCGTGATTCTGCTGAGTTTAGGTTTATCGATCTGGCAGTTGGCAGTCCCTGGCTATCTCTACTTTGGCGACTCGGGCGTTTATTTAGGAGCTTCAATTCGACTCGCGTATGGCGTGCTGCCGTACAAGGATTTCACTTTCGTTCAACCTCCCGGCATCTTGTTGCTGATGAGCCCCGTGGCGCTCCTCAGCCGAATCATTGGAAGCTCTAACGCGTTTGTCCTCGCACGCGTGATAAGTGCTCTCGTAACGGCGATCAATGTGGGTCTGTTGGCCTGGTTGGTACGTCATCGCGGTCGAGTCGCCATGTTGATAGCGGGCGCCGGTTTAGCGTTGCTGCCGGTCGCGTCCTTCGTCAGTACCGGCGTAAGGTTGGAGCCCTATTGCCTGTGCTTCACCCTTCTCGCGTGCGTAGTCATCTTTTCGCGTGCAGGCGAACGAGGTCTGTTAAGCACGCGTTGGCTTGCACTTGGCGGCGTTCTCTTTGGCGCGGCCGTACTCGTCAAGCTTTGGGCCATCTTTCCCCTGGTTGCCATGATCATTTGTCTGGTGCCTCGCTACCGCCTTCGGTTGTTCGTCCTCGTCGCTGCGGCGGGCGGGACTTTCATTGCCTTCTCTCTCCCCTTCTTTATTTCGGCTCCGGGCAACTTCGTGTCGCAAGTCTTCATCGGGCAAATTGGTCGAAAGGCCAACTTCAATGACAGCTTGAGTATCGTCCCTCGATTAATTGACTTGACCGGATTTCCCACCACGGCAATTGGCCCCACCAGCGCAGAGGCTGTCGTTGGGCTTTGCGCGCTACTTTGCATAGTTGCGGTGGCCTTTTGGCGTCGGGCCGAGCACGAAAGTGTTGATATTTTCATGGTGTTGGCAACACTGATCACCGTGATTGCACTGCTTACGGCTTCGGTATCGTACAACTACTATTACTATTTTTCCGCGCCATTTCTTCTCGGATTGTGCGGTGTGTCTATAGCCCGTCTCGGCCAACTCGTTCGGAAAACGAAAGGGGCTTTGAATCTCTCAGAATCAATCCGCCGATTCATTGTCGGGGCGAGTGTCGTTGGCGGAACCATCCTCGTCTTTGCTCTGATTCTTTACGGAACCACCTTCTACAACTTCTACATGTCATTTTGGGGCGAACAACTAACCACAATTGCGCCGATCGCCAATCGAATTCCTGCCGGATCCTGTGTGGTCTACATCGAGACGTTTTCCGGGATTCTCTCAAATCGTTTGGATACGGGCGATCCAAAGTGCCCCGATATCGTTGACCCAGAGGGAATGTGGATGTCGAGAGGATACGAACTCATACCCGCAACGCCATCATTCGTAGCGCTGTGGAAGTCGTATTTTGAAGCGGCGCAATACGTTGTCCTAAGACGCTCTTACGTCACACAGACAGACATCCCCGGCGCCATAAATAGTTCGGTGATCCCCTGGAACGCAGAACTTAAGATATGGTTCAAGAGTAACTATCACCTGCTTTACGCTAAAACCGGTCTAGTCATTTACGAAAAAAACACGAACACTCAATCTTCTTGAACGGCTGACTCACGACGCCATTACAGGAAAGTGGCCCCGAGTAAACACCGGACGCCGCGGTTCCGATTCTGAAACTAGTGGCTTAGACGACGCCCGCGCACGCCGTAGGCCCGGTGTAGTTTGCGGCTGCGACGGTGCCATGAGCGAGTTGCAAGTTGCCCAAATTCGATATTGTGTAGGTGTAGTGAGGTGAGTTAGAGGGCCAAGACCCAAGATACGGGTCGCCAGTTAGACCGCCGCCGGAAAGCAATGACGTTGTCGAGAGAACCGTCGACACGCCCGTAGCTCCGCTAGTGCCAACTGCTGGGTTTTGAGCTTCCAACGCGGCAATCGCGGTTGCGACCGTTGCTCCGTCGGCTTGACAGGCGGCAACAGCACTCTTGCCCGTTATTCCGCCGAGGGCGAAGATAACGACCGCAGCCAGAATGCCGAGCACGACGATCACGATAAGGAGTTCAATCAAGGTGAAACCATC